>Ga0315554_1002517_pt1 | contig 10511 bp, 9 predicted proteins | sample SalMarSW160370MG_FD_202114 | JGI IMG/M metagenome (GOLD analysis project Ga0315554, IMG submission 202114) | Salt marsh sediment microbial communities from the Plum Island Ecosystem LTER, Massachusetts, United States - Salt Marsh Sediment SW1603-70 ... | reverse complement strand
GTTATACACGTCGATGAGTCTCTGCACCCTGGTCTTGTAGGCTTTTTCGGCCTCCGGGCTGGGGAAGCTGTTCCCCCAGTTATTAAGCCAGCCGTTCAACCGGTACGCTCTCTTTTCCTCCGGAGTCATTTCCGCCCAGGCCTTATCAGTCATGCTCCAAACGTTCCTTTCTATGTAAGTAAGGGTATTTACCCTGATGATTATACCAGCGCGCGGTGGAGAATTCAAAAAAGGGAGCCTGATATAAAATCGCGCCTGGTAAAAAGACGATTATCCGGGACGTGGAAGAGCCGTTGCAACGATACCCGGGTGACCGCTATTTCCCCAGTACTTCGTAAAGGCGGGCGATGCTGCCGTGGCGCACGGGAGCCATGGCGTCCCCCGGGCCCATCGGTGGAAAGCGGTCGGCAAAGGTGACTTTTTCCTGGATTTCCTTCAGGCTCCAGCCCTTTTCCATGGCGTCTTTAACGGAGTCGATGCAGTACTTTACGTTATCGTACATCACCTTCAGCTGGGACTTGTCGCATACCTGGCCGTGCCCCGGCACTATCTTATCGACGTCAAGTTTTTGCAGCTTCTCCAGGGACTCGAGCCATTCGTACGGCACCGCCTGGAAGAATATCGGCATTCCCATGACAACGTTGTCCGACGTGAATACTACCCTTTCCTCCGGCACGAATACAGCTGTCTGCGAAGGGGTATGCCCCGGCATGTGTAGGATACGCAGGGTGTGCTCGCCAAGGTAAAGCGTCATTTCCCCGGAGAAAGTGATGTCCGGCAACCGGTAGTGGAAGTCCTTACCCAGCGGCAACGCATCCGGGGACATCCATTTCATATCTCCTTCGAGGTCTTTTTGACTGTTCTGCTTTATCGCCTCGCGGGTGTCTTCATGGGCGACCAGCGTCCCGTCGAGCCAGCAGTTCCCGGCGACGTGGTCGTTATGCGGCTCGTTATTGATCACGTATTTTATTTCGCCGAATTTTTCCGCTTCCTCACGCCATTTTTTCGCTTCCGCGGGCACCATGGGCGTATCGATAATCACCACTCCTCCGGCGGTCACCACAAAGCTTGAGTTGCACCCCCTGAAATTTGTCCCCGCGTAGACATTACCGGTAACTTGTTGCATCATTACCCCCAATATCTTTTTTCTGATGGCTTAATTTGGTAATATGTTAGCAGAGAGGCGGCTGTTTTTCCAACTAATATCGTTAGGCGGACGTAAATATCAGGCGTACAGTAATTGGCGGGGGCGTTGTGTAGACTGTAAGGAGGTGGCAATACAGTTCCGCACGGCAGGGTCAGTCAAAACCTGCCGGCAGGACGCCCCCGCCATCTGACCAGCATTGTATTAGTAATGCTAATACAATTATTCATTTTATATCACTACCACCGTTAAATGTCAAGAAAATTTCTGAAAAATTTACTTCGCTAATTTTATCTGGTATACTTGCCGTATCCCGGGATAATCCGGGGAAAACGATAAACATGGATATCGAAGAGATAAAGGTCGACTTTCACTCTAACGTTCCTCTTTACCAGCAGATCGCCGAGCAGCTGCGCCGGCTCATCGCCACGGAACAGATAAAACCCGGTGACCGCCTGCCTTCAATCCGCCAGCTTTCCCAGAAGCTCAATATAAATCCCAACACGGTCTGCCGCGCCTATCTCGAGCTGGAACAGGAGCAGATTTTAACATCGCGGCGGGGCGGCGGCACCAGCGTTAAGTCCAGCGATATCGTTCCGGATGTGCGGTCGGGACGCCAGAGAAAGCTGCTGGAAAACATGAATGAAGATATCGTTAAGTCCCTCAGCCAGGGCTTCAGTCCCGAGGAGCTGGAAGCGGCCTTTTACCTGAGCCTGGAAAGGTGGCGCGAAGAGAGGCATGTTGAATCCAGGGAACCGGCGGGCGCCGCGGCCGCGGCGCAGGAAAATAAAGTAATACGCATCGTCGGCAGCCACGACCTGGCTTTGAATATACTTCTCGACCTGCTCCGGCAGCGCGTGGACGGACTGAAAACGGAAGTGACGCACGCCGGTAGCCTCGGGGGCCTTATCGCTTTGCAGGAGGAGAGGGCGGACCTCGCCGGCACCCACCTGCTCGACGAAGAGACGGGGGAGTACAACTATCCCTACGTGAAAAGGGTCCTGCCGGGCAGGGAGCTGGCCATCGTTAATCTCTCCTTCCGCGTCCAGGGCCTAATGTTCGCCAAAGGGAACCCGCGCAAAGTCAGGGGACTGGTCGACCTGAAGCGGCCGGACATCGTGTTCATAAATCGTCAGAAGGGCTCCGGGACGCGCGTGCTGCTCGACCTTCAGCTCAAGCGGCAGGGGATATCTCCCGATGATATCAAGGGCTACGACAATGAAATGAACACCCATCTGGAAGTAGCCTCCAATATCGCTAAAGGCAGCGCCGACGTCGGTCTGGGCATAGAGGCGGCGGCCCTGAGCTGCGGGATTGCCTTCATGCCGATGTTCCGTGAGAGGTACGACCTGGTGATACCTATGGCGAACTACCGCAGCCGGCTATTCGCCCCGATGCTGGAGATAATCGCCAGCGACGAGTTCAAGAAAATCGTCGATAAAGTCGGGGGTTACGATACCTCGCAGACGGGTGTAACCACGTTCCTGCCCTGAAGAAAACTCCGAAATTCGAATTTCGGTATTCGATATTCGTATTTACTATTTGCGCTCTTCGAACTGTTTCAGCAGCTCCTGGTAGTCTTCCGGCGTGTCTATATCGAAAAGTATAAAGCTGTCCCCGACCGGCACCGGCAGCGCCAGGCTTTCCTTCGACTCCAGTACCGCTTTCAGCGTGCCGTTTTCATTCCAGCCGGCAATGTCTCCGGCGAGCTCCGCCGGGATGAGCGGCGGGTGCCCCCTTCTCCCCCCGAACACCGGGTAGATGATTCTGCCGGGGTTTTCGCCGGCGGACTCCGTCAATCTCCGGATGGTGCCCCGCCTCACCAGCGGGATGTCCACCGGCAGGATAAAAAATGCCTGATAGCCCGGCGGCAAAGCGCGTACGCCCGCCTGTACCGAGCTGAACATGCCCCGCTCGTACTCCGCGTTGCGGACGATGGTGACGGCCGGGTTTTTCACGGCCGCGACAATGTCAACGTGGCGGTAGCCGGCTACCAGGAAAACGTCGACCCCCGTTTTAAAAAAAGTATCGATGACATGGTCGATAACCGTGCCTTCGCCGAGCGGGAGGAGCGGTTTGAACTGCTTCATGCGGGTAGAGAGGCCGCCCGCCAGGACAAGCGCCGCGTAGCGAGCTTTCATGCCCTTTGCTGGCTCCGCACCTGGATCAGCTCCGCCACGATGCTCACGGCTATTTCTTCAGGCGTTTCACCCCCGATATTGACGCCGATGGGGGAGTGCACCTGTTCCAGCCGCTCTTTTTTAACGCCCTGCGCCGCCAGGTAGGCGTAGATGGCGTCCCTTTTCTTTCGACTGCTTATCATGCCGATGTATCCCGCGCTTGTCTTCAGGGACTGCTCGAGCACTTCGCGGTCGTACTGGTGGCCGCGCGTGACGATAACGATGAAGGAGTCCTCATCTATCTCCAGCTCTTCGAAGGCCCGGTTGAAGTCGCGGATAACGCGTGTTTCGTTTGCCTCCGGGAACCGTTCCGCGCTAGCGAACTCCTGCCGGTCGTCGATGACCACCACCCGGAACCCCACCAGCGCCGCCAGATGAGCGGTGGGCACCGCCACATGCCCCGCCCCGAAGCAGTACAGCGTCTTCAGCCGGCGTATCCTGTCCACCATCACCCGCGTGTCCCCCAGCGGAAGGACGGCCGTGTCGGAAATGTTGCGCAGCTCCGGCTGGACCTTTTCAATACCCGGCATGGGAAACAGGGTTTCGCCGTCGGAATACATGAGGTTATGCCCCGGTACCTCTAAGTTATCGCCTTCACCTTTCAGGTGCGTTAAAAGGTAAAACTCTTTACCGCTCCGGACGGCGTCCAGCCACCGCCGGGACAGCTCGCGGTTTTCCGCCGTTGGCGCGAGATAGTCCAGCAATATCTCGGCGCTGCCGCCGCATATCATGCCGGGGGCGGTGACGTTCTTGCCGGAAAGCTCGTAAGAAAGTATCGCCGGCTTCCCGTTCCCAAGGACCGCCCGGGCCTTTTGTATCGCGTCGGCTTCAAGTAGACTGCCCCCGATCGTCCCGTAGCATTTCCCGTCCGCCGCCACTGCCATTTTCGTGCCGATGCGGCGGGGTGTAGAACCCTCAAGGTTCATTACGGACACCAGGACAAGTGGTTGTCCCGCTTCAAGCTGCTCGCAGGCTATTTTCGCAAGAAATTCAATCTCGTTCATTTCCCTGGGGGGGTGCAAAAACTGGAGCCGGCAGGCCCTGTTTTAGAAAACCTGCCGGCTCTCTATATCCGGCCTATTTTGCTTTCAGCGCCGCCTTGACTTTTTCGGGGGTGGCCGGCAGGTTATATATCCTGGCGCCGCAGGCGCTATAGATAGCGTTAGTAACTGCCGGCGCGGTGGATACCATCGTCATCTCGCCGATGCCGGTGGAGCCCAGCGTGCCCCTGGTGCGCGGCGTTTCGCGCTTGATAAACTCGACTTTGAAGGAATCGTTGATGGTGGGGAACTTAAAGGTAATCCAGTCCTTGGTCTTGCCCAGGATGAACTCCTCCCGCAGGGCGTAGCCGATTCCCTGGTCCATGCCTCCCTCGAGCTGGCCTTCCAGGTTCTGCGGGTGGATAATGGGTCCGGCATCGACGGCGGTGGTCATTTTAAGCACCCTGGTCTCGCCGGTCTCCGTATTGACCTCGACCTCCGCCATCTGGATGTTATGCACCTGGGAATCGAAGGAGTCCGTCTGGCCGGTCTTGGGGTCGAGCTTGTCCTGGCCGGCAATCTGCTTTACGCCTTCGAAGCGGGTGGGTTTGCCGGCTGCCTTGAGGCCGGCATAGGTCTTGGAGCCCGCTTCCTTCATGGCTTTGGCCATTTTTTCCAGTCCGTTCACCAGGGCGCCGCCGCTCATATAGGTCTGGCGGCTGCCGGCGGAGGGACCCGACGCTACGGTCTTATCGGTATCGCGTGTGTAGAGCTTTATCTTTTCCAGCGGCAGGCCGAGCACCTGCGCCGCCAGCTGTGAAAGCATGGAGTCGTTGCCCTCGCCGGGGTCGGCGATGGCGGCGTAAATGGTGACGGTATCGTCCGGGTTTATCTCTACCGAGTTATGGGCGCTGTCGCCCGCTTCGGCGATGCCGAAAGACATGCAGGCGATGCCCACGCCGCGCTTTATCTTGCCGCCCTTTTTATTGAACTCCGCGGCCTCTTTCTTAGCTCGCTCGAAGTGCGGCCGGATGTCGTCGCAGAGCTCCGGGAAACTGGTCTGGTCGATGGGCGCCCCCGTGGAGCGGGTCTGCCCCGGTTTCAGGGCGTTCTTCTTGCGGAACTCAAGTGGGTCGATGCCTGCCTTCTCGGCCAGCATGTCCATCAGGGACTCCAGGGCGAACATGACCTGGGGCGGTCCGGCCCCTCGCGCCGCCCCACCGCTGCCGTTATTGGTATAGGCCATCTTCCCGTAAGCGTAAACGTTGGGTATATTGTACGAGCCGCTCAACATGTGCAGGGCACGCCCCGGCATGATGGGCCCCAGCAGGAAGTAGGCGCCCTTGTTGAGCATGAACTCGTTGGAGTAGGCGGTGAGATTGCCCTTGGCGTCGGCGGCCAGCTTGGTCTTCATCGCGAAGGGATGGCGCTTGGAGGTAATGTTCATCGACTCTGCGATGCTGGGAACATAGCGAATGGGACACCTGAAATGGATGGCGGCCGCGGCGGCGATGCACTCGGAGCTCATCGTGGCTTTGATACCGAATTGGCCGCCGCTGTACGCCTCGATATAGCGGACCTTGTCCCATCCGACGGCCTCTTTAATCTGTCCGGCATGTTCGTGGATATTAATGCTCCGGCCGATGACGACCAGCTCGTCGCCTTCGAAATAGCAGAAACAGTTCTCTGGCTCCAGTGGCGCCTGGTGGTTCATCTGCGTCGAGAAGTCCCCGCCCACCGTGTAAGCTGCCTCTTTAAACCCTTTTTCGGCGTCGCCTTTTATTTGCGGCTGCTGCCAGCATAGATTGGGCGAATGGGGGTGAATCTGGACGGCTCCCGGCGCCAGGGCCTCTTCTGGCGTCAGCATGACTTTCAGTTTTTCGTAGGTAACTTTAACCGCGGCGGCGGCCGCCCGGGCCTGTTCCCTGGTCTTGGCGGCGACGATGGCCACCGGGTCGCCGTAAGCCCTGACCTTGTCATCGCAGAGCACGGGCCAGTCGGGGGCGAAGATGCGGATACGGTTGGTACCCTTGATATCTTCCGCCGTCATCACGCCAACGACGCCCGGCATTTTCTTCGCCGCGGAGGCGTCGATGGACTTTATGATGGCGTGGAACTCGGTGCTGTGCACCGCCGCGATGTCCAGCATGCCGTCCATCTTATAGTCGGCGCTGAACTTCGCCACTCCGCAGGCTTTTATCATGGCCGAAGGCCGCGGGTGCGATACCCCTATCATCTTCTTTTTGTCGATGGCGCCGCGTACCTTCGCCGGCGTGGTCTCGCCGCGCAGGAACTTACCCGCCAGTCTGACCGCGTCGATGATTTTCACATAGCCGGTGCAGCGGCAAAGGTTCCTGGCCAGGGCTTTCTTAATCGCCGCGTCATCGGGGTCGGGGTTCTGGTCGAGGAGGGCTTTGGTGGCCATAATCATCCCCGGCGTGCAGTAGCCGCACTGGATGGCCCCGGAGAGCACGTAGGCTTCCTGGATGAGGTGCGGGTTCTCCGGCGTGCCCAGGCCTTCCACGGTAATGACGTCCGCCCCTTCGAGGTCGACCACTTTTTTCAGGCAGGAACGGGTGGCTTTGCCGTCGACGATTACGGTGCATGCCCCGCACTGTCCCTTGCGGTCGCACGACTGCTTGGTGCCGGTGAGTCCGAGTTGCTCCCTGAGCAAATCGAGCAGCACCAGGTCCGGCCCGGCTTCCACTTTCCGCTTGACCCCATTAACTGTCAAGGTCACTTTTTTCACTTCATTGCCCCCCTTATTTTATATTTAGAATGAAATTTGTATTAGGATGGGTAAGACATTTTCTCATAAAATATCATTTATGGTATTTTTTGTCAATTAACCCGGCCGGGGCACGAGCGTGGTGCAGGCGTTATCGAGGTAGATGGGAGGCTTTCCGTTCCGTTCGGCCGCCAACGATGGAAAATCCCTGCGGATTTTTTCTATCAGGTTTTCGTCCATCGCTTTCTAATATATTATATTGGTCATGCCAATACAACAGGGACGGACGCAGGACCCGACTTGATTTTACAAAATAAGATTTAAAAGTCCCCCCACCACCAGCGCCGACAGAATCATTATCGCGACCGATTTAAGCAGGTTCAGCAGGCCCAGTTCCCTCAGGAGAACGACGAAGGTGGCGACACAGGGGAAGAACATGGACAGGACCACGCTGCCCACCACCAGCTGCCCGCTGGTAAGGGCCAGCGGCGCCAGCATGCCTACCGCCACATCCTTCCGCAGAAAACCTATGGCGATGGCGGTAACCGCTTCCTTGGGTAGACCGAAAATCCCGGTCACCACCGGCGCGGTGAAGTTGGCGATGGCTTCAAAAACGCCTAACGAGTGCAGGATATTAATCACGAATATGGCCCCGAGAATCAAAGGCAGCGCTTCTTTCAGGAAGCCGTATGTCCTCATCCAGAGCTTTTGCAGGCTGGTCCGCCAGGGCGGCAGCCGGTAGGGGGGAATCTCAATCAAAAGCTCAGGAGTAAAACCCCTTACCGCCAGGCGCATGATTATCCCCAGGACTATCCAGACGGCGAAAAGTGTACCGTAGACCATTGCCACGTACTGCCAGCCACGCGCGCCCACCAGGCCGAAAATCATTGCCTGTAATGCGGCGCAGGGCACGGCGATGGAGATTAAGGTGGCCGCGATAAACCGCTCCCGTTTACTTTCAAGGATTCTGGTGGCCATGACCGCCGGTACGTTGCAGCCGAACCCGAGCAGGGTGGGGATGATGGCGTAGCCGTGCAGTCCCACCCTGTGCATGACGGTGTCCATCAGCACCGCAAGACGCGGCAGGTATCCGGTATCCTCGAGCAGGCCGAGTATCAGGTAGAAAGAAACGATATACGGCAGCACCATGGCGAAAGGAACGTATAGGCCGCTGGAAAGCAGCCCGAACGATTGCACGAAGTCGATGTTGCCGTTAATCAGGCTGCCTATCAGGACGGTATGAAGGAATCCCCCGCCCCCCAGTAAATCGCTGAGGCGGTCCAGTACCGGCAGCCAGAGGTTATTGAACAGCGGGTCGAACACGTAGCCGATGAGGCTTTCGCCGATGAACCGGACTACTATGAACGAGGCGGCGAGCACGACCAGGGCGATAAGACCCCCGGAAATCGGGCGGACGGTGGCGTCCGACAGCCGCTCGCGCCAGGTATGGTGCCGGTGAGAGACGCGCTGGACCTGCTCGATGATGCCGCCGACGGCGGCCCAGCGCTCGTCATGGGTGCGCACCGGCGTGTCCGGCGATACCGCCTTCGGCAGGCTCTCCACGAGCTCTTTTATCCCCTCGCCGGTCGTTGCTACGGTGGGAACAACCGGCACGCCCACCATCTCCCTCAGCTTATCCAGGTCAATATCTATCCCCTGGTGCCGGGTGTCGTCCCACATGTTCAGGGCGACCACCATCGGGATTTTTTGCTCCAGGAGCTGTAGGGTTAAATAGAGGTTCCTCTCAAGGTTGGTCGCGTTGACGACATTTATAACCACGTCCCCCGTTTCGAGCATCTGCCTGGCGACCTCTTCGGCTTCGCTGGTCGGCTCCAGGGTGTAGGTGCCGGGCACATCGATTACCTCAGCCTGCTCGTCGCCCACCTTCATTTGTCCGTGGGTGTAGCTTACCGTGGTCCCCGGGTAATTGGAGGTAATCACGCGCACGCCGGTCAGACGCGAGAAGATAACGCTCTTACCGACGTTGGGGTTCCCCATCAAGAGGACTTTCATGGGGAGGTGTTTCCGGCCTCGACAATTATTCTGCTGGCCATGCCGAAGCCGATAGCCACCTGGGCCCTGTTGACCTCTATCGTCACCGGGCCGCGGATAAAGCTGGAACTGAGTTTCCTGATATTTCTGCCCGGCCTTATATCCAGAGCGGCGAGGCGATTAATTATGCCATGACCGCCTTCAATCCGTATGATTTTACCGCTCTCGCCGGCGCGAAGTTGTCCAAGGCTCTTTACAGGCATTAGTTTTCTCCTGACATGGCTAACAATACTTTAAATATTACAGTTACTTCCGCTTTCGCTTGCATTCCGGGCAATAGCCTTCCAGCCTGAGTTGAACGGAAGTGATGTCGTAATCCCTGTCTTTTTGCATGACGTCGACAGCCTGATTAATCAGCGGGCTGTCAAACTCGATAACCGCCCCGCAGCCGAGGCAGACCAAGTGGTGATGGGCCGTCTTGCCTTTCATTTCGTAGTGTGAATGCGTATCGCCGAGGCTGCTTTCGGATATCAGTCCCAGCTCTTTAAACAGCTTGAGATTGCGGTACACCGTCGCCAGGCTGATGCGGGGCTCTTTCTCCCTGGCGCGTAGGAAAAGCTCGTCGGCGTCCAGGTGCTTTTCGGCCTTGCGGATAATATCCAGAAGCAGGTGGCGCTGTGTGGTTACCGGCCTGCCCGCTATTTTCTTCGATTTTTTGCGAATGATATTCATTCTCATTTATCATATCAAATTAAACCGCGCCTGTCAAGTAGTACCATTTTCCCATGACGGCATCCCGCATACCAGGCGGTACGGATTCACGATAGAGTTGCTTTTTCTCAAGCCCGGACTTGACAAATATGCATCGTTGTTGTATTCTGATAATGAGCATATGTGCAAAATAAGTAAATAAAGCACAAAGGCTCATATGAGGTGTAAAAGATAATGGGAAGACGGCAACTCTGGCGTAAGGTCAGCTCGATACCTTCGGTAACCTATTTCAAGCCCGCCGGAATGCGCATGGCCGAGCTGGAGGAAGTCCAGCTTCTGGTGGAAGAAGCCGAGGCGGTACGCCTTAAAGACCTTGAGGGGCTCGAGCAGGAAGAATGCGCCGTAAAGATGAATATCTCGCGGAGCACATTTTCCAGGCTGCTGGATTCCGCCAGGCAGAAAGTCGCCGATGCTCTGCTGAACGGGAAAGCCATACGGATTAAAGGGGGAAACTTCGAGATGGCGGTGCGGCGTTTCCGCTGCCTGGAAGGGCATGAATGGGAGGTGCCTTTTGAGAAGATGATATCCGCCCCGCCGGAGAGCTGTCCCCAATGTGACACGCCGAGCATCATGCCGCTTTACCCCGCCGGCATGCGCCGCGGTTTCGGTCGGGGCAGGAGGGGTAGAAGGGGAATAGTCGAGTAACGAACTATGAAAATCATTGATGATATACTCTCGACCATTGATTACGGTGCTCCTGTGAGGGATGTACGCCA
>Ga0315554_1002515_pt1 | contig 10516 bp, 7 predicted proteins | sample SalMarSW160370MG_FD_202114 | JGI IMG/M metagenome (GOLD analysis project Ga0315554, IMG submission 202114) | Salt marsh sediment microbial communities from the Plum Island Ecosystem LTER, Massachusetts, United States - Salt Marsh Sediment SW1603-70 ... | reverse complement strand
GTGCGTATACTCTGGAAGGAATATCGAAACTCAGCTGTACATGAGTCAAGTACCTACAAAGATGAGGCTCCCGATGTCTCGGGTGAAAATGAAGAACCATTTTATGCGCATGTAAACATATACGAGGATGGCCGCATTGCAAGAGATGAGATCAGATTTGCGATACCGAACGTTTTTATTCTTGCTAGTCTCCGTCGCTGCATCGATGACTTCAAAAAATATTTGCAGGATGGTAACATTGATTTGCGAAAAAACCTGAATCGTCAATGAATAAAGACAGCCGGTAGGGCAGGTGTCTCCGGCACCTGCCACCGATGGCAGAAGTCGGAGACTTCTGCCCTCGAAAAATCCAGTTTGTTTTCAATGCGTCCTATTGTGCAATTTTGTTCACCATCCATCCCATTTTTGTTGTGAATCGATGCAGTTTGTCGCGCGGGGCCTATTTATAGAGAGGGTTGAAGAAATATAGGAGCGTCTAGGCGAATGCCTGAAAATGCATCGGCGGTTCTAGCGTCGGGAAAGGATTTCCGACATCACTACGGTAAATACCCGATGATGAAATTCGCACCGCAAGCGGTGCGGCACCCACGCCCGCGAACTGTCCGGCACTGGCGGGCCCGAAGAGAATTTTGAAAACAGTAGATTTGACAAAACGAACCCAATTCGCCGGAACTCCTTGTCGGATATAATAGTGCAATCAATTTACCAATGCGCGATTTCCGGGAACGCAAAAATGAACAAACAAACCCATTTTGCTGTAACGCCATGTGGCCCTTACGGTAACCCGGAAGCTTGCATAATGGGGATGTGGATAACTTCGGATAAGCGTCATCTCTGCGGCAACAGGCCTGCGTAATGTAAGCCCGATCGATTGCCCGACTTATTTGCGGACGCGCTTGTCCAATTCGGATCGTATGGCAACGGCGAGAGCTTGCAGAGTCAGCGGTTTTTTGAGAAATTGGCCCGCTCCGAGAGCCAGAGCTTTTTTGACCCGATCCGTTTCGGCGAAACCCGACATCACAATAGCCGGCTGTTCCGGGCGGATTTCGAGGGCACGGCGATACAGTTTGGCGCCGTCGACCCCGTCGGGCATGACCATATCCAGCAGGAGAAGATCGTACTCACTTTCCCGCAGAAGCGCCAGCGCTTCGGCACTGCTTTCGGCGCCCCGGACGGTGTAGCCGAGTCGGCTCAGCATGGTCTGAGCGACATCCAGTTGAATATGGTCGTCGTCGACGACGAGGATGCGTTCGTTGCCGCCGACGATTTCGGCAGACACGCCATCGTCCGATTGTTCGCGGGTGACCGGCAGATAGATATAAAACACCGTTCCCTTTCCCGGCGAGCTTCCGACGTCCACGAATCCCTTATGGTCGTCGATCACGGCGTGGACAACACTCAGCCCCAGCCCCGAGCCGCGTTTCCGGTCAGTCGTCTTGGTGGTATAGAATGGATCGAAGATGTGCATCAGGATAGTTCCGGGAATGCCGATGCCGGTATCGGAAATGGTAATTTTGACATACTCGCCGACGGGAACCCGTCCGTATCGGCCGGTGGCTTTGTCGATGTACATGTTTTCGGTCCGGCACAACAAGCGTCCGCCTTCGGGCATGGCGTCGTAAGCGTTGTTGATGAGGTTGGAAAAGATTCGGTAAATTTGCGATGCTCCGCCGCTGATATTCATCAGGTCGTCGGCCAGATCCATATCCACCGTAATCGACGATCTCGGCGGAGGCAGATGTTCGAGTACATAGCCGATAATTTCGTTGACGTTGAATATTTCCCGGGTATAATGGCCGCGCCGGCCCAGTGTCAGCAGTTGCTGGTTGATATCGGCCATTTGTTCCGCCGCCCGTTCGATATCATCGAGATATGGAAGCACCGGTGATTCATCAGACAGGGATTCGCGGATGATATCGGGGTAAGCGATCAGCGGTCCCAAAAGATTATTGAAGTCATGAGCCACCTGGCCGGCGATGGTCCCGGCCATTTCCAGCCGCCCGGCCCGTTCGGCCGATTCCTGCAGCCATTTCATTTCGGTGATCTCGCGGGAGATGCCGCATATTCCGATGATCTCGCCGCCGTTGACTCGCATCGGCACCATGACGATATGAAAAGTCCTCTCCCGACCTTGGAGCGTTCTAACGATCTCGTCGCTGACGACGTCGCCGCCGAGGACCCGCTCTTCATGTTGCCAATTGATTTGGGCGTTTTCGGTCCCGAAGATATCTTCGTATCTCTTGCCGATAAACTGGGCGGCGGGGATATCCGGCAATCGGGCGAAACTGGGGTTGACCGCCACATACCTGCGCTCCCGGTCTTTGATATAGATGGCGTCCTGGGCGGTCTCGAACACGGCCCGGAACCGTTCTTCACTCTCGCGCAAAGCCAGCTCGGCCTGTTTCCACTCTTCGATATCGCGCGTCACCGACAGGATATAGCCGACGCCGTGGAGCTGGATGATTCGGGCCGATTGCAGGCCCGTATGTATCCGGCCGCCTTTGAGGCGGAACCTGGCTTCGAGATTGGTGACGTATCCATGTTGTTGAAGGGTGCTGGTCATCTTTTCGCGGTCGCGGCGATCGACCCAGATGTCGAGATCGAAAACCGTTTTCCCGACAAGCTCTTCGCGCGTATATCCGGTAATTTGCAGAAAGCCGTCATTTACATCGAGAAACAAACCGTCCTCGATGCGGCTGATGGCCATGGCGTCCGGACTGGTTTTGAACGCCACCCGAAAACGCTCCTCACTTTCACGCAGAGCCTCCTCCGCCAGGTTGCGTTCGGTGATATCCCGGATAATGACGATGACGTTGTCCGTTCCGGTGGCAGCCATCCGTGCCTCGTACTGGCGCAGCTCGCCTTCGACTTCCAACACATATTCGTAGCTTTCGCTTCCTCCGGAGGCGAGAACTTTTTCAATCGAGCTTTTCGTCAGTTTTGCCAGAGAGGGCGGGAGAACTTCATCGGCGGTTTTGCCAAGAAAACGCTCCGGCGGGACATACAGATCCTCACGACGGTCGGCCTTGTAGCTGACGAAGCGGCCGCTGCGGTCGATCTGGAAGAGGAGATCGGGAATGGCTTCAAGGATCGCCTTGCTCCGCTTCTCCTCATCGCCGCCGTCCATCCGTTCCGGACCGGATAGATGCAACTGCCACAATGGACTGTCGACCTGGGGCCAATCCCCGCGCTTCCATGCTTCGGTTTCGCGTATGAAGGCGTCCGCATTTCCGGCGGTCACCTCGGCAAAGCCGGTGTCGATGCCCTGAACCAGACTATCGCGGGCTTGAGCGCACAGGAAGGCAAAGGCGATTGTCACCGATCGCTCGATTTCAGGAGTATAGAAGGCATGTATCTCGCCGGTCCTGACGCGCTCAGCCGAAGAAACGTCGCCGCCCGCGGCTATGATCGGAATCGCGCCGGTTGGTTGTTTCTCCCCGAACGCCGCCAGCGCCGATACGATGCTGCAATCGCCGAACGCGATCACCGCGGCGATATTTTTGATACGCTGAAGACGGTTCCGGATTTTATCCGGCGGCACCGCATTGCCCTTTCCCGCAAGATCTATTTTAGGATAGCGGCGCATATGGAAACGACATCCCATTAGGCCGGCATATATGCGCGGAGAGGTATCCGTATCGGCCGCGACGAGGAGATTTCCGGAGCCGCCGATCAGTTCCACCGTACGCGCGGCCATCGCCGCCCCCATGCGAAACCAATCGGTGCCGAACGAAGCGATCGGATGCGCCGACGGCACGGTTCCCTCGACCGTCACAACGGCAATGCCGGCGTTGATGGCGGCGCCCAGCGCCTCGGCCGTCTCCGGCCGATCCGGGTACGCGATCATAATACCGGACACTTTTCGGTTGACGGCGTCACTAATAGCGGCGGTCCATTCGTCGCCCTCAATGACCTCCGCCGGAGAAATGCGGACGCCATACTTTTCGGCCAGGCGATCCAAGACTGGGCGAAGGCGGGCGCAATCGCCCGAAACATCGGCGCGACCGCTCATCCAAACATACTCATCCATCGTCGTCACCTCGTCGCCTTTCGGAGAACATAAACCCAACCACTCTGTTGACGCCAAAGACCCCGGCATTGGGGATTTTTTCACATTACGACAATTTCGGTGAGAATTCAAACAAATTCTATCGCCCGGTCTCCGATCGGCTTTTCGGCCCGAACGACGACGAACGATCCTCGGCCATGACCCGGTTCGACCGGTTCGCGATCAATGATGTCGTCCACGGCCCGGAAAACGGTCTGGGCAAAAGCCGGATTTTGGAAACCCGACCGCCGCAGAATCTCCAGAACCTCATCGCCGGAGAAGAAATGTACCTCGCGGAAATACTCTTCGGGGTCGTCGTCACGGGGCGGCTGGGAATATTCCCGGCCCATCGGGCTGTCGCGTTCTAAATAGCCGATGATAATTTTGCCGCCGGGAACAAGCATGCGATAGCATTCTCCGACTGCCGCCGGAGCGTCGTCCAGCAGATGCAGAATCGTAATCATCGTGACATAATCGCATACGGCCGAACGAAGCGGCAGCCATTCCGCAGTTCCGGCGATCAGGTCTATGCCACGCGTGGCGGCGATATTCATCATGGCGGGTGAGGGATCAACCCCGACAGTGATTCCCAGCGGTTGGGCAAACCGTCCGGTGCCGACGCCGACCTCGATGCCCTTGCCGGATTTCGGGGCGAGTCTCCGAACAGCTTCCAATTCGGCTTGATAGACATACGGATGCCGCTCGAACCAGCGGTCGTAATCGGCGGCGCGGGTTTGGTATGGATCGATTTTGGGCATGGCAATAATCGGACACGCCCCCCGTAAACGGTGCTAATGGGGGGATGATCCAGCGACCTATACGGACGGGATAGGCGGCTGCGGACGGCGGCAGATATGATTATTTGTCATGATCGATGACTTCGGCTTTGTCGCTGACATCGAGTTTCTTTCCGCCGATGAATTTCCCGGACAGCAGCCGGGTCACCGATGGCGCGATAAGGCCGCGGATCACGCCGTCCGTTTTGCGCAGATCGTTAGCAATCAATCCGACGATGGGGGCCGCGATCGAGGCGAAGCCAATGGTCTTCCCCTGCCGGGTGGAAAAGAATCCTCGGATTCGCCGGCGCATCATAACACCTCGCCCTTCTTGTGTCTTTTCCGGATTTGTCTGGGTCATGTTTACCGCTCCTGTCTACAGCAGCGCTTTCTCATAATAATATACGTAATTTCCCGAGAATGACAACGCTGTTTATTGTATCGGAGCCTTCGCCGCGGAAATAAGCTCAAAAAAAGGCCTTCTCTCGATCAGAGAAGGCCTTTCGTACTCGGGCAGGCTGGCGGGAACTTAGTGTGCAGCCAGCGGATCCAAACCAGTGGCGGATTTCTTCGGCGTCATAAACTCGATAGACGCATCGAGCAGATCCATGGCGTAGTCCGGGTTATGGATACCCATGGAACGATCCTCATGGACGAACAAGTAGTTGTACAGGGCACCCGCTGAATCGGCGGTGGCAACAGCCCGATCCTCGGTCGGCTCCAAAGAGGAGTCGGTCCCTGCATCATTCACCACCCATTCGAGTAAACCGGCGTCATTCAACAATCCGGCCAATTCCTCGAGTTTGGCCTCGACATCAACCTGCACGCTATCGTGGTCGAAACTATCCAGCGAACCGGCATGGCAGCCATTGGTCGTGTTGCAACCATTGGTATTTTCATATTCCTCCGCCTCGTCGGCCATATTGAAGGCATGGAAACCGGTGCTGTAGAGCCCCGGAGCCATATGGCAATGCAGGCAGCCGTCGGCTGCCGATCCGTGAGGTGACGGACCGCCCGAGACGCCACTGAACTCATAGGCATCGGTGCCCATCAGCATATCGGCCTGGACGCTGTGATGCGGTCCCCAGTGGTTGCTGAGAGTATCGTCATCCGCGACGAATGTGTTGACATTCTCACGGGCATGGTGGCAGGAAGCGCAGGTGTTGGCGTTTCCGCGATCGAATACCGTCCCGTCCTCAAGCGTCACCGCGGAGGCGACGCGAGGCTGCAGGGAGCCCGTGGAATGCGGTTTGTGGCAGGTGAAACAGGTGATGCGGGAGAAGTTTTCTCCTTCATACGGCACACCGGTCATCCTCGCAACGAATCCCTCATTGGTGTGACAATCTTCGCAGACGCGGTAGAAGGACTCATAATTGCGGTTGCGATTCCACGTATCGCCAGTACCGTGCTTGGACATCGAATATGACTGCTGGGCTTGTAGAATTTCCTGACCCGTCGGGCTGGAATCGTTGTGGCAGGTGAAACACGCCGCCGTCTGGCCCGGCGGAGGTTCCGATGATACTTCGTTGACGATTTTTCGCTCGCAGCCGCCGACGACAAGCAACAGCAGCGCCGCGAAAGCCAGCGTTAGAATGGCGTACTTCATAACCTCTCCTCTCTAGATCGCAAAACTTTTTATCAGATACACGTTTATTATATTTCCGGTGTAGTACTCGTCGGTCACCAGGAAGTTGTCGAAATTGTATACTTTGTACTTGGCTTCGATCTGATAGTCGCGGGGCAGGGTATACCGGGCACCCACATATCCCCCGATTTTTTCCAGGTCGCGATCACGTTTGCTGCGGTAATAGGTGGCCCCGGCCCAGACCTGCACCTTGCGGTACTCGACCGGGTACACGGAACCGGTGAAGACGTGATCGTAAAATTCATAATCGTTCGGAATCGCCTCGGTGCGGTTATCGTAGCTGCCCTGATAGTACGAATAGGTCAGGGAAATCCGGCCGTAGGCCTCGCGGCTCAGGTTTACTTCGGCCGTGACCGCGTTATAGTCGACCCGGGTGTCGATCTCATCGTTGGTTTTGACCTTGCCCTGCCACGACAGCGCCACGTCGCCCCAGTCGGTTAATTTATAGCGAGCGCTTATTTGGTGGCGGGTAAGGTCTTCGTCCCCGACCAGCGTCTCACCATCGGTGACGGATTTATTGCGGAGCGCCAGGCGCGCCCGGATCAGCAGTTTGGGGAAGTACCGCAGCCATCCGTCGAAGAGATACCCGTCGGAGGACGTACGATTGTAGATATCGTCGGCGATACGATTTTCGTATCCGACCCGAAGGCCGCCGTATTTGGGCCAGTTGCGGCTGATCGAAACGGTGCTGACATAATTGTCGACGGTAACGAGGCGGTTGGTTTCATCCGTCCGCGCTGCCATGAAGCGGCCTTCGAAGACATACTCGTGCGGGAGATACCACCGGGCGCCGCCCCATCCGGTGTTGTTTTTCAGGAAGACATATGGATCGTCGTGTTTATCCTCTCGATACTGATACCCGCCGGACAGCGCCAGCCGTTTGTAGAACGGAACCGGCGCAAAGGCGTTGACGCGAACCACCTGCGCTTCGCGGTCGCTATTGGCCATGGCGTCGTCGGTGAAATCGTACCGGCGGTATTCCGCGGTCAGGCTGCCCTTGGTGAAGGTTGCCTGGCCGCCGACGTTGAACGATTTATGCGAATAGTCGGTCGCGGTCAGCAGATGTTCGCCGAACGGCGGGATAATATATTCGTCCTGGCCGAATCTGTCGGTCTGCGAATACCCGCCGTAAATTTTGACCTGGCGGATCGGATAGACGTAGGCCTGCCCGCCGGTGGTCCGCCGCCGCGTGAATTTGTCGCCGTCGAAGTTGTATATGCGTCGGTATTGCTGGTTATTGAGCGAAATCCCGAACAGTCCCGGTTTGAACAGCGAGGCGTTCAGGTTGCGGTTGTTCAGGCTGATATTTTTCAGATCGGCCGACAGGTTCATGCCGTTGTTCATGAGATAGCGGAAATCTTCGAGTGATACCGACGGCCCCTCGTACAGGTTGTACGTTTCGTGGTTGACGCTGAGATTGCCATCTTCGTCGGTGATAACGTATCCCAAGCGGATTTTTCCGCCGCCGCTATCAGCAGCGTTGGCGACCGCGAACAGTATCCCGAGGATCATCCCCGCCATCGCGATATATCGTGCGTGCCTCATCGTCCATCCCTCTACTGGTTAAGGCTGTGACAGTTAAAGCAATGGCCTCCCCATCGGGCCTCGAGATTCGGGTCCAGGAAGATATTGCTGTCGAACGATCCGTGCACGGCGGTATGGCAAACAGTGCAGTCATAGCGCGCCCAGGCGTTGCCGTGCGCCTGATTGTAGAGATGCTTGGCCGGGACCATGTGGCATTGCCGGCATAACATCTGGCCCGGCTGTTTCAGCAGCCGATCGTTCTCGCTTCCATGCGGGGCGTGGCATTCGGTGCAGCCGCCGTTTTCCACCGAATAGGCGTTAACGGCGTCATGCTCGTACAAAAACGGCCCGGCCTGCTCCGGATGGCAGCTGCGGCAGGTGCCCTGCATCTGATAAGCCAGGTCGTCGCTTTGACGTTTGACGAATCGGTGGCAGCTCAGGCAGGTCACGAAACCGCCGCGGATGGGGTGGCTGGTCCGTCCCATTCCGTCGGTCACCTTGTCCTGATGGCATTTTTCACAGAATTTGGCGTTGTCATCCAGCAGAAGTTTGGGGCTGGTTCCATGAACCCGGTGACAGTCGGCGCAGTTCAATTCCTGCACGGCGTGGGCGTCCAAGCCGTAGTTGTCGAGCGCGACGTGCGCGACGTGGCACTGGGAACACAGTTGCACCGCGTCGTGGGCGGGCATTTCCGCCACCGTTTTGATTGTTTCGCGCGACGGGTTGTCGACGTGCTCGGCGGCGCCCTCGTGACATTTCTCGCAGGCGACCGGCACGGCGGGGTTTTCGATTTCGGAGGCCAGCCGATGAGGACCGTTGGCCAACGTCTTGTCCATGCCGTCGTGACACGTCAGACAGGTCGCGTCATCGACGGTCACGCCGTTATCGGACCGGGCGACCGAAAAGCAAACGCTTGCGGCCACGACCATGATAATCAGCGCCAGAGTATTGGGCTTTCTCATATGCCTGTACATTGACCCCATCGTCTCTATCCTTAACGATTAACTGGTTATTCCCTCATGCATAATCCGAGCGTATCATTTATCCCAGAGAAAATCAAGTAGAATTTCCCGTGCCGTATTTTCATTTTTTGCGCATGATGGTATTTCATAAATGATGTATTGTTTTTGTTATTTCTAACCCATTGAATGTAAATATGTTAACAATCGTATAATAGACTATATCGATCCATATATGATATAATTATTATTCACGGATAGGAAAGACCATAATGTATTCGAAATAGGGAGTTTTAGAAGCCATTTTATATTCGCGACAATGTTTGTCCCGTACCGAACGGGCGCCGCGGAATCAATTCATGGGCGGAATTCACCCGCCGAAATATTCATACTCTTAGCGGTCGGCCCGCACATTTTGCCCGGCAATCTCCGGCCTTGAGATATTCATAGGCGGCGGAAGCATGATTTTTCGACGTTTTGGTGACGAACCGTGAAGATTTTTCCTTCGGCTTCCGATTCAAGATGATGTGGGCGGAGAAGAATAAGTACTGAGTTATGAGAAAACTGATGACCATATGCGGAACCACCATCGGCGGCTGGCTGGGCTGGTGGCTGGGGATGCATCTCGGGATATTCATGGCCCTGGTGTTGAGCATGATCGGCACCGGCGCCGGGATGTATTTCGCCCGCCGTTTTTTCGAATTTTAGTCTAATCCTCACATTGAATTTTTTTGTCCCCGGTCGGGTCCGGCTCGTATTCTATTCAACAAAGCATTGAGAGGAACAGCTTATGCATACCAAAGTGGTCGTCATCACCGGGGCCAGCAGCGGCGTCGGTGCGGCTTTGGCCCGATTGCTCGGCAGTCAGGGGCACCGGATTGTCCTGGCGGCTCGCCGGGAAAAGGAACTCAACGAAGTCGCCCAAAGTTCGGGAAGCGCCGCCCTGGCGGTGGTGACCGACGTCACCCGCCGGGCCGATATGCACCACCTGAAGGACGCGGCAATGGATCGATTCGGGAAGATCGACGTCTGGATCAACGACGCCGGCCGCGGCATCACCCGGTCCGTGCTTGAACTCACCGACGACGACGTCGATCAGATACTTCGCGTGAACTTGATATCGGCTTTGTACGGCATGCAGGTGATCGTGCCCTATTTTCAGGAGCAGGGGCGCGGCCACGTTATCAATATATCGTCGTTTTTGGGTGTGGTTCCGCTGGTCACGTTTCGGTCGATCTACTGCGCGGCCAAAGCGGCGCTCAATTCGCTGACGGCCACCTTACGCATGGAAATGCGGGCGAATTATCCCGACATACATGTTTCGCTGGTCATGCCGGGAGTGGTGACGAATGATTTCGGCAAAAACGCGTTGGGCGGGACACCGCAAATGCCGCCCGGCGCGCGGCGGACCATGCCCGGCCAGACGTCCGAGGAGGTCGCGGCGCTTATCGGCGGCCTGCTGGATCATCCGCAGTCCGAATTGTTCACCAATCCGGCGACGATTGAGATCGTCAAAAAATATCTGCAGAACAAAGACGCCTTCGAAGAGGGTATGCTGCAAAAA
>Ga0315554_1002514_pt1 | contig 10521 bp, 6 predicted proteins | sample SalMarSW160370MG_FD_202114 | JGI IMG/M metagenome (GOLD analysis project Ga0315554, IMG submission 202114) | Salt marsh sediment microbial communities from the Plum Island Ecosystem LTER, Massachusetts, United States - Salt Marsh Sediment SW1603-70 ... | reverse complement strand
ATAGAGACTGTGTTCAATTCACAGGCCGCATGGGATTACGTCCATCCCATTCCCGGAAGCGGCATCTGCGCATCGATAAGATTATCCGGCGGGGTCATCCCGCCGGGGCGCAATATTATTCTTCGAGCACTTTTGCGGCTTCGTCCTTGTCCAGGTCCATTACATAGGGTATACCGCTGATCCGGGCTGCTTCCGGTGTAAGAGCCGAGATCTCATCGCGTGAGATATGTTCCAGCGCGAACCGGCGACTGCCCGCCATGAGCTGCCGCAGCCCCTGCGCCAGCCGTTCGTAATAAGTATACAGTCCCAAAGCGCCGGTCGGAATTTTTTCAAATTCGTCGTCGCCGAGCTCTTTGCGCAGTTCCGCGGCGGTGACGAAGATTTCATCCTTGCTGGTACCGAAACGTTCGACATAGACCGGGACCTGGCGTTCTTCGATGGTCCGCCCAATGGTCTTACCGACCATGGCGGCGGCGATCGGGCTACGGGCCATACCGATCAGTCTGACATAGGGAGCACCCAGTGCGAGACCTTTGAAAATCTGATCCTCGAACGTGAATCCGCCGGCGGCGATGATCGCAGGTACGTGTTTGGCTTGGCCGGCCAGCTTCTTGGCGTATGCGTACATTAACGAGTGCAATTCGACCGGGGGCATGCCCCATTCATTCATCATCCGCCACGGGCTCATCCCGGTGCCGCCACCGGCGCCGTCGACGGTGAGAACATCAATGTTGTACTTCGACGAAAATTTAAGCGCCTGAGCGAGAGCGATCGGACGATACGCGCCGGTCTTGAGGGAAATGTACTTGGCGCCGGCCTTGCGCAGTTCTTCGATCCGTTCGGCGAATGATTCCTCGGTGACCATGCCGACGCGGGAGTGCCGTTCGAACTCCTTGAACGAACCGCGCTCAAAAGCCTTGATCACGTTTGGGTCCGTCGGATTCGGCAGGACCACGTATCCGCGATCGTACAGCATCTGGGCCTTTCTCAGGTCCCTGATTTTCACCTCGCCGCCGATATTCTTGGCGCCCTGGCCCCATTTCATCTCAACCCATTCGACGCCGAGCTCCTGGATAGCATACTCATGAACGCCGAGACGGGTATCTTCGATGTTGGCCTGGACGATGATTGCGCCATAACCGTCGCGCTGGTGATCCTGAAAAAGTTTAACTCGCCGCTTAAGGTCGACGGTGTCGACTACCTTACCGTTTTTGATAACCGCCTCCGGATCCATACCAACCACGTTCTCGCCGATAGTCAGTCCGGTGCCGGCCAGCGCCGTCCCGATGGCGAGGCCTTCCCAGTTATTTTTGGCTATATCGGTCGAACCGATCCCGGGAATGATCCAGGGGTAGCGGAACTTTATGCCGTTGTCGTGGCCGAAGCGGACTTCGAGATTGACATTGGGGAATATTGCCTTATCGCTGTCGGCTTCGACACCCATGGCGCCGACGACTCCACCCATGATATTAAAATGCGAATAGTCGACCGGGTAAACCTTTTCACCGGCGGTGGTGATCACCCCGAACGGTTGCGGATAAATAACCTCGTGACCGCGATAGGCCGATTTGCCGATTTCACACATGCCGATGCAGCCATCAACACAGGTGACGCACATCCCGGAGGCGGGAACGACGGAATCTTCGGTGCGATTTTTCGTCAGGGTCGCCGCCGATGCATTTACTCGAGAGAGAGTCATTATTGATGTTCCTCCTTCAAATCTATTTTGTCATTCACTTTGATTTCGCAGGCAACACAGGGTTCCATGTAACACATCATGTCATGGAATTGGTCCTTTTCCACACAGGGCGGCGCCAGGTTGGCACAGCCGCCGCAGATAGCTTTTTCGGGCTGGTTGTAGGTGCACCTCAGCTGGCAGGCGGGACAGACATAGATGCATCCGCCGCATTGCCGACACACGTCGGATTTTATATCGAACGGGGTTCCGATCGTCCGCCGCTGCCCCCGTCCCTGGAAGCCGATGGCTTTGGCCATCATTTGCTCCTCGCACATCCGTACGCATCGGCCGCACAGGATGCAGTCCTCATATTCCTGGCGGAACCGCTGCTGCTGTATTCCATGCTCGGAAGCCAGGTCCTGGATGACTTTCGACTGCGGGCACGAGGCCAGGTGTAGTTCGATGATCATCCGACGGGCACGGAGGACCCGCTCGGAGGCTGTGCGAACGACCAGTCCTTCCTGCGCGGGATAGGTGCATGACGTTACCAGTCGCGCCGAGGGCCCGTCGCCTATTTCGACGACGCACAGCCGACAGGCGCCATACGGTGTCAGACCTTCCATATGGCACAGGGTCGGAATCGGAAACGAATAAAACTGCGCCGCCTCGAGAAGGGTCGTGCCTTCTTCGACCTGTATCTGCAGACCGTTCAAGGATAAGCTGATCATGATATTTCTCCTCCGCTTTCGACGGCGACCGCCGTTTCTTCGGGTGCGTCCTTTACTTCGGGGGTGGTGAATTCCAGGTCGCACCGCAGACAACGCCGGGCTTCACAGGCGGCTTCCTCAATGGATAAAGACACTTCCACCTCGGCAAAATTACGCTTGCGCCATTCCACTGACGCTCGCGGCGTTTCAATCCGTTTCAACTCGACCTCGTCGTCGTCACGATCGACCGGTTCGATATAGACCCTCGGCAGATTCGGTTGGGCGACGATATCGGACATATCTTCACCGAGCAGGTATCGCCGGATCATCCGGGCGGCCTTTTTCCCGGAGGCGATGGCTTCGACAACGGTGTTGGGCCCGGTCACGGTATCGCCGGCGGCGAATACACCGGACCGATTGGTCATCAGCGTGTGCGGATCGGATTTGATGGTATTCCACTTGGTGGTCTCGATACCGCTGGACTGCGCCGGACCGATACAGTCGACGCCCGAATCTTCCCCGATGGCCACGATCAGGGTATCCAGTTCGACCGTGAACGTCGAATCCGGTATCGGCACCGGGCGGCGGCGCCCGCTGGCGTCGTGTTCGCCGAGGCTGTTGCGGACGCATTCGACGGCGCTTACACGGCCGTTATCGGAAAGAATCCGCGTCGGCGACACCAGCGTCTTTAATTCGATTCCTTCCTGGACGGCAGCTTCAATCTCCTCCTCGAATGCCGGCATTTCCTCTCGTGTCCGGCGATACAGGATGGTTACCTGTTTCACCTCGTTCTGGCGAAGGGCCATGCGGGCGGCATCGAGCGCGGAATTGCCGCCGCCGATGATCCCGACCCTGCCTCGGGCGCGCGAGCTGCCGCGAATGTTGAAATCTTTGAGGAATTCAATCGAGGGATAGACGCCGTCTACATCCTCATTTTCGATGCGCAATGGTCTGCTCTTATGCGCCCCCAATGCCAGCAAAACTGCCCGATAATTTTCTTCTAAGAGCGAATCCACGGTGATGTCTGTTCCCAGGGCAGTATCGCACTTGAGGGTAATGTTATCATCCAGTAATGAGGCGATCTCTTTTTGGATGATTTCCTGCGGCAAGCGATAAGACGGGATGACACAACTCAACATCCCGCCGGGCCTGCTTTCCGTCTCAAAGATCGTCACGCGGCAGCCCGCCAGCGACAGATAGTGGGCGGCGGTGAGTCCCGCCGGGCCGGAGCCGACAACGGCCACACGGGGCGGATCACCGTCCGGCCAGGTCTGGTGTTCGGGCTTGTAGATTGACGGGTCGATACGATCGGTAATGAACCGCTTGAGGGCCCGTATTGCGATCGGATCGCCGCCGCTGGTTCCCGCACGGCATCGGGATTCGCAGGGATGATGACAGACGCGACCACATACCGAGGGGAACGGGTTGGCCTCACGGATGGTCTTATAGGCGTCTTCATACTCACCGTGGGCAATATGGGCCACGTAGCGCCAGGCTTCGGTGTCAAGCGGGCAGGCCGACTGGCACGGCGCTCCCACGAGGTCCTTGCAGACAAAGGCGTCACATCGTTTATCATTGATGTGGCGTTCATATTCATGCCGGAAATATCGCAGAGTGCTGAGGACGGGATTGGGCGCCGACTGCCCCAGTCCGCACATGGTAGTATCCTTGACGACATGAGCCAGCTCTTCCAGCAGGTCGATATCCGCCATGGTGGCGCGGCCCCGGGATATATCATCGAGGATTTCATACATTCGCTGGGTGCCCTTCCGGCAGGGGAAACATTTCCCGCACGACTCGTCCATGAGGAATTTCATGAAATATTTGGCGATGTCGACCATGCAGGTGTTCTCATCCATGACGATCATGCCGCCCGATCCCATAATGGAGCCGGCCTCGACCAGGCTGTCATAGCTGATCGGCAAATCGAATCTGTCGGCCGGAATGCATCCGCCCGAGGGGCCACCGGTCTGCACGGCTTTGATTTTTGCGTCTCCGACCGGACCGCCGCCTATATCGTAGACAACCTCACCCATGGTCATACCAAGCGGTACTTCCACTAGGCCGGTATTCTTGATTTTGCCGACCAGCGAAAAAATCTTGGTCCCGGTGTTCCCGGGAACTCCGATATTGGCGTATTCCTCGCCTCCCTTGTTGACAATGACCGGGACATTCGCCAGGGTTTCGACATTGTTGATGCACGTCGGATGGCCAAAAATACCTTTTTCAATCGGATACGGGGGACGCTGACGGGGTTCGCCCGTGAGCCCCTCGATCGATCGGATCAGAGCCGTTTCCTCGCCGCAGACAAAGGCGCCGGCGCCGCGGACAATACCGATATCGAAATTGATTCCGGTGTTCAGGATGTTATCGCCCAGAAGTCCCCAGCTGCGCGCCTGATCCAGGGCAATCATGGCGTGTTTGATGGCCAACGGATATTCGCTGCGGACATATATCAGTCCCTGCGAAGCCCCGATGGCGATACCGGCCAAGATCATACCCTCGATAATGGCGTGAGGATTCCCTTCCAGAAGGCTGCGGTCCATGTACGCCCCGGGGTCGCCCTCGTCGGCGTTGCACACGATGTATTTGGGACCCTGTCCGTTGCCTGATGCCCGGGCCAATTCCCATTTCCGGCCGGTCGGGAATCCGGCGCCACCCCGCCCGCGCAAGCCGGACTTTTTTACCTCATCGATAATCCACTCGGGTGATTTGCCTCCGACCACTTTTTCGAGAGCGGCATAGCCACCCTGTTCGATGTAGGCGTAAATACGTATCGGGTCCAGATTCTGGTTGGCGCCCAGGATGGTTCGCGTCTGCTTTTTGAAAAAGGGTATTTCGAGCTGATGATCGTACTGTTTTTTGTCACGCGGATCCTTGTATATCAATCCCTCGTTGATATAACCGCCGATGGCGGCATCGATGACATGAGGGACATCTTCCATTTTGAGTTTGGGATAAAGGTGTCGTCCCGGTTCGACGAGAATAAACGGATCCATCTCGCAAAACCCCTGGCAACCGGTGATTCGGAGCGCGACCTTTTCCCGCAGGCTGCGCTCGATGATATACTTTTTGATAATTCTGATAATATCGTTGGATCCACTTGCCTGTCCGCCCGTGCCGGCGCAGACAACCAACGTCGGCCTGTCATATTGAATCTCCTTCTCGCCCAGAATACGCTGGCGCAGACCACTGAATTCTTCAACGGTTGACAGCTTTCTCATGAATCAGTTCCCTCACAGAATGAACGTGTCATGTCTTTAGTCTATGGCGGCTCCGCCGATGTCGAGCAGATGCCCCTTACACCCTTTCCGGGAGCAGATTTGCACCACGCCGCCGCCTCTGACGATCATCGGGATCATCGGCGCGCCGCACTCAGCGCATTTGTAGCCGCCGATCAATTGTGAATGACAATGCGGACAGAAAAAGTTGACGATGGCATCCTCCGGAATTTCGTACAGGGAATGCACCTTATAGCTCCCGTACAGGCTGGAAAGGACCAGCCATCCATGTTTGTTGCCGAAACTGGCGGTGACCCGGATGCCCGGCCTGCCGTCAATGACTATACCGGTATCCATAAGGCTGTGATTGCATCGCGAACAGCTGACTTCGACCGGGAAAACCCGCTGATCCGTCTCCACCTCGATGTGGTCGATTCCCACCCGTGCCCGTGCCAAAATCTCCTTTACCTGCGATCGTTTGACACTGGGGAAATAATGCCCGTCGACGACCACCACCGGCCCGAGGGCGCAGGCCCCGAGACAGTTGACTGTCTCGAACGTGAACTCCCGATCTTCAGTCGTTTCACCGGGTCGGATTCCGAGTTGGTAGCTGATCTCCTCCGCTATGGCGGGACCGCCGCGCACATGGCATGCCGTCCCCAGACAGGCGGATATCAGATGATTGCCGCGCGGAGTCAGGCTGAAGGCCCTGTAAAAGGTGGCAATTCCGTAAATATCGACCAGCGAACGACCCGTTTCACGAGCCAGTTCCTCGAGCATTTCCCGGGGAAGGTACCCGTGAGCGGCCTGGATTTCCTCCAGGATAGAAATCAATCCCCCGTGCTGATTGCTGTATTTCTCCAAAACATGAGACAGATTATCTAATCGCATCGTGTCCTTTCTCCGGCTGACCATGTGCTGCCAGACCGATCAAGGTATCCAGAGTGTGGCCTCAGATGAGTGAGTAATATCTCAGCCCGCACGCCTCCGTTATCCCAAATCCTGCAACTACTTGTCGAGTGAATGGCAAAAACAGTGCCTGTGTCGTACATCGATCGAAACGGTGACGTTTGGGCGATAACGACTGCATTCAGATTTTATTATGTTATTTTATTCCAATGAATTACAGTATTTGTCCATCGCCTTTCAACGATGGGAGTATGGGCAAAGGGCGAAGGCCTGGGATCATTAACCCTCAATATGAGTGGGGTATTTTGTATCACCGGGGAATTTTTATCCGGTCATGCGAAAACGATCATTTGCTCTCTGATATTTTTTGACGCAAGGTCTTACGATCGATACCCAAGATCTTAGCTGCCTGCGTCTTATTGCCGCCGACGCTGGCGAGGACGTTTTTGATATGCTCCGCCTCGACATCCGCAAGGGTGCGATGCAACTGCCCTTTCTGCGGTACGTGATTTCGCATCAGGGATGGCAGGTCGGCGGCCTCAACGACACTGGCATCGGTCATAACCATAAGCCGCTGAACCACGTTTTCGAGCTCTCTCACATTGCCTGGCCACGAGTAGCTTTTCATGATCCGGATGGCGCTTTCGGAAAAGTCAATCGCCTGACGGTCTGCTTCCTCGGCATAGCGAGCCGCAAAATGGCGCACCAGAAGCAGGATATCATTTCCCCGCTCACGCAGCGGCGGCGCCGTAATGGTAATTACGCTCAGGCGGAAAAAAAGGTCGTCTCGAAAACGTCCCTTCTTTACCAACGTCATGAGGTTCTTATTGGTGGCCGCCACGATACGGACGTCTATTCTGCGACGGTGCGTATCGCCCACCATGGTCACTTCCTTGTCCTGCAACACCCGCAGCAATTTGACCTGCATTCCGGCCGAGGTCTCACTGATCTCGTCCAGAAAAATCGTCCCACCGTCGGCGGCCTGGAAGAGCCCGGTGCGGGTATTCACCGCACCCGTAAAGGACCCCTTGAGGTGGCCAAACAACTCGCTTTCCAGCAGCCCTTCGGGAATACCGCCACAGTTAACCGGCACAAACGGCGATGACGCCCGTGCGCTCTGATAATGAATCGCCCTGGCGATGAGTTCCTTGCCGGTTCCGCTTTCTCCGGTAATCAGCACATTGGCCATCGTCGACGCCGCGCGTTCTATCAACCGGTAGACGTTTCGTACAGCTTCCGACTGCCCGACGATACCGAACGCCTTCTGCGTATGTGTATCGATGGGAGCATGTACCGCCTTCCGTTCGGAAAGTCTCTGCAAAACCCGGTCAACGCTGGTGAGCAGTTCTTCTTCAGTAAACGGCTTTTCGATGTACTCGCTCGCCCCGTGCTTGACCGCCTGCACGGCGCCGCCAATTGACGGAAATCCGGTGATCATGATAATGCCGGTGTGCTTGAAATTCGTATTGACGTACAGCACCAGATCAAGACCGTCGACCTGCGGCATTTTATAATCGGTAATGACAACATCGATGGGCGTCATTTCGAGAATTCGCGTCGCCTCTCCGACCGCGCGTGCGGTAAACACGTGGTATCCCTGCGAAGTCAGCGTTCTTTCCAGGACCTCAACTGTATCGGGGCTGTCGTCCACAACCAGAATACGGACGCTGTCAATGTTTTCACTCATGGGACGATCCACCGTTCGCTTCTCCCGGTGTATCGACCGGCAGGCGGATTGTGAATGTCGATCCCTTGCCGGGTCTGCTTTCAACAGCGATCGTTCCCTGATGTGCCGTCACGATTCCGTGGACGACTGAGAGGCCCAGTCCGGTCCCTTCGCTGACATCTTTGGTCGTGAAGAACGGATTGAAGATGTCATCAATAATTGACGCATCGATACCAACGCCGGAATCCTTGACAGTCAACTCGACAGCGCCGTTGGCGGCTGCTGTGCGAATAGTCAATTTCCCGCCGCTCGGCATCGCTTGCACGGCATTAACCACCAGGTTCGTCAAGACCTGAAGGATTTGAAGACGATCGGCCTTGATATTGGGCAGATCCGACGTGAGACGACAGTTGAGGTCGATACCGACTTTCTCGAACCGGGATTCGAGAAAGAACAGTCCATCATTAATAAGTTCATTCAAGTTGAAGGACACTTTGACTGGTTCGGTTTCCCGGGCGAAGATGAGCAATTCCTTTATGATCTGGCGGGCGTGAAGGGTCCCGGCAATGATCTTCTCGATATCTCGGCCGGATTGATCCGAAATTCTCTCGTCCTTGGCCACCAGTTGTGCAAAACCGAGTATATTCGACAACGGTTCGTTGAGCTCATGTGCGACGCCGGCCGCCAGTTGGCCGATGGTGGCGAGGCGGTCGGCGTGCCGCAACTGGTCCTGGAGCCGCGTCTTTTCTTCGTTGTACAGCCGCTGTTCAATGATGAACGAAAGCTCGTTGGCGATGGTATCGATCAATCGTCGCTCTTCGGTGAGAAACGGTCCTTCGTCTATTCGAGGTTTATCAGCCGTGTACCCGACCTCGACCGATCCTCGGCGGGAGTCGTCCACAACGATATCGGCCGTCATTTTGTGCACCATGCCGTCGGCACCGAAAGTGCTATAGGTGCGGTCATCGAGCCGAATGCGCGCGGCCGCGACGTCGGGATATAACCATGCCGGGGGAAGCAATTCCGCCACGTTCTGCAACAGGTCATCGAGCGATGAACCGGCATGGGCCACCAGACGAGTTATGCCATAAAGACAATCGAGCTCTTTGACGCGCTCACGAAGGACCAGCTGTTTGTTGCGCCATTCGATAGCGAAACCGAACGTCCATGAGAAGAGATCGTACAACAAAGCGTCGGATTCGGCAAAAAAATTGGGCTTATCCGATTCCAGTTCAAGCAGCCCCAGACGGTGGTCCACTCCCTCAATCGGAATAATCAACAGCGACCCACATGACTTCGGCACCTGCAACCCTCCCGTCCCGGAGCTTTTGCCATGTGACTTTTGCAGATCGGGGTTTGAATCGGCATCATCGACGAATAATCCGCCGAATTTGACCGATCCGGAAGGCAATATATCATGACGATTAGCGAAAAGATTTCGACAGAGCATCTCAAGCGTTTCGCTGCTTCCGTCGGTCCAGAGATTTTCATCCTCATTGAGGTCGGATCGATTTCGTATTTCGAAAGCAGGCTGGTCAATGGTGCCGCGATCCACGGCGCAATAAAAGCGGCGGTTCGCCGTCAACAACACCGTTCGTATCCGATCACAAGCGGCCCATTCCAGAAGGGCCTGCAGCGATTGCTTCAAAAATGAGGCGCGCGGAGCGGCTGAATTCGCCATGGTAAAAATTTTGGAGGACCACTGCCGGAAGCCGCTGTATGTGCGTGACTTGGTCGGTATGTTTGAGGCATCCATAAAGTGACATCCTACCGGGCTATTCAGTCCGGTTTGCCTGTCCATGTCGCTCGACAGGTCTTTGAGAATCGTCTGTTGAGAGTAATATTTTGTTTTGGTCGGAAATGTCAATAGCTAATTCATGCAGCATTTGGATACCGGGAGTATTCGGCCCACGCTGGATTATTGAGGGTGGTAGAAGGATGCCGGATAAAAACCCGTGGTGGCGTGGCTTGAACCGTGAAATACCCCGCCGATATTCTGCTTATCGGAAAATCGCTTCACGCCGCGGTTCCAAAACAGCCCCTCGGGCTATTTCATTTTGGCAGATTGAAATTTCAGACGTTTTGTTGTGTATCAGAATGATTGGCTATTTATGCCTTTCACGCCGCCGAATTTGCAGTCACCTGGTTGCGGAAATCGTCTCATAGACCCCGCGATTTGTCTAGGCCGCAGTTCTAAAATAGTCCACTATGGCCAGCTTGATTCGTCGTATTCTAGTGTCCTGCGTCTAACGCTTCTTTACATTTGGATATTTTGGTCATGATGGATTGAACCGAGGCCGTCCAGACGAACACCTTTGGATTCTGATTGTGCGATTCGAT
>Ga0315554_1002511_pt1 | contig 10534 bp, 6 predicted proteins | sample SalMarSW160370MG_FD_202114 | JGI IMG/M metagenome (GOLD analysis project Ga0315554, IMG submission 202114) | Salt marsh sediment microbial communities from the Plum Island Ecosystem LTER, Massachusetts, United States - Salt Marsh Sediment SW1603-70 ... | reverse complement strand
CATGAAAGGAGTGGATTACGTCGTCAAGTCCTACCCGTTCATCGACGGAACGAGGATAGCCGCTGCGGGGGCATCGTACGGAGGGTATATGATCGATTGGATCGAGGGCCACACGGACCGGTTCAAGTGCCTCGTCTCGCACGACGGAGTTTTCGAGCCGGTCAGTATGTATGGGGCGACCGAGGAGCTCTGGTTCCCTGAGTGGGAGTTTGCCGGGACTCCGTACAAGAATCCCCAGCTCTACCAGCGCTGGTCACCGCTCGCTTCCGCCTCCAAATTCAAAACGCCCATGCTGGTCATCCACGGTCAGCAGGACTTCCGCGTGGATGTCAGCCAGGGCTTCCAGCTCTTCACCGCCCTTCAGAGGCAGGGGGTCAAGTCGAAGATGCTCTACTTTCCCGATGAGAGCCACTTTGTCCTGAAGCCGGCCAACGCCGAGCTTTGGTACAAGACAGTATTAGACTGGATCGACGAAAACACGAAGTAGAAGGATTGCGAGTGGCGCCGCGCCGTCGCAGGAGGATTCCCGACGGCAGTATTTTGTCCGGCCGAGCCGACGAGACCCTTTCAGCCCTCTGGAGCGTGCTTCAGGTATTCCATGTAGAAAAGGGCGCAGAGTTTGCGGACCCGCCGGCTCTCGTCGAATCGGGCAGCTTGCCTGACGGCGTTGATGCCGATCGGATCGCCGATCTTGTAAAGAGACAGAGCCGCGACGATTCGAGCGCGTTCATCCCTGTCGTTCTTCAGCATCTCCATCAGGGCCGAGACCGCCTTCTCGGACCCGATGTCGCCCGCATGCATCGCGGCACTTGTCCGCAAACCGAGATTCTGCGACCGGATGCCTATGAGGAGATTGGCTTCCGCCACAGCCTTGTTGAACACCGGGCGAACGTCCTTCTTGTCTTTCGTGCTGCCGGCCGGCGAAGGCGACGGGAACACGCCCATCAGGATGAAAGCCAACGCCACCAACACTTTGTGTCTCATACGTCCCTCCTCTCGATCGTTAGCTCGAAAAGCTGATGAACCCTCGACCCCTCCAACGGCTTCGAAAGAGTCTTCGGACACTCCCGAGCCCTCGTTGGTGTTCTACTGTATACGACGCCGGGAACGGTGAATGGTTGATGCAGAGGGACTAAAGTGGCGGTGAGGATGACGAATCAGTCGTTGGGAGGGACAGGATCTTGGCGAGGCTGCCGAAGGCCCGATCAGAGATGGTTGACATTCGGGGCCGTGTATCATACATTTGGAGCCAATAAGGGGGGAATACTCACGGAGGGAAAAATGAAGAGACTGGACAACCAGCTGCACAGGACGGCTCCGGGAGCTGCTCGGGCGAACCGCCGACTCTGGTTCTTCCTCGCGCTGCTTGCTGCCTGCTGCATCCCGGCATCGACATTCGCGCAGAGAGCGACGACGATCGTCATCGTCCGGCACGCGGAGAAGGACACCATGCAGTACGACCCGCCCCTCACGGAAGCAGGACGGGAGCGTGCGGCCGCTCTCGCGCACGTCTTGAAGGATGCGGGGATACAGGCTATCTACACGACGCAGTACATTCGCACACAGCAAACAGCCCAGCCGCTGGCGGACGAGCTCGGTCTCAAGCTTCAGATCATCCATGCTGATGCGGATCATCTCGCGTCGTACGTCCGCACCGTCATCGGAAGGGCGGAGAAGGAGCACGGAGGAGGGCGAGTCCTTGTCGTCAGCCACGGAAATGTGATCCCCCTGCTTCTGAAGGAGCTCGGCACCGTCAAGGATCTTACGCTTGGGGATACGGAGTACGACAATCTCTTCGTCGTTACCAGGTTCTCGACAGGAAAAGCGCAGCTCCTGCGGCTGAGATTTGGCCAACCGGCACCTTGATTTGCTCATCTCCTGCCCGTTTCCTCGCTGCACCGTGACCAGCAAGGAGGTTGCGAAGAGAACGATGAAGGCCCTGACATTTGTTTCGATGGGATTTATGATGATGAACGTAGCGGAAGCGCAGATGAAATCCGAGCTCCCCGAGCCGCCGGTCGCGAAAAAGATCGCGAAGGTGGATACGATGCACGGCGACGTTCGGGTGGATAATTACTACTGGCTGCGCGAGAAGACCAACCTCGAGGTTCTCGCCTATCTTGAAGACGAGAACAGGTACACCGAGGCGATGATGGATCCCCTCCGGGGCCTCCAGGAAACTATCTACAAAGAGATCATCAGCCGCATCAAGCAGACGGATCTGAGCGTGCCGTACAAGCTCGGTGACTATTGGTGCTACACGCGTACGGAGGAAGGGAAGCAGTACCCTGTCTACTGCCGCAAGCGGGGGACGATGGACGCGGCCGAGCAGATCACGCTGGACCTGAATGAGCTCGCAACGGGACACAAATTCCTCGGGTTAGGCGTCTATCAGATCAGTGATGACGGGAACCTGTTGGCCTATTCCGTCGATACGACGGGCTTCAGACGGTACCAGCTCAACGTGAAGGATCTGCGAACCGGGAAGGTTTTTCCGGATTCCATCGGTCAGGTGAATGCAGCCGTCTGGGCGGCGGATAACAAGACTCTCTTCTACGTCAAAGAGGACCCGGCCAAGCGGCCGTATCGGTTCTATCGTCACGTCCTCGGTGCAGCCAACGACGATCTCCTCTACGAAGAACGGGACGAACTGTACCGTATCTGGACGTACCGCTCCAGCGACAAGAAACTGATTTTCCTCCAGGCCTCGAGCTCCATCACCGACGAGGCACAGTATCTGCCGAGCGATCAGCCTTTCGGCGCGTTCAGGATGCTGTATGCGAGGGAGGTCGGGCACGAGTATTCCGCGGACCATCGTGAAGGGTTCTTCTATGTCCGAACAAACAAGCAAGCGAAGAACTATCGGCTTGTGACAGCCCCCAATGCGGATCCGTCCATGCAAAACTGGAGGGAGCTTCTTCCGCATCGTCCCGAGGTGAAACTGGAAGGGGTGTCGCTCTTCAAGAACCACGCCGTCTTCACCGAGAGGGGAGGCGGGCTCATACGCTTCGTTGTTCTGGATTTCCGCACGAACGCCTCGAGGACTGTGGAATTCCCCGAGCCCGTGTATTCTGCCTATCCCTCGGCCAATCCGGAGTACAACACCGCTGTCTTTCGCTACAGCTACCAATCGCTTATTACCCCGAGCTCTATCTACGACTACGACATGGACGCCGGGAAAAGCACGCTCCTGAAACAGACCGAGGTGCTCGGCGGGTACGATCCGAACCTCTACTCCTCTGAGCGCCTGTACGCGCGGGCGCCCGACGGAGTGAAAGTCCCTATCTCGATCGTCTACAAAAAAGGGCTGAAGCGCGATGGCTCGAATCCGCTTCTTCTGTACGGCTACGGTGCATACGGGGCGCCGATGCCGGCGGCCTTCTCCGTCCCGCGGTTGAGCCTGCTGGGCCGGGGTGTGGTGTTCGCTTTGGCGCACATCCGCGGGGGTGGCGAACTCGGCGAGGAGTGGCGGGAGGATGGGAGGATGATGAAGAAGAAGAACACGTTCACGGACTTCATCGCGTGCGCCGAGTTTCTTATCCAAGAGAAATTCTCCTCGAAGGAGAAGCTCGCGATCCAGGGTGGAAGCGCGGGTGGCTTGCTCGTCGGCGCTGTGCTCAATATGCGGCCGGATCTCTTCAAGGTTGCTCATCTGGCCGTGCCGTTCGTCGATGTCGTCAATACGATGCTCGACGAGTCGCTGCCGCTCACGGTAGGGGAATTTCTTGAATGGGGAAATCCGAAAAAGAAGGATGACTACGAGTATATCAAATCCTACTGCCCCTACACGAATATCGCAGCCAAGGCGTATCCGGCGATGCTGATCACGACGTCTCTGAACGACAGCCAGGTGATGTACTGGGAGCCTGCAAAGTATACGGCGAAATTGCGCGCGATGAGGACCGACAAGAATCCCTTCCTGTTGAAAGTCAATATGGGGGCTGGTCACGGCGGTTCCTCAGGGCGCTATGATGCGTACAAGGAGCAAGCGTTTAATTACGCGTTTCTCCTCGGCCAGCTCGGGATTTCGAGGTAGCACAGCAGAATCGACCCCCGCAGAGAGCGTGGATCGACCGGGAGACAAGTTCCCCTGAGTCTCTTTCCACTCAACACCAATAAAGGAGGAGTTATGCAGCCCGTACAACCAATGCCGCCCATCCAGCCTCCGCAACCGGCCCCGGTGCAATACGCCGGCTTCTGGAGACGGTTCGTTGCTTATCTCATCGATAGCATCATCATCGGCGTGGTCTCTTGTCTCGTGCTCATTCCTGTCTTCGCAGTCCTGGGGATCGGGATCGGACTGGGTGGCTTAGAGGAGGAAGAGGCCGCGGGATTCATCCTCGCGCCGATCATCGGTTTTATGTTGTTCGCGGGCCTCGTGCTGGCCGTTGCCGAGTGGCTCTATTTTGCGCTCATGGAATCCTCGAATAAGATGGCGACGTTGGGCAAGATGGCCATCGGGATCAAGGTCACGGATCTCAACGGCAACCGGGTCACCTTTGGCCGGGCGACGGGTCGGTACTTCGGAAAGATTCTCTCCGGCATGATTTTCATGATCGGCTACATCATGGCAGGCTTCACGGAGAAGAAGCAGGCACTCCACGACATGATCGCGAGTTGCCTCGTCGTGATGAAGTAGCAGAGATGGCTCTTTCAGCACGCTGTTCCCGGAGATCACCAACCAGCTCGAAGTCGACGAGGGGGACCAGTCCACGTTGGGGGACATCGGCGTTCCTGTCGGCTCGGACCGTGAAGCAGCTCCGTCGGATCATCGACTCATTCTGAGGGAAGACGGTCTTCCTTTGTCAAGAGAAGGAATGCCGACCGCGATCTGATAGGACGAGGCGCCCTGTTAGTTTTACCTGATGAGGTAATTTTTTCCTCTTCTGGACAAAGAGTGGCGACCGTGTGGCCAATTTGAGCTTGGAAACCAAGGCGCTGATTGTACGAAGGGACGGCACATCTTTTGAAATTCCGAGACCCGGCGGGGACTCTGCAGTATCGTTCTTTTGGGGGAGAACTCCTGAAATGGATCATGGAGGCGGCCAATGGGTTCGCAGCAGTTGTTGTTTGTCATCCTGGGTGTGATCATCATCGGTATCGCCATTATCGCGGGCATCAGCATGTTTGGCGCCCAGGGCGTTGCCACCAATCGCGATTCAATCATCAGTGATCTGAACGAACTTGCCGCACACGCATACCAGTTCCGCGGCAGGCTTCGCGCGATGGGAGGCGGCCAGGGTGATTACAGCACCTTCACAATCCCCGCCATCTTGGAGCACAACAACGATGCCACTTACTCGATCCAGAATGCGTCGCCGAACAGCTTGACGTTCCTTGCCATCTCCGCCGTTAATCCGTCGAACACTGTCATCGTGACGATCGACAGCGACGGGAAGCTCGCAGACTGGACCTTCTCCGGCGATTTCCAATGACTTTTGACGCGTCCCCTTTCCTCAGACGTCAAGTCCTCCCACGTACTACCGGGAACTGATTCTCACCGAATCCCATTCTCCCGTTCTAGATTGGCCGTCGCTCTCCCCTTCGATTGCTTTTGAAGCTTTCCGTCGATAGCTTTACACACCGCAATTCACCGTTCTCTCATCTTACTGCCCTGAAACCGGATCTTCAGCCATGTCCACAAAACGATTTTCAAACCTTCTTCTTCTGACGTTGGGGTCCCTCTTTGCTCTCTTCTCCCTCTCCCTCTGCCAGACAAACGATCCGGTCGCAGATTCGCGCGGCGCGGTCGTGTCGGGCCAGGCACGGTTTACAGTCCTCACGCCTCGACTTGTCCGAATGGAGTGGTCCGAGGAGGGGAAGTTTGAAGACCGAGCTTCGTTGGTCTTCATCAACCGAAAGATGCCCGTCCCTCCGTTTAAGAAGTCTGAGGAGAATGGATGGGTTACACTCCGGACCGAGAATCTTCAGCTCCGCTACAAGGTGGGGAGCGGGAGGTTCGAGAAGGAGAATCTCGAAGTGACGTTTGCCTTCGGAGGCAGGCAGATCTCCTGGCATCCCGGAATGAAGGATGAAGGAAATCTCGGAGGAACGATCCGGACGCTCGATGGAGTGAAAGGAGCCACGCCGCTTGACCCCGGACTACTGTCAAGAGATGGGTGGGTGGTTGTGGACGATTCGAAACGGCCGCTGTTCGATAGCTCTGCCTGGCCGTGGGTCGTGCCGCGGCCGGATACGAGCAGTCAGGACCTCTACTTCTTCGCGTACGGGCATGACTACCGGAAGGCATTGTTCGATTTTACGCGCGTGGCGGGGAAGATCCCGATGCCGCCGCGGTTTGCGTTCGGCCTCTGGTGGTCGCGGTACTGGGCCTACACCGACGAGGAGTTCAAACAGCTCGTCCGCGAGTTCGAAACCTACGACGTCCCGCTCGACGTCCTCGTGATCGACATGGATTGGCACCTGACGTTCGATCAGCGATGGTGGAAGAAGATTTTAGATCAGGCAGGTGAACAGCTCGGCTGGACCGGCTACACGTGGGATAAGAACTACTTTCCCGATCCTGACGCATTCCTAGCGTGGTGCGAGAAACACGGATTGAAGACGCCGCTCAATCTTCACCCGGCATCCGGCGTTCAGCCGCATGAGGAACACTATCCTGAAATGGCGAGGGCGATGGGGATCGACCCGGCGACGAAGAAGTACGTCCCGTTCGACATCACCGACAAGAAGTTCGCGACCAACTTCCTCAATCTGATCATTCGGCCGCTGGAGAGACAGGGAGTCGATTTCTGGTGGCTCGACTGGCAGCAGTGGGGCACGACGAAGATCCCCGGCGTGACGCCGACATGGTGGCTGAACTATGTGTTTTTCACGGACATGGAGAGGAAGGATCAGGCCAGGCCGCTCCTTTTCCATCGATGGGGAGGGCTGGGAAACCATCGATATGAAATCGGATTCTCCGGCGATGTCATCAACGTCTGGGAGTCGCTGGCATTCCAGCCGTACTTCACGGCGACGGCAGCGAACGTCGGCTACGGTTATTGGAGCCACGACATCGGCGGTCATATGCCGGGACCCGAGCCGCCCGAGCTTTTCACGCGGTGGGTCCAGTCGGGGATCTTCAGTCCGATCATACGGACGCACACGACGAAGAATCCCGCGGCCGAGCGGCGTATCTGGGCCTATCCGCCCGAGTATTTCAAGGTCATGCGAGATGCCATCCTTCTGCGTTATGCATTGATACCGTATATCTACACTGAATCGAGAAGGACCTATGAGACCGGTGTTTCGATCTGCCGGCCGATGTATTTTGACGAGCCTGATGCGAGGGAGGCATACGAGTTCAGAGACCAATACATGTTCGGCGACGACATGCTTCTTGCGCCCGTGACGACCCCGCTTTCGGAAGACAGCCTTCTTGCGGCCGAGAAGATCTGGCTGCCCGAAGGGCAGTGGATCGAGTGGTTCACCGGCGAGAAGCTGAAGGGGCCGGCCGTCGTCGAGCGATCCTACGCTCTCGACGAGATCCCCGTTTTCGTGAAAGCCGGCGCCATTATCCCGATGCAGCCGAAGATGCGGAATACCCACGAGAAGCCCGTCGATCCGCTGATTCTGACGGTTTTCCCCGGCGATTCTGGCTCGACGCGGGTGTATGAGGATGAGGGAAACTCACTCGGCTACCGGAAAGGGGAGTTCGCGTGGACGGGCGTTCGAACATCGACTGCAGGTTCGGGATCGTTCAAGGTTGAGATCATGCCTCGGAAGGGGAAGTATCCGGGCATGCTGGCAAAACGCGCTTATGAGCTGCAGCTGCCGGGCTGGTGGCCGCCCGAGAAGGTCCTGTGCAATGGTCGGACGATCGCTTACTCGCCAACGGAAGGAACGACCGGCTGGCGGTATGACGGGGACAAGCTGACCGCGACGATCAGGCTTCCGACCTTCGACGTGGGCCGGAAGGTCGAAGTGATCATCAACCTGCCGGCGAGCGCGACGGGCAAGTCCAGCCTGCTGGATGGGACGCGCGGCGTACTGGCAAGACTGCGGCGGGTGATGCCTTTGCTCAACTCGACCTGGCCGAAGGAGTGGTCCCCCGAGATCCTCGTCCACGCGGCGCAGACAGGGGATAGGATCGGATTGCATCCAGCCAATGCCGTGCGGGAGCTCGAAGGGCTTCAGCGCGATCTGCCGGAGGTCATCCGACAGATTCGAGCGCTCGACATCGATCCCGGGGTCCGCGGGAAGGTGCTCCATCACTTGTCGGGGGTTGCAGGAAACTAGTGCCATCACCAAAGAATGATCTTGTGTTTTTGTCCGAAGTGCCGAAGGCATGGCCTTGCCAGACTCCTTCTCACGAAGTGATGCCTTTGGCAGGAGGATCCCTTTGGGACTAGCCCTCTCCTGATCCCGACATAAAACGTCGGGACACAAAAAGCGTGGAGGAGAGGGGACAAAGTCCCTTCCCCTCTCCCGAAGGTCACGTCCGAAGGACCCCTGCGGGGAAGTGATCCCTTCGGGAGATGCCTTCGGCATGAGGGGAAGGTCAGGATGGGGTCAGCTTGGTACATCGAACCGCTCAAGAAAACACCAGAAGACTTATTTGGAACCGCAGTAGAAGGTGTTTATTCCTACACAGCCGATACACAGCCTTTCCTTTGCCATTTCCCGCATCGTTGCATATATTGAGGGCGGCGTATCAATCATCCTTCCGGAGAAGAACTATTGATGAAGACTCTCAACTACCTCCTTCTCGCCTCGTTGTTCGTTCACTTTCCATCCTTCTCACAAACAAGTCAGAACCTCCTCGATCCGAAGACTCGGGACCTCATCCACGAGGCCTTAAGCGGTGAGCTCGCGAAGGATCACGTCTTCCAGATCACCCGGTTTCACCGAATCCAGGGATCGAGGGGCTATCGGGGCGCGGCGCAGTATGTGCTGCAGCAGCTGCGTCAATATGGGTACTCAGAGAAGGATGCTTACATCGAGTCCTACAAATCGGACGGGCGCGTCACGTATCAGACGTGGCAGTCGCCCTCGGGCTGGGATATCAGCTGGGGGGAACTGCGTATGCTCGAGCCGTACGGAGAGCGGATCGTCGGCTATCCCGAGATCGCGATGAGCGTGATAACGTATTCGAATCCCGGCGACGTCACCGCCGAGCTGGTTTGGGTCGGGAGCGGAACGAGCGACGATGACTACAAGGGGAAAGATGTCGCCGGCAAGATCGTCCTTGCCACGGGCTATGGCGGCGATGTGCATCGGCTCGCCGTCCTAAAATATGGGGCAAAGGCTGTCGTCTGCTTTCTGGATGATGACAGGGCGATGGAGCATCCGGACATCGTCCAATATACGGGGATGTGGCCCCGAACCGAGGAGCTGGAGCGTGTGACCTTCGGATTCAACATCAGCAAGCGGCAGGGGGAGAAGCTGAAGGATCTGATTCTGTCGGGCAAGAAAGTGGTCTTGCACGGCCAGGTCAAGGGCATCGGCCTGGAGCCGTATTTCATGGATATAGTCGTCGCACACATTCGGGGCTCCGAGAAGCCCGGCGAGGAGCTCGTGCTCAGCGCCCACCTTGACCACCCGAAGGAGTCCGCCAACGACAACGCGAGCGGCTCCGCCGCGATCCTCGATATGGCCCGGGCCCTGAAGGGGTTGATTGATTCCGGCCGGCTGCCGCGGCCAAAGCGGTCGATCAGGTTCCTCTGGGTCCCGGAATGGAACGGGACCATGCCGTACATCGACGCGCATGCTGAGCTCGTCGGCCCGGCGCTCGGGGGCAAGTTCCTCGCGAACCTCAACCTCGATATGGTCGGTGAGAACCTCGAGCTGCTCCACTCGATGCTGATCATCACACGCACTCCGAACTCTCTCCCTTCTGTCGTGAACGATGTCGTCAAGAACATGGCAGAGATGGTGGATGGAATGAACATTCGCACCCCCCGTGGAAGTCTCTCGGCCTGCAATTATCGCGTCGTCCCCTATTCCGGCGGAAGCGACCACATGATGTTCATCGACCGGAAGATCCCGGGGATCATGCTCGTCCACGGGCCCGATTACACGCACCACACCTCTGACGACACGCCGGACAGAGTTGATCCGGTCGAGATCGAGCGCAGCGAGATTATTGCCGCCGGGACCATGCTCTACCTCGGCAGCCTGGAGACGAGCCAGGCGCTGGATCTCGTCCACCTGGCGGGAGCCAATTCGCTGCAGAGGCTCGGCGACGCTGGGCGGAGAGCCCTCCAGCTCGTCATAAACGTTCCGGTCGATCAACTGCCGGCCAGGACGGCCGAGGCGCAGACCGTGATCGAAGAGAGCGCACGACTGGAAAAGGAAAGCGTGACATCGGTCTCCTTCTTCAATGACGACCCGAATGTCCGCCGTGCTCTTGCAGTTTTTGAGAAACAACTCGACGCTACGGCACGAGCTGTTGTGGAAGAAGTCAATCAGACTGCAATCGCTCGATGGGGGAAGAAGGGGTTCAAGGCTGAGCCCGCATCTGTTGACAAGCGTGTGCCTGTGCGTCTCACGAGGGGGCCGCTCGACTTCGGATTACCTGAAAGCAAACTCC
>Ga0315554_1002510_pt1 | contig 10538 bp, 9 predicted proteins | sample SalMarSW160370MG_FD_202114 | JGI IMG/M metagenome (GOLD analysis project Ga0315554, IMG submission 202114) | Salt marsh sediment microbial communities from the Plum Island Ecosystem LTER, Massachusetts, United States - Salt Marsh Sediment SW1603-70 ... | reverse complement strand
TATCAGCCGGCTGGGCAAGCGCTCCCGGGCACCGAAGTCGCGGGGCAAGGCAACCGGCGAGTCGGGGCTGGTCATTACTGGAGACATCGGCTGCTATACCCTGGGTGCTTATCCCCCGCTTAACGCCATGGACACCTGTGCCTGTATGGGGGCCAGCGTTGGTCAGGCCCTGGGGATGGCCAAGGCGGGCACGCCCCAGCAGGTGGTAGCCGTTATCGGGGACTCCACCTTCCTGCACTCCGGGATTACCCCGCTGGTGGACGCCGTCTATAACGGGGGAAAGATGACCCTGGTTATCCTGGATAACGGGACGACGGCCATGACCGGCCATCAGCATCACCCGGGTACCGGTATCTCGGCGCAGGGTAAGGAGACCCGGGCGGTAGCGCTTGAGGATGTGGTTCGGGGGGTGGGGGTGAGCGACGTCAGGGTGGTTAGCGCCTTTAATATCAAGGAAATCAGGGCCGCCCTGAGGCGTTCTCTGGCCGGCTCCGGGCTCTCCGTAATCATAGTCCGCGGCCCTTGCGCGGTACGCGCCCCGCGCCAGGCCCGGCCCCGGGTGATTGATAACGAGAAGTGTAACCGGTGCCAGCTCTGCCTACTTATCGGCTGTCCCGCCATTCGCATGGAGAATGAGCGGATTTACATCGACCCCGCTTCCTGCGTCGGTGACGCCTGCACCATCTGCGAGCAGATTTGCCCGCGGCAGGCGATAGCCCCGCAGTATGGGGTGGGGTAGTGGATTTATCATGAAGAAGTTTGACCTGCTTGTTACCGGGGTGGGTGGTCAGGGGGTTATCCTGGCCAGCAATATCATCGGCGAGGTCGCCCTGGCCGCCGGCTACGATGTCAAGAAGACGGATACCTTGGGCATGGCGCAGCGGGGGGGGAGTGTGGTGAGCCACGTGCGCCTGGGTCGCGGGGTCAGTTCCCCGTTGATTAAGGCGGGTGAGGTTGACATAATGCTGGCCTTTGAGAAGCTGGAGGCGGCCCGGTGGGTTCACTATCTCCGCCCCGGAGCCGTGGCCATCGTTAACGGCTATGCCCGGTTCCCGCTGTCGGTCAATCTGGGGGACGAGTCTTACCCCGACGATAGCCAGATACGGGACATTCTGGGACGGAGCACGGAGCGTATTTACCTCGTCGACGCTACCAGCCGGGTTGCCGCTCTGGGTAACCCGAGGACGCTCAACGTCTTCTTGCTGGGGTGTGCTTCGGTCTTTCTCCCGCTCAAGATTCGGGTGTGGCAGGATATCATCTCGCAGCGTGTGCCGCCGGGTGTGCAGAATCTTAATATCACCGCCTTCAACCGGGGCAGAAAGGAAATGCGGCGTGTCCATCTCCGACAGGGTGCGGCAGAGTATGGCGCAGGGGTCGTGGATACGGAGGATGTTCGAGGAGGGAGCCGAGCTTAAGGAGAGGTACGGCCCGGAGAACGTCTCCGACCTCTCCCTGGGTAACCCGGTAGTCGAACCCCCCGCCGAGTTCCACCGGGAGCTTAAGCGGCTGGCGGAGAACCCGCCCGCCGGGATGCACCGCTATATGTCTAACGCCGGCTATGCCGAGACCCGGGCGGCGGTAGCCGCCCAGCTTGAGCGGGAGACCGGTATCCCCTTCACCGGGGACGATATCGTGATGACCTGCGGCGCCGCCGGTGCCCTGAACGTGGTGCTGAAGGCGATACTGAATCAGGGCGACGAGGTAATTATCTTCGCCCCTTATTTCCCGGAGTACGTCGGCTATATCGAAAATCACGGCGGGGTCGCCCGGGTGCTCGCCACCGACGAGCACTTCGTCCCCCGCCTTGATACCCTCGAAGGTGTCCTGGGGGCGAAGACCAGGGCGGTGGTGATAAACTCCCCCAACAACCCCACCGGGGTGGTCTACCGCCAGGATTTCATACGTGAGCTCGGGGGGTTGCTCCGTGACAGGTCGGCTCACTTGGGGAGGCAGATATTTCTCATCAGCGACGAGGCCTACCGGCGTATTATCTACGACGGTATCGAGTACCCCTACATCTGGCCCCACTACCGTGAGAGCCTGGTGGTTAGCTCCCACTCCAAAGACCTGTCGCTGCCCGGGGAACGCATCGGCTATATCGCTGCTAACCCCGCCTGTCATCAGCGCCAGGAGCTGGTGGCGGGGTTCATCCACTGTAACCGGATTCTGGGCTATGTTAACGCCCCGGCCCTGATGCAGCACTTGGTAGGGCGGCTGCAGTCGGTGACGGTGAATGTCGCTGACTACCAGAAAAAGAGGGACTTCTTATTTCGTTATCTAGTCGAGATGGGCTATTCGGTGGTAAAGCCGGGCGGGGCTTTCTACATGTTCCCCCGGTCGCCGGCAGCGGACGACGTTGCTTTCGTTAGGGAGCTGCAGCGGCACCTGGTGCTCACCGTTCCCGGGAGCGGTTTCGGGACGCCGGGCTATTTCCGGATTGCCTACTGTGTTGATGATAGGACGCTAGAGGGCTCCCTAGACGGCCTTCGCCGGGCGGCCCGGGAGTTTATGGGTTAGCCCTCAGGGCCTAGCGCACTTCTTTAAGTAAGGAGAGTTATGGACAAGATGTCGCACAAGGTAGAGGCGTCGTCGGACCTTACCCGGTTGAGGGCCAAGGCCGACAGTGAGCCGGTCGCTTCCTTCCTGGGGATGACGCTCAAGGAGCTCAGCCCGGGCTATGCCAGGGTCACCATGAAGCTTAAGCCGGAGCACCGGAACTTTAACGGCCTGGTCTTCGGGGGGGTGATTATGGCGGTGGCCGACCAGGCGTTTGCCTACGGCTCCAACTCGCTGTCCTATCCCAGTCTGGCTTCCCAGTTCAACATCCACTTCGTGGCCGGGGCCGGGGTGGGTGACGAGCTTACCGCCGAGTGTCGGGTGGTGAGGAGCGGTCGGCGGGTCGGTATCTCCGAGATAGTGGTCACCAGTCAGGACGGTAAGCTCATCGCCAAGGCTACCGGCACCACCATCCCGGTGCCGGAGAGGGGTAGCTAATCTGGTCTCCGGCTATTGACAGAAATGTTACGGTTGTGATAACCTCTCTACATACTTAAATTGAGGTTATGCCAGGTTTAATGCTCGCTAACGGCAGAAGGCAGAGGAGAACCACAAAATTCGTCTTTACCGGGCGCACTGAGGTGCGCTTGGGGGGTAGGGTATGAATCAAGTTAGCGAGCTTAGGGTATTGTAATTATATAGTCCAGGTCTGAGATATAGAATACCTCCCCAAGCGGGGGGTTTTTTATTGCCCGAATCAGGGTCTGGGTCTTGAGATGAGGGAGCCGAGCGGAGCTAATATGGCACTAGCCGAAGGCTGGGATACCATTCCCAAGCTCATTATGCGTAACCATGAGAGCTGGCCTCAGCGGACAGCCGTGTGCCGTAAGCGGCTCGGTATCTGGCAGAGGTATAGCTGGGCTGACTGCTATCAAAAGGTGAAGTACCTGGCTCTGGGGCTAAAGAGACTCGGCCTTAAGCCGGGGGACGTGGTCTGTCTTATCGGGGACAACGAGCCGGAGTGGTTCTGGGGCGCCTTTGCCGCTCAGGCGGTGGGTGGTATCGCCACCGGCATCTTCGTCGATTCCACCCCGGCTGAGGTAAAGTATGTCGCCGCTCACTCCGGGGCCAGGTTCGCTATAGTTAACGACCAGGAGCAGACGGACAAGTTCCTGGAGGTAAAGGACGAGCTGGCCTCGCTTAAGAAGATTATCTACTGGAACCCCAAGGGCCTCAAGAACTACGACCAGCCTTCTCTGGTCAGCCTCGCTGAGGTAATGGAGAAGGGCCGGCTCTGCGAAGAGAGCGACCCCGACCTGTTTACCCGGAGCGTAACGGCGCAGAGCGGGGACGATACCGCCTTTATCTACTACACCTCGGGGACCAGTGACCTGCCCAAGGGGGTCGTCGTCAGCCACCGCGCCCTGATTAGCTCGGCCCGGAGGTTCCTGGCCCGCTACCCCTTAAGCCACCGGGACGAGCTGGTGAGCAACTTCCCGCTGGCCTGGGTGGGGGACAGTATCTTCACCACCATCCCTCACCTGCTCAGCGGGGCCCGTTTGAACTTCCCCGAGAAGCCGGAGACCGTTGCCCAGGATACCCGTGAGGCCGGCCCCAGCCTGGCAAGCTACGGGCCCCGGCAGTGGGAGAGCCTGGTGGGCAGTATTCAGGCGAAGATGATATACGCCTCGTCTTTCCGGCGCTCCATCTATAACCTCTTCCTGCCGCTGGGCCATAAGATTAGCGATGCCGACCTCGCGGGCGAACAGCTCAGCCCCTGGTCGCGGTTCACTCACTGGATTGCCTATCAGGTCCTCTTTAAGCCCCTTAAAGACCGGCTGGGGCTGTCCCGGGTCAGGTTCGCCGTTACCGGCGGCTCGGTGCTGAGCCCCCATGTCCTGCGCTTGATTCATGCCATCGGTATCGAACTGAGGCAGAACTACGTCACCACCGAGGCGGGCTTTATCTCCTCCCACGCTGGCGGTGAGATTAAGCTGGAGAGCGTCGGCCGCCCGGCGCTGGGTACCGAGGTCAGGGTAAGCGATAACGGCGAGCTCCTGGTGAGGAGCGACTCGGTGTTCGGCGGCTACTATAAAGACCCGGCCCGTACCGAGGCTACCCTGGCCGGCGGCTGGTGCCGTACCGGGGACGCCGTCAACATCGACGAGGACGGTCACCTGATATATCTCGACCGGCTGGAGCACATGGGGGAGCTGAGCTCGGGGGTCCGCTACGCGCCCCAGTATATCGAGAGCCAGCTGAGGTTCAGCACCTACATCAAGAACGCTATCGTGGTCGGCGGCAAGAACCGCGGCTTTGTCTCGGCGATACTCAATGTGGATTTTGCCCTGCTGGCCAAGTGGGCGGAGCACCACCGGATTAGCTACACGGCCTTTGCCGACCTCTCCCAGAAGGAAGAGGTGGCCGATTTGGTGCAGGGGGACCTAATCCGGCTCAACAGCTACCTTCCCGAGCCCGCCAGGATAAAGAAGTTCGTGCTGCTGCACAAGGAGTTTGACCCCGATGAAGCGGAGCTAACGCGGACCAGGAAGCTGAGGCGGGCGTTCATTGAGGAGAGGTACCGCGAGTTAATTGACACCATCTATCGCGGGGGCAGTGAGGTAGAGGTCAAGGTGCCGGTAACCTACCGGGACGGTCATAAGGGCATCGTCACCACCGCTATCAAGGTGAGAACTGTATCCCATGGGCTTGTGAATAATGGTAGAGTTTAGTCAATTTGCCATCACCGGCGTCACCGTGGGCATGGTCTATGCCCTCATCGCGCTGGGTTTTGTCCTCATCTGGAAGTCGAGCGGGGTTGCCAACCTGGCGCTGGGGCAGCTGGTGCTGGTCTTTTCCTGGTTCACCTACGGGATGCTGGTTCAGGCAGGCTTCCCCGTCTGGCTGGGCCTGCCCCTGGTCATCCTCTTTGCCCTGGGGGTGGGCTGGCTCATTGAGCGGCTGGCCCTGCGCCCCCTTATCGGGCAGCCGATATTGTCTCTGATAACCGTTACCCTGGGGGTGGCCTTCTTTATTGAGGGGCTGGTGAGCCTTATCTGGCCGAAGAGCGTGGCCGCCCTGCCCCGCCTTTTCCCCGACGAGCCGCTCCATGTCGGGAGTGCCGTCGTCTCCCAGGAATACCTGTGGGCGGCCGTTATCTCCATAGTCCTCTTTGTCCTGCTCACCCTCTTCTTCAAGCGCCACCGCATGGGCATCATCATGCGGGCGGTTGCCGACGACCAGATGGCCGTTCAGGCCTGCGGCGTTCCGGTGGCCAAGATATTCTCCCGATCGTGGATGTTTGCCTGCGTGCTGGCGGCGGTGGGCGGTATTCTGATGTCGAGTATCGGTGGTATCACCTTCGGTCTGGTTGAGACCGGTCTCAAGGCCTTTTCGGTGGTGATACTGGGCGGTCTGGATTCCTTCCTCGGGGCCATTGTCGCCGGGCCCATAATCGGCCTCGCCGAGAACGTGGGGGGCGGCTACCTGACCCCGCTCACCTGGCCCGGGGTGAGGGAGATTATCCCGTTCGTGATTATCGTTATCGTGATGTTTATCAGGCCTCACGGCCTGTTTGGAGAACGCCGTATAGAAAGGATATAGGTGGTTGTCTTTACCGACCGGCATTCGTAGCTATACCTATGCCCAGGATATGGCCATCTTCCGCACCAGGACTCACTGGGTGTGGCTCGGCGTGCTCCTGGCCCTTCTCTTCACCGGGCCCCTTTACTGGGGCGGCGAGTGGCTGAGCGTGGCTAACCTTATCGGGATTACCATAATTGCGGCTACCGGGCTGAATATCCTGACCGGCTACTGCGGGCAGCTCTCTATAGGCCATGCCGGGTTCATTGCCGTCGGCGCCTATGCCTCGGCGATACTGACCAATCGCTTCGGGTTTCCCTTCCTGGCCGGGCTCATCTGTGCCGGTGGTGTGGCCGGGCTGGTAGGCATGATTTTCGGGGTCCCCTCGCTCAGGGTCAAGGGTTTTTACCTGGCCATCAGCACCATTGCCGCCCAGTTCATCATTATCTGGGTCATCAACCACTGGACCGGCGTCACCGGGGGCTTTAACGGCATGGTTGTCCCTCCGGCCTCAATCGGCGGTGTCTCTCTTGTCAGCCAGGCCAGCCAGTTCTATCTCATTATGATAATCGTGATAGTGGTGGTCTTTCTGACGAACAACCTGACCCGGAGCCGGGTGGGCCGGGCCTTTGTCGCCATCAGGGATAACGACCTTGCCGCCCAGGTAATGGGGATTAACCTCTTTCGCTATAAGCTGCTCGCCTTCTTCATCGGCTGTTTCCTGGCGGGAATCGCCGGTTCCCTGTTCGCCCACTGGACCGGCTTTCTCAGTGCCGAGAACTTCACCATGACGGACTCGATACTGTATGTCGGCATTATCATCATCGGCGGCCTGGGCACCACCATCGGGCCTATCTTCGGCACCCTCTTCATCCGCCTATTACAGAAGGCGATAACCCTCATTGCCCCGATTATTGAGGGCGCTATCCCCACCCTGCCCGCTGGATTTACCACCGGCATCGGCCCCATGGTCTTCGGCCTGGCCGTTATTCTGTTCCTGATATTAGAGCCCCGGGGGCTGGCCCACCGTTGGTCGCTGCTCCGGGCTTCCTATAAACTTTGGCCATTTTAAAAAGTTCGGTAAATAGGGAGGTGATGTCATATTGCATAAGGTCTCTTAATGAAATCTGATTAAAGGAGGAATACTACTAAATGAGATTAAAAAAACCACTAAAGGTAGCTTTAGCCCTATCCCTGGTCTTGGTTATGGCCGTGATACCCTTGGTCAGCAGTGGTTGTGTCGGGGGTAGTCCGGGGGCAGCCCCTTCGGAGTTAAAGGTGGGCTTCAGTATCTGCTACACCGGCCCCGCTGCCGAAAAGGGACGCCCCATGGGTGACGGCAAGCTGGACTGCATGAAGTACATCAACGAGGAGCTGGGAGGCATCGACGGGCACCAGATTGAGGTTATCTGGCGTGATAACGAATACGACGCCTCTAAAGCGGTTAACGTTATCAACGAGCTGATGGATAAGGGCTGTCTGCTCTTCACCACCAACTCCTCCAAGATGATGGGGGCCTCCATGGAGAGTGCCAACCGGGCCGAGTTCCCCGGCTTTACCGTCTTTAGCTCCCCGGTATGCACCCATCCGCCGCGGCACATCTACGGACAGATGCCGGACTACGGCGATGACTGGGCGTCCTTTGCCACCTACTATCTGGAGAACATCTGGCAGGGCGAGGGGAAGCCCAGGATGGCCCTGCACCTTCTGGATAACACCACCGGTTCCGGCGCCCGGGATGCGGCTCGGGCCCTGGCCGATGACCTGGGCATTGAAATCGTGGCTGATGAGGAGCACTCGACAGACACCATCTCGGAGATGGAGAGCCTGACCCGAATCAAGGCCCAGAACCCCGACGTCATCTACATATCCAGCACCCCGCAGCCCACCTCCATCATCGTCCAGAATGCGGTGGACCTGGGTCTTTATCCCGGTGTCACCATTGGCTGCGGCCACGCCAGCTTCACCAGCGTTCTGGTTGAGCTGGCCGGAGCCGATGCCGAGGGTGTCTTCGGCGTCTATCCCACGGTAAACTGGGGCGACGACGTGCCGGCCATGGCCAAGATGACGGAGTACTGCCAGGAGTACCACCCCGAGGACTACGGCAACATGGACTATATCACCTCGTGGGCCGAGAGTCTGATTGTGGCCGAGATTTTAAGGCTGGCGGTAGAGAATGTCGGTATCGACAACCTGACCCCACAGGCGGTGGAGGAGTACGGCTTTAAGAAGCTCGACAACTTCGATGTCGGCGGTCTGCACGGCCCGGTAAGCTATACCCCGGGCGACAACCGGCTGTCCAAGTCGAGCCGTGTCTTCCAGGTTCAGAGCGGTGAGCTCGTGCCCGTTAGTGGCTGGGTGGAAGCGCCGTTGATAAAGTACGAAGACTACGATTGGTTCGGACAGTAGCACTAATTAAGGTGGGAGCCCCTGTCGGGGACGGGGGCTCCTGCGGTGGAAATCGTTATGCTTAAACTGAGTAACGTTGAGGTGAGCTACCTCAATGTGATACGGGTGCTGCATGGTGTCTCGCTGCGCGTCGCTGACGGGCAGATTGTGGCCCTGCTGGGGGCTAACGGCGCCGGTAAGAGCACCACCCTCAAGGCGATATCGGGGCTGCTGCGCAGTGAGGAAGGGGAGGTAACCGGGGGCAGCATCGAGTGGCGCGGGCAGAATATCACCAACCGGAACGCCGAAGAGGTGGGTAAGCTGGGTATCATTCAGGCGCTGGAGGGGCGCCGTGTTTTCGAGCACCTGAACACCGAGGAGAACCTGATGGTCGGGGCCTACCAGCGCCGGGACCGCGCCGCCGTCAAAGACGACCTGGCCATGGTCTACCAGTATTTCCCGCGCCTTAAGGAGCTACGGCGTAATACCGCCGGCTATCTCTCCGGCGGCGAGCAGCAGATGCTGGTGGTCGGCCGGGCGATGATGGCCAGCCCCCAGCTCCTCATGCTGGACGAGCCGTCGCTGGGTCTGGCACCCATGCTGGTCGAGGAAATCTACGACATTATCCGGCGCTTCAGCCGGGAGCATGAGACCTCAGTGCTCCTCGTGGAGCAGAATGTCAGGGTTGCCCTAGGTATCGCCGACTACGGCTACGTCATGGAGAACGGGCGCATCGTCCTTGACGGCAGTGCCGACTTTCTCAAGCATAACGAGGACGTGAGGGAGTTCTATATGGGGCTGTCTTCTGCGGGGACGCGCCGGAGCTACCGCGAGGTGAAACACTACAAGAGACGCAAGCGCTGGCTGTAACTGTTACCGGTAGGCCCCTTAACCCGGCTGCCCCAGGTAGGCGGAGATGACGTCGGGGTTGCTTCTAACCTCCTCCGGCGTGCCCTCGGCTATCTTGCGTCCGAAATCGAGGACGATAATCCGGTCGGCCAGGTCCATGACCACCCCCATGTCGTGCTCGACAAGGACGATGCAGCTGACGCCGTCCCGGAGCACCGGTGTCTCGGGGTAGGTGTCTCCCTGCCCCTCGAAGATGTCGATGATAAAGCGGGCGATGTCTTCCTTCTCTTCCAGGTTCATGCCGGCCATGGGCTCGTCGAGGAGTAAGACCTTTGGCTCCAGGGCCAGGGCACGCCCCAGCTCGACGCGCTTACGCAGCCCGTAGGGAAGGGTGCCCACCACCTGCTTTCGAATCGAGGCTATCTCCAGGAAATCGATGATGTCCTCGACCGTCTTCCGGTGCCTGATTTCCTCCCTCTGTGCCGAGCCGAAGTAGAGGGCGCTGCTCAGGAAGTTCTGCTTCATGGTTACATGCCGGGCGGCCATGATATTGTCCAGGGTGCTCAGTCCCGTGAATAGCTCGATGTTCTGGAAGGTTCTGGCCAGCCCCAGACGGGCTGCCTTGTCGGGTCGGATGCGGGTGAGCCTCTGTCCCTCGAAGTAGACCTCGCCCTGCTGCGGTTTGTAGAAGCCGTTGATGCAGTTTAGAACGCAGGTCTTACCGGCGCCGTTGGGCCCGATAATGGCCAGGATTTCACCGTCGTTTACGTCGAAGCTGACCTCGCTGAGCGCCTTGACGCCGCCGAAGGATAGGGAGAGGTTCTCAATACTTATCTTGGCGGCCTTGCTTCCTAGCTCGGGCAACTTCGGCTCTCCCAACTTTTATCGGCTGGCCGGCTTAAGGCGCCCCTTCTCGGATTCCTCGCGAGCCAGCTTCTCCTTGTACTGGGTTACGCGGTGGCATTCCAGCCCTTCACACCCCAGCTTGTGCCCCAGCCGTTTACCCTTCTTCCTGAGCTGAGCCGCCGTCGCCTTAGCCGGCTCCCGGTACTTGGTGTAACCGCTACACCTCGTCGACCAGTCCTTATATACCAGCACGGTTACCTCATCATCCACCGCATCGCAGTAGATGGTGGTTGCCGTTACCTGCCAGTCAGTCTTGCTCGTCACGGGATACTCCTCACCCAGATTATCATATTGCGCCTTGGAGTGTCCATCGTCGG
>Ga0315554_1002503_pt1 | contig 10560 bp, 8 predicted proteins | sample SalMarSW160370MG_FD_202114 | JGI IMG/M metagenome (GOLD analysis project Ga0315554, IMG submission 202114) | Salt marsh sediment microbial communities from the Plum Island Ecosystem LTER, Massachusetts, United States - Salt Marsh Sediment SW1603-70 ... | reverse complement strand
GACGCCAGCAAGATCAACGAGAAGGCCGTCAATCCGATGGTCGATTTCAAAGGATCGCCGGTGTCGATGGGGGCCGCGACGCTGTTCAACAAGGAAACCTTCAACGTCTATTCCATCCGGCGCACGTACGATTACGTATACAAGACGTTGCGCAATTATCTCAACAAGCAGACGTTCACGGTGATCGACCAGAAGTTCATCGACACCATGCGCCGGGATATCGACAAGTTCATGAAGGCCATTTCCGGCGGCGACAACATCCTGCAGGATTACAAGGTCGAGATTTTTGCCGATGAGGAAATGCGCAAGAAGCAGGAAATCGACATCAAAGTGGCCCTCAACCCGAAATATCCGGCGCGGACGTTCAATATCGAATTCACCGCCTGGAATGAGGGCGACCAGACGAACGTGAAAGACAAATAAAAACCTGTTTTGCCTGCACCGATGATCCGCCTTTTTGACATAGGCAAAAACATGACAAGTTTAGAATAGAACCTCAGTATAAGGAGAGCCAGTCATGGCCAGAAGACCAGTCCTTGAGATTGACGGTGTGGTATTCAAAAACGTCTACGAGGTTACCTACGAACTCTATACCGCCAAGGACGAAACTGGGCGTCCCACCGACCGGGCGCATGCCGGGACAATCAAAGTCAAAATCGAATCCGACCCCGAAGGGAACGTCGATATCGCCCGGTGGGCGATGGATACCAGCAAGCCTAATTGGAAAGGCGGCAAGGTGACCTTCAAAAATCCGGACGACGCCACCATGAAGGAACTTACTTGGGAGGACGGATTCATCACCCGGTACGAAGAGGTCGTTCCCCATGTCAAGGATCGTCCTGACGATCAAATCTATCAATATTTCGAGATATCGTGCCGTAAGGTCGTTGTTGGCGACGCCGATATAGACAATCGCTGGCAGGAATAGCCGGCGCTGATGATGATGCCGGGCAGGGGGAATCTGCCCGGCATCTGTCTTCTTTAACATGCGGTAACAAGAATGCGGGACGAAAAGCCTGACAAACGGGCCGGCCTGCGGGCAACGGAAACCTCCTCCAGCACTTCTTCCGATACCCTGCCGACCAGCCAGATGGACCGTGAGATCGCCGGGATGCAGGCGCTGGTCGAGACGTCCGCCGGCTGCGAGCTGGTGATCGACAAAAAGCGGATTACCAGCGATATTTCTCGGGTCGAACTGGATCAATTCGTCGACGATCATCATTGCCTCCGGGTGCGTATTCGCGAGCGGGGGAAAGTCTCCGCCGAATCCGATTTTTCCGACCCGACGACCTACACGGGTTTTCTGGGAAAATCCATGTCGTTGACGATAAAGCCGGAGGGTGGGCAGGTCGATCCGGCCAAGGAACTCGGCTTTATCGGTGTCGTCACCAGAATCGATCTGCAAAACAGCATCGACGGCCTGAATATGGTGATTATCGAGGCGCACAGTCCGACGATATCGATGGACGGCGGCCGCCACAACGCCTTTTACCACGATCAGAGCGCGAGCGATATTATCGGCGCCATTTTGAGAAATTACCCCATTTCGCTGGGCAAAGTGGATTCCTCACAGGGAACGTTGAGTTTCAGCGTGCAGTATCGGGAAACCGATTACGAATATGTGATGCGGCTGGCGGGGGCCGCCGGTTTGTTCGCTCATTACGACGGCAAGGAGTTCCGGGTTACCAAGGCCGGGACGGTCGATGTCGAGGAATTGGTGTGGCGGGAAACCCTCGGTGCGTTCACCTTGGGATTGGGTACGGCGGCCGCCGAATTTAACACCCAGGTTTACAATTACGAGCAGAAAAAGACTTATACCCAAGACAGCAAGTCTCTATCGCAGCAGGCGGCACTGTCGGAAATATCAAAAATTTCGCCGGATGCTTCCAAGAACATCTATCCGGATTCCGGCTTTTCGACTTCCGCCCAGGTAGTCGCTGACGCTCAATCGCTGGATCAGGTTCTGCAATTGGACCGCAACCGGTCGCTGGGGCGGATGATCACCTGCCGGGGACAATCGGTAATACCCAAAGTGGCTCCGGGACACTGCGTCAAGGTTAAGGGGATGAATCGCCTCGACGCCACCTACTGGGTCTCGTCGGTCCGGCATATATTCGACGAAAGCGGCAAATACCACAATGCTTTCGTCTGCACGCCGGTGGATATCGCCTTTCCCCAATATCGCTCGGCTCGGCCAACGATAACCAACATGCAAATGGCGGTTGTGGTGGATAACAACGACCCCGATCAATTGGGCCGGATCAAGGTGCAATTTCCGTGGTGCGAATCGGATGAGACGCCGTGGGTGCGATTGATGACGCTGCATGCGGGGAAGGATCGCGGATGGGTGTGCCTGCCCGAGATCGGTGATGAAGTGCTGGTGGGGTACGAACAGGGATCACCCGACCTGCCGATCGCCCTGGGCGCGCTCTACAACAAGGAAAGCAGCCCGCCCGGTGACGCCGTCGGGGACATAAATAACGTCAAGATGTTCATCACCCGCACCGGCAACAGCCTGGTTTTCAAGGATACCGACGGATCGGAAGAGGTGCACCTGATCACCAAAGACGGAAAAAACAAAATTACCATGAAAGTCGGCGGTCCGACGGTAATCGAGAGCGAAGGCGCCATTAATATTCAAGGAGGCGGAGATATCACCATCGAAGGGGCCAATATCACGCTGAAAAGCGACGGCAAGATCGAAATGAAGTCGGGGATGGATACCAAGATAGAGGCCTCAGCCAATCTGAATACCAAGGCCGGGGCGCAACTGCAAATCCAGGGGATGACGGTGACCGTTAAAGGGACGCCGATTCAGCTCAATTGACGGCACGTATGGAATACCTGGCACTACCATTCGTTTTGCGAGAAGGATACCTCGACCGGGCCAATCTCCAGGAATCGCTGGCGTTCTCCATCGGTTTGATTCTCTGCACCCGGGTCGGAACGATGCCGTTCGAGCCAGAATACGGCTGCGATATATGGGAGCGCGAATATACCGATATCCAGATGGCGAACAAGGGCGACATGCGGTCGTCGTTGCGGAACGCCATAGACAAATTCGAAAAACGGCTGTACAACGTGTCGGTCTCGTTCGCCGGAACCGAGGCCGCGTCGGATCAACTGCGAGGATTGACTGTCAAGGTGACCGGCAATTACAAGGACGGCGGCGAAGAGCGAAAATTCGAAGCCGGCTATCGACTGGAGTGATTTCGTGAGTGACGCGAGCAAGAGTGCCCGGCCGTCGCGGCCGAAAACGCAAGAAGAAATTTTCACGGCCATGCACCGGGAACTGCGGGCCTGGAACCCCGAAATTCCGGAATCGCCGGATCGGCTCGATCCCATACTGCGGCTCCTCCTTCAGCTTTACGCCGGGCAACTGGCCCGCATCGACAGCCGGGTGGATATGGTCTGGGATGTGGCCACCAATGCCCTGATCCGTTCCGTTTGCCCCGAAAGCATGCGCTGGCCGGTGCCGGCCTTTACCGTCATGCGTTGCGAGCCCAACGATCCGATCGTCGATATCGATACGCACGTCAAATTTTTCTATCGCGAGACCCGTGAGGGCGGGCAGACGTTCTTTTTCTCGCCGCTCCGCCAGGAACGGCTCGTGGCCGCCAGGGTCAAGTACGTCTTTCTCCGGGCGGACGATGCCGTCACCGACCTTTCGCCGCAGACCGGAGAGGAGCTTTCGGCGACGTCGCGGCCGCGGATCGCGGCCAGATCCGGTGCGAAATACCAGATATATATGGGCATCGACTATGACGGGCAACCCTCCGATCTGACCGGCGCGTCGGTTTTTCTAAAAGGCGTGCCCGGTACCCTCAAGCAATTGCGCTGGTCGACCTGGTACCCGGGTTCGAATTTCGGCGGCTTTTACGAGGACAGCGGGTTTTGTCCCGGTCTGATGGAATCGCTGGAGGTGATGTTTGCCGGAAACGGCCGGGGTGCCGACTGGGGCGGATTACGCACCAGCGCCGAGCTGTTCAAACCACTGGAGGACAGCTTTGTGACGCTATCCGAACGGTTCACGTCCACGTGGGAGGTGGGGCCGCCCGATGGCCAAGTCATCGAAATGCTGAAGACCGGCGGCGACAAACCACCCGACGAGGCGGAACGGTTGCACTGGATTCGTCTCGATCTGCCGCCGGGAGGCGACAAATCCCGGCTCTATTCATCGTTCGAAGCATATTTCAATTGCTTTATCGCCGTCAACAGGAACGACCTGACGCTGTTCAAGCACACCGGCGGCAACCGAATGGTGGAGGTCGAGTTGCCGGAGGACCTATCGCATGTTCTCGAAATATCCGGTGCGATCGATTCGGCCGGACGCGATTACGTGCCCCGGCATGAGATCGGCGCCGACACGTCGCAGCGGTTTTATTCGCCGGAAGAGCGGGGTAACCGACTCGTCTTATGGTTCGATTTCTCATCGGCGCTGGAAATGCCACCCGATTCGCTGACGGTCAATTATGCCGTGACGGCCGGGACCGACGCCAACGGCATCGAGGCCGGGAAAATCAAGGATTTATACGAAAGCCATCCCGGCATTTCAGCGGCGGTCAATATTATCCCCACCGCCGGGGCCATTCCGGCCAAAACCGAAAAACAGATCGTAACGGAGGTGGCGGCGCGGCTCCGCAATCGTGATCGGTCGCTGAGTTTCCCGGAAATATCCCGATGGGCCAAAACATTCGACCCCCGAATCACGGACGTGACCAGTGAAAACGGCGTGGAACGATTCGAGCGGGGAGTTCGCCGGTGTATCGTCGTCACAGTAAAGGTCGGCAAGGCCGAATTTTATTCCGATGACGAAATCACCCTGCTGCGGACCAGGCTGGGGAATTTCCTGAAATCACGTTCGCCGGTCAATACCCATTTTCGGGTGGAGATCGCCTCGGCATGATATACTACGGCGATGACAAAATGCCCGATCTGTGCAGCCGCCGGCATCCCTTTCACTATACCACGGCGCTGAATTTGCTTGCCAAGATGGGCGTCGCGCCCGACCGGGTCGAAATGATCGCGATCGGCGTCCATGAGAATTTCAAGGGCGAGGTCAGGAGCCAGAAGCCGAAACCCGGCACCGCCTTGAAAGGCGCCCGGGTAATTTTGGAAATCGGATATCCCAGCGCTGTCGATATGATGCCGTATCAGTTCTTCTATGGGCTCTATGGCCGGACGGCCCGCGGCAGCGAATGGGAGCGGCATGCCCGGCAATTGATGGCGCCGTATGACGCCGCCGTCATTCGCCATGAAGCGGCGGCCCGGATGGACGCCCTGCGGTTCACTTTCGGAGTGCTGGATGAAGGTCACATCGACCGCTATCTCGGCCTGTTTGATTTTGATCTGGACAAGAAAAAGCACGGTTTTCAGGAAGAAGTGATTTGGGCGGCGGTGTTGCCGTCGTTCCATCTCTGGGCGGGAAATCCCAAGAAAGTCGCCGACGCGCTGGCGCTTCTATTCGGGTATCGTTTTCAAATCATCGAGAATGTCCCTTCCCAGTATGATATCCCCGAGGGTATACAGTACCGCCTTGGGGCGAAATCGGGAAGGCTGGGCCGGGAGAGCGTCATCGGGCGGTCGTTTTCAGAATACGATTCGACTTACGAAATAATCGTCGGCGGTCTTACCCGAAAAGACGTGGCCGGGTTTCTGCCCGGCAAGGAGACACGGCGGAAACTGGAGTGGGTGCTAAGCGTGTGCATGCCGGGAAATCTGGACTATCGCTTCCGGTTCGAAATCGATGATCCGGCGATGATCCTGGGGAAACACGACCGGGAATCCCGTCTGGGTTATTCATCGCATCTCCACGGACAGATCACGGCGGCTCGCCACTCGGATGGAGCATAATGGGATGGTATTAGCTTGACATAAAAATGTTTGGCGTATAATTTGAAACGATCGGAGTCTGGGAAAAAGAATGAGTGACTTTAGATTATATTCGGTCAACTGGCAGGATGGGATGCTTATTACCAGGGAGCATCTCCGCGACCAGGAGAAATATTTCGAGGAGCTGGTCAAATGGCATGCCATGCAGGCCGGCGACAGATACGGATTGATTCGCAGGTCCCGCTCCGGCCGCCCGGCGCTCAGTTTGAACCTCTCCGTCAGCGGTAATCGTCTTCAGGTGGAAGTTGTTCGTTGTCAAGCGGTTACGTCGGGTGGCGCCTACATGGATATCGGCAATGACGCGAGTGATGTGATTCGCGGAGAAGGCGAAATCGGCGACACGACAATTCCGGTTTATATCGGAGTCGACGGCGACCGAAAGAAACAGGTCGGCGATCCCGACCCCGGCGAGGATTTTCCCCGCGTGCCGTATCTCGTCAACCGCTATTCGGTGCATGTCGGCGCGCTGCCGAACATGCCCGAGGGGGATTTTTTGCAGGTGGCGCTTTTGAATGTCAACGGCAGCGACGTTACCCCGTCCCCGGATTATTATCCTCCCTGCCTGACCCTTTACGCCGACGAACGCCTGGCCGAAAAGGCGACCGATTTTCGCAACCGCATGGAAAACCTGCTGTCGCTTTCCACCCGGGCCTACAAAGCCGTAGCCGCTTCAGGTACAATGGCCAAGGAAAGCACGTCGCTGCAGATCGCGTTCAGGGATACCGTCAGCACTCTGGTGTATCATCTGACATCGACGCTCGATGATTTCGTGGTCGGCCCCAATGCCGGGCATCCTTTGGAGATGGTTGTCACCTTCAAGAAGCTGTTTCGCGTCTTTTCAACCATGGTGAATCTCCATCCCGGTGTCAGCGATTACCTGAATGAGAAATATTTCAGCAAACAAGGCGGAGTACAGATCGGCCGATACATGTCGTCCATCGAGGCCTTTATCCTGACCGAGTATGATCATCGCAATCTGGGCGCTCATGTGCAGATGATCGATACCATCCTGGAAACGCTTCGCGCCGTCGTGGCCTTCCTGGCCCAGACCAAGCGAGAGGCCATGGGCGATCAGGTTGTCGCCACCGAGACCCTGACCTATTCCGGCCGCACCTATCGCAATAAAGTATATAGCACCAGCCGCCATGAAAAGATCGGGGAGCTGAGCTACCTGATGATCGAGGTGGCCGAACCGAGCCCGGTTTCGGATGTCGTGGCCTTGATGTCGAAGGACCTGTTCGGCGACGTGGAATGGCGCAGCATGCAGGTGCGCCTGGGCATCAATGACGCCCGCGGCCTCGGCGAAACCGATCCGGTCGACGTCGATACGACTTCGTTCGGAAATAAGGTGGCGCTGCATCCCCGGGACATGCTGGAATCGTCATCGGTGCGGCAGGTGACGTTGATATTTCGCGGCGCGCCCGACCCAACCAAATTCGCTAATCTGGGTAAAATGGATTTGATCGTATATGCATTGTAGTCATGGATGAACGGAAAACGGCGTGGATATAAAGACATACATTGACGATTTATTCCGGTACCTCGATACGTTCGAGCGGCGCTCCGGTGAATTCGAAACGGAAGCGTTCTTGCAGACATACAACGGTATCTATGCCGTTTTTCAGGCGCTGCGGCAGCAGCGATCGGAAGCGATCGAGGTCGATCGATATTTTCTGGACCGGATTAAGAAGGCGCCGATAAACTCGTCCGATCTGCGCCAGGTGGCGATCCAGGTTTTGATCACGTTCTTCGAATCGGAAGCCGATATCGACGGCCAATCGAACAAGTCGTATCTATACTGCCGCGACCTGCGGCCGACCAAGCGGGACATCGGATTTTTCGAGGATTACCTGGTGCCGCTGTTGTTCCGCGAGGGGAGTTTCAACAACAACTTCCGTCTCAATGAATATTTTCTGCAGGAGATCGCCCGCTACCTGAACAAATTCGGCCGCAAGGTCGAAGACCAGATCACGCCGGAGCAGTTTGCGGCCCTGCCCGACCATGCCAAATTTTTGACGCTGATGCGCCGCCGCATCGCGCTGGGTGAGGATATCATCCGCGATCGCGGCAGCCTCGAATTTCATCTCCAGCGCATCGACTCCTTTTCCAAGCTGGGACGCAAGAGCCAGTTGTCCGACCAGTATCTTACCAAATGGGATTACCTGAGGAAAACAAGTTTTTGGGCCACGGTGAAGGCGTCGCTTTTAGGCCTATGGGGCAAATTCAAGGGCGCCTTCCGCAATATCCGCTATTTTCGGCTGGTGATGACGCAGCGCACCGGGGCCTATCTGTTCTATGGCCTGATCATCGCGCTGTTTATCTTTCTGGCCATATATGTTCCATCGAAATGGCATGACTACTCGCAGCATAAACTCGAGGAATTTCAGCATAAGGCGAACACGACGCAATCCGGACCGGGTTAACCGGCGGCGCCATTGGGAAATACATAAATGGGATTTGCCAAAGTATTCAAAATATTCAAGAAGGGCGCCAAAGTCGCCGGCAAGCGCAAAGGCAAGAAAAGCGCCGAGCCGGTACGGTGGCCGAGCGGCACCCGTATCGGTATTTTCGGACACGCCAATTCGGGCAAGACCGTCTATTTTACGGTCCTCAATGAAGACTGCAAAATATCGAAAAAGTTGCAGATCTCGGTGACGGATACCGCCACCGCCGGCGAATTTCTGTCGCATTATCGTTCCATCTGGGGATTGGGCACGGCCACCGACGCCGGGACCGTCGTCGATTTTCGGGGCGAACGCAAATTTCCCGATTCCTCCAAAACCGACAAGATTCTCAAATTCAACGCTATCGTGGACCGGTCGAAAAAACTCTCGGTCGTAACCTATGACTATCCCGGCGACGCCGTCTCGATATCGTCCGGCGACGAGGCCTCCGACAAGGTCATGGATTTCATGGCCGGATGCGACGGCTTGCTGTTCTTTTATGATCCCAAAATACTGGGCGCGGAATTGGAAAGCCAGGCCCGGGTGGCGTCGTATGTGAATATGCTGGAAATTCTGGCGCCGATTCGCACCCGGCTGCCGATTCCGATCGGCGTTGTCATCACCAAGGCCGATATTTTACCCGGTTTCAACGAAGAACGGGCTCAGCTCATCGGCCCCGAGGATGAATACCTGACGTCGGAAGATTTCGATATTTTCCTCGAACGGGTGCTGGGCAGCGCGAAAGTGGCGTCGGATTCGGCCTGGGCCGGTTCGGTGCGCAGTATCCTGGTCAAGCTCAAGGAATTTCTGCAGGTGGTGCTCCGCCGTACGCTCGATTTCCAGATGTTCTTCATCTCGTGCACGGGCGTCCAGCCGGAGAAGATCGGCACTGACGTCGGGCATTCGATTTATGCCCCGCCGCCCAAGATGCAACCGGTGGAGGTCAAGGAACCGTTCTATTGGCTGCTCAATTCGATTGTCCGCAATAAGCGGCTGTCGCGGCTGCGCTCGGTGGCAAAATACGTTGCAATGGCGAGCGTGTTGTGGATGGTTGTTTTCTCGCTGCCGTACCTGTATCATTTCAAGATCACCTATCCCAAGCCGGCGGAGGTCGAACAATCGATTGCCGAAGCTCACAACGGCAGCCTGATCAGCGCCACCCGCAATGAACGGGCGCAGATCATGAAAGCATACGACAAATACGACCATGCCCGCGTCGTCAACTGGTTTTTCGGACAATTCCGCGGCCCGGCGCGGCGGATCGCCGATTCGTATCGTGAGGATAACTACCAGAAGGCGATGCAGGAATTGAAAGGATATATCGGGCAACTGGCCTCGGTTATCGCCACCCCATCGATGTGGCCGCAGGTCAAACCGACCGATCCGGACGTCGTTATAACCACACCGGAGCAGGATAAAATCGTTGCAGGATTTCATACCTATCACGACACCGGCGATTCGTCATCAACGCTGTTTATCATGAGCGGACGGGCGCTGGAGTATTGGGATTTATTTCTTACCGGTGTAAAACAGCCCAAGGATTCCGCCACCTGGGAAACCATCCAGAAGCAGGTAAAACAGGACAGCAGTCTCTATTGGGGCGAGTTGAGCCCGGAGGAACGCCAGCTGGGCAAAGCGCTCACGACCATCAAGGTGCAGACGGAAAAGAAACGAGTAGTGGAGCAGGCGACGGTACAGTTGGATGACTTGATGGCGGCGATCAACAGCAATCCTTCGCCGGCCTACCGGCTGGAAACGGCCGTCGATACCCTGCGGAAGATTCTCAATCTTGTCGACAGCAAGAGCGCCAGAAAAATCAGGGCATATATCAACCAGGCGAAGGAATGGCAGGAATCCCGGACATATACCTATACGTTGGACAAACTATCCAATGACTGGCATCTGCATATCGCAGTGGCGCCGAAAAATCAGGACCCGCAATGGAAAACCGAGGGTATTTACACGACCGGCCGGGATCAGAAACTTACCTGGAAATCCGGCGATGTCATTTATATTGCCCTCGATTCCATTCATGCCGGTGGCAATGAGACGTGGGGAGCCCATCCGCGCGACAAGAAAATTCTCGGTGGAGATTTTTCGATTTTCCAGATGGAGGGGGAAATCAGATTCGTGGACGCTCAGAAGTCGGTCATAATTCGCTTCAATCCGGAACTCAAGGATCAGTTGCCGGAGTTAAAATAGTCCGATGGCGGGCGCAAAAGAC
>Ga0315554_1002502_pt1 | contig 10561 bp, 7 predicted proteins | sample SalMarSW160370MG_FD_202114 | JGI IMG/M metagenome (GOLD analysis project Ga0315554, IMG submission 202114) | Salt marsh sediment microbial communities from the Plum Island Ecosystem LTER, Massachusetts, United States - Salt Marsh Sediment SW1603-70 ... | reverse complement strand
CATTGATGCGCTCGATGATCGGTACGGTGATGCCGCGCGGCGCTCCGGAAAACCCGGTGCCGAAAATGGCGTCGATGATGATATTGAATTCGGACAAATCAGGCAGATGGGGTTCGTCGATGATATGCGCGATGCCATGCCCGGCATCGCGGATGCGGTTGTAGTTGACGCGGCAGTCGTCCGATAATTTCTCGTCGTCTCCGGTCAGATAAAAATCGACCTCCCAGCCGTCGTCGATGAGATATCGCCCGACGACAAAGCCGTCACCGCCGTTGTTGCCGCGCCCGCAAACAATGGCGATATTGGGCCGGTCGAACTGGGGCAGGACGTTTTCCTTGATATATTCAAAAATCCCCCGGCCGGCGTTTTCCATCAATTCCAGCGAGGGGATTTTTTTGACGTCAATGGCGCGGCTATCGATAGCCCGCATCTGTTCGGCATCGACCAGCTTCATGTCTTTTTCGATTTTCCCTTTTTGGGTTTCGGCTCCAGCGCGAACTTGATGACGTCGTAGGCGTCTTCGACGAATTTGAATTTGAGCGCCTTCTTGATCTCCGGCGGAACGTCGATGAGGTCTTTCTCATTTTCTTTGGGCAGAATAACCGTCTTCATGCCGTATCGATAGGCGGCGAGAAGCTTTTCCTTGAGCCCGCCTATTTGCAGCACCTGGCCGCGGAGGGTTATTTCGCCGGTCATGGTGATTTTATCTTTGACCGGCCGCCCGGTCGCCACCGACGCCAGCGCGACGGCCATGGTGATGCCCGCCGAGGGCCCGTCTTTGGGGGTGGCGCCCGATGGAACGTGGATATGGATTTCGTGATCCTCGAAAAACTGCGGATCGATTTTCAATTCATCCGACAGCGACCGCACGTACGACAGCGCCGCCTGCATCGATTCCTTCATGACGTCGCCGAGATGACCGGTCAGCGTCAGGTTCTTTTTGCCGGGCATAACCGTGGCTTCGACCTTGATCACCTCGCCGCCGAACGGTGTCCACGCCAGACCGGCGACTTCGCCGATGCGGTCCTTGCTGAAACGAGTTTCCGAGGTGAACCGCGCCGGGCCGAGGTACTGGCTGATTTTGGTGACGCCGATGGAAACCTTGCGGCGGTTACCGCCGGCCACCTTGGCCGCAACCTTGCGGCAAATCGTCGCCAATTCGCGTTCCAGGTTGCGCAGGCCGGATTCGCGGGTGTACTCCTCGATGATTTTGATGATGGCATCCTTGCCGATGGCCAGATTGGCAGATTTCAGTCCGTGGTTTTCCATCTGCTTCGGCAACAAATGACGCCGGGCGATTTCGGTTTTCTCAAGGTCGGTATATCCCGGAATCCGGATGATCTCCATGCGGTCGCGAAGCACCGGCGGGATGGGATCGAGCATATTGGCCGTGGTGATGAACATGACATGCGACAGATCGAAATCGACCTCGAGGTAATGATCCGAAAATGAATTATTCTGCTCGGGGTCGAGCACTTCCAAAAGGGCGGACGACGGATCGCCGCGAAAATCGGTGCCGAGCTTGTCGATTTCGTCGAGCATAAAGACCGGATTATTCGAGCCGACCCGTTTGAGACCCTGAATAACCCGTCCCGGCATGGCGCCGATATAGGTGCGGCGATGGCCGCGGATTTCGGCCTCGTCGCGGACGCCGCCCAACGACAAGCGGTGGAATTCCCGGCCCATGGCGCGGGCGATGGAACGTCCCAGCGACGTTTTGCCGACCCCGGGCGGGCCGACGAAACAGAGGATGGGGCCCTTGATGTCCTTTTTCAGACGCCGCACGGCCAAAAATTCGATAATGCGCTCTTTGACCTTGTCGAGATCGTAATGATCCTCGTCGAGTATTTTGCGGGCTTTCCTGACATCGAGAATATCCTTGGTCGCCTTGCTCCACGGCACCGACACCAGCCAATCGAGATAGGTGCGGCTGACGGTGTATTCGGCCGAGGCCGGGTTCATTTCCCGCAGCCGTTCCAATTCCTTGTCGGCGGCGGTGCGCGCCTGTTCCGGCATCCGTGCGTCTTCGATACGTTTCTGCAATTCGGCGATTTCCGGCCGTCCGGCCTCGTCGCCCAGTTCCCGCTGGATAGCCTTGATCTGCTCGCGCAGAATATATTCTCGCTGCATTTTTCCCAGTTCCTGGGCGGCGTCACTCTGGATTTTCTTTGATAATTCGAGCACTTCGCGCTCGCGATTGATATGCGAAAGCAGCATTTCCATCCGTCGCTCCACGTCCGGTTCGGCCACCAACTGCTGCTTTTCCTCGATGGAAAGATTCATGTTGGAGGCTATCAGGTCGGTCAGTTGCGCCGGCGTATCCTGATTGATAGCCGTGACGTAAAATTCCTCGGATAAATATGGCGCCAGTTCGACCAGGATTTTCAGCTGTTCAAGGAGGTTCCGATGCAGTGCCTCGGTCTTGACCGACGGTGTGTATTTCTCATCGATGGGCGTGATTTCGGCCATCATGTATGGCGAGGTCGTCAGGGGGCGCTTGATTTTGATGCGCGACAAGCCCTGTATCAGAAACCGCACGGAACCATCGGGGAAACGAAGCATTTTGAGGATGTTTCCCGCCGTGCCTTTCCAGTAGATGTCGTCGAACCCGGGGTCTTTGATATCGGGGTTTTTGGTAATGAAAATACCGACGGTTTTCCCCTGTGTGAGCGCCTCGTCCACCAGCCGGGCGTGGCTTTTTTCAGTGATGATAAGCGGAATCACCAGATAGGGAAAAACGACGACTCCCCGGACGGGCAGAATCGGCATTTCCTTGGGTATGACGACCGATTCGGCCTGGTCCTTTTTAATCGCTATTTCCAAAAGAACTCCTTTTTTCAATTTCGCGGGTTGCCCACCGCCTGCCTCCCTACTCTAAACAAATCGGCATCTTAACGCAACGGCAAAAGCGACAACCTTGTGTTTGTATTAATAACATTATCGGCGGCAAAATGTTCAAAGCTCAGCCGGGGACGGCCTATGTCTCCGCTCTCGGCCCGATATCGTGCCGAGGATAATTCGCTTGACTTTTCTGCCGGATTTTTTACCCTGTCCACACGTATAATTAGCGATACTGTGAAAAGGAGATACGACGATGGTCGATAAAGCAGACAATCCGGTGGACGCCATACGCCTGGCGATCAAACGCGAAGAGGCGGCGTATGACTTTTACATGAAGCATGCCAAACTCTTCGAAAACGAAGCCACCCGCAAAATGTTCGAATCGCTGGCGGAGGAGGAGATCAAGCACAAAGAACGACTCCAGGCCGAACTCGATGATAACTATCTGACCGAGATGTAGCCATAGATTAAGACGTGGAGGTACTATTCGCATGACACCCGTCAATCCCAAAGTGCTGGAATCGCTGTCGTGGGGGATTTCCGCCGAAATCAAGGCGTATGTATTCTACAAGGAAGCGGCCAAGGTCGTGAAAAGCGCCGAATTCAAGGACACCCTGCTGAGCCTGGCCGGCGAGGAAAAAAACCATTACTGGATGCTGGAACGGCAGCATCATTCGCTCATCAAGTCTGAGCAATGGGTTTCCTACAACGATATCCTCAAACAGGAGGGCCTTCCGGATATCAGCGAGGAGATGGCCGCCAAGCACAAGGAAATGATCGACTCGGTGCGCAACGCCCAAAACGAGCGCGAAATTCTGGATATCGCCTACGAATTGGAAAAGAAGTCTTATGAAGTCTATACCGAGGCCGCCGGGCGGGCCACCGATCCGGAAGAGAAGAAGACATTCGAATATCTGGCGAATTTCGAGAAAGGCCATATGCGGTTGATCCAGAAGTTGATTGATTCGCTGTGACGCCTCTTTTCCCTTGCCCTCGGTTTTAATAAGTGAATAAATTGCGCGGGAAGATAAACCCGCGCTCTTTTTATGAATAAACGACACTTGAGCTGGATCGAGATCGATCGCAACGCGATCATCAACAATATCGCCAACCTGTCGCGGCTGGCCGGATCGAAGGTACAAGTAGCGGCGGCGGTCAAGGCCAACGGCTACGGTCACGGCCTGCCGCAGATGGTGGCAATCCTCAAAGACACCGATGTCGCCTATATGGCGCTTCACAACACCGCCGAAGCCGACGCGGCGCGGGCGGCGGGGTGGGACCGCAAGATCCTCCTCGTGGGCGCTGTCGCCCCCGAGGATATCGACGCCGTGTTCCGCCTGGATATTGAACCGACCATATTCGATCCCTCGTTTATCAACGATCTGGGGAAATTCTGCCGGCGATCCGACGTCACCGCTCGCGTGCACCTGAAACTCGAAACCGGCACGCACCGCCAGGGTTTGCTGGAAAGCGAAATACCCAAAGTCGCGGAGCGGCTGAAAGAGTACGCGGAACTGACGGTGGCGGGGGCGTCGATGCATTTCGCCAATATCGAGGATACCACCGACCATAGCTATGCCATGCGGCAGCTCAAGGAATTCAAACGCCTGGTGGCGGCGCTGCGTCGCGAGGGAATCAAGCCCGGCGTTTTGCACACCGCCTGTTCGGCGGCGGTGTTGCTGTTCGACGATACCTATTTCGACATGGTACGGCCGGGGATATCCGTTTACGGCTATTGGCCGTCGAAGGAGACGTATGTGTCGTACCGTCTCAGCGGCGGCGAAAACTCGATTCTGCGCCCGGCGCTGTCGTTCTATTCGCGCATCACCCAAATCAAGACGGTGCCGGCGGACAGTTTCATCGGATACGGATGCACCTATCGCACCAGCGCCAGGTCCCGAATCGCCATTTTGCCGGTGGGATATTCGGACGGGGTGGACCGGCGGCTGTCCAACCTCGGGTATGTGCTGATCAAGGGACGGCGGGCGCCGGTTCGCGGCCGGGTATGCATGAACCTGATCATGATCGACGTGACCGATATCCACGGCGTCAAACTATACGATGCCGCGACTATCATAGGTCGCGACGGGGCCGAACAGATCAGCGCCGACACGCATGCCTCGTGGTGCCAGACGATTAATTATGAGATTCTATCGCGACTGTCGCCGAATTTGCCGCGAACGGTGGTGTGATTGTTTCGGGATAAGATTGTGAGAAAAAGCACAAATTGGCCAAGGAAAACAAGAATATATAGACCCATTATCGCGACTTCTAAGTGGTTATAATATAAGGGATAAGGACATTACTTCGTCAGGGGTGAAAAAAATAGCTTGACGCACGAGTGCGATTTCGGTTTCTTATTGTGAAACTATTCACATGCACGCGCATTATAGCAATGTGAGATTATGAGGACTATGCCAAAACGGGAAAGCGAAAGAAAGAAGATTTCGGAATCGACCATCCGGCGGCTGTCGCTGTATTACCGGGCCCTGTCGCTTCTGGAAAAGGAGAATTACGAAACCATCTCTTCCAAGGAACTGGCCAAACGCGAGAAGTTGACGCCGGCGCAGGTGCGCAAGGACCTGTCTTTTTTTGGATCGTTCGGCACCCGGGGGCTGGGCTATCCCGTTTCCGAACTCAAGCAGCGGATCGCCAAAATCCTGGGCATCCACCGCAACTGGAACGTGGCCATGATCGGCGTCGGCAATATCGGATCGGCGTTGGTATCCTACAAGGAATTCCAAAAGCAGGGGTTCACCATCAAGCTGGTGTTCGATAACGATCAACGAAAAATCGGCTCCAATCACAAGGGGCTGATCGTGTCCGATATCAACGACATGCCTCGGCTGCTCCGCGAGCATAATATCGAGATGGTCATCCTGGCCGTCCCGGCCATCGTGGCGCAGTATATCGTCGACGAAGTCGTCGCGGCGGGCATCAAGGCGATTTTGAATTTCGCCCCGATCAACCTGAAAGTCCCCGAGGACGTCTTTCTGCGCAACGAAAACATGGCCATGGAGCTGGAATATCTCTCCTTCGCCATCTCCAACGATTACACCCCCAACTGATCGCGGGATTTTTTCCATATTTACTAATAACGGGTACACTACGTCTTCAGGGAGCATTGAAAATCCCCGATAAAATTTATCTATAGCAACAGAGCAAACTCAATGTCATTCCCGCCTGCGCGGGAATGACAGGTGCTCCTTCTCACTCCAGAAAATGAAACTCAACCAGCTTTTTCAACAGGCCCTAAAGACCCGGGGTGCCCGGCACCGGGATAGTCGGTCAGAGTGTGTCTTTCTTCAGTCTCGCTGTATTCCCCCGTACACCACGATGTTCCATCAGCATCGCGGCAAAGGCAAGATTATTTTTTGCGAGGGCCAGGTCCAGAGGAGTCCAGCCGTTGTTCAGCGGCAAATTTACTTCGGCGCCGCCGTCGAGCAGGATCCGGCCAAGCGCGACATTGCCTTCCATCGCCGCTACATGAAGCGGTGTGCACTCCGTTCGCGACCGGCTGTTCACAAAGGCTCCGCTGTCCAGCAGTACCCGGGCTATTTCGGCGTTGCCGCACAGCGCCGAATAATGCAGGGGCGTCCAGCCGTCATTATCCTGAACCTGCGCCCGTGCACCATGCGCCAGCAGCATCCTGACGGTCTTCTCCCAACCCTCGTTGACGGCAACGGAAAGCGGGGTCAGGCCCAAGTCGGTCCGGGCCTCGATGTTCGCGCCGGCCGCCAGCAGAATCCGGATGACCTCATTATGCCCGCTCAGGGATGCGTAATGAAGGGGTGTCCACTTGTTCTTTTGCTGTGTTTTCACCGAAGCCCCGACCGCCAATAACTGCCGGACGATGCCGGCGTGACCATCACCGGCGGCATAAAAGAGCGGTGTGGCGCCCATGTCGTTCGCCTGATCGACCTTTGCGCCGCGACCGATAAGGATGGTCACTATTTCATCCTGCCCCTGCAGTACGGCTTCGTGAAGAGCCGTCATGCCCCACGCATTACCGGCGTTGATGATGTCGGTTTCCTCGGTCGCTAGAATCAGTTCGACGAAATCCGGATCGCCGGTTTCCACGGCACGGGCCAGAACGGATTTCTCCGCTGTATCCGCCGGTTGATCAAGATCGACAAGGTAGCCCCGCCAGGGAAAATCGGAAATGACAAGTTGATCGGCCCGGGGAATTCCATAAATCGGAACAAAATAGTCTTTGACCATGGTCTGGAAAACCGCATCAAATTCCGTAACCGCCTCCTCGACGATAATGACGCGACGATCAGCCGGCGCGATCAGTTCAGGCAGATGCGGTTTTGCATCGGCGCGCAGGGGATCATGCATCAATTCCACCCGCACTTCATACCGGTGCCCGGCTTCCAGCTTGAGCGCAAGTGTTTCCGAGGAATCCGACGCCATGCGAATCAGTTCCGAGGATTCACCGTCGGAAGTTATGTACGGAGATATGGCGGCGTCGGATTGTTTTCGCTCACCCCGCGAACCGCGCATGATCGGTTTTCCCGTTATCAAAATATAGGCGTATGAGGGATTATAATGCCGATAAAATCCGGCGTAATCTACGGCTACACTATGATCGCCCGGCAGGAGTTCAATCCAGCGGCCCGGCGATGATGTCGCTTTCCGCTGGTCTGTCTTACCGTCATACGCCTCCCCGATACGTATATCATCAACGCTGACGATGAGCGCCTTCGGGCCGCTTCGGATCATGGCAACCTCATCGGTTTTGCGCTTTTCACCCTCATACAGCCGTATCGGTTCGGGGCAGCCAGACAGCCCAAGCACGATCAGCGCCAACGACAGGCTTACAAGTGGTTTCAGATTGCATCACCCCCCATCTCGGTGATGATCCGTCCGACCGTTATCGCCAATAATTATCGGCGCCCTGCATCTTCGGCCGGTGTAATGATGTTCGGCAATAATATAATACGTGACGCTATTGATCGGAGAATATAAAAGAAATTCGCCCGACGAGCCATCCGGCACTCACAAAAAAAGTCGGGAGCACAAGGCTCCCGACCTGCAATTTATTGATAGTAGCGATGTGTGCGGTGTTATCTATGATCGCACGGCTCACCCGCCAAGGTTTTTCCGGGTGAATTTGCCCTTGAGTGAGGGCACGACGAATTTACCATTCTTGCGGATCAGCTTGCCGTCAAACCAAATTTCGCCGCCGCCGTAATCGGGCCGCTGAATGCATACCAGATCCCAATGGATGGCGGAGTTGTTGCCGTTGGGAGCTTCGTCATAGCTGCGCCCGGGCGTGAAATGAAACGATCCGTCGATCTTTTCGTCGAACAGGGTGTCCTTCATCGGCTCTTTGATCATCGGGTTGACGCCGAGCGAAAATTCACCGACATAACGCGCGCCGGGATCGGTGTCGAGAATTTTATTCAGCTTGTCCTCGTTGGCCGAACAGGTCGCCCTGACGATCTTGCCGTTCTTGAATTCGAAGCGGATATTTTCGAAGACCGTCCCCTCATAGAGCGACGGGGTATTGTATGAAATTACGCCATTGACCGAATTTTTCACCGGCGCGGTGTAAACTTCGCCGTCGGGGATATTGCGGCCCCCGTCGCATTTGACGACGTTGATGCCCTTGATGGAAAAGGTCAGGTCGGTGCCCTTGCCTTTGATGTGCACCTTATCCGTTTTGTTGATCAATTTCACCAGCGGGTCCATCGCCTTCGACATTTTCTTATAATCTATGCAGCAGACGTCGTAGAAGAAATCCTCGAATACCTCTTGCGGCTTCTGGGCCAACTGGGCCATGGCGCTGTTGGGGAAGCGCAGGGCGACCCAGCGGGCGTGTTTGATGATGTGATCGGCAATGACAGGCTTCCAATATATCTCCCGGAAAGTTTTCATTTTTTCGGGTGGGACGTCGGCCAGGTCGAAGGCGTTTTCGGAACCGGCGATACTGATATAGCAGTCGGTCTTTTTGACCATACCCATCTGGAAGGCGGCGAATTTCTTGAGCTGATCGGTCTGGAAGCGCATCAGGAACTGGCGGGCCAGCGATTCGTCGTTGTAGTACCAGAAGGGGACGCCGCCGGCCTCGGCCACGGTTTGGATGACGGCTTTGCCGAGTTCGAGGGCGTCGACGCCTTTGATGGCGATATAGACCATGTCGCCTTTCTTGACACGGCAGGAATAGTTAACCAGGATATCAGCCAGTTTATCGTTGCGGGGGTCTTTCATGCGATCCTCCTTGAGGGTTTCCGATCATCGCGGCCAAGACTATTGATGACAATACGCGGCATGCGACAGAATCATCGGAAGATAATAATCGAAACGGACTGGAGTTTCAAGCGATTAGTGGCGGAAAAGCCAATCGGACTCAGAAGACAATTGCCATAGCGGCGACGATGGCGTATTATGTTTCAGGAAAACCACGAACGAAAGGCGGATATGGCACAGTTGACTTTTTTGGGAGCGGCCGGGACGGTGACGGGGTCGCGGCATTTGCTGGATATCGACGACACCCGGCTGTTGATCGATTGCGGGATGTTTCAGGGACCGAAGGAATTCCGGATGAAAAACTGGGAGTCGTTTCCAGTGCCACCCCAATCGATCGACCGCGTGTTCCTGACCCATGCCCATATCGACCACAGCGGATACCTTCCAAAATTCTGCCATGAGGGATTCGCAGGCAAAGTACATTGCACCCATGCCACTGGCGAACTGTGCGAGATACTGCTCAAAGACAGCGCCCATCTGCAGGAAGAAGACGCCTACTGGGCCAACAAAAAGGGCTTTTCCCGGCACAAACCGGCCAAGCCGCTCTACACGGTGGCGGACGCCGAGAAAGCATTGACGTTCTTTTCGCCGCTGTATTTCGGCGAGGATTTCTATATCAATGACCGGCTGCGGATCAAGCTCAGGGATTCGGGGCATATGCTGGGCTCGTCGTTTGTCGATATCCGGACAACGGAAAGCCAAAAGGGGAAGAAGATTCTGTTCAGCGGCGACATCGGCCGCGAATCGCGGCCCATCCTCCGCGCTCCGGTGCAGGTGTTCAACGTCGATTATTTGGTTCTGGAATCGACCTACGGCGAGCGGCTGCATGAGCCGGGATCGCCGATTGATGAGCTGGCGCGAGTCATCACCGAAAGCGCGGAACGGGGCGGGACGCTGGTAATACCGGCGTTCGCGATCGGCCGGACGCAAGTGCTCCTGTATGTCATCCGCGATCTTGAGGAGCAGGGGAGGATACCGGAGCTGCCGATCTACGTCGATTCGCCGATGGCTATCGAGGCCACCGAGGTATTCGAGAGGCGGATCGCGGAGCTCGATATCGCCAGCCGCATCCTGGCGCTCACCGGCAGGAAGATATTCCGGCCCAAAAATCTTCACATCTGCAAGACCCGGCAGGATTCCAAGGCAATCAACGACGTCAGAGGCCCGGCGATAATTATCTCATCGAGCGGCATGGCCGTCGGCGGGCGCATTCTGCACCATCTGGCTAACCGGCTGCGACACCCTGAAAACACGGTGCTTATTATCGGCTATCAGGCCCACGGCACCCGGGGGCGAACATTGCTGGAGGGCGGGACGGAGGTGAAAATCCACGGCCAGATGATTCCGGTCAAAGCGAAGATGGAATCGATTATGGGCTTTTCGGGCCACGCCGACTATAACGAAATCCTGGCGTGGTTGATGGGGTTCAATCGTCCGCCGGAAAAGACGTTTATCGTGCATGGCG
>Ga0315554_1002500_pt1 | contig 10570 bp, 9 predicted proteins | sample SalMarSW160370MG_FD_202114 | JGI IMG/M metagenome (GOLD analysis project Ga0315554, IMG submission 202114) | Salt marsh sediment microbial communities from the Plum Island Ecosystem LTER, Massachusetts, United States - Salt Marsh Sediment SW1603-70 ... | reverse complement strand
CGAGGAATTCCCGCACCGCTGCCGCCTGCGGCTTTGAAATTTGACCGCTGCCTTCCCAATGCTCGATCAAATCCATGAGCTTGAAAACAGCGTGCAAACGGTAGCCCGCTTCGGCAAGCGTTTCTCGCGCCCCACTCTGGCGATCGATGAGCACGAGCACATCCGTCACTTTCAACCCGACATCCTTCAGGCGTTCGATGGCTTCGAACTTGCTTTCCCCGGTCGTCACCAGGTCGTCGATCACCAGCGCCGTCTCGCCAGTTTCGTACTGCCCCTCGACTTTCGCCTTCGTACCGTAGCTTTTCACTTCCTTGCGCGGGTAAATCATCGGCCTCTTGCTTTGCAGCGAAAGGGCCGTCGTGATCGGCAGTCCGGCGTACGGCAGGGCAGCCAAAAGATCGAATTCCAGATCGTCCAGGCGCGAACGATACGCTGCGGCAGCCCGGGCGAGCAAGCCCGGATATGAGGCGAGCAATCGCAAATCGATGTATATGGGAGAGGTCTTTCCCGATTTGAGCTCGAACGACCCGAATCGCACGCAGCCCGCCTCGAGCAATTCGTCGGCCAGCCTCGCCAGGTTGGCCGGAAGAATGGACTGTGCCGGCTGCTGAGAGAGTAGCGATTCTCGAACGGCCCGGATGTTCTCGCGCAACTGCGCGGCCTGCGCGTGGCGATCCTTGGCGGAGGAAATGCCTCTGGAGACGGGAACGATCATCCCCAGACCATCCGCCCGAAGTCCCGCGCGTAGGGCAGATTCGAGATCGCCGCCCTGCGCACCCACACCTGGCGCAAGCAGCCAGAGTTCGGGAGCCGCTGTACGGACTGCAGCCAGCGCCGAGACGTCCGTCGCCCCAACGACCAGGCCGACGTTCCCCAGTGCGTTCCACGCCTGGACCGTGCGCGCCAAACGGAGGTAAAGCGGTTCGAAACCGTCGATCGCCAGGGTTTGCAGATCATCCGCTCCGGGATTGGAGGTTTTGCATAGAACGAAAACGCCCTTCGCCGGATCGCGCAGCAAGGGTTCCAGGGAATCGCGGCCAAGAAATGGACTCGCCGTGACGGCATCTGCGCCCAGCGCTTCGAAAAGCGCCCGTGCGTAGGCTTCCGCAGTTGAAGCGATGTCTCCCCGCTTCGCATCCAGAATTACGGGAATGCCGTCGGGGACGAAAGCGATCGCTTCTCGAAGCGCCTTCCACCCCGCAGCCCCGTACTGTTCGAAAAAAGCACTGTTGGGTTTGAAGGCGCAGGCCAACTCGTGGGTCTCGTCGATGATGTGTTTGCAGAAGTCCAACGCCGCAGCGGCGGACGATTCGGTCAACTGTGCCGGATGCGGATCGAGGCCGACACAGAGCAGAGAATCGACCGATTCGATTCTTGCGGCAAGTCTGGAGAAAAACGTCGATCTTTCGGCCATCGTGTTCTCGAAATATTACTCCTGAAGTCAGTATCGCGTACTACGCTTTTCCCAACACCAGCGCCAACAGCGCCATACGCACGTACAGGCCGTATTCCATCTGCCGGAAGTATGCGGCGCGTGGATCGTCGTCCAGCTCCAAACTGATCTCGCCCACGCGCGGCAGCGGATGCATGACGATCATTTCATCCTTGGCCGCCTTCATCGTTTCCGCGGTGATCACGTATGCGCCTTTCACTTTCTCGTAATCATCCAGGTTTTCGAAACGTTCCTTCTGCACCCGTGTGATGTACAGGACGTCCGTCCCAGCGAGAACCGGGTCGAGGGACCCATATTCGGCCTGGGGGATTTTGCGTTCGTTGAGTTCCTCGATCACTTCCGAGGGCATCTTGAGGATCTCGGGCGAGACGTAGTTGAGACGAACGTCGAACAACGAAAGCAATCGCGAAAGTGAGTGCACCGTACGTCCGTACTTCAAGTCGCCCAACATGGTCACGGTCAGCCCGTCCACCCGACCCAGTTCTTCGGAGATCGTGAAGAGATCGAGCAGGGCCTGGGTGGGATGTTCGCCGATGCCGTCGCCGGCGTTGATGATCGGTTTGTGAGCGTATTTCGCCGCCAGTGCCGCCGCACCAACTTCGGGATGACGCAGCACGATCACGTCCGAGTAACATTCCAGCGTGCGGATCGTATCCGGAAGCGATTCACCCTTCGCCACCGACGAGTAGGTCACCTCGTTGATCGGGATCACGCTGCCGCCAAGCCGCTCCATGGAAGCCAGGAAAGAAGACGACGTGCGCGTCGAGGGCTCGTAGAACAAATTGGTGAGGATCTTGCCCTTGAGTAGATCGAAGGTGCCCACCCGCTCGACCATCGCCCGCATTTCTTTGGCCACACCGAAAATGTACTCGAGGTCACCGAGGGAAAATTGTTTGACCGAAAGGATATCCTTGCCGTAAAACGGCGCTTCCTGGCGATCGCCGAGCGGCAGGTAAGGGCTGCGCGCCTTTCGTTCATTGGGGGGTACAAAGGTTGCCATATATTTCCTCCATCAAATAACGTTTATTGGATACCGGCGACGTCCCTGCCGAACCCTTTCGGGACGAGAACTTCACCGTCTTGATAGGCCCACCGGCCGCGCACCTTTACCCGGCGCACGCGCCCCTGCAGCTGCCTTCCCTCGAAGGGCGTCCAACCGCAGCGGCTGTGGAAATCTACTGCCCGGACTTCCCAGGCGGCGTCCGGGTCGAACTCGACTTCCGATTCCGGACTCACCGGCAGGCCAAAAATCTTGCCCGGATTGAGACTCATACGTGCGACGAGATCGTCCATCGACAAACGCCCCTCCTGCACGGCGGTAGCGAACAACCCCAACGATGTCTCCAGTCCGGGAAAACCCGGTGGAGGATCGTCGCTGTCTTTCTCCTGCAGCGTGTGCGGCGCATGATCCGTTGCGAAGCAATCGATCACCGCCAGGTTATCCCACAATGCTTCTTGATCCGACTTCGCCGCCAGCTTCGGCCGCACCTCGCTCCGGCCCGGACCGATATGCGGGACGTCGTCCTGCGTGAGGAACATGTGATGGGGCGTCACCTCACAGGTAACCGCACAGCCGCGCGCTTTCATCTCCCGAATGAGCTGGATTTCGATTCGCCGGCTGACGTGGCAGACGTGGATCGGACGCTCTTGCAACATCGCCAGGAGCAGGATCGCAGCCAGGCTGCGGCCTTCCGCGTGGACCGCGAGCGGGCGATCAGCAGGCCAGGCTGCCAGATGACTCCGCTGCAGGGAGAGACCTTCAACCTGCAACGGACCATAAGTCAGATCCAGATACAATTTCAATCCGCAGGCTTGTGAGGCCAGAGAGGCGTACGTTCGATGATTTTCTGCGCTGGCGCCGAGATAAATCCCGTAATCACAACGGGCTTTTTTCCTTGCTGCGTCACGGGCCCGATCGAAGCTGGCTCGATCGACCAGTGGCGGATTCGTGTTGGGCATGGCCAGTACGGTACTGAAGCCACCTGCCAGCGCCGCCGCAGTTCCGCTGTCGAAATCTTCCTTGTGCGTCGCACCGGGTTCGCGCAGATGCACGTGCGGGTCGATCAGACCGGGCAGGCGGATCACGCGCATCGGACAACCTGCCCTGCGCGCAGCAGACAAAAAAATAGAGCCGAGCGGCTCTTTCGGGGCAGATGAAAAATCGCCCGCTCCGAGGCGTTTACCTCATGGCGGGCTAGATACATCGATGTTATGTATTCTCGATTCCGCATCATATTCCTAAGCGTCTAATTTAAAACCATTTCGCGGGATTGTCAAGCATTCGCGCCACGGAGATGATAATTTCCCTCTCTTCGCGCCATATTTGAAGCCGCAAGGTCATCGGCGATAAATCAAATCCCACAGGCATTCGAAATCTATCTGGTCGACACGATGCCCCGGTTAGTCCTCGTTCATTCGAGTGCGCCGTCGGTAATCACAATAATCACATTCCGGATTCGCATCCGGCGGCTCAGGGAGTTCCAGGACGGATAAGACCTCATCGATAAACAGCAGAAAGCGATCCATATCTTTGGGAACTTCGGTCCACAGCGGATCGCCCAGATAGGCGATGCGTCCGTCGTCGAATCGCTGCAAATCCGACGGTGTGACGCTGAATAAACCCAGATGGGTGATAGGGCTGAGCGCAAATCCGTTGGGCGCCGGATTTTCCAGAGCATAGGCGTAAGCGTGAAGCTGCCGGCCGTAGAATTCGATGTGGTGTGGAACCGGCTGCGTAGTTTTAAAATCAATCACCGCATAGCTCCCATCATCAAAACGAATCGCCGTATCGAACCGCCCTCGGATGCAGCAGGCGTGTTCGTGATGCGGCAGCTTGATTTCAGCCGAGTTCACCCACTTTTCACCGTAAGCAATTTTTCCATCCGGCAGATTGGGAGAAATTTCTGAGCTCGATTTCCCCACGAAATAGGCGTTCATCAAACGATCGATCTTACCGAAGATTCTGGGGAAAGGCGCACGCGGGCGATAGAATTTCGAGACGATTTTCAAGTAGAAGCAACGTCTGCACTCGTTCCAGAGAAAGGTCAAATCCGAAGGACTCAATTTCCATATGTTCATGCGCTCTCCTCTCTGGTCCGAGTAAAGATACATGGGTTCTCTGTGCGAGAACCCATGCTTGCTAATCATATTGGTCGAGTTCAACGGTTGAACGATAAAATTCGTCCGAAGGTGAATGTCCCCGTCGTCGATTCAGATCATCCCGTCGTTCACTCTCCCTCAACCACGGGATCACAATCCATGCCTTCCCAATCGTCCGTCGAAAACGTGCCCGACGACCATTGTTCCATGACCGCCGTCAATTGTTCGGTGTCGACTCGACAGATTTCATCGAGCCCCTCTTGACTGCTCACTTGCTCTTGCGTGGCCGCAATTTGCTCGTCGATTTGCTCCTGGGTCAATCCCATTCCCAGCATCTGGTCGATGGCCTCATCTGTATATTCTACCTTGACCTCTTCCGTGCGGAATTTCACCTCACAAAGGTCATCCACCGGGCCGATGATCTCCTGATACGTCGTCGTGGTGATGATGACCCCCATCATCTCGAACTCGACGGGGAAGACCATCTTCGCCGGTTTGCAGTTCTCCCCCGCATCAATGAAGCACTGCATGTCCTCCCCACAGTCCTTGACACTCGATATTGCGGGCATGTTGCATGCCGTCGCAATGAACAGTAAACCGATCAAAGTTACCAGTGAGAGCGTGCGGTTCATCATTTTTTTTCACTCCTTTTCTGTTCAACTGAGTCATCCCGATCGTACGGAAATGAGACGGCAGACGTGATGAGATCCTTCTGTTCGACTCTTCAACCATCATTCCCAATTCGTTAACGATTAGAACAGGATTATCGTGACGTTCGCAGGATGCACCCTCTTTTCTCGGGATCAATAATACCCTCTTTGGGAGAAAAATACACCAACCTGCGGATTTGCCAATCCAAAGCATCAATCCAGGCGATCCATGCCCTCCTGGCGGATAATGAACACCTTCTGATCAAGCTACGTTCAAACGCACGATGGTAACCCCGTCACCGCCCTCACTTGGCTGGCCGGACTCGAAGGAAGCCACATACGGACTTTCCGCAAGTGCCTGACGAATGGCACGACGCAAGCGACCCGTTCCCTTTCCGTGGATCACTCGTATGTAGGGCATCCCCGCCAGAAAGGCGGCATCCAGACGCCGGTCCAGTTCTTCGAGCGCATCATCGACGGTCCAACCATGAACGTGCAGTTCGAGCGGTGGACTGTCGGCGATGGGTGGGGATATCGAGCGTCCCTCACCAGATGAGGAACTTTTCCGAGCTGCCTTGTTCCGCTTCGTTGGCGCCCCCGCTTCCACCGGCAGCAACTCGTTGAGATTCGCCCGTACTCGCAGGCGTCCCACTTGTACTTCTGCCTGGTCTCGATCCAACGATTTAATCACCCCTTCGGCATCGATCGTACGCAGAAAGACTGCGTCGCCCTCTTTATACGCGTATTCAGGAGCCTTGAAATCTTCAACCGGCAGGCGCAGCGACTCCTCGAGCGACTTCTCGATCGTTTCAGCCTGCGTTTCGGCTGCTTTCAATTCGTCTTGCGACCGCTGCGATTGAGAGAATTCGCGTTTGATCTTGCGCAGTTCGTCCCGCATTTTTTCGAGTTCGGCCTCGGCGGCCTCTTGTGCGGTGAGCAGGATTTCCTCGCGCTCCGTTTCGATTCCCACCAAACGTCGGGAAAGCTCCGCCTGCAGTGCCATGGCCTGCTGGCGCGTCGTTTCGGCTTCATTTCGATCCTTGCGGGTCAGCTGCCGCTGCGTATGGATCTCGTCCAACAGTCGTTCAGCTTCCAGGTCTGCGCTGGAAAGCATCGCACGCGCTTTCTCGACGATGGCTTGCTCGAGGCCCAAACGCGCGGCGATCGCCAGCGCGTTCGATCGTCCCGGCAGACCGACAAGTAGATGATACGTCGGGCGCAGACTCTGCAAATCGAATTCCATGCTGGCATTCTCCACGCCGGATACGCTGTGCGCATACGTTTTCAGTTCGGGGTAATGCGTTGCGACCAACGTGGTGATCGAACGTTCCAGCAATTCACTCAGGATGGCGCGCGCCAGCGCCGAACCCTCCTGTGGGTCTGTGCCTGCACCCAATTCATCGAGCAAAACCAGGGATTTCGGCGTCGCCTCGTCGAGGATCGTCTTGATATTTGAAATGTGGGATGAAAAGGTCGAAAGCGACTGTTCGATCGATTGCTCGTCGCCGATATCGGCATACACCGCATCGAAAACGGAAAGCTCCGAACCTGACATCGCCGGGATATGCAGCCCGCACTGCGCCATCAACACGAGCAGCCCCGCCGTCTTCAAAGTCACCGTCTTCCCGCCGGTATTGGGGCCGGTGATCACCAGAGCATAGGTATCCGCTTTCAAAATCAAATCGATCGCTACGACCTCGTCCGCTTTCAGCAGCGGATGACGGGCGGCGAGCAAGCGCATCGTCGAGCCTGGTTGAGGTGGGATGGTATCTTCGGCGAAGGGTTTGAGCACGGGCTCGCTGGCATCGAGCGCATACGCGTAGCGCGCTTTGGCAAAGGCAAGATCGAGTCCGGCCAGACCCTCAACGTTGCGCCGTATTGCTGCGGATTGTGCTCCGATGCGGCCCGATAATTCTGAAAGGACGCGCCGGACTTCATCCCGCTCCGCGAGTTGAAGCTCCCTCACTTGATTGTTGAGATCGACGACCTTGAGAGGTTCGACGAACAACGTGGCTCCCGAGGCGGATTGATCGTGCACGACGGCCTTGATGCGCCCTTTGAAATCCGCCTGCAGCGGTATCACGAAACGGCCCTCGCGCTGCGTAATGATGGGCTCCTGCAACAAGGGGACGATCTTGGGATCGTTGATCATCCGCTCGAGTTTATCCATCAAACGATCACGCGCAATGCGGAGATCCTTACGAATTTTGCCCAACTTCTGCGACGCACTGTCCAGCACCTCACCGCGATCGTCGATGGTACTCGAAATCGAGTCAATCAGGCCGGGAAGCGCTTCGAGCGCCGAGGCAATCCCTTTGAGCAGGGGAAGCGATTCATCTAATTTTTCAAAGCGCCGACGCTGTTCGCGGGCAGCAACAAGCGTGCTCTTGATGTCCAGCAGCTCAACAGGTTCCAGCACCGCGCCGTGCGCAGCTTCATCGACTTGTGATCGAACGTCACGTGCACCACCAATACTGAGTTCGGGTCTGATGCTCAAGAGCAGGCTGGCTTCCGAGGTTTCCTGCTGACGGCGCCGGACGGCCTCCAGATCCGGCAGAGGCCGCAGCGCCAGCGCCATTTCACGGGAGGCTGAAAATGCAGTAAAACTCGCCAAACGATCGAGAACGAGGTTTAATTCCAAGATTTCATTGGACTTTGCATCCATAGCGAAGGCAGTGTAACATGATTTCAGCACGTTTTCACAATCTGACTTCACGGTGCACGCAACCCACTGAACCGGCAATGTTGGTTGAGGCGCCGCATCGCTAAAGTCTGGGATGAAGAGAGAGGAATGATGCCGATCAAGCAGAAGACAACCGAAAATACGGATCCGTCGTTCAAGCCATTGATGCGCAGTCTGGCTCTTGAGCTTTGCATCTATGCACCCCTCGTCACGATCTACTTCATCATCGTATTGCATTTCGCCAAGGAACCGCTGATTCAGCTCTACGAGCAGGGATCGACGAGCTACGCTTTTTTAACTTTATTCCTAATTCTGATGCAGGGCGTTCTGCTGGAAGCTTTCACGTCCTGGTTGCTGCGCAGAATCGGGTTGCGGTAGACGGAGATGGAATACCCCATCGCTGGCGTGATCGTCAGTCCCTTGATACTTGCCGGCACCGGATTCGTCGTCGGTGTGCTGGGTGGATTTTTGGGGGTTGGCGGAGGTTTCCTGGCCGGACCGCTCATGTTCTGGGCCGGTGTGCCGATCGACTTCGTCGTAGGAACCGACCTGGCGCACATGACGGGAAAATCGCTCGTCGCCGCCAGGAGCCATCGTGCGCTGGGGCACGTCGACATTCGCCTGGCCATGCTCATGGTCCTGGGGACCGTACCGGGCGTGGAGATCGGTGCACAAATCATCGAAGCCTTGAAGCCCCGGGGCAACACGGAGCAGGTCGTAGGGATTTTCTACGTCATCATCCTCTCCCTCATCGGAACATTTACGGCCTGGGAGAGCTTGCGCGCCATCCGTATGCGGCGCACCGAACACATCGATGCCCAGGATGCCGTCGAGAGAACCGGCCTGCTCTACCGCTCGCGTCTATTTCGCATTCCCCCACTCGTTCAACTGCCCGTGTCCGGTGTAGGGGAAGTATCGGTCTGGGCCATCCTTTTCGTCGGGCTGCTCACCGGAGTCCTCGCAGGATTTCTGGGGGTCGGTGGTGGTTTTTTACGCATGCCCTTGATGGTCTACGCATTGGGCATCCCCACCCACGTCGCCGTGGGCACGGATCTATTCGAAATCGTCATTTCGGCCGGCTATGGGACGGTCAGCCATGCACTCAAGGGCAACGTGGACGTGCTCATCGCGCTCACGATGCAAACCGGCGCGGCCATCGGCGCACAGATCGGAGTCGCCGCAACGCGCTACGTATCCGGTCCCAGCATACGATTGGTGTTTTCTTTTCTGCCCTTTATAGCCGCCGCCATGGTCCTGCTGAGGATCGCTTTTTAACCGGAGGTTGAATGGATCGCTCAAAAAATACTGAAGCTGAACCGTTCGCCCTGTTCGGCATCGGGAACCACCCGCTCGATAAAAATGCGCTTGCCTACTCGAAGCTGATCACGAGCGCACTCAATTTGCACCCCGTGCTTATGCATGTGGCAAAGAGAAGCTCATCAGGCGAAAATGCTCAGGCCTTACTCGACAGCACGAAGGTTGAATTTCCGGAAGTTGAGGCCGACCACTTGATTCTGAAGGGCTCGCCGAAGACAGAGATTTTACGCGAACTCGAACGCAAGAACTACAAGCTATTAATATTGGGAAGCTCGATTCGAGATATGGCTCAACCGGTCTCATCACTCAGCCGGGAACTCGCCATGCGGTCGAAGACCAGCGTTCTCGTCATCCGCAACCCTCCGCAGCGGATTCATCAAATTCTGATCTGTACGGGCGCCCACACGATATCACTCGAGGTGATTTCCTGGGGAATCCATCTCGCAAAATCCGCCGGAGTCCGGGCGACGATACTGCACGTGGCTTCAGGCGCGCCGGCGATGTACACCGGTCTCTCCGCTCTCGAAGAGGGCATCTCCGATGTACTCGAGCGCGATCACGCTTTGGCACAGCATCTACGGCAATCTGCAAACATGGCGGAAGAGGCCGGCGTGGAAGCGAGAATCGAGTTCCGGCACGGAATGGTAATCGAGGAAATCTTGCGATCGTGCGAGATGGAAATTTACGATCTGGTGGTCATTGGCGCTCCCCTGCCCCTCATCCGGATCGAACAACTGCTCATGGGACGCGTTGCACCCAAGCTGCTGGCCAGCTGCAAATTCCCAACGGTCATCGTGCGCAACAATGACAATTCCTCCGCATAGTCTGCCGGACCGCGCCATACCGTCCGACGCGCGGATACCGGTATAGGAAGGACGCCTCATGCGAGATCTGACGGATGCGCTTGTTGAGTTGATCCGGCTGGCTTCGACCGATCTTTCTCCCGACGTCGAGAAAGCGTTGGTCGACGCCCGCGAGCGAGAAGCTCATGGTTCGGCGGCGAGGGGAGCGATGGACAGCATCTTGCGCAACGTCGCCCTGGCACGGGAAAATTCGACACCGATTTGTCAGGATACAGGAACGCCGATCTTCTACGCCCGACATTCTCGGGATTGGAGCACACGCGCGCTGCGCGATCAAATCCGCGCGGCGGTGGCGCACGCGACGGTCAAGGCTTACCTGCGCCCCAATGCCGTCGAGGCCATCAGCGGCGTAAACAGCGGGAACAACCTGGGGGACGATGCCTTTCCCACGATTCACTTCGAGGAAATGGAAGACGAAACCCTGACCGTCGACTTGATGCTCAAAGGCGGTGGATGCGAAAACGTCGGTGCACAGTATTCCTTGCCAGACAGCGCGCTGGGCGCG
>Ga0315554_1002496_pt1 | contig 10577 bp, 8 predicted proteins | sample SalMarSW160370MG_FD_202114 | JGI IMG/M metagenome (GOLD analysis project Ga0315554, IMG submission 202114) | Salt marsh sediment microbial communities from the Plum Island Ecosystem LTER, Massachusetts, United States - Salt Marsh Sediment SW1603-70 ... | reverse complement strand
TCACTAGTTAATGAAGGTATGCACTGGTATAGTGATTTTCCCTTAGCTTTTCTTCTCGGGTATTACTTGGGAAATATTGTTGCGCCTGTCGAAAGCAATGTGAACCAATCTCCGGAACAATCTAACACTCACTTAATCTTATCTCCATCTTATTATGACAATAAAATTGTCTTAAATGCAGTTTACAATTTCTAGCTTATTACTAATTACTTATTTTAGTTAGCATTTTTGCCGTAATTATTGATTTTCATTTTATTTTCATTTTTAATTATAATTTTAGTGGAATAAAAAAATAAAATTCAAATGAGAGTATTAGTTATTGAAGATGACAAAAAGATATCTTCTACACTTTCCAAAGGATTGAAGCCTGAAGGATATGCAGTTGATATTGCAGACAACGGGATCATAGGTGAGAAATTTGCAGAAGTTAATAGTTACGATTTAATTATACTTGATATTATGCTCCCGAAACAGGATGGATTACAAACCTGTGCAAATTTAAGAAAGAAGAAAGTGCTTACTCCAATCTTGATGTTAACAGCACTTGATGACGTCTCCGATAAAATAAAAGGATTGGATCAAGGTGCTGATGATTATTTAGCTAAACCATTCCACCTTGGTGAATTACTTGCAAGAATGCGGGCACTAATCAGAAGAAGGAGCGAAGTAAGATCTGCTGTACTGGAAAATTTTGGAGTCAGGCTTGATCTAAATACACATAAAGCATACCGTGAAGAAAAAGAGATCCAGCTTTCAACTAAAGAATTTGCACTCCTTGAATTATTTATGATGAAACCGAACAAGATACTAACCAGGGAAATGATTTCGGAACATCTATGGGATATGAACTTTGATCCGCGAAGCAATGTAATAGAATCATTTATAAAATTTTTACGGCAGAAAATTGATAAAGACTTCGACAGACAGCTTATTCAAACGGTTAGAGGTTCTGGTTATATTTTTAAAGACAGCTGATGTAAATAATTAAAAAAAGAAACAAAATTAATTATTCAATTTCTTTGGAGATAATACTCAGCTTGCCTTCACAATAAAATGATTGAATATTGTTTACTATAAAATCAAAAATAATTTTAGCTTATACGGTTGTATTCGGCGTACTGCTTGTTATCTTTGCCGCTATAATATATAATAGTACGAAAGAAGCATCCTTTCTTAAGCTTAATACAAATCTGAAAAGTTATTCAATATCTTTACGCACTAAAATAGAAGATGAATTAGAAGATCAAGATTCTTTAGATATAAAAAAATTAGCTGCTATTAGATCTAAAGGTTTAGTTGGTGAAAGGTTTCAGCTATTTGATAAAAAAGGGAAAATTATCGTTAAGGATTCAATTCTCTCTAAAATTCCTGTCCCCGATTTTAATGAATTAAGAAACAAATCATTTGAATATGATAAGCATAAAATAGATCATCATAAATATCATATTTTGTGGAGTAATTTTGAAACGGAAGGTGATTCTGTATTTATACTTGAAGCTGCCGCATCTGCAAATGATGTATTTAAAGACTTGGACCGGCTGTTATACTTGTTCTTCTTAATTATTCCCGCGGGATTGATTATAACAGGGTTTGCAGCTTACTTTATTTCAAGAGCAGCTTTTAAGCCTATAACACAAATGATTGAAACAGCACAGGATATTTCCGGCGAAAACCTTGACAAACGTCTCGATTTACCCAGAGCTAAAGATGAAGTGAGGGCATTAGGAGAGACGTTGAACGGGATGATTGAAAGAATTGATAATGCATTCAAAAGTCAAAAGAGGTTTGTTGCGAATGCATCACACGAGATAAAAACTCCATTAACTGTTATTCAAACCGAACTTGAGATCCTGGAGAAAAAGGTAAAAGATATTGAATCTGTAGAAAGTATAAAAAATGCTCTTTCCGAAATTGAAAATTTGACAAAGCTTACTAATTCACTTTTAACAATTGCTAAATTGGATGCATCACATACAAAATTAGATAAAAATATTATCCGGATTGATGAACTGTTAGCTGACTGCGCTCAAGTTATGAACCAGGCTGCCGTTAAAAAGGAAATACAGATAAACTTATCAATTGAAGATGCAGTTGAAATAAATGCGGATAAGGAGAAATTAAAAAGTGTTTTTTTAAATTTAATCGATAATGCAATTAAATATTCTTTCCCAAATTCAAGCATAAAAATAAAGCTGAAAAAGCTCACAAATAATAAAGTTATTATTGAAGTAATTGATAATGGCCAGGGGATATCTTCGGCTGAAATTCCTTTCATTTTTAACAGGTTTTACAGATCGAATGAAACCCGTGCTGAAATTAGCGGAAGCGGTTTGGGTTTGGCAATTACTAAAGAAATTATCGAACTTCATAAAGGAGAGATAAAAGTTGAAAGTAAAGCTGCGGTAAAAACTATTTTTAGTGTTATCCTTCCGATAAATACTCCTTAATTTTTCAAATTATAGTAGCCTTTTTTAATCCTGCTCACAGATTTATGTGAAGTCTTTTAATTACACAATTTTTCATCTTATTTTCATCTCTGAAAATTATATTATCTCATTTATCATCAAAAAGATATTATGTTAAAAAAAATACTAACAATTTTAATTTTCTCAATTAGCTTTGTTAATTTATTATATAGTCAGGGATTCTCTACAAAAAATAAAGGTTCAATTAGAGGAATGGTTTTCAACCAAACAACTAAGCAGCCAATTGAGTTTTCTAATATAGTACTCTTCAATCAAAAGGATAGTGCTCAAGTAACAGGAACTGTAACTGACAAAGAAGGAATTTTTACTTTAAATAATATTGATTATGGAAAATACTACTTATTTGTACAATTTATCGGATATTCAAGGAAAGTCTTTAATAATATTTCAGTTTCAAATACTAAACTTAAATATGATTTAGGGAATATTTATTTAAAACCCACAGAAATAATTTTACAGAATGTTGTAGTGGAAGGACAAAGATCTCCTATCTCGTATGAGCTTGATAAAAAAGTAATTGACGTAAGCAAGATGAACACTGCAATGTCCGGTACAGCAGCTGATGTACTGGAAAATGTTCCTTCAGTAAGTGTTGATATCGATGGGAATGTAAGCTTAAGAGGAAGCACAAATTTCCAGGTGCTTATAAATGGACAGCCTTCGGTAATGAGCGCACAAGATGCCCTTCAGCAGATCCCCGCAAGTTCGATTAAGGATATTGAAATTATTACAAATCCTTCAGCAAAATATGATGCAAGCGGAACTGCTGGAATTATAAACATCATTCTCAAGAAGAATACAAATTTAGGTCTAAGCGGAATAGTAAATATTATGGGCGGCTTAAACAATAAATACGGTGGGAATTTTATTTTTCAATACAAAACTCCTTCAATAAGTTATAACTTTGGAATTGATTATAACCGTCGTTTTTTCCCCGGTACAAACAGCCAGGAAAAACAATTTATATTAGGAGATAATACTTCATATCTTAATTCAGATGGCAATATAGTATGGGGAAGAACTTTATCGGGAATAAGAGGCGGGATAGATTTAGATCTAGGGGAAAGCAATAGCCTGTCCTTAGGGACCAGGTATGGTTCAAGATCATTTCTAAGGAATTCAACATTGAACTACAACCAATGGTCAAATACCGATCCGCAGAAAATATATTACCTGAACAACACTAATCATGATCATTCGGGAGATTTTTATGATTTAAATGCGAGATATCTGCATAAATTCAATGAAAACGGGCATAAACTTACTACTGAATTATTTTATAGGCATAATAATAATAATGAGGCATCAACTTCCGCAGCTACACAAAGCAGCAGTCTTATAAACGGAACAAAAACAACTGAGCTGGGACCGGAAAGTGAACTAAGAGGCAAAATGGATTATATACTGCCTTTTAATAAGCTGGAAAACTTTTCAGCAGGAATGGAATATTTCAGCAGGTTAAGGCAGAACATTAACAAATTATACATTTATGATTCGACGAATTATATATATGATTTTCAATCACAATTCAGTCATACAAATGATTTTAACCGTACAAGGTTTGCAGCTTATACAATGTTTTCAAATAAATGGGACAGTCTCGGAATTCAGGCCGGATTCCGGACTGAATACACATACCAGCTTGTTAAATTAGCAGATACCGATCAACAGTTTTCTTTGAGCAGGTGGGATTATTTTCCATCAGTTCATGCATCTTATAATTTTGCCGGGGGGACTCAAATTATGGCGAGCTATACCCGCAGGATTGATAGACCAGACGGTGGAGATCTTGAACCTTTTTATACATGGTTTGATGCAAACAATGTACGGATTGGCAATCCATCTGTTAAACCTGAATTAATTGATTCTTATGAGATTGGCCTCCAAACATTTCTCGGTAAAGTCTCTCTTTCAAATGATTTCTATTACCGCTTCACTCATGATAAAAGAGAAGATATAAATTCTGTTTATGCAGAAAATGTAACATTAAGAACAGTGGCAAATGTCGGAAATGATCAATCTCTAGGAGCGGAATTTATGGTTATGTTCAACCCGGTTAAATTCTGGCAATTTAATTTAATGGGAGATGTTTATGACTATAAAATTGAAGGTAACTTATTTAATCAGTCATTTGCCAGAGAAAGTTTTGACTGGAGAATAAAAAATAATAATGTATTCAATATAACTCCTTCTACGGAACTTCAGATCAATACAAGATATTACAGTCCGTCAGTGAATGCACAGGGGAAATGGGAAGGGTTTTTTACTACTGACTTGGCAGTTAAGCAAGACTTACTTGGAAAAAATTTATCTTTAACTTTGCAGGTTAGAGATTTGCTTCATACCGGAAGGCGTGAATTTGTTACTCAGGGAACAAACTTTTATAATTACTTTTACTATACAAGGCAGGCACCAATGGTAATGCTCAATCTTAAATTTAATTTCAATAATTACAAAGGGAAAAATCAGCCTGATAGTCAACAGGACATAAACACCAGCCAGGGAGAATGAGAGTGATCACCTTCATTTTTTGCATTAGATCATTGTAAATATTACTTAAAAGAACTATGTTAATTTTAGTATAATTAAATGAGAAATTTGTCATGTCGTTAATCAAAGTTCATCAGAAAAAATCGATAGTAATATTCATTTCTTTTTTAACATTTTGCCTGTTATTGCCTGCATGCAGTAAAGCACAAAAGAAAACATCAGATACAAAGGAAGTACAAATCACTAAATCTGATCCATGGACGGAAAATGATATTATAATGCCGGAAACTCTCAATGCTGAATTAAAAAGTAATATTGAAAAACCGATGATAATTCAAATGGGTTTTAAAATGCTTTATGATCAGAGTCATATTCCCGGTGCTATTTTTGCAGGTCCTGCTTTTAAAAATGATGGAATTGAAGCTTTGAAAGAAACATTGCAAAATGTGGATCGTAATAAAAATATTGTTCTCTACTGCGGATGCTGCAAATGGGTAGATTGCCCAAACATTCGCCCTGCATTTAAAACGGTAAGTGAAATGGGTTTTAAAAATGCAAAGGTTTTATATTTGAAAAATACTTTTATGATAAACTGGGTTAATAAGGGTTATCCAGCTGCACAATAAATCGGATAGATATTTTTTTAGTGTGATTTCTTAATCATAATCTTACTCTTACTCTAAGGATTATGATTACGATTAAGAAAATCTTTCAGCAAAACTTTATCAAAGAACGCATCTTATTATTTTCATGTCTGATTTTCATCTCGCTTTCATATAAAGGGATTATTTTATCCTATATTTTATTATAAAGAAAGGAGTTAGAGATGAAATTAAAAAATATTTTTGTATTTTCTGTGTCTTTAGTATTTGTTTTACTATCAGCAAGTCTACTATTTGCCCAGGAAAAGAAAATTGATAAAAAGGATCTTCCAAAAGATGTTTTGACCTCATTCCAGAAAAGCTATCCGAATGCAACAATCAAAGGTACATCAATAGAAAAAGAGCATGGAAAGACTTATTATGAAATAGAAAGCCTGGACGGTTCTAGACATAGAGATCTTCTATATACAAAAACAGGGAAAGTTGCCGAAGTAGAAGAAACTTTAGCTTCAAATGATATTCCTGATTTTGTGAAAAGTTCGGTGATGAAAAAGTATCCAAATTGCGAGATCAATAAAGTAGAAAAAGTTACAAGCGGCAGTAAAATTAATTATGAACTTGTTGTTAAACAGGGAGAGCAGAAACAGGAAGTTGTTCTCGATTCAAAAGGAAATATTAAAAAGATGGAAAAAATGGAAAAGAAAAATAAGGAGAAGGAAGGAAAAGAAAGCAAAGAGCAATAAGAAGATAATGATAAAGATTAAATTTTCTAATTGAATATAAAAATTCTGCAGACTATGTATGCTAATTCCCAATATAAAATTCTTTCAGTTTTGAATTTTTCAGCCGAAGGATAATCAGCCTCGGCCGAGACTTTAACTATACGGTAGTTTGTAGTTTGCAGATGTATAAATCGAATTATATCAAAAAAAATAAATTTCACAAATGAATATTAATAAATCTGCAATTTCGTTTTTTATTGTTGCATTTTTTACAATAAATATTATTGCACAGGATAAAGCAGCAATTACAGGAATAATAAAAGATGAATCGACCAATCGTCCAGTCGAATTTGTAAATGTACTCTTACAAAATAACTTAGACAGTAACAAAGTTGAAGGAACAGCAACAAATAAAGAAGGAAAATTTTATTTTACTAATGTTCAGCCCGGTGAATATTTTATTAAATTGAGTTTCATAGGCTATAAAACTAAAATAATATCGGCAATTAAGATAAATCGACAAAAAAGAATCTTAGATCTTGGTACAATTTTATTACGTGATACCTCTATTACTCTCGAAGAAATCATGGTAACATCACAAAAGTCTATATTTAGTAACACAATAGACAGAAAAGTTTATAACGTATCTCAGGACATGATGAGCAAATCTGGATCAGCAAGCGATCTGCTTCAAAATGTTCCTTCAGTGCAGGTAGATATTGATGGTGGAGTTAGTTTAAGAGGTTCTTCAAATGTTTTGATAATGATAAACGGAAAAACTTCCCCCTTAATGGGCAGAAACCAGGCTACTGTTTTACAGGGAATACCTGCCAATACGATTGACAAAATAGAAGTTATTACAAATCCTTCTGCTAAATATAGGCCGGATGGAACATCAGGTATTATTAATATTGTGCTAAAAAAGAACAGGGCCGCAGGATTGAACGGAACAATAAATAGTAACGCAGGTTTAAACAACCGGTATAATGGAGGATTTCATTTAAATTATAACTCAGGTGATTTTAACATTTTTGGAGCTTACAATTTAAGAAAAGATAATCGTAAGAGAATAAATACAGACAATAGGCAGCAAATTGATAATGCTTTTAATGTTATTAATTTTAATGAAAACTATACCGCTAATTACGAACCACTATCACATTTCGTTTCTTTAGGACTCGATTATTCCTACGATAATTCAAATCTAATTGGAGTGTCGGGTAATTATTTCTATAACGGCTTTATAAGGAATGATTTTTCAAACAGAATTTACACCGATAACTCCGGCAATGTTATAGAGAATTATAACCGTAATCGTTATGACAATGAATTTGAAAAAGAATCTGATTATACACTTTATTATGAATACAAATTTCCTAAAGAAGATCATAAAATCAGAATGGAATTTACCGGTTCCAACGCACCGGAACAGGAGAACAATCATTTTACAAATATATATTATTTACCGGTTATTGCCACTCAATTTGATAATACTTTGATAAAGCAAACCGAAGATATAAACCAATTATCAATAGTTTATAGTAACCCTATTTCCGATTCAATAAACCTGGAAGCCGGGTATGAAGGGAATTTCCATAAAAACGATTTTGACTTTTACTCTGAATATTTTGATCCGTTACAGAATCAGTTTATAAAAAACGCCGGGCAGACGAGTAGGTTCATTTATAATGAAAATATTCATGCAATTTATGCAACATATGAACATTCTTTGGGTTCATTTGGATTTCAAGAAGGTTTACGAATAGAGCAATCAATTGGGAAAGCAAATCTTGTTACTAATGACTCCTCATTTACAAAAAACTATTTCAATATTTATCCTACATTTCATGTTTCATTTAAGCTCAGCGAACTTACAAAATTGCAGTTAAGTTACAGCCGACGTGTTCGCAGACCAGAATCTGATGATATAAATCCTTTCCCCGAATATAGTGATCCCAGGAATATACGGGCGGGTAATCCTAATTTATTACCTGAATATATTCATTCTGTTGAACTTGGATTCAATTATCAGAATGATCAATATTCTATTCTTCCCAGCGTTTATTATCGTTACAGATCGAATGGGTTCACAAGGTTAACGCGATTAATTAATGATACTACATCATTAACTACAGAAGAAAATCTTTCACATGATCAATCAGCAGGAATTGAATTTATTTTTTCAGTGAATTCCGGGAATTTTTTCACTACAAATTTGAGCACCGATGTTTTTTATAATCAAGTTGATGCTTCTAACCTTGGTTACAGCAATAAAAGATCAATAATTTCATGGAGCGGAAGCTTCACTATGAATTTGAATTTGATCAAAACATTATTATTTCAATTGAACTCAAATTACCGTTCAGCCAGGCTGACTCCTCAAGGTGAGTTTCACCCTAGATTTGTTCTGAATGCAGGAGCAAAACAGGAATTTTTTCAGGGCAAGCTTTCACTATTATTTACTGTATCCGATATTTTTAAATCGCTTAAACGAAAAATAGATATTAACACCCTCCAACTAATTGAAAATTCTGTGGCGTCCCGAGACGGACGAATTTTTTATTTGGGATTTTTGTACAATTTTGGTTCACAATCAAAAAGGTCGAAAGATGCTCAGTTAAAATATGACGAAAATTAAAATGAATAAATGAATAGAAAATTAAGAGTTGCTTACTTTGCCGGAACAATGAAACCCGGGCAAGATGGAGTAACCCGCGTTTTATACAGTTTAATCGATGCCATTGAAAAAGAAGGCATCGAAGCTATTTTTTTCTCTCCTATCATTCCCCAAAATCAAGAACAAAAAGTCAGAATGAAAAGTGTGCCGTCAGTTACTGTTCCTCTTAATAAAGAATATAAATTTGCCGTTCCGGGCTCAAGATATTTTGAGAATGAACTGAAAATATTTAATCCCGATTTAATTCACATAAACAGTCCATGCCCATTAGGGCATGCAGCCGTTATATATGCAAATAAAAATCACATTCCTGTTGTAGCAACTTATCATACCCACTTTCCAGGTTTTGCAAAATATTATAACATGAAAATGTTTGAATTGGCTTCCTGGAGCTATCTCAGATCTTTATACAATAAGTGTGATTCGGTATTTGTTCCATCTACAATTGTTATTGATGAGTTAAAGCGACATGGATTAGGAACGGTGGAGATCCTTCCTCATGGGGTTGATTCAAAGATATTTAACCCTTCTTTTAAAGATGAAGAATGGAAGAAGAGAATTGGGGCGGAACATAAAACAGTACTTCTTTATGCGGGACGGTTGGCACGGGAAAAAGATTTGCATTCCTTATAGGGATGTTATAATATAGTCTCTGGGAAAAGAGAGGATGTAAAATTTGTATTAGTTGGGGATGGACCTGCCAGGCAGGAATTAAAAGAATTAATGCCTGAAGCAATTTTCTTAGGCTATCAATCGGGTAAATCGCTATCAACTGCATATGCATCAAGTGATATTTTTGTTTTGCCGTCGACCACAGAAACATTCGGTAATGTTACCTTAGAAGCAATGACATCAAAGATTCCACCTATTTGTGTAAGAGAAGGTGGGGCTTCTGGAATTATAAATGATGGAGTTACAGGTTTAATTGCGAAACCGAGAGATGCAAAAGATCTTGCAGAAAAACTATTATTTTTAACCGATCATCCGGAAGCAAGAAAAGAAATCTCAGTGCGGGCATATAAATATTCACAAGAACAATCATGGGAAAAAATATTCCGGAGACTATTCGAAAGGTACGAGGAAATAAGTCACAATTACTTTTCATCTATAAAAGCTGCTTAAATGCATCCTTTATAATTATATTTTTCACTTGTTATAATTAATGAGAAATAAAACACTCATCTCGTTTTTTTTATTGGGATTAATTTCGCTTTTTGAATTATCGGCTTGTTTACCAAAAGATATTTTCACTCATTGCGAAAATAATTATCCTAAATTAGACTCCGTAAAAGAAAAGATCTTGTTAATAATTGCACACCAGGATGATGATGCATTTATCGTAACAAGAATTAAGGATCATTTGGATAAAGGGGATCAGGTTATGGTAGATTGGGTTGCAAAATCATATCAGGGTGGTGAAGATTATGGAAACATGAGAATAAAAGAAGCGAAAAGAGCGATGAACATGTTAGGAATAGATTCTCTACATTATAATTTTCTTAACTTTCCCGATTCTAAAACGTATAAGTTCATCCCTCAAATAATAAGGAAATTAAAAGTCATTATTCAGAATTATCAACCTAATGTAATATATGTAGAA
>Ga0315554_1002494_pt1 | contig 10585 bp, 8 predicted proteins | sample SalMarSW160370MG_FD_202114 | JGI IMG/M metagenome (GOLD analysis project Ga0315554, IMG submission 202114) | Salt marsh sediment microbial communities from the Plum Island Ecosystem LTER, Massachusetts, United States - Salt Marsh Sediment SW1603-70 ... | reverse complement strand
CCGAACCAACATCGTCCGCCTCCTGAAGGGCGAGGAGCGCTCGTTCCCCCGCCTGCAGCTCTGGAAGCGCCTCCTCCGCTGATGGGACCACACCGCGCACCCGATATTGCCGTACTGTACTGTGTTTGACGCGATTCGGGCGGGGTGCTACAATCGGGCCGGCTCTCGGCCAAGGAGATGAGATGGAAAAGGACCCGCTGCGTGAGATGCGAAACCGGAATCTCCGCAACATCGCCTTCATCACGATCGTCGTGATCCTCGGCCTGATCCTGCTTCAGTCCTGGTTCGGTCGGGACAGCGGGCAGAACGAGATCAGTTGGAGCCTGTTCCGCAACTTCGTCGAGACCGGGCAGGTCGCTCAGGTCACGATCAAGGACAACATCGCCCAGGCGGTGCTCGTCGACGGGAGTACCCTGACGGCGCAGCTCCCCGAGGACGTGACGCTCTACTCCAAGCTCCTGGACGACAACGTTCCGGACATCACCTACGAGCCCCCGTCGAGCGGCAGCATCTGGACGTCGATCCTCATCTCGATGCTACCGATCGTCCTGCTGATCGCCGTCTGGGTCTACATCATGCGGAGGACCCAGGCCGGCGGAGGGGCCCTGTCGTTCGGACAGTCGAAGGCGAAGCTCGTTCGCCCTGAATCGACCGAGGTCACGTTCGCCGACGTCGCGGGGATCGACGAGGTCAAGGAAGAGGTCGAGGAGATCGTCGACTATCTGAAGGATCCCAAGCGATTCGGGAAGCTCGGCGCCGAGGTCCCCAAGGGCGTCCTCCTCGTCGGGGCACCGGGAACGGGGAAGACGCTCCTCGCGAAGGCGATCGCCGGTGAGGCGAAGGTCCCGTTCTTCTCGATCAGCGGCTCGGACTTCGTCGAGATGTTCGTCGGCGTCGGAGCGGCGCGGGTCCGCGACATGTTCGAGAAGGCGAAGGCGAGCGCGCCGTGCATCATCTTCATCGACGAGATCGACGCCGTTGGACGGAAGCGCGGCGCCGGGCTCGGCGGCGGCCACGACGAACGCGAACAGACGCTGAACCAGCTGTTGGCCGAGATGGACGGGTTTCAGCCGAACAAGGGGATCATCCTCATCGCTGCGACGAACCGTCCGGACGTCCTCGATCCGGCCCTCCTGCGACCGGGGCGATTCGACCGCCGAATCACCGCGCCGCGGCCCGATCTGAAGGGGCGCGAGGAGATCCTGAAAGTGCACTTGCGGAACAAGAAGGTCGCCGAGGACGTCGACACCGCCATTCTCGCCCGACGGACCCCCGGGTTCGTCGGCGCGGACCTGCGCAATCTATGCAATGAGGCCGCCCTCCTCGCAGCTCGCAACGACAAGGAGGCGGTCGAGATGGCCGACTTCGAAGAGGCGACCGACCGGGTGATCGCTGGCGTCCGCCGCAAGGGGATCGTCCTCGGTCCGGACGTGCGCGAGCGGATCGCCTACCACGAGTCGGGACACGCGCTCGTCGGCTGGCTCCTACCGCACGCTTATCCGGTCCACAAGATTTCGATCATCCCCCGTGGCGACGGCGCGCTCGGCTTCACGCTGCAGCTCCCTCTCGAGGACAAGTACATCGTCTCCGAGGACGAGCTGAGGGACACCCTCGTCACCCTCTTCGGCGGCCGAGCGGCGGAGGAGATCGTCTTCGACGAGCTGACGACCGGCGCGCACGACGACCTGAAGAAGGCGACCGACCTCGCCAAGCGGATGATCGTCGAGTACGGGATGAGCGACAAACTCGGTCCGATCAGCCTCGCTCGCGAGCGCGTCGATGTCTTCCTCGGTGAGGAGATCGTCAAGAGCGACGAGCACTCCGAGGAGCTGTCGGCGCTCGTCGACGGGGAGATCCGCTCACTGATCGGCCGCTCCTACGAGAAGGCGAAGGGCCTTTTGAAGAGCAACCGGTCGGTCCTCGATCGCCTGGCGAGCGAGCTCCTCGATCGTGAGGTGATCGCCGGCGCTGAGCTGGAGTCCCTCTTCCGATCGCTCGTCCCCTCTCCGGCAGCGGGATGATGGACTCGACGCGCATCACGCCCGAACGGGTCCGATCCTGCCTCGAATCCGTCATCGACCCGGAGCTGGGAATCAACATCGTCGATCTCGGCCTGATCTACGGGATCCGCATCGGAGAGAACCGGATCGAGGTCGACATGACGTTGACGAATCCCGGCTGTCCGATGGTCGGGATGATCGCCGCGGAGGTCGAGCAAGCCGTGCGCGCGGCGTTCGAGGAAATCGACGATGTCGAGGTGAGCCTCGTCTTCGATCCTCCGTGGACTCTCGCCCGCCTGTCGGAGGCGGCCAAGGAGTCGCTCGGCTACGAGGGCTAGTCCTCCGAGGGCGTCCCTTTGGCCTCCTCCCCTCGGAACCGCGTGAGCAATGCCCAAAGCGGCGTGAAGCGAACGTACGCAGCGTAGGCACCGACGCCCACGACGACCGGCACGAAGACGGCGATCGGCCCGCCTCCGACGAGCAGCCGACGGGTCACCCACGTGAGCCCGTAAAGGAGCCCGGCTCCGAGCGAGATGAGGGCGAGATGCCCTCCCGGCAGCCTCATTCGAGGGATCAGGAAGAGCCCGAGCATCGCTCCGTTCACGACGCCGGAGATCGCCGTCGCAAACGCCAGACCGGCCTCCCGCATCGTCGATACGAGCAGCAGGTCGAGAGCCACGTTCGTCCCAACAGCGGCGACGGCGGCGAGGAGCGGAAGGCGCGTGCGCTTCAGCGCGTAGAACGCCCGGGAGAAGAGATAGACCAGGCCGTACGGGAAAAGACCGATCAGGTAGAAGGAGAGAACGCGGGCCGTCCGGAGCGTGTCCTCCGGCGTGAACGACCCGTGCTCGAACAGGAGTCGGACGACGTCCGCTCCGATCACAAGCAGTCCGACCATCGCCGGGAGCAAGACGAGCGCGCTGAGCGCGATCCCCTCGCTCAGGTAGGAAGAGAACCGCGGGGCGTCCTCCCGCGCCCACGCCTCGGAGAACCTCGGAAGGAGCGCGGTGGCGACGCTTACGGCGAACACGCCGAGCGGGAGCTGGAAGAGCCGCATCCCGTACTGGAGCGACGCGATCCCCCCGTCGCCGAGATAGGAGGCCAACTTGTTGTCGACCAACAGGTTGACCTGCGTGACGGTCAAGGTCAGGACCGCCGGAGCCATCAGGCGGATCAACCGGCGGATCTCCGGGTGGATCGGCCAGAACGTGAGGCGGAACCGAAAGCCAACGCGGAAGAGGGACGGAAGCTGCGCGAGAAGCTGCCCGGCCCCTCCGATCAGCGCCCCCACTGCGAGGCCGAGGACCGGTTGTTGGGAGAACCGCGGCGCGAGGAGGAGGACCCCGAGGATCATCCCCACGTTGAACCAAACCGGCGCCAGAGACGCCGCGAAGAAGCGGCGATGCGAGTTGAGGATCCCCATGAAAACCGCGGCGAATCCGACCAACGCGATGAACGGGAAGACGATCCGCGTCAGACCGACGGCGAGCGACAGCTTCTCCGGACCGAACCCGCTGGCCAAGAACGGGACGTACGTCGGAGCGAGCCAGACCCCGAGGCCGACGACCGCAGCGAACAGAAGGATCAACCAAGAGAGAAGCCCGCTCGCGAATCGGTCGGCGTCTTCGCCGGAGACTCCCAGCCCCGTGTAGAGGGGAACGAACGCCGTCGATAACGCCCCCTCGGCGAGAAGCTGGCGCAGGAAGTGTGGAACAAAGAACGCGATCAGGAACGCGTCGTAGGCGCCGCTCGCCCCGAAGCGATCCGCGATCGCCACGTCCCGCAGCAAGCCCAACAGGCGCGAGATGCCGGTCGCGAGCGCCATCATCAAGACGTCGCGGGCGAGCCGCCTCATGGAGAGAGCGGGACGAGGCAGAGGGCTAGTCCGTACAGGTCCCCGGACCCCAGCCGGTAGACCGAGGACGAATCTCGGACGATGAGCGCGTTCTCGCCGCACTGGCTGAGCACGATCGCGTCCCGAATCGGAGCCGACATCGACGTCAGGAACGAGATCAGGTCCCCGGGAATCTCCCCTTCGCTCCCCGACTCGCTGACGAAGTTGAGGAGCGTCAGTCCACCGTGCCAGTCCGTCGCGAGAACGGCCCAGCCGCCCCGGGCGTCCGCCGAAGAGGGCTCCGGCGCTGCGGTGGGGATGCCGGAATCGACCAGGACCGGACCGGCCGAAAAGGCGTGGGCGAAGACGGCTCCCTCCGGACCGACGCCGCACTCCAGGGAGAGCGCGTCTCCCAACCGGACGAGCGACAGGCGGGCTTTGGCCTCGCCGCTCGCCACGAGGAGCGTCGCCGTCGGATCGGCCGTCACGAACGGACCTTCGTAGACGGAGACGACCCGACCGCTTCGCACTTTGACGACGATGAACGACCCGGGCACCCCGCGGGCGATCGTCCCGACGTAACCGGTCGGGTAGGCGATCACTTCGCCGTACAGGAGCGGGCGGTTGACGTCGTCGATCGGAATCCGTCTCCCTCCGTGCTTCGCGTAGATCGTCGCACCGGCGGAGAAGTACGTCCACCAGCCGAACAGGTCGAGCCCCAGTCCGTCGTGCGCCTCGCCGTCGACGGCGTACGGCGTCCCCTCGATGACCAGCAAGTCGACCGGGAGCGGCGTGCGCGGACAGCCGAGGTTGATCGCCGCGACGGCGTCCGAGGAACGGGCGAGTTCCTCGATCGAGGCGAGGGTGCCGAACGCCGTCGAGGGGAACGAAGGAACGAGTCGGTATCGGTCTCTCCACGCTTCGACGTAGATCCAGTCCGCATGCACCCTCCCGGTCGACCCCACGGTCGCCAACTCGTGCAAGACCAGCCCCTCGCCGATCTGAGTGATCGCCTCCGTCTCGGGCCGGTCGGCCATCTCGAGGCAGAAGGAGTAGAAGCCCGAGCACTCGTACGTCTGCGTACGGACGGTCGCCTCCTCCTGGAGCGTGATCCAGACGTCGACGCAGCTCGGAGTCCCGAACCGGAGGCGAAGGCTCTCGACCCCCTCGTCCCCGAGCACGATCAACCGGGGTTGGACCTGCGAGCGGCAGTGATGGATCTTGAGCAGAACCTCGGTCCCGTCGTCGGACTCATCGATCGCGATCGGAACGAACCCGTCGAAGCGGAGGACGACGCGCTCCGCCGTCGCCTCGACGTCCTCCAGCATCGCGGTGACCGTCTCCACGTACCACGTCTCTCCGACGCGATGGATCTCGCCGCCGACGAGCCCGACCATCCACTCGAGCGTCGCGTACGGAATCCCGTTCCGAACCGCGTACCGATCGGCGTCCAGGTCCCGCCGACCGTCGCGCCAGCGAAGGACGAGCCGCCCGTCGACGACCGACGTTTCGATCCCGACGGCGAGCCCGAACTCCTCGATCGGAACGAGGATCGATCCGCCCTCCGCGAGGATCGGCTGAGTCAACGCGACGGGCGAATCGTCGACGGAAATGGAGACCGCGATCACGCAGGTCGAGCACGAAACGACGAGGAGGAAGCAGACAGCGATCCCCCCGACCACCCCGCGTCTCATCGAGGGCTACTCCTCCTTTGCGCCCTCCTCGTCCACCTGTATTCGGACCTCGACCGAGAGGTCCTTGTACAGGTTGATCGTCACGGCGTGCGGACCGAGCGTCTCGATCGGATGCTCGAGCCAAACCCGCGACGCCTCGATGGGCTCGCCCAACAACTCCTCGACCTGTCCGGCGATGTCCTCCGCGCGCACCGAACCGTACAGGCGGTCGTCGTCGTGTGCCTTCCGCTCGAAGCGGAGCGTCCGATCGGCCAGTTTGTCACGCAGAATCCGGGCCTTCTCCTCCCGCTGAAGGAGTTCGGCCTCGTGGGCCACCCTCTCCTTCGCGAATCGGGCCACGTTGTGCTCCGTCGGCGGGACGGCGAGCCCGCGAGGGAGCAGGTAGTTCCGCGCATAGCCGTCGGCCACGTTGACGATCTCGCCGACGTGGCCCAGCCGCTCGACGGTCGTTGTCAGCAGTACCTTCGCAATCGTAATCACCCCGGTTCCCGTACCGCGTGATTGTAGAAACCCCGCATCTCTTCGTCAAACCGCGCCTCTGCCGGCATGCGGGGCCGATGGTATACTGTCAACCGATGATCGATCTGAAGGAGTGGGTGGGCCGGCGCGATCGGGTGCTGGTGATGGGAATCGTCAATGCGACCCCGGATTCGTTCTACGACGGCGGCCGTTTCATTTGCTCTGGGGATGCAATCGCGCACGCCCTGCGGATGGTCGACGAGGGGGCCGACATCGTCGACGTCGGTGGGGAATCGACGCGGCCCGGGTCCCGGCCGATCTCCGTCGAGGAGGAGATGGACCGCGTCCTCCCCATCGTGGAGGGGATTCGGGCGCGAAGCCCGGTTCACATCTCCATTGACACGACCAAGGCGGACGTCGCTGCAGAGGCGGTCTCACTCGGGGCCGGGATCGTCAACGACGTCAGCTCTCTCCGATCCGACGAGCGGATGGCCGCGGTCGCCGCGCGCGCAGGCTCGTTCGTCGTCCTGGTGCACATGCAGGGGAGCCCGGAGACGATGCAACAGAAGCCGACTTACAGGGACGTCGTCGAGGAGGTCCGCTCGTTCCTCGCCGAGAGGATCCGGGCCGCGGCCGAGGCGGGAATCGCCGAGGGGAGGATCTTCGTCGATCCGGGGATCGGTTTCGGCAAGACCCTCGACCACAATCTCACCCTCCTCCGTGACCTCACGAGCCTGGCCGCCCTCGGTCGACCGATCCTCGTCGGCCTGTCGCACAAAGCGTTCCTCGGGGCGATCCTGGACGCCCCGCCGGACGAACGGGTCGAAGGGACGATCGCCGCCAACACCGTTGCGATCCTTAACGGAGCGTCGATCATCCGGGTTCATGACGCAAAGGAGGGAAGGCGGACGGCCGACGTTGCAACCCGCCTTCGAAGCCATGTCGCTGCGAGTGACTGAGTTCCTGGCGAGCCCCGGGCGCCGTTTCCCGATCGCGATCACGCTGAGAGGCGGCCACGACCCCGAGAGCCTGTGCTCGGTCGAATCGATCGAGCTCACAGGCGAGGCGTTCGCCCAGCTGGCGACCCTGTACCTCGAGGTGACCCTCCGCGCGAGGCTGATCCAACCCTGTCGGCGCTGCCTCGAGCCGGTCAAGACGACGCTGGAGCTCGACGAACCGTTCGAGGTGCCGATCCCGCCGAACGCCGAGTCGGTCGACCTGTTGCCGATCGCCCTCCGCCTCGTCCTCTCCGCCCACGAGCCGAACGTCCTCTGCCGCGACGACTGCCGCGGCCTCTGTCCCGCCTGCGGGATCGACCTCAACCGGCACCCGGACCACGTCTGCGAATCGGATGAAAGCAAGCGGACGACGTTGAGGGATCTCCTGACATGACGGGGAAGTTCGTCGCGCTCGGCTTCGACCCCGGCTTGGCAACGACCGGCTACGGGATCGTCCGCACCGCCGGCAACGGGTGGGAGGTCGTCGCCGGCGGGGTGATCGAGACGGAGAAGGGGATCTCCCGAGCCGATCGGCTGTACGCGATCTACCGGGAGGCGCGCGCCTTGATCGAGGCGTACCGTCCGGACGGCGTTGCGATCGAGGAGATCTTCCTGGCGACGAACGCGCGGACTGCCATGCGCACAGCGGAGACCCGCGGCGTCCTCCTGATGGCCTCCGCGGACCTCTCGATCCGCGGCTATACGCCGCTGCAAGTCAAGAAGCGGATCGCCGGTTACGGGAAGGCGCCGAAGTCGCAGGTTCAGGCGATGGTCCAGCGCCTCCTCCGGCTGCCGGAGATCCCGAAGCCGGACGACATGGCCGACGGGCTGGCCCTGGCGCTCTGCTACCTGCTCGACCGACAAGGAGTGCAATCGACGGAAGATGCCTACCTATGAGGAGATCCTTCGTATCCCCGATCGGCTCGACGAGAAGCGTGCCCTGTTGTTCGACGGCCACTCGCACGTCTATCGAGCCTTCTACGGGATCCCGGATCTGACGACCCGCGCCGGACAGCCGGTCAACGCCGTCTACGGATTCTGGCGGATCCTCCTCCGCACGCTTCGCGACTACCCTTCGGCCTACGCCGCCGTCGTCTTCGACGCGGGCGGGGTGACTTTCCGTCACGAGCTCTACTCGGAGTACAAGGCGAACCGAAAGCCGATGCCCGAAGAGCTGGCGACGCAGCTGCCGTGGATCGAACGTCTCCTCGCCGCGCTCGGCATCCCGACGCTCTCCGTCCCCGGCGTCGAGGCCGACGACGTCCTCGCGTCGATCTCCGTGCGAGCGGCGGAGCGCGATCTGACCTGTCTGATCGCCACATCCGACAAGGACATGGCGCAAGTCGTCTCCGATCGGATCTTTCTCCTCCGGCCGGGGGGGCGCGGCGTCGACGCCGCGCAACAGCTTCTCGATCCGGCGGGCGTCGAGGCGAAGTACGGCGTCCCACCCGAGCGGATCGTCGATTTCCTCTCGCTGGTCGGCGACACGTCGGACAACGTCCCCGGGGTCCCCGGGGTCGGCGACAAGACGGCTGCGCGTCTCCTCCAACAGTTCGGCTCCCTGGAGGCCGCGCTCGATGCGGCCGACCGGGTGAAGAACCGGCGCGTCGCCGCGGGGCTCGCGAATCACAGAGAGGACGCCGAACTCGCCTGCCGGCTGATCCGCTTACGATCCGACATCGAGATCAGCGACATCCCCGAAACCTGCCGCTTGCGCGGGATCGACCTCGACGGACTGGCTCGCGTCTTGACCGAATTGGAGTTCGCCACCGCCCTGAGCGAGTTGGGCCTCGAGCCGGCCGCAACGGTCGATCGCCCGCCGCCCGAGCCGACACGGCCCGTTGCGTATCACAAGGTCCTCGACCGCGATGCCCTCGTCGCGCTCGTCGGGGAGATGGGGAAGGCGGAGCTCGTATCGCTCGATCTGGAGACGACGAGCCTCGATCCGATGGAGGCGCGGATCGTCGGGGTCGCGCTCTCGCTGGAGCCGTACGTCGGCTACTACGTCCCGATCGGGCATGAGGGGCTCGGCGCTCCGGTTCAGCTCTCGCTTTCCGTGGTTCTCGACGCCCTCCGGCCGATCATCGAAGGAGAGGCCCCGCCGATCATCGGGCAGAATCTCAAGTACGACCTGATCGTCCTCCACCGACACGGCGTGAATCCGCGCGGGATCTCGTTCGATTCGATGATCGCCTCGCACCTGGTCCACCCCGAAGAGCGCCGGCACAACCTCGAGCAGATCGCCGCGAGCTACCTCGGTCACGCGATGCTTACGTACGAGGAGGTCGCCGGGAAGGACGGCCCGTTCGCCGCGGTCCCGATCGATCGGGCGACGGAGTACGCCGCCGAGGACGCCGAGATTGTCCAACGGCTCTACCCTCCGCTGACGCGAGATCTCGAGGAGAGGAACCTGACGCGGCTGTTCCGCGAGGTCGAGATCCCGCTGATCCCGGTCCTCGCGCGGATGGAGGAGCACGGCATCCTCATCGACAGCGACGTTCTCAGCGCGCAGGGCGACGAGATCCGGACCGAGCTCCAGATCGTCGAGGCAGACCTGATGGATCTCGCCGGCGGGCCGTTCAATCCCAATTCCCCGAAGCAGGTCGGCGAGATCCTGTTCGAGCGATTCGGGCTGCCGGTCATCGATCGGACGAAAACCGGCCCCTCGACGAGCGCTCGGGTCCTTTCCATCCTCGCGGAGCAGCACCCGTTCGCGGGGAAGCTCCTCGCGCACCGAGAGCTGCAGAAGCTCTTGACGACCTACATCGACCAGCTCCCGAAGGCCATCCACCCGTCGACCGGGCGGATCCACACGAGCTTCCACCAGACAGCGACCGCCACGGGACGACTCTCCTCGTCCGAGCCCAACCTACAGAACATCCCGACCCGAAGCGAGATCGGCGGCCGGATCCGGGCCGCGTTCGTCGCTCCCGAGGGGTCGGCACTCGTCGCCGCCGACTACTCGCAGATCGAGCTTCGCTTGCTGGCCCACTTCTCCGAGGACGAGCGTTTGATCGAAGCGTTCCACGCCGGACTCGACCTCCATCGGCTGACGGCGAGCGTCGTGTTCGGCCTCCCGGAGGGACAGGTCCCGGATCGACTGCGCGATGCGGCCAAGCGGATCAACTTCGGGATCCTCTACGGGATCAGCCCGTTCGGACTGGCGCGGGATCTGGGAATCCCGCAGTCGGAGGCGAAGGGGTACATCGACCGCTTCTTCTCGGCGTACCCCGGCGCCAAGGCGTACATCGACCGGATGATCGAGCGAGCGACCGAGGCGGGCTACGTCGAGACGATCCTCGGCCGCCGGAGGGCCCTCGCCAACCTCACGTCGCGGAACGTCGCACGCCGCAACTTCGACCGCCGGAACGCGATCAACACCCCGATTCAGGGGAGCGCGGCCGACCTGATCAAGCTGGCGATGATCGAGATCGATCGGTGGATCGAGGATCGGCGCATCGCCGTCAAGATGATCCTTCAAATCCACGACGAGCTCGTCTTCGAGATCGAGGAGGAGACCCTCGATGAGGCGACGGCGGTCATCGCGGAGAAGATGGAGGGGGTACTCCCCCTCCGCGTTCCCCTGTCCGTCAAGGTGGC
>Ga0315554_1002492_pt1 | contig 10587 bp, 10 predicted proteins | sample SalMarSW160370MG_FD_202114 | JGI IMG/M metagenome (GOLD analysis project Ga0315554, IMG submission 202114) | Salt marsh sediment microbial communities from the Plum Island Ecosystem LTER, Massachusetts, United States - Salt Marsh Sediment SW1603-70 ... | reverse complement strand
CCCAGCTTCTCAATGACCGATTTCGCCAGGCCCTCCTTCTCCAGCAACAGCGGGACCTCATATATCGTCTCGGCGTCTCGCGCGGCGAAGACATCCTTGGGACTGACATTGCAGAACAGGCCGATCTTCTCCCGCAAGTCACGGGGCACGGCCTTCTCGCTGCGACAGACGATGACACTGGGCTGCAAACCGATTTCACGCAGCCGATTCACACTGTGCTGTGTCGGTTTGGTTTTCAACTCATCCGCAGCGGCGATGTAAGGAAGCAGGGTCACGTGGATGAAGAGACTGTTTCGCGGTCCAGTCCGCAGGCTGAATTGGCGGAACGCTTCGAGGAACGGCAACGATTCGATATCGCCGACCGTGCCGCCCACTTCTGTGATAATCACCTGCGGCTTTTCCTCGGATTCGGCGAGCTGGCAGATGCGCTCGATGATTTCGTTGGTTACATGAGGAATCACCTGAACAGTGCCTCCGAGGTAATCGCCGTCCCGTTCGTGCTGGATCACCTGTTCGTAGATCTGTCCCGAGGTGACGCTGTTGAGCCGGGACATCGAGGTGTCCGTAAACCGCTCATAATGGCCGAGGTCGAGATCGGTCTCGGCTCCATCGTCCGTGACGTACACCTCGCCATGTTGGAACGGATTCATCGTGCCGGGGTCCACGTTCAGGTAGGGGTCGCATTTGAGTGTCGCCACCCGGTAGCCGCGGTTTTTCAGCAGCAGCGCGAGCGAGGAGGCGGTGATTCCCTTGCCTAGGCTGGAGACGACTCCACCGGTGATAAACACGTACTTCGCGCGCGGGATGCGGCGTTTGCCATCGCCCGATTTCCGTCTTGCCTTCACCGCCATGATGATTCCCCGTTATTCATCGGTCTCTGTCCAGCTCCTGACGTTTGGCACAAACTAAGGGCGGTTCAACCGCCCAGCGCCTTGCGCACAAGTTCGAGATCCTCTTTCGTGTCCACACCCCGTCCCGCACCGGGAACATCCACGACGCCCACCGACATCCCGTGCTCGAGCATCCGAAGCTGTTCCAGCCGTTCGGACTGTTCAAGCGGGGTTGGGGACCAACTGCAGAAAGCCTTCAACGCTTTCCGCCGGAAGACATAGATCCCCACGTGCAGCCGGATGAGTTCGGGATCAAGGTGTCCCTCGCGTCCGTAGGGGATCGCTGCACGCGAAAAGTAGAGCGCACGTCCGTCGAGCCCCGTGACCACCTTGACCGCCGCCGGGTCCGTGTGGCGCTCCTGCGGCAGCGGACAGGCCGCTGTGGTCACATCAAAATGGGATGTGTCCTTGAGCAGCGCGACCGCTCTGTCGATCACAGCCACCGGGAGCAAGGGCTCATCGCCCTGGACGTTGACGATAATCTCCGCGGGGTGGTCTTTCGCTGCCGCCCACACCCGGTCCGATCCGGAGGGAAGGGCCGGATCCGTCATCACCGCCGTGAAACCCGCAGACTTTACCGCGTCGATGATCCGCTCATCATCCGTCGCAACAATCAATTCGTCGATGGATTTGCAGTGGGAAACGTTCAGCAGGGTGTACAGAATCAGCGGTTTACCGGCGATGTCCGCGAGCATCTTTCCGGGCAATCGGCTGGATCCCCAACGGGCGGGAATGACCGCGAGTATGGTGGGTGTCATCGTGGATCCCTCCCTACACGGAGGGGGACAACAACCCGGCGGCATCGGTTTCGATCCGCAAGAAGGCCGGCGCTGGACCGGCAAGGCGCCCGGAAACGGGCGCTCACCCGACCGGCTCCTTGATCACCACCTCGCAGGAGGCGCCCTCCTTGAACGCCCGCGCGTCGGCGTTGTCGCCCACGATGTCACCCCAGTGCATCGGGATCGCCGCAGTGGGAGAAATCAGTTCCACGGCACGGATCGCTTCGGAGGCCGTCATCACGTAGGTGCCGGATACCGGGAGCAGCGCCACATCGCATTCCACATCCTTCATCTCCGGGATCAGGTCCGTGTCCCCGGAGTGGTAAATGCGCACGCCGTCGAGCGTGACGATGTAGCCGATCCACTCTTCCCGGCGAGGGTGGTAATCCTTGTTGGTGTTGTACGCGGGCACAGCGGCGATGCGCACACCTTCGACCGTTGTGGATTCTCCCGCCGCCAGTGTCACAACCTTCGGCCAGTCGATTTTCGAGCGAATGCTTTTTGGTGCGACGACCGTCGCATCCGGCAAAGCCACCTTGCGGATATCTTGCGGTGACAGGTGATCGTAATGGCTGTGGGTGATCAGGATCAACTTGCCGTCGCGCGGCGACGTTGAGATCTTCCAGGGATCGACGTATACAATGGCGCTGCCGCGAAATCGAAAGGAAGCGTGTCCCAGCCAATCGATTCGTTCGGTGGTTGAGTGATCGCTCATCGTTGGTTCTCCCGGGGGACCAGGGGGACGTGCTGCCGGAGTGAAGCCCGCGGCTAAGATAGCTCGTGGCGGCGGGAGCGTCAACCTGCGCTCACCCTCTTCACAGCCATGGCAAATGACGCGGAGCGGGTTGCTTGACCCATTCCGGGCCGCCGTGTACCTTGCGGGCACCCCGCTGCAGCCCTTTTGTAAGGTACAAGGGAGAATGCAAGAGCGGGGATTAAACTCCGCAGAATCCAACGTCACGAGGGCGAGCATGCAGACGTTGCCTTTCAATCCAGAACCGTTCAAAATCAAGATGGTTGAACCGATCAGGTTCCTGCCCCGCCAGGATCGGGAAAAAGCGTTGCAGGATGCGGGTTTGAACGTGTTCAACCTCCCTTCCGAGAAGGTCTTCATCGACCTGTTAACCGACAGCGGCACCGGAGCGATGAGCGAAGGGCAGTGGTCCGCATTAATGCTGGGGGATGAAGCTTACGCTGGCAGCCGGTCATTTCGCAGGTTGAAAGATGCGGTCGCGAAAGTAATGGGATTCGATTACGTCCTGCCCACTCACCAGGGCAGGGCAGCCGAAAACGTTCTGCACTCGGCGCTGGTGCGGGAGGGGGATGTTGTTCCCGGGAACAGCCACTTCGATACGACGAAAGCTCACATCGAGCACAGGAAGGCGATCGCGGTCGATTGTACGGTCGAAAGCTGCTTTGATCCGGAGGATGAAAGTCCGTTCAAGGGCAATGTCGACCTGGAGAAACTGGAGCGTGTCGTCGACGAGGTGGGGACGAAGAAAATCCCTTTCGTGTTGATTACCGTAACCAACAATTCTGGCGGGGGGCAGCCGGTTTCTCTCGCGAACATCAACGAAGTCGCAGCGTTTTGCCATGCACGCGGCCTCAGGCTGTTTCTCGACGCCGCACGCTTCGCCGAGAATGCATGGTTCATCAAACACCGGGAGCAGGGTCAGGAAAACCGGACGGTTGCCGAGATCGCACAGGATATTTTCGCTCAGGCCGACGGGGCCACGATGTCGGCCAAGAAAGACGCGATCGTCAACATCGGCGGACTGCTCGCGCTCCGTGACCGGGAAACCTACGATCTCTGCGCGAACTATGTCGTGCTCTTCGAAGGGTTTCTCACTTACGGCGGGATGTCGGGGCGGGACATGGAGGCCCTCGCGGCCGGACTCCTCGAAGGGATCGGCGAGGACTACCTGACGGCGAGGATCAGCCAGGTTCAGCGGCTCGTGGATGGGCTTCATGAGGATGGCATCCCGGTCATACGTCCGGCGGGAGGACATGCGGCGTATCTGGACGTCAAACGGTTCGTGCCCCATTTCGATCCGGAGAAGCTGCATTCCCAGTCGCTGGTCTGCGAGCTCTATCTCGAAGGGGGAGTGCGTGCGGTCGAGATCGGAACCGTCCTGGCGGATCGCGATCCCGAGACACGAAAAAACCGTCCGCCCAGGCTTGAAATGGTCCGGCTGGCGATCCCGCGCCGTGTCTACACCGAAAACCACCTGCTCTACGTTCGCGATGTTGTCCGCCGCGTCTATCAACGCCGCTCCGAACTGAAAGCCCTTCGCTTTACCTACGAACCGGAATTGCTGCGGCATTTCCGAGCCCGTTTCGAGTGGGTCTGAAAACCGGCTGCATTCAGCATACAGCCGGTTTGACCAATCGTGTGGACGGGCGCTTTTGGGGGCATACTATGGAAAACCTGTTTATTGTCGACGCGTTTACCGGCGAGCCGTTTGCCGGAAACCAGGCGGGTGTCCTGCTTGTGGATCGCTTCTCGGAGGACGCCTGGATGCAGTCTTTCGCCGCGGAAATGCGGCACAGTGAAACCGCCTACCTTGTCAAAAAGGGAAAAGACGAATACGACCTCCGCTGGTTCACTCCTGCAGCCGAGGTGGATCTTTGCGGCCATGCAACCCTTGCCAGCGCGCACGTTCTATTCTATGAGGGGATCGAACCGGACGCGAAAGAACTCTCCTTTCACACTCGAAGCGGGATTCTCAAGGCACGCCGGGAGGGGGGTGGCGTGGTGCTCGACTTTCCCGCATCGCCGCCGGTTCCAATGGTGAACGATCCGGACCCGGACACGGCGTCCGCGTTTGGCTTCTGCCGCACCTATGCGGGAGTCAGCGATTCCGATTTTCTGCTGTTGATCGCTCCGGACGCGAATACGGTCAAATCGCTGGCGCCGAATTTCGAACTCGTCCGTAAATATCCCCAGCACGGCGTGATCGTCGCGGCCGAATCGGATGACCCGGAGTACGATTTCGTCTCCCGCATGTTCGCTCCGCGGCTCGGCATCGACGAGGACCCGGTCACCGGATCGGCGCACTGTGTGCTCACGCCCTGGTTCGCGGAGAAACTGGGCAAAACGGAGCTTTCCGCCTTCCAGGCCTCGCAGCGGGGCGGACGCCTCTACGTTCGGATGAAAGGCGATCGTGTGGAGCTGGTGGGCCGGGCGACAACGGTTCTAGCGGGCGAACTCCGTATTCCTGCGCGGTAATCAGTACTGTCCAGATTCAGTACGCTTGCAATCGTGCACCAAAGCCATGGGCCTCAGTACCCGTGACGGTGGCCAGGGACGGCCCCCACACTTCTTTGCACCCATTTGGTCTCGAACGGGAAATAGGATTCCATTATTCAAATAGTACCCTGCAGGCAATGAAAACCATCGCGCGACTGGCCAAACTTCCGGCAGATGACCCTCCCGTACGAGAATGAGTCGGATCTTTGGCGTCTTGAAGTTTGCGCTCGCTAACTTCCTGTTCTGCCTAATGCTACATCGTGCGTTCTGCTGTACTCCCGCTCTCCCTCCGGTTGCCCATTGTCAGGCGAGCGACTAACTTTGTCACGTCTTGGCGGAAGCGGCGGGGGATGCCACGACGTACCCATGGCGCCGCACCAATCCGCACCTCCTCAGGCAACACGAATCCTTGGAGGATGGCATGCCATCGCTTCGCACCCGCGGTTTCACTCATTACCGCTGGCAGACGGGGATGGCGGCCTGGATGCTGCACCGGATCACCGGTCTCGCGCTGGTGTTCTATATCACGCTGCACGTCTGGGTCGTCTCATCGCTCCAGCTCGGTCCGCAGACGTTTGAGGCCACGATGGCTGTGGTCAGCGCCCCGTTCTTCCGCTTCCTGGAGGTCGGTCTGCTGTTCTGCGTGATCTACCACGCATTGAACGGCATCCGTCTGATCGCCATCGATTTCTTCGGCGCCACCGAGAAGCACGTGCTTCTTTTCTACAGCCTCGGTGTCCTCGGTGCCGCGGTCTGGGTCTGGGGCGGCTCGATCATGGTAACCCACGCCGTCCATGACCTGCACATGGGCGTGCCCTTCTTCCCGTTCTGACCCAAGGAGATCACGATGAAGCTGCTCAAGCAGTTCGGCACTGGATCGGGAGGCGCGCAGGCGTGGATCTGGCAGCGGATTTCGGGCCTCGTCCTCGTCGTCGCGCTCTTCCTCCATTACATGTACCTGCACTTCCTCAACAACGGCCTGGTCACCTTTGAGGGTGTTTCGGCGCGCCTGGTTACGCCGCTGTGGAAGACCATCGACCTGACGTTCCTCGCTGCCGCGCTGTTCCACGCGTCGATCGGGGTGATCCTGAATATTCACGACTACGTCCACCGGCCGGTCCTCAGGGTGACACTCGTTTCCCTGACCTGGACCATCGCGGTGATTCTGCTGATCACCGGCATCGCCACGGTTGTGACGTTCCAACCGGTATAAGGGGGGCGCAGATCATGATACATCGGCATGACGTCATCATCGTTGGAGCGGGTCTCGCGGGTTCGCGAGCCGCGGTCGAGATCGGACAGGTCGCGGACGTGGCGGTGCTCTCGAAGGTGTACCCCAGCCGTAGCCACTCCGGGGCCGCCCAGGGTGGAATCGCCGCAAGCCTCGCCAACGAGAAGGGGTCCCAGACCGACCGCTGGGAATTTCACATGTTCGACACGGTCAAGGGTTCGGACTACCTCGGCGATCAGGACGCGATTGAGATGATGGTCCGCGAGGCGCCCGAAACCGTGATCGAAATGGAACATTGGGGCTGCCCCTTCAGCAGGACCGAGGAGGGAAAGATCGCCCAGCGCAAGTTCGGCGGCCACACGCTTGAGTTCGGCAAGGAGCCCGCGCTTCGCGCCTGCTACAGCGCCGACTACACTGGTCATGTGCTGCTGCACACGCTGCACGAACAGTGCCTCAAGCATGGCGTCCATTTTTACAGCGAATTCCAGGCGTTGAGCCTGATTATTGAGAAGGGCCGTGTGATGGGCGTGGTCGCCTGGGACACGGTCAACGGCGGCCTGCACACGTTCTACGGGCGCGCGGTAATGTTCGGCACCGGCGGCTATGGCCGCGCTTTCAACATCACCTCGAATGCACACGCGAACACCGGAGACGGCCTCGCGCTGGTCAGCCGCGCCGGGCTTCCGTTGCAGGATATGGAATTCGTCCAGTTCCACCCGACCGGCCTCTACAAGAGCGGCATCCTCGTCACCGAGGGCGCTCGCGGCGAAGGCGGCCACCTGCTGAATGGTGAGGGGCGCCGCTTCATGGAGGATTACGCGCCGACGTTGATGGAGCTCGCGCCCCGTGATATGGTTGCCCGGGCGATGCAGACCGAGATCGACGAAGGCCGTGGGATCGGCGGGCAGGACTACATCCACCTCGATGTCTCGCATCTCGGCGAAGCAAAGCTGATGGATCGGCTGCCGCAGATCACCGAGCTGGCGATGAATTTCGCCGGTGTCGATCCCCGCCGCGAGCCGATCCCGATCCAGCCGACCGCCCACTACAGCATGGGTGGCATCCCTGCGAATCCTAACACCCGCGTCACGATGGACGCCAACCGCACCGAGACCACCGGTTTCTACGCGGCGGGGGAGTGCTCCTGCATCAGCGTCCACGGCGCGAACCGCCTCGGCACCAACAGCCTGCTCGAGGCGTTGTTGTTCGGTCGCCGTGCCGGAAAGCAGATCGTGGATGATCTGCCGCACCTCGAGTTCTCGAACCTTCCGGCGAACTACGAGGATGCGGCCCGCGAGGAGGTCGAACGGATTAAGGGCGCCGATGGTAAGGAGAAGGCGGGCAGGATCCGGGCTGACCTGCAGTCCTCAATGATGAAGGATGCGGGTGTGTTCCGTACGAAGGAACAGCTCGCCGCCGAGAAGGCGAGGATCGAAGAGTTTGAGGAACGGTTCAAAAACATCCGGATCGACGACAAGGGCGACCGGTTCAACACCGACCTGCTCGAAGCTATTGAGCTCGGGCACATGCTCGAGTTCGCCGGGGCGATTGTCGAGGGCGCGCTGAACCGGAAGGAATCCCGGGGTGGCCATTTCCGCAAGGATTTCCCGAAACGGGACGATAAAAAGTACCTGAAACACACCCTCGCCTGGCGCAAAGGCGGCAAGTGGAAGACGACCTTTGAGAAAGATGTGGTGCTCAAGGGTGTGACGCATCCCGGCTTCGAGCCGAAGGAGCGGAAGTACTAATCATAGCCATCCTGACGCCGAAGGCGGAAGGATCTATGTGTTGTCTTGGCAGCGAAGACAAAGATCCTTTATTTCGTTCAGGATGACTGAAGTAGCAGGACATGAGCAGTTGTCATTGCGAGGAATGCCGACTATTCGGCATGACGAAGCAATCTCGTTGTTGGTTGCATGCAGACCGGGACTCTCGAACCCGGCGCAAACGGGACATTAAAACCAGCTGGGGAGAACGATCCCATGGCGGTTCGCACATTCAGGATCTTCCGGTTTAATCCGGACGTGGACAACAAGCCCTACTACCAGACCTACGAGATCGAGGTGCAGCCCACGTGGACGGTGCTCGACGCGTTGAACGCGATCAAGTGGGAGGTCGACGGCTCCCTGACCTACCGCCGTTCCTGCCGCCACGGCATCTGTGGCTCCTGCGCGATGATGATCAACGGACTCAACGATCTCGCCTGCGAAAAGCAGCTCTCGACGCTCAAGGGCAGGATCACGATCGATCCGCTGCCGGGATTCGAGATTCACAAGGATCTCGCAGTGAACATGGACCCGTTCTACGAGGCGTTGAAACGGGTCAAGCCATGGTTGATCAACAACCAGCCGCCCCCCAGCACCGAGCGGATTCAGACGCCGGACGAGTTCCACCTGATGGGCAACTCCATCGCCTGCATCCTCTGCGCGGCGTGTACCAGCTCCTGCCCGAGTTTCTGGACCGACGGTGAATATCTCGGGCCCGCGGCGCTGCTCAAGGCGTTCCGCTACACCTTCGACACCCGCGACACCGGCTTCCAGGAGCGTGTCGAGGTGCTCGACAACAAGCACGGCCTCTGGCGTTGCCACAAGATCACCAACTGCTACACCGCCTGCCCGAAGGACCTCAACCCGACCGAGGCGATCAGCAAGCTGCAGCGCCGCGTCATCGAGGAGAAGATGTAGGTAAGGGCTTGTTATAAAAGTTAGTATTCATTCGTGCCATCCTGAATCATCGGGATGGCTTTTTATTGTTTCGCAGAATCGTCATGATGAAATCGGTGAAGATTTTGTATTTTGCCCTAAGGTTCAATGAAATGGGGGGCAGGAAAATGAAGAAACTTGCGTTCGTGGTTTTCGCCCTTCTGCTTTTCTTTCCTGGAAGTCTGTTTGCGAAGTCCTCGAAATTGTGGTCCGTGGAATTGGAAAAAAGCTGGTCCGAAGCGCAGCTTTACAAAGATGGCTGGCAATACACTTGGCGAATTCATCGCCAGATCGTTCAATCGAGAAATAGTCGCTTCAGTTTCCGAATAGGATTGATGCTTGTACCTTGATCCTCCGGGATGGGTGGCGGATGCCACTAGTCATCATCACACGTTTCTTGATGGTGCCGTGAAAGAGGCCTACCCAATATTTGCAGCAGGATTGTCCATTACGAATACTCTCCACATACCTTTAGGAATCTCACTCGCTCTGGAACCACGCGTTTTTGTCGAATGGGCCGATTGGGAACGATCCTCCTGCGGGGGTCTGTGTGACCCCGTTTTACCCATTACGATCACGACCGGAAGTGGATGGGCGCTGGTCAGCGGGCTGTTTGCGACGGTGAAAATGGATCTACCTTTCCACTTGACAATCGGTGCCGAAGCGGGATTCGAAATCAACACTTATGATGTGAGTCTGAGCGGAGGCCGACCCTATATGCCAAGGACCGGCTTAATGATTGGTTTTCGATTCTGATGGTGAATGTCGAATGTAGAGAAGAACCCTCACTCATTTTTTCTCTTTCCACCATAATCAGAAACAACACTTTCAACAAGCCAGGCGGTACATCTCCGGCGAGACTGCTATGAGACCAACGTTGATCTTTCGAGCCCTCCTGGTGCCGTCCCTTCTGCTGGCGGGCGGGTGTCCCCTCTTGGCGGAGGGGCCGTGGGTGGTTGAGGTTGAGCGGAGTGGATCGGAGGGGTGGCAGACTGCGGTTCATCTGCGTAGGACGGTTGCCGTCGCCGAAAGGAAATGGGCTGACGTTCAAGTTGGAATGCTTGTCGTTCCCCAGCCCAGCGGCTGGAACGCTGATGGCAGCGGACCATTCTCTGACGTGATTGACGGACCCGAACTCTATGGACATCCTTCGTTCGCGGGCGGAACCACACTCGCGGGCAATCTGTTTCTTCCCCTGGGATTATCGGTGGGCATCGAAACTCGATTAGCGGTCGAGTGGCTCGATTGGGAACGATGGCCGGGATACATCCCTCCGGAAGAAATGATCGTGACTCGTGGATCGGGGTGGGCGGCAATGGGAGGACTCTTTGGTACATGTCGCTTGCGGCTGCCTCTTGGCTTCCAGGCAGGAGCGTTTGGAGGCGGAGAAGCAGAACTCGTTCACGGTGGTTTGCCCATGGGTCGTGATCCCATCCTCCGCGGCGGTTTCCTCCTCGGTTACCGATTCTGAGTTTCTATCGCGGTGTGCTGTCTGTTGTAGAGGAAAACGAATCCCGAGATGCCGATGATCAGTATTCCCCCTATCGCGCTAAGCAAATCCGGCACCTCGCTGAACAGCGCGAAGCCGAAAAGTGCGTTGAACAGGATCTGCGTGTAGGTGTAGATCGAAACCTCGCTTGCTTTTTCGTATTTGTAAGCGAATGTCAGTCCAAACTGTCCTCCCGCGGCGAACACTCCCACCCCCACAAGCCCCCAGAATTCCGTAGCGGTGGGC
>Ga0315554_1002488_pt1 | contig 10593 bp, 7 predicted proteins | sample SalMarSW160370MG_FD_202114 | JGI IMG/M metagenome (GOLD analysis project Ga0315554, IMG submission 202114) | Salt marsh sediment microbial communities from the Plum Island Ecosystem LTER, Massachusetts, United States - Salt Marsh Sediment SW1603-70 ... | reverse complement strand
CTCGACGATTAAAGCCGTGACATTGGTGAGTAAATACGCCAGCACTCCTATGCCGGCCACCATGATGAACATGGTAAATATCCGGGCCCCCGTATTGCCGGATATATCAATAACCTCACTATAACCTATGGTGGTAATGGTGATGACGGTCATGTAAAGGGAATCAAATAACCGGTATTCCCCCCCGCCGATAAGCCAGTAGCCCACCGTGCCTATAACGATGATAGCCACCAGGATTATACCGGACCAGATATATTTGTTACGCATCTTCTGGACCAGCCGGCGCGCCCTCAGCCAAACTCATACTATTTCTTACCAGAATTCATACTGAGAACCAGCCGGCTTTCCCGCCTTATATGGTGTAAATCTTTGACAATTAACGTTTACAGGACTATACTTCAATCCGGTAAAACATAAATATACTTGCCAAAGCTCAGACAATAGAATATCAGAAATCGGGAGTGCAGGCAAGCTTTTTGCCGTAGAAGACGGGTGCAGGACTGAAGCCTATTTTTTACGACTAGACCTCCCGGTGGAATATCTGGAACCATTGATACGCTTTATGTGCCGCAAAATAATTTTGTGTGTATATGCATGCATACTCATCCTGGCGATGACGGCGGGTTGCGGGTCTGAACCTGAACCGACCGCGCCGATGGAGCCTGTTGGAACGGTAGCCGAAATACCACAGGAAACCCCGACTCCCACCCCCGCTCTACCGCCGGCGCCCGCGCCCACGCCGGGTCCGCAACAGACATCCCCACCCGCGCCCGCTCTGGAGCCCGTACCTGAGCCCGCACCCACTCCGGAACCGGCGCCCACCGAGCCGGCGACGCCGCTTACCGTGCTTTCCATTACCGGCGGTGAAATCTGGGTAATGCGCGCCGGTTCGGAGACATGGGAGTATGCCTCCCCGGAGATGACGCTGCAGCCCGGGGACACCATCAAAGCCGGGAGCGGCTCCAGGGCGGAGATTACTTTTTTTGAGGGAAGCACCATTGAGCTCGAGGCAAACGCGGAGATAACGGTTTCCGAGATAGGCATCTCCGATACCGGCTCGACGACCGTTCGCCTGTCACAGAAGCTGGGCAAGACCATCAGCCGCGTGCAAAAGCTCGTCGACTCGGACTCTCACTACGAGGTAGAGACCCCGGCCGCCATCGCCGCCGTGCGCGGCAGCACGATGGTCGTTACCGTCTACAGCACCGGCAAAACGGTCGTCGGCAATGAGCACGGCGATATCAGGGTCATCGTCGACGGCGAGGAGTACACCATTAGCGAGGGCATGCAGCGAACGATTATCCCGGGCCAGCCGCCGGGGCCGGAAACACCGATAGGCTCCGGTGAAACGGGTGGGGGAGGGGGCGGTGGCGGCGGTTCCTCCGTGGTCAACCAGTCCAGGATGGAGGCGACCATGACGGCGGAGCCGGCCTTGGCCCGCGTCGGCGACGTTATCACTTACACCTATTCTCTGCGCAACACCGGCAATCTGCCGTTCCACGATGTTGCCGTCAGCAACGACATCGCCGGCGTCGCGGTATATAAGAGCGGGGACGTTGACCATAATTCCATACTCAATCCGAATGAGACCTGGATTTTCCTGTCAACCTATATCGTGCAGGCCGGCGACCCCTCGCCGCTGGTGGCCACGGCTATAATTTCAGCGCTTACGCCTGCGTCTGTAATCGTAACCTCAACCGAAAAGGCGTCGACGCCGATACTGCCGTCCGGCCCCGGGGTGATTATCACCGGCCCGCCGGACGGGGCTACCGTGGACGCGGGAACTATTGAAGTAACCGGCACTGTTGACGATAGCACGATTACGGAAGGCACGATTACTATCAACGGCGGGTCTCACCCCATCGCCATCGCCGGGGGAACGTTCCTTACCAGCGAGACCCTGGAAAACGGCACGAACGTAATATCCGTGTCCGTCATGGATACGGAAGGGAACACCGGTTCTGACACGATAACGGTTTATGCCCGGATAACGGACTGCGCCATCAGGATTGAATTGACCTGGGATACCAGCGGCACCGATGTTGACTCACACCTTATCCGGCCCGGCAGCGCGTTTCGGGACGAAACCGGCGACTGCTTCTATGGTAACCCGAACCCGGACTGGGGAGTCCCTGGTGAAACGTCCGATAATCCTTCCCTGGAGTGGGACGATACCAACGGTTGCGGACCGGAGAACATCACCCTGGAAAACCCCTGCGAAGAAGGCAGCTACAAGTACACCGTGCATTATTTCAGCGACCATGGGTACGGAAATACTACCGCAACCGTACGCTTCTGGATCAACGGCAGCGAGGTCGCCGAGTTCTCCAGACTTCTGGTCGATGACGAGGTCTGGGACTGCGCCTATATAGACTGGCCGTCCGGGAATGTCAGACCGATATGCCCGTCCATCGCCATGGAAAAGACCGCCGACCGCGCCTCGGCCCATGTTGAAGATACGATTAACTATACTTATGCCGTGACCAATACCGGTAATGTCACCCTGGAGAATATTCAGGTGACCGACGACCTCATTGAAGCTGTCGAGTTTACCGGAGGCGACGGCAATGAAAACAGCCTCCTCGATATCGGGGAGACATGGCTCTTCACGGCCAGCTATATCGTCGGCTCGGAAGACCCGGATACGCTGACAAATACCGCCAACGTCACCGGTGCTTACGGCGAAAACACGTTAACGGCCACGGACGGCGCCAGCGTGGCGGTGCTGAAACCCGGCATCGCCCTGGAAAAGGCCGCCGACCGCTCGGAGGCTTATGTCGGCGATAACATCACCTACACGTACACGGTGGCCAACACCGGCAACACCCCGCTGGCCGGCGTTACGGTGACCGACGATAGGCTTGGAGTTATTACAGATTTTACCGGCGATAGCAACGAAGACGGGAACCTTGACATACCTGAGACCTGGACTTTCACTGCCGAACATACCGCAAATATCGAGGAGGCCGGTCTGCTGGAGAACACCGCCGGCGTGTCAGGCCGGGACGCCCTGGAGTTAGAAGTAAGCGCCTCGGACAGCGCTCAGGTGACCGTACTGACCGGCGCCATCGCCCTGGAAAAGTCCGCCGATGTTACGATGGCGCATGTCGGCGATATCATTACGTATACCTACAGTGTTACTTCCGTCGGCAATTGCCCTCTCTCCAATATCGAAGTATCGGACGATGCTACAGACTCTCCCGTCTACGTCAGCGGCGATGCAGACGAGGACTCGCTGCTTGATGTTGGCGAGACCTGGACATATACGGCGCAGCATACCGTTGACACGGGCGACCCGGATACGCTGACAAATGCCGCCGTTGCTACCGGCACTTATGGCGAAAACACGGCTACGGCCACGGACACCGCCAGCGTGGCGGTACTGAAGCCGGCTATTTCCCTGGAAAAGACCGCGGACCCCTCGGAAGACCTTGATGTCGGCGATGACATCACCTATACGTACACGGTGACCAATAACGGCAACACGCCGCTATCGGACATCTTGGTAATGGATGACCCTCTCGGCATTGTCCCTTACATCAGCGGTGACATTAATGAAGACACGCTCCTGGATACCGGCGAGACCTGGGTATTCGTCATCGTCTACACGGTGAAGGCGCACGATAAATGCCCGCTGGAAAATACCGCCGTCGCTTCCGGTAAGGACGCGCTCCTTTTGATAGTTACCGCCGAGGATTCCGCCATCGTTTATCTCGCCTACTAGTCGTTTTAGTCGTGCCCTGCAGTTGTGTCGGGACCAATAGAAAGCCAGCTTAAATAATGTCGGGCACAAGACCGGAAAAAGAAAAAACATCCAGCCGCCGCCGGAGCAAGCTCTGGTATCATACGCTGGTCCTTTTCGGAATCGGCGTCCTTTTTACCGCCTTCTTTACTCTTGTGCAGCCTTTTGCTTTCATACAGCTGTGGCTGTCCGACCAGCTTTTCATGGAGGAGCCCCCCTCCCCCAACATTGTCGTCGTCGGCATTGATGACGATACGCTGACGACCTTCGGCAAGTGGTCGGAATGGACCCGCGACTTCCACGCCCTGGCGATAGACAACCTGGCCGCCGCCGGCGCGAAGGTAATCGGGTTCGACGTCCTTTTCGTGGACAGCTCGCCGGACGACGCGCTCCTCGCCGAGGTCATGGCAAACGCGGGGAACGTTGTCCTGCCGGTCGCCGGCACCCAGGCAATAGCTTCAAACGGGGGCATGGTCACCTACAATCAGGTCCTGGTCCCCGTCGCGCCGCTTGCGGAGAACGCCGTCAGCACCGGCCACGTCAATATCATCCCCGACCGCGACGGCAAGGTGCGGAGCCTGCCCCTGGTGGTCAGGGACAGCGCCGGCAACTATTACCCTTCTTTCAGCCTGGCGGTGCTGTACACCATGGCGTCCATGCCCCTCCCCGATGCCTGGGCGCGTGAAAACGGTAGCCTGCATCTGCTCCTCCGCGACGTGCCGGTCGATAGCGGCTACCGCCTCCTCGTCAACTACTCCGCCGGGGCTTCCAGCCGACCTTACATCTCTTACAAAGACGTTATCAGCGGTGATTTCGACCCCTCGGTAGTAAAAAACAAAATCGTCGTCATCGGCATGACCGCTACCGGCGAGCTCGATACCTGGGAAATACCCACCTCCGCCGAGAAAGTCCCCGGCGTCTTCATCCAGGCGGCAGCCATGGATACCATCCTCACCAGCCGTTTCCTCAGCGAGGTCAGCCTGCCGGTGCAGCTCCTTATCATGTTCTCGCTGACGGTTGTTCTCTCCCTCGCCCTGCCTCGCCTGCGCCTGAAGTGGGGCGTCCCGCTGATTATCGTAATCTTCGCGGCTTACCTGGTCATCAGCTTCTTTGCTTTCGATGGCGGTCATATCATGAACCTGGTCTATCCGCCCCTCCTGCTCGCGCTGATGTTCATCGGCAGCGTTATCACCATGATAGTCATGGAGCAATCGGACAAGCGCTTCGTTAAAGACCTTTTCGGCAGGTACGTTTCGCCTCAGGTCGCCAACCAGATTCTCGACCTCGCCGATACCGGCAATCTGCAGCTCGGCGGCGAGCAGAGGGAAGCCACGATAATGTTCGCCGATATCCGCGGCTTTACTAAAATGAGCGAGAACATGACCCCCAAAGAAATCGTCAATATGCTCAACGCCCACCTTGGGGTCGCTATCGACAGGGTGCTTGCCAACGGCGGTATGGTCAACAAGTTCGCCGGCGATAATATCATGGCGGTATGGAACGCGCCCCAGGCCCAGCCCGAGCACGCCCGCCTGGCCTGTAAAGCCGCCTGCGAAATACAGGAGGGACTCGCCGCTCTCCAGGAAAAAGACCCTTCGCTTCCCCGGGCCAAGTTCGGCATCGGTATCAACACCGGGCTCGTGGTCGCGGGCAACGTGGGCTCTTCGGGCCGCACCGAATATACCGTCATCGGCGACGCTGTTAACCTCGCCTCGCGCATATGCAGCGCCACCCCCGCCACCGAGGTTTGGATAGGGCCGGAGACTTTCCGCCAGACCAGGGAGCAGGCGGAGTGCATTACGCTTGAGCTTCAGTCCTTCAAGGGCAAGGCGGAGCAGGTACAGGTCTACCGGCTGTTGAGCTGCCGCTAGTTAAGTCGTTTATTTGCATTTTTGGTTAAACCCCTTGAAAAATGTCAATAAACATTGTATATTGAAAAAATCATCATGTACTGCAAAGGAGGAGGTGTATTATAAGTATATCAGTACAGAAGGTTAAATCGGAGAAAGCATAAAGGAGGATATCCTGTTATCATGAAAAAAATTATATTTGTTCTGCTGGCGATAATTCTGGCGAGTGGTCTGATGATAGCCGGGTGCGGCGGCGCGGAGACACCGACCCCAACGCCGACACCGACGCCAACACCAACGCCGACGCCCACTCCGACACCAACACCGACGCCGACGCCAACACCGACGCCAACGAAAGAACCGGCTGTCTTCACTCTCGGCAATCTTTCCATTCAACCGGCGGAAATTGAAAAAGGTGAAAAGGTGACCATCAGTGTCCTCCTCCAAAACACCGGCGGGCTCGAGGGCAGCTATGACATAACCGTTACCGTCAATGATGGGTTTCTGGCTAACAAAATGGTAACGCTGGATGGAGGCGCTCAAGAGACGGAGACTTTCACCGCCACCGGGAATGTCCCCGGGACCTATACGGTAAAGGCAAATGACCTGTCCGGCACGTTCACGGTACTGGCGCCGCCTGCGCCCACGCCTACGGCCCCGCCGCCGTCGGGAGGCCCAGTTTTCTATATCAGTGTCAGCGTTGACAGCCAGCTATTAATTGCCGCGCAGCCCGTTGCTTACACTGAAGGCATGACTCTTGACGCAGCACTCAAGGCAGCCCACGCGGCGTACTACTCCGGCGGTGAAAGTGGCTATGCAGCCGGTATTGACCCGACTTTCGGGATTTACCTCATTTCCAAGGCCTGGGGCATTCAACTAACTCCTTTCATCATCCTTAACGGCACCCCCGCACCAGGCCCGACGATTACCACATTCGTCGATGCCACCCCGGTCGCTGCCAATGACAACATCATCATTTGTACGGCCAGCACCCAGGGCGCCGCAACACCGGTATCTCTGACGGCAACCGTTACCGACGACTCCGCGACTTTGACGGCGATACTCTGGATCCTCAACATGTCGACATACCAGTACACCTCTGAACCTTTTGCCGACGGGAATATAATTGACCCGGTAACAGGCGATTCCCTCGGTACCACGGATGCCGACGGCCAAATCACCGTCACCATTCCGGAAAGCGGCATTGTCGCCGTTGAAGGTCTGGCGGCCATCAACCTGAGACCCGGAGAGGAAGGTGGAGGCGGAGAAGAAGGTGGCGGAGCTCCCGTAATATCCTGGGATGAAGCTAAAGACCACATCGGCGAAACGGTTACCATGTGCGGTACAGTTGACAGTACAATGGTAGCCTTTCCCCCTGAGGTAACACTGTTTGTAGGTGGTCCCGCTGGCACCGGGTCTAACGTACAGATTAAGGACCCGAGTTTGTTCGGTGACATTGATGCATTGTATATTGGCAAGCAAATATGTGTGACCGGCGAAGTTTATACCAATATTTACGGGTCTCCTACGATAGATGTCACCGACCCATCCCAGATTGAAGTAGTAGAATAGCCTATATCCGGTCAAGGTGATATACACGGGGTATGCCCCGGCTATGAACCGGGTGTATACCCCGTGTTTTCTATCCCCTTATTTTCTAGGGTTATCCGTCATGTTATAATATTCATTGACAGGACAATCTAAAATCTCCGCCTGTATGGTAACGGAAAGAACCCCATGAAAAAACTGCGCGTATGCCCCAACTGCGGCCTTTCGGGGTACGGCCCCAAGTGCAAATGGTGCCATTACGTTTTCCCCGTTGAAAACCCCGCCCCTGCGGAAAAAACCAAAGAACCGCCGGCGCCGGTGGAAGAACGCCCAAAACTGGACGTTAAAGGACCGGAAACCGTGACCAGACCGGAACCCAGAACACCGGGCTCGGTCGTGAAATCTTCCACGATGTTCGCCCTCGACGCCCAGCAGCAGGCCCGCCGCATCATACACGCCGCGGAACAGACCGCCAGGGGACTTTCCACCAAAGCCATGGCCGAGGCCGATACCCGCTCGGCCGCCATTATCACGGACGCCCGGCAGAAGGCGGAGAAGCTCTTGCAGGACGCGGAGAAGTCGGCCTCCGAGCAGGCCGGCAAAACGGCGACCGATGCCGAGGCGAAAGCCACCTCTATTCTCGACGCCGCCCGCCAGAAAGCCGCCCTGATTTTAAGCGAGGCCAGGCAGGGCGCGGCCGAGCTGACGGAAAAAGCCAGGGTCGAGACCAGTGCCAGGACGACCTCGCTCCTCGCCGGCGCCCGGGAAAAAGGCGAGAACATCGTAAAAGAAGCCGAAAAGTCCGCCGCGGAGATGGCGTCCCAGACAAAAAAAGAGGCTGAATCGAGCGCGGCGGCTATCATCGCCGAGGCCAGGCAGAAGGCCGCCCGGGTGATGAATGACGCCAAACAGACGGCCGCCAGGCTGGCCGCCGAAGAAAAAACGATGAAAGAAAAGCGCGCGGAGTCCGCCAGGGTGGTCGCCGAGACGCGGCAAAAGGCGGACCAGATTCTCAGCGAGACGCGGGAGCTGTCCGGGGAGCTGATGGCCAAGGCCAAAGCGGACGCCGACTCCAGCCTGGCGAAAACAATCGCCGAAGCCGAAAAGAGAGCGGCGGAAATCCTGCGCGAGGCCGGGCAAACAGCCGAAGAACTGGCCGCTAAAGCCAGGACGGAGGCCGACGCGCAGGCCGCCACTACCGTCACCGGGGCCCAGCAAAAGGCCGACCTCATATTGCGTAACGCCGAAAAGGCCGCTGCCAATAGGGAAACGAACGCCGCCACGATTATCACCGACGCCCGTCAGGAAGCGGATAAGACCATGCACGAAGCCGAGCAGTCCGCCGCCGAAGTTAATACGAAGACCGCGTCCATCATGCTGGATGCCCGGCAGACGGCGACAGCCATCAAAAAAGAAGCGCAGCAGTCCGCTACCAGACTGTTGAAAAAATACAAGACCGATGCCGATGCGGAGTCGGCGGCCATTATCGCCGAGGCGCAGAAAAAGGCGGCGGCCATCCTGCGCGAAGCAAAGAAGGCGGCCAGGACGGCCATCTCCCGGGAGACGGTCACCAGGGAAGCCAAGGCCGGGGCGTCCCGGCTGGTAACCGAGGCGCGGCAAAAAGCGGAAAGATTGCTCCGCGAGGCCGAGCAGACCGCCGCGGAAACCCTGGAAAAAGCCGAAACGGAAGCCAGACTGAAATCGACCGGTATCGTCAACCAGTCGCTGAAAATCGCCGGCGGCATTATGAACCTGGCGGAAAAGATGAGAAAGCCGGAACACCGGCAGAAGACCGGCAGCGTCCGCTCGGGCGCCAAGCCGGGACTGCCGGAGCCGGTGAACCAGAGCAGCCGGGAAATGCTCAGGTTCGCCATAACGGACTACCGCACCGGCACGTTGAAGCTGGAAAACGATGAGGAACTCAACCAGAAAGTAGCGTCCCTCAAAGAGGACGACGACTGGGACGGACTGTCGCCGGACGTCAGGGCGCTGGTGCTCGTTAACGCCCTCAGGCATCGCGCCGTGGATGCTTAATTATAGAGCTTTATCAAATCAGTCTGGTCTGGCGATAACTAAATAATGGTAAAGCCCGCTGTCTTTGACCGATTCCACTTTGAATCCTGCCGCTTCAATCAGGCGCGTGGCCTTTTCCCGGCTGAATCTTATGTGCGCCGGCGGGCCCATGACCGATTCTTTATCCCAGTCCAGGTTGGCCAGTATACCCGATGGTTGGACCATCTTCCGGGCGTTAGCCAGCACTCTGGCGGGCTCCTGGAAATCATGGAGGGCTATCCCGAAAAAGACAATGTCAGCGCATTCGCGGCACAGGACCATCTCTTCCGCTTTGCCCGTAGCCACGCTGATATTTCCAAGGTTTTGGCGCGCGGCCAGAGCCTCCAGGTCGGCGACTGACCTTGCGTTGGCATCAATTCCGTAAACCTTGCCGCTCTCACCCGCCATTACGGCGGCTGGCAGGGTAAAAAATCCTCCCCCGCAACCCACGTCGATGAAAGTCATGCCCGTTTTCAGCCCGATATCGGCCAGGATGGCCTCCGGGTCCTGCCATTTTCTTCGTGCTTCGTCGATTGCCGGTCTGAACATATACTGGTACAACGACCGGCTAGTCGGTGCCAATCATGACGTTGGACGCTTTAACGATTGCGTAGACTTCCTTGCCGGGGGCGAGCCCCAGCCGCTCTGCTGACGACTTCGTGATGATGGATACCATCTCGACGCCGCCCGCTATTTCGACGATGATTTCAGAGTTGACCGCCCCGGGCGTGACTTTTTTGACCTTGCCTTTGAGGACGTTGCGCGCGCTGAGTTGCATGGGCCACCTCCAGACTGATGATTCTGCTACGAAAAATTATCGTCATATTATTTTACGATTGTCAATATTATGTACACTCGATATGCCATTACATTTTTATGCCATTTTGGATAAAGTTGTATTGAATAACGATATTACGGCCGGTCGTCCCCGTCGCGGTCCCTCCGGGAAATGCCCGGGTTCAGAATATCGGGATGGAACGCCAGATACATCAAGGAGCCGAAGCAGGGTATGAAGATAATCGCTACGGCCCACGGCGCCTTCTTACCGCCGAATACCTTCTTTCTGGTAGCCAGGTCCTGGAGCAGTATGCCGGCCAGTACCCAGTGGACGATACCGAACAATACAATCCTCAGGACCCACTCAAGCTGCATATACTCGCCCCGGGCATGACATTAAGAACGGTCAATCACTTTTTTGCGTTGCCTATCTGGCTGCGAAGCCTTGCTATCAACACGCCGACGCTCCCGGCGACGATGACAAACAGTATCACTCTGAGCACCGGGTCGGGATAGGTAGAGATGAAAAAGGCGCGCGGGAGGAAGATGAGCAGGCTCACCATCGTGATGATAATAGCTCCTCTGACTCCGGCGGTGTAGCTGGCATAGATAATCGGGGCGAAA
>Ga0315554_1002486_pt1 | contig 10594 bp, 7 predicted proteins | sample SalMarSW160370MG_FD_202114 | JGI IMG/M metagenome (GOLD analysis project Ga0315554, IMG submission 202114) | Salt marsh sediment microbial communities from the Plum Island Ecosystem LTER, Massachusetts, United States - Salt Marsh Sediment SW1603-70 ... | reverse complement strand
CCTCAACAAATTCTGGGAAGCTTACCGCCAAGTCGAACAGGGGATGAAACCCATCGTGGAATTTGTGCGCCAAGCCTCACCTAAAGACTTAGACAATTATGAGCTAAAGGAATGGTATCCCAAAGGGGTCAAATTGCCGTCCAATGCCGATAGAGGCTATGTAGAAGACCTGTTTACTAGACCTAATTTGATAATTTTAGCTCATCTCAGGGCTGCTATTATGAAGATTAAAAGTGTACAGATGAAGGAGTTATTGCTATTTGCCTTCTCTAGCGCCTTAGATAAGGCAAGCATTCTATATAGAGCAGCAGAACCAGGTAAAAAGCACGGGGGTGGTTCAGGACTCTTTATGGTCTACCGATACTGGATTCCACCTGTGTTAGCGCCTCGTGATGCTTGGAACGCATTTACTAACAATGTACGGAGAGTAGCTAGGGCTAAAGAAGAAAGTAACAAACTCTTTGGAGATTTTGCCCGTGAAGGCGATGCCTTTAATGTTTACTGTGGTTCTGCCGAAAACCTGCTCAAGTGTGTGGACAAAGGAACGGTAGATTACATCTATACCGACCCGCCTTATGGTGCTCATATCGCTTACTTGGACTTGGGCACGATGTGGCATGCCTGGCTGGGATTTGAAGTTACCTCTGAAATGCGAGACAGAGAAGCCATTGAAGGCGGTGAGCAGCAATTTGATGAAAAGCATTACCTTGACGTACTGGGAAAATCCTTTGAGCAGATGTTTTATGCTTTGAAGGACGAAGCGTGGCTATCTCTGGTCTTTCATCATAAAGAAACGAATCTGTGGTATTCCATCCGAGATATGCTGCGCTACACTGGCTTCACCTATATAAACACAGTAGCCCAACCATTAGCTTTTAAGACATTCCACAAGCTTCAACATCCTTTACGAGTCTTGGGAGAAAGCCTGATTGTTAATTTTCAGAAGACTGCTGTAAGGAAAATCTCCCAGCCTATGTCCCTGCCGATGGCAAATATAATTAAAAATGTTGCTGAGAGGGTGATTTATCGTGATGGCGGGGCAACCACGGAAGAGATACTTAGAGAGGTGGTGCCAGACCTTTTCGATAACGACCTTTTCTTCGATGCCGCCTCCACGAATATAGGCGACATCTTGGCGATTCTGGAGAGCGACTTCGACCTCGATGAGAATGACCTATGGCAAGTCAAGGCTGAGCGCCAAGTTGGCAACTTCATTCCCTACAGAGACCGCATCAGATACTATGTCATAGGTTATTTAAAGAAAGTAGGCAAGGCAAATTTTGACAGCATTGTAACTACCATCTTGCCACTACTTGTAAACGGGCATCGACCTACGCGAGCAGATATTGCTGACGTCTTGAATGAAGTAGCTATTTCCTATGATGGCGTCAACTGGGAGATAAGAGACCCTAGCGTACTGGTAAAGCAAGGCATTTTGCCGTTGTTCGTTACTGAAAAAAAGGAGGAATATGAAATTCCTGCCAGCACCACTCATAACCAGAATATCTATCGCCTTGCCATACTTTGCCAGAAGGTGGGTTTTGCCCCCTATATTGGCAAACAAGAGAGAAACGACCCTATGCTGGCAGGACTTAAACCATTGACTTATCTTAATGTGAAGACCGAGTCAGTTAAGCAGAAACGCATTGAGCAGATTGATATAATCTGGGCGCAAGCAGATGGTACTCCGGTATGGGCTTTTGAAGTAGAAGAGCATACATCCATTTTGAGTGCCTTAGAGCGCTTTGCTGCCTTGTTATCGGCTGCGCCAGAATTGGGCAAAAACCGACAATTAACTATTGTGGCTCCAAAAGCCAGACGCAGAAAGCTTCAACAAGAACTAACTAGCTCATCTTATATAGGGCATCCCCAATATTTAGAAAACAAAATCACCTACATGTTTTATGATGACTTGGAAGTTGCATTTTCTCGATATAGCCACCGAGCCAGCCTCCGCCTCGAAGAGTTTCATGCCTTGTGCCACCTCCCGCCAATCGAAATTAAGTAACAAGAGATGATGATTAACATAACTTGGCAATAATGGGTTTTGTAAAAGACTTATTTGGCAAAGAGTCTCCCGACGTAAAGGTGGCGGACATTGATAATTTGATTGCCGCTAAGAAAGAGGAGAATCGATACTTGGAGTATAAAGACCCACGTATTCTTGGCATGCCCGAACAGCTTTCTCAATGGGTTTCTGCCTTCCTAAATGCAGATGGGGGACTGATCATAATTGGGGTTTGCGAGGATGATCCACATAAAAAGGAAAAACTTGAAGCGAAGATACTGCCAGCTAGGAAAGCGTTTGTTGGCAAGGAATATACCAAAGAGAGGGTAGAGCAAACAATATATAGCAATATCTATTCCTCCTCACGGCCTATAATCAATGTATATCCAGTGCGTGACGAAAGTGATGCATCTAAAGCTATCTATCTCATCGAAATACCACAAGGTGACAATCCGCCCTACCAAGCAGCTGATCGCAAATATTATCGCAGGCTTAATGCCACAAAATATCCAATGCCGCATTCAGAAGTTGCAGACTTTTTTGGCAAACGAAGGAAACCCGTGCTCTCATTAATCTTTGCAATAATCAAAGTCAATATTCAGGACTCCAAGTATTTGTTCACATTGAGAGTTTTTATATCTAATAGTGGTAAAGCAGTCGCAAAATATACCACGGTGACAGCTTCTTTTGATAATCTAGATATTGTTAAAGTCACGAAGGGGACAACCCAAAGAATCGATGATATTCGAGGTGACTTGCCATCTCTGCAATGGGATTACTTTGAGAATGTGATTCACCCGACGGGTAGCCGAATAAGAATTTGTGACATAGAACTCGGGGTGAAAGACAATAGCAAACCTTTTGCTATCAACTATAACGTAGTCGCTGAAGATATGGACTTGTTTACAGATAGCTATACTGTCATTACTACGGATGTTCTGCGCAGGGCAAGCGAGATGCTAGCTAAAGGAGGGAGCCCCACACTTATCCATTAGTACAGTAAGCCTTACCTGCTTATGTACTAGGTTTTTGCAACCTCAACAACCTTATTTCTGCTCCTGAAGCCGCTGAGAATCCTGATTTGGCTTTGGGAAATGCCAAAATGCTCTGCCAGCAATTTGATAACCGCCTGGTTGGCCTTGCCTTCCTTGGGCGGTTCTTTGACCTTGATTATGAAGCTATCCCCTTCCCGGCTAAGCCCTTCGGTCTTAGAGTCGGGTTTTACCTTAACCTGGATTTTCATTCACTAATTCTCCCCGCATTTCCTGATTATGAAATTCTACCAGTTTAACTGGTGTTATCTCGTTGCTCAGGGACTTTTCGCTGTGAGCGAACACCCTGATATAGTTGCCGGTCAGCCCTGAATATATGCCGCTGCCGGGGCTCGTTTCCTTTTCCCACAGGACCGGCATAGTTTGCCCCAAGAACTGCTCACAGAAGCGGCGCCGAGAGCTTCGAGATAGCTCTAGCATCCGCTGGTTGCGCTCTGCTTTAACTTTGTCTTTTATCTGCTCGGGCATCCTGGCTGCCGGTGTCTCGGGGCGGGGTGAGAAGGGGAAGACATGGATGTTGGCGAAACCAGCTTGCTGGCAAAAAGAGTAGCTCTGTTCAAACTCTTCGTCACTTTCCCCGGGGAAACCAACCATGATATCTGTGGTGATGGCTACCCTTGGTATCATGTCTCTAATCAAATTTATTGTTCTCTGATATTGGTCTAGAGAGTAGCTTCTCCTCATCCTTTGAAGCACGGTCTCGCTTCCACTTTGTAGTGCTAAGTGGAAATGCCGGCAGAGCCTTTCATCCTGCCACAGGTCGAGAAATTCAGAGGATATTTCCGAAGGCTGTAAAGACGAGAGACGTAATCTCTCGAGGCCGGTACTGGTGAGAATACGCTGAACCAAATCCCTGAGGTCAGCGCCGTCGTCTTTATAGCTGCCAACTTTCGTTCCGGTGAGGACGACTTCTTTGTAACCGAGGGCCACCTTTTGCTTAACTTCGTCAATTATCTGAGAAGCGGACAAGGAATATTCGTGAGGTCTTACTTTGGGCACAATGCAATATGTGCAGGGGCTATGACAGCCATCTTGAATCTTTATCAAGCTGCGAGTCCTGACGGTGGCAGCGGGTATCTGAGATTGCTTTGTTTCACCCTCACCCAGTTCTCTCTCTTCAAGCGAGAGGGTTTGGGTAAGGGCGAGCAGGTGCTCTTTCTCTTTGTTATCAACTACGAGGTCAGCAAGCTGTGCTAGCTCTTGGCGATTTCTCTGGGCATAACAGCCAGTGGCGATAATTAGTGCCCGGGGATTTCTTCGCCTTGCCAGCCTGAGCCAGTGGCGTGACTTGCGGTCGGCAATATGGGTGACTGTGCAGGTATTGGCAATATAAATATCCGCCCCGTCACCGGGGGAAACAAGTTGAAATCCGGCTTGGCTAAAACGGTTAGCCAGAGATTCCGTCTCGGCCTGATTGAGCTTGCACCCTAATGTATAGAAAGCTACCCTCATTGATATGGATTATATGTATTGCCTGGCGGAATGGTCAAATTATAGTTTTCAGCGTGATTTCGTATAAAACCCTCTCTCTCGAAGCCCGCAAAGACATTTTGTTAAAGCCTTTTCTGTGATATAGTTAGCGATTCTAACGAAAAGGCATTAAGCTAGGCTGCGAAATTGAATCAACGAGCTCAATGGAAAATCCTGCCTCCAGCGCCAGACGAATATTTAAATGCTTCTGCTCTTTCTCCCCTGGTTGCTCAACTTCTCTACAATCGTGGCGTTAAGCTAGAAGAAATCGCCCCTTTTTTGTCTACTGACCATAGGTTGGAGGGTAATCCCCTCCTCCTTCCTGATATATCACAGGCTGTAAGCAGGGTCTATAAGGCCGTGCTTTCCCGGGAAAAGATTGGCGTCTATGGCGACTTTGATGTTGACGGCGTCACAGCCACAGTTATTCTTGCTGAGGGACTATCATGGCTTGGTGCTGAAGTTATTCCCTATATTCCTGACCGCTTCAATGAAGGCCACGGATTAAAGATTTCAGCTCTGGAGAAGCTTCAGGCTCAGGGAGCAGATTTGGTCATTACTGTTGATTGTGGCGTAACTGACCTTGCAGAAGTAAAACAGGCGCAAGAGATGGGGATGGATATGATTATCACCGACCATCACATTCCGTTAGGGAGCCTGCCTCGAGCCATAGCTGTAGTTGACCCAAAGCGAAAGGATTCAGTGTATCCCTATCCGGAGCTGGCCGGTGCTGGTGTTGCCTTCAAGCTTCTGCAAGCGCTATTCCATAAAGATAGCCGGGAGAAATGGCTATCCAGATTGATGGACTTGGTAGTTTTGGCCACTATTACCGATTTAGTTACTCTTGTTGGTGAGAATCGTTACCTGGTGAAGGAAGGACTGAGAGAGCTTAATAGTAGCTCCCGCGTGGGAATTCGAGAAATGGTTAAATTGACCGGGCTGAAGCAGGGTGAACTTGATACTACAGATATCTCCTGGGTACTAGGACCTCGCCTCAATGCTGCTGGCAGGATGGACAATGCCTCCACCAGTTACCAGTTGCTCACCACTCAGTCACCAAAGGAAGCTCGCCTCCTGGCTCTGGAGCTAGAGGAAAAAAATGCCGAGCGGCAAAAGTTGACCAATGAAGTATTAAGCCGCGCGAGGGAGAAACTGGCCGCTAAACTACATCTGCCGGTGCTTATAGACGGTGACGAAAGCTACTCCATCGGCGTTATCGGGCTTGTTGCTGGCAAGTTAGCAGCTGCATTTTACAAGCCCACCATTATCATCAGCTTAGGCCCGGAGTTATGTCAGGGCAGCTGTCGCAGCATACCTGAATTCGATGTCGTAGTTGCTTTAGCAAAATGTCATGACTTGCTTACAGCTTTTGGTGGCCATCCCTTAGCCGCTGGCTTCACCGTAACACGCCAAAATTTAGCTCAACTAGAGGAACGGATTACCAGGCTAGCTACGGACCAATTAGGTCATCTTGACCTTCGCCCGGAAATAGTGATTGACGCCGAGCTTCCCTTATCTACTTTCAGTGGAGAGACTTTTAACCTTATGCAAAAATTGAGCCCTTTTGGTCAAGGCAACCTACAGCCGACCTTTCTCACTCGGCAGGTCGAGGTAATCGAGTGTCGTAACTTCGGCAACCAGGGCGAATGGCTGAGACTAAAACTCAGGCAAGGAAGTGTAATCTGGCAAGCTGTAGATTTTGAGTCGCGTAGAACAAAGGAAGAAATTCCATCTCACATAGATATTGTGTATAACCTGGAGAAAAGTCGTTGGAATGGAGAGGAGGTGCTAAGCCTTAATCTTCGTGACTTTGCTCCTGCTCAGCTTCGTTAGCAAGCTCGGTCACTAAAGGCTGCTTTTTGAATCGGCGCATTCTGATAATAAGCCAGGGCAAAAATATCGCCACTGCTGCCAGGTCAACGAATTGGGCTTGGCGAAGCCCCCAGAGCCATGGTTCCTCAGCGCGGAGAAACCTCAAGGCGAAATCACCGATGGCAAAAATGCAAATGAAAAAGAAAAAGAGACTGCCTTCGGGCTTAAGCTTATCTCGAAATTGCCACACAATACCAAAAACTATCAATCCCCATAATAAATGATAAATCTGAGTGGGGTATATTGGCACATTCCAATATTGAGGATCCATGCTATCTCGAGGCGTGTAAATTACCGCCAATGGGAAAAAATGAAACGGACTGGGCTGGCCGTAGCAGCAGCCATTCAGAGTGCAACCAATCCTGGCTATGGCCAGACCTAAAGGCGCCCCTACAGCAAGGACATCGCCGAGGCTGAGCAGCGAGGAGAAGCGCATTCTCGTCACCCCCATATAGATCAATGCTGCCGCAACGACGCCGACAAGCATGCCACTTTGGGCAAGACCAGCAAAGCCGATGATTTCTCGGGGGTTCGCCACGAAATGTGGCCAATCCCAGATTATGTATCCTGCCCTGCCTCCGATGAGGCCGCCAATAATACCCCAGAGGGAAATGCCGTAGATATCACGTGTAATGCCTCGTCTTTTTGCTTCCCTGAGCATGATGACTAATAGCGACGCGACCGCTATAGCTACCATAATCCCCCACCACCGTACCGGGTGGGAGCCAATAGTAAAAGCAACCGGGTTTACGCTGATAGTAAGCATTTATCTTTCCCTTTCAGTTTAAGAGAAAATAGCATCGACAAAGACCTCAGCGTCAAAGGGAGCCATGTCCTGTAATTTTTCACCGGTACCAATATAAGAAACGGGTATGTTTAACTGGTCGCAGATGGCAAATATTATGCCGCCTCTGGCTGTGCCATCCAGCTTGGCCAGGAAAATATCGGTGACGTCCACAGCTTCAGTGAAATGTTTAGCCTGGGCCAGTCCGTTTTGCCCTGTGGTAGCGTCCATTACCAGCAAGACTTGATGAGGGGCTGAAACATCGTGCTTAGCTACCACTCTCTTTATCTTCTTGAGTTCTTCCATGAGATTAAACTTGGTGTGAAGGCGGCCAGCAGTATCGATAATCACCGCTTGAGCATGGCGGCTATAGCCGGCCTGAATGGCATCATAGGCAACCGCTCCGGGGTCGCCACCAGGTTGATGGGCGATGACTTCGGCATCTACTTTCCCTCCCCAGTGTTTAAGCTGCTCGATAGCTGCTGCCCGGAAAGTATCTGCTGCTGCCAGGATAACTCTCTTTCCCTGCGAAGTAAAACCATAGGCCAGCTTGGCAATGCTTGTCGTCTTGCCCGAGCCATTAACCCCGACGACAAGAATGATATGAGGGGATTCTCCACTTTGCTCAGGAATCGAAGTTGCTCTCCGGGGGATGCTTAATAAGCTTACCATCTCCTCTTTCAAAGCTTCCCTTATCTGAGATACCTCTGAAAGCCTGTCTGTTTTCACCCGCTGTTTGACCTTGCTCAGAAGTTTGCTCGTAGTCTCTACACCAACATCAACCGAGACAAGTAACTCTTCCAATTCCTCCCAGACATCATCCCCGAAAGCGTCCCGGTCGAAAATCTTAGCTATTCTGCCAAACCAGGTTTCTTTGCTTCTTTTTACTCCTGGTTCAGTCTTTTTTAACAAATCAAACAAGCTACCTCCATCATCAAGGGTGCCTGTATATAGTAGCACAAGTGTAGACGACTTTTTAGCTGGCGATTTCTTGTCTTTCTGGCGAAGGCGGCTCAGGCTCTTTTCTCACGAATAAAAGAGGATATATGATGTCGCTCGTACAGCAGGGAATCCAAACTGAGAGGAATAAAAATAAGAAGACGTAAGGGAGCAAATGAATCCAATCAGCTATACCAAAGGCTATGAAGTAGAATAATGATGCCCAGGTACTTAACAACACATGTCCAAGGTGCGGGATTTTGGTTGTTTGTCTCCAATAGCCGATTCCAATGCCAGCTAGCGCCAAGAGATTTATCCACCATTTCTCGATAAAGGGCACTTCGAATTCCATCGGAACGTGAAGTAAAGTTCCGCCTAGATAAGGAATTATGGCATCGCTTATCGTGGCTATACCGATCGACCCTGTCCACCCAATCAAAATTGCCACCCAGAACTTGCCTTTCTTGTATCTCATATACATAGCTGTGGTTACAAGTGCGCTCAACAACACGTGGATTGGGTGTAAGGTATAAAAAGCGGTTTGAGAAATATGGGAAGGTACATTGCATAAAACTACTATGACCATGATGACAATTCCCGTAAGGGCGCCAAGGGCCGTGAAAGGGATATGCTCTTTGAGTTCCTTTGCTATGCGCTTGCCCATTTCTTATTTTGCTAGTGGAGCTATTTTTTATAACAACGGGAGCAGAGCCCGGAGAATTCGGAAAGATGATATTCGGTATGAAAGCCGAAATTCCGGGCGAAGTCGTTTTCCTCTTGACATAATGCTTTGTCGGCAAATTCTTGAATGGCTCCGCAGTGCTGGCAGACCATGAAGCGATGGCAGCCTTCTATATTATCTAAGCTGCACTTCACAAATCCACCGCTGGATAGCAACTTGTGAGCTAGATTGAGGCTGCAAAGCAAATCGAGTATGCGGTAGATGGTAACGTGGTTCAGATATTTGCCTCTGGCGCGTAAAATCCCCTGTATATCGTAAGGGGAAAGTGGTTTTTCGGTTTCTTCTAGCACCTCGAGCACCAGCTTCCGCGGCTTGGTCGCCTTGTGCCCCTGAGCTTGCAAAACTCGAATTGAGTCTTGAACCACGGCAATATTATACCAGAAAGAAAGACTAAATGTAACAATATTGCAATTAGCCTCGGAAATAGTCTTGTTCTTCCTGAAAAATACGGCTTAAGGAGCCCGAGATGGTGTATTCAAGGTTTGCTAAAACTTGAAATACATGTATTACCAGTGAAGGTGTAAAAGCTTGATTAATTTATGAGTATCGTTTGCAGGCGATACAACTATTTTGGGGCGTGGAGCCTATACCCCAACACCCTATGGTAACGCTCTACCCCAGTCCACTTCTATTGCGTAGTTGATACATTTGCTAAAGATCTCATAGTCAAGATAAGGACATGCAATATTATTTCTGTCTAAAATCTCCCTCGCTTTTGTGTCATCAAATATCCTGTCATCGTGAAAATTTGGCTCATATACATTAATGAAGGAATCAAACAAATTTTCTAGAGCATTCCTGGGCTGATTGACAAAATCCTCAGCCGGCACAGATTTGTAACCCGTGGCATTAAAGAATTTTTCCCCAAATAGAATGAGTTCGTCGAGTTTGCTTGGCTTTCTACTTGCCAAATGAAAGATACCGCCGTCCAAGCAATTCTCCATAATTGCCATACACCCGGCAACCGCAAAATCGATAGGAACTAAATCAAATGAACTTCCATCTATTTTTCCGATTCGGATAGGTATATAAAGTTTGCCATCCCCAGTCTTTCTAACACCCAGCTTTTCAGCCTTTAACCCGTCATTTTCTTCGATATCCTTTTCAAATAGCTTCTTCAAGTAATGTCCCGCCCTGAAAGGAACGTAGAAGGCCTTGAAGCTCAGGCTCTTTCCCGTTCTTGAATCCCCGTAGGTTATCGAAGGACGGTATATATTCACTCTTATCCCCTCCCTACTACAAGTTTCGAGCACATGGCCTTCGGCTATATGTTTAGTTTCTTCGTAAACGTTGTAGAATTGCTGCTGAGGTACATATTGCTCCATACATCTTCCACGGACTTTCCCTGCGACATATGCACTGCTCATATGGTGGAAGAAATAACATTTGCTCTCCGCTGCTAGCTTTAACACGTTGAGCGCGCCCTGAACATTTACCTTTTCCGCTTGCTTTCTTTCCCTTTCCAGAAATGACGTATCGGCGGCACAATGCCATATTTCGCCAATGTTTTCCGATAGATAAGTGTACACCTCATCATCTAAGCCTAACTGGGGTTCATCCACCTGTCCACTCAATACTTTGAAGTTCTTGTTATAAGGAAGGCCATGCCACTCCAGGACTTTTTGAACCCTTTCGTACGCACTTAGATTGTGCTTCGGCCGACATAAGAAGATAACGAAGTAGCCTCTCTTCAATAGCTCTACTGCAATATGACTCCCCATAAAACC
>Ga0315554_1002485_pt1 | contig 10596 bp, 9 predicted proteins | sample SalMarSW160370MG_FD_202114 | JGI IMG/M metagenome (GOLD analysis project Ga0315554, IMG submission 202114) | Salt marsh sediment microbial communities from the Plum Island Ecosystem LTER, Massachusetts, United States - Salt Marsh Sediment SW1603-70 ... | reverse complement strand
GATTATCGCCCTGCTGATTACGCTGGTGCTATTGTTTTCGTTCAAGGGGGATGTGATTCTCGCCAATCCGCTCACCATCCTCTGGATCGCGGTGCCGCTGTTTATCCAGACGGTGTTCATTTTTGCCCTGGGGTACGGGTTGGCCCGGCTGCTCAAGCTGACCTACGAGGACGCCGCGCCGTCGGCCATGATCGGCGCCTCCAATCATTTCGAAGTGGCCATCGCCACCGCCACCATGCTGTTCGGATTGTCTTCGGGCGCTGCTCTGGCCACCGTCGTCGGCGTGCTGATCGAGGTTCCCGTAATGCTTATGCTGGTGCGCATCTGCCTGCGCACGGGGCATTGGTTTTCGAGAACGAACCGCGCCTGATAACTGCGCTAACTTAAGATTTCCGGAATGATGATCCAGTCGATCATCCAATGATGATCGGCGTCACGAAACAGGCACACGATCCCGCCGTTGTGAAACAGCACCGGTTCGTGCGACGCATCGCCGGTCAGAAGCAGGCCGGCCAGCCTGCTCAGATGCGGCAGGTGTCCCACCAGCATCACGTTCCGGTACATACCCTTGAGCTTCTTCGCCCAGATCGAGGGATCGTCCATCGGCGCCAGCCCCTTGCTTTCCTTCAAGCCGTTTTCGGCGGCAATCGATTTGGACAGGATATCGGCAGTCTCGAGCGCCCGTTGTTTGCCGCTGTGGTATATCGTATCGACCTCGATCCGGCAGTTCTCTTCCAGGAAATTATTCACCTCGTTGACCGCTTCGGTGCCTCCTTCGGACAACGATCGTTCCGGATCGTGTTCCTTGCTCCATGCTTCGCCGTGTTGTACCAGATACAATTGCATGTCCATCCCTCCTGATGCGACGCCCGGCCGCACCGGTTGATATCGCCAGTCACACGATATACGCAATGTGCGTCGGGCTTATGTGTATATCTTTGGATTAGGACGAGCGAGAAGGCGCGGTATTTCCCTAATCCGGAAATCGGCTCATCATTCCCCGGCCAAAAACCGGATATTGCGCATGAAACGGTCATACTTCGCCCGCATGACCGGCGTTCCCGCAAACAATTCCTCGAATCGTTCCGGGGTCAGATGATGCCATTGATCGGCGGACATGGTCAAAATTTCCGGCCGCGGTTCGAATTGCGGTTCATCATGGCGTGCGGCGAAACGGTTGAAGGGACATATCCGCTGGCAGATGTCGCAGCCGAAGATCCATCCGGAATATCGGCCGGCCATCGATTCCGGGATATCCGACTTCATTTCGATGGTCATATAGGAGATGCATTTGCGGGCGTCGACGACATACGGTTCGATAATCGCGCCGGTGGGACAGGCGTCCATGCATTCGCGGCAGACGCCGCAGTGGTCGCCCATGAGCCGGTCGTAATCGAGTTCGATATCGAGGATCAGTTCGGCCAGAAAATGATAGCTGCCGGCGCGAGGCATCAGCAGTAGGCTGTTTTTGCCTATCCACCCCAGCCCGGCCTCGGCCGCCCAGGTTTTTTCCGTGATAGGGGCGCTGTCGATGCAGATTCTCGCCTCGAACTCGCCGATTTCATGCCGGATAGCCGCGATCATCTCGCGCAGTTTCTTCCGCAACACCCGGTGATAGTCCCGGCCCTGGGCGTAGAGCGAAATCAGGTACGGCGACGCCGGCGGATCATCCTGGGGACGGAAATAGTTATACGCCAGCGACACTACCGATTTGGCGCCGGGCATCAACTGGGTGGGATCGAGCCGCATATCGAGATGGTCGGCCATGTAGGTCATGTCGCCGTGCATGCCGTGCGCCAGCCAATGTTCGAACCGCATGGCGTCCTGTTCCAAAAAGCTGGCGGGGGCCATGCCGCAGGCGGCGAAACCCATTCGGGCCGCCTGCCGTTTTATCGCCGCCGTGATATACTGCCTATCCATCCAAACCTCGGGTCTCGATCTTCATCCGATTATATACCGGAAAGGCCGTTTGCATCAAAGCCTTTTCTTGTATACGCGATTTATCAGCAGCAGATCGCACCCTCCGGCAAAATTTTCATTATGTGATGGCGTATGTGATGAAAAAGCGTTTAGTTATGTGAGGAAAGGACACGGGCATGAAATACAGACGATTGGGCAATGCGGGAATAAAAGTATCCGAGATATCTCTGGGCGGATGGCTGACGTTCGGCGGCGCCGTCGACGAACAGACCACAGATAAGATCGTCGAGACCGCCATCGATCGTGGCGTCAATTTTATTGATCTCGCCGATGCCTATGCGCGCGGTGAGGCCGAACGGGTCTGCGGGCGGGTCCTGAAAAATTATAAGCGGACCGACCTCGTCATCTCATCCAAGCTGTTTTGGCCGATGACGGAAAACGTCAACGACCGGGGGTTGTCCCGCAAGCATATTTTCGAATCGATCGATAAAACCCTGGCGCGGTTGCAGACCGATTATCTTGACATCTATTTCTGCCACCGCTACGACCCGGATACCGAGATCGAAGAGGTTGTCCGGGCCATGGACGATCTCATCCGACAGGGCAAAATCCTGTACTGGGGCACGTCGCTCTGGGAGGCCGGCCAGATCGCCACCGCTGCCGCTACCGCCGACAAATATCTGTGTTATCGGCCGCAGGTCGAACAGCCGCGCTATAACATGGTCGATCGGCACATCGAGCCGGAAATCATGCCCACCTGCTCCCGGCACGGTATCGGGCTGGTGGTATGGTCGCCGTTGGCGATGGGGCTGTTGACGGGCAAATACAGCGACGGCATACCCGAGGGCAGCCGGGCTGCATCCAGCGACTGGCTCAAGAATCTTCTGACCGATGACAACTTGGATAAGGTGAGCCGGCTGTCGGCTATCGCCGACGATCTCGGGGCAACGATGGGGCAATTGGCCCTGGCCTGGATTCTGCGCCGGCCGGAAATCAGCTCGGCGATCACCGGCGCGACTCATCCCGAACACATCGCATCGAATGTCATCGCGTCGGATATCATACTCGAACCGTCGACCTTGACTCGGATCGAGGAAATCCTCGGCCCTGATTCAGAAACGAAATAACTTCACATTTATAGAGCGGGAGCAGAATCATGTTTACCGACGTCAGCAAATTAATCTCGGTGTATGAACAGGAACGGGCCAATACCCTCAAGCTGCTGGATGGTCTCACCGACGAATCGCTGGACAAACCGCACATCGAAAATATCCGCACCTTGGGACGCGCCGCCTGGCATATCGTCACCACCTATCCGGAGATGTGCGCCCTGATCGGCATTACCATCGACAAGCCCGGCGAAAAGGATCCTATCCCGGAGAAAGCCTCGGAGATCGCGGATGCTTATCGCACCGCGACCGAGGCCATGTTCCGCACTCTGAAAACATGGTCGGACGACGATCTTCAAAAGGAAGACGACCTTTATGGCGAAACCTGGCCGCGCGGCAAATCCTTGTGGGTATTTCTCATTCATGAGATTCATCACCGGGCGCAGATGACCATCCTGATGCGTCTGGCAGGTTTGCCGGTTCCCGGCCTCTACGGCCCGTCCCGGGAAGAGTGGGGCGCCTACGGCAAGGAACCGCCGCAGGTGTAGATTTTTCGCCAGGAAGGGAAAAACAAAAAGCCCCGGCATACCGCCGGGGCTTTTTTCATGTTCACATTTGACAGGTGCTACGGAATCACGGCACAGGGTTCCGGGCCACTCTTGAATATATAGTTTATCAGGTACACGGCGTCGCCGATGTTGACTGCTCCGTCGAGGTCGGCGTCTCCGGCTTCCAGCGGATCCGGGGGCGGGCCGCTCTTGAAGATGTAGCTGATAAGATACACCGCGTCGGAGATGTTAACCGCCAGATCGCCGTCGGCGTCGCCGCAGAGATATTCGATAAATTCGAAATCGTCCGCCGGAGTGAATCCCGATTCGAGGCCGGCCAGGTCATAATGGTTGACGCGCCAGTAATACGTACCGGGAACCGGCAGGGAATCGACCAAGGTTAGTGACGTGCCGACCAAACCGGTGGTATCAAGGAACAGGTTTCCGGGGCCGAAATGCGGATCATCCGATAGCTGCAGCGCGAAATATTCCGAGGAGCCGCCGCCGGATATCCCGGACCAGACCAGCGTCGGGGTCGGGGTCGTAATCGTATCGCCGCCGATTGGCGAAATGAGAACGGCCGCTGACGGGGCTTGTGTGTCGACGTTGAACGACCAGGTATCGCTATAATCGGTCGAATCTCCCTCGGCGGTCCGAAACGCCTTGACCCGCCAGGAATAGGTCCCGTCGGCAAGCGAGAGGGACGTCGAATAGAATTTATTGTCGGTGACGACGGTCGATACATCCGGCGATCCAAAAAGCGGATCGTTGTCGATCTCGATCCGGTAGGAAACGTCGTCTTCATGCCAGCAAGTCGACCAGTACAGGCTGTCCAGCGGAGCCGTCAGATAGGCGCCGTCGGGCACACCGAAGAGGCGCGGCTTGAGAAACGGGATCATATACACCGCCCCAAAAACATCCTGGTTGCCGTTGCGGGTGTCGGTCCAGACGGCGTTGACGTTGTCATGAAAGGCAGTCACGCCGATATATTCCGCGATTTTGCCCGCCATCGGCGACAGGAAATGATAAACGCCGGCCTCGTCGAATCTGCCTTCAAGTTCTGCATCGGCAACGGGAACGGATCGTTTGAGATCGTCGGGTGAAGACGAGACGTTGGTGATGCGGTGATTAGTCGTGATCGTCTCGCCGCCGTCGAAGGAATAGGCCGCGAAGACGTCGAACAGATAATGATTGGGATCGAGCCGTTGGTCATAGAAGATCATGACGATGACACCGTCCTGATTGACGGTCAGCCAGGGGTGGAACTGATCCACGTCGAATCCCAGGGGATCGTCGTTGACCCGCAGCGGCGGCAGCCAGGTTTGACCGCCGTCAGTCGACTTGATCATGACGATGTCGTCGTGATAGAGGGCGCCGTCCGGTTTGCCGTTGGTGGTCGAAATATAGATGTTGCCGTCGTACGGTCCGCCGGTAATATCGGCGTCGCCCGCCGCCGCGTTGTACACGTCGATATTGCCGTCGGCGTAAACGACGTTATTGAAATAAAATATCGGTTCCTCCATAATCGGCCAGGTCTGGCCGCCGTCGGTCGATTTCGACATCTTCATGGCGTAATAGCCCGCGCATTCATCGGGAATCAAGTCAGCCCCCGACCAAAAGACATACACCGAACCGTCGGCGCCGACGATCGGCTGGGTAAACTGCCCGGCGTCGATGGTGTAACTGCACGGCGGATGGACCTGCGACGGCCCAACGATCATCGTATCGCCAAAGGTAACCCCCCCGTCGGTGGATCGCGCGAACATTATCCGGGTCGGGTTGGGAAAACGCGCCCATCCGACATACACGTTGCCGTTGTACGGCCCTCCGGTCCGGTCGGCCGTGATAAACTGCTTGTCCTCAAACCACGCCCCGTGGTCGGTCGTGACCGGGTGCGGCCCGGTCCAGCTGATGCCTTTGTCCGTGGTCCGGATAAAGATGACGAAGCTGGAATCGTCGACCGCCGTCGGACTGTAATCGAGGTAGCAGCAAATCATCGTTCCGTCGTCGAGGGTCGTCATGGTCGGGTCGGATTGCTGGTTGTTGTAATCCATCAGGAGATCGGTCAAGGAATCAATCCAGGTCGCCCCGCCGTCAGTACTGCGACCGATTCCGGTCCGGCGGTAGCCAAGTCGAAAATCCCGCCAGGTGGCGAGTACGATATTGCCATCGGTCGGGCAATAGAAGACCTGTTCTTCGTTTTGCAATTGGAATGACGGTGAAGAGATTTGCACGTTGGGAATCTGGGCGAAGGATACCACTGCCCAAACGATTATGACGGCCGGGATAAGCCCGAGCATTAGTCCTTTTTTCATAAATATACCTCGCCGCTGATGGTTTTTTAAGTCGTCGGTATGTATGACGGTACAGGAACAATATATGAAAATTTTTCAAATTTACAACGAGATTTTCTTGGGCGGCGATTCGACCACCTGTCATGAGCCGACCCGAGAACGGTCGGCCGATTTATGATTTGGATAAAAATCGATAGTTTTTCGTCTCCATTGGGACGGTTTCTTCGTTATATAGACTAGATCAACCGACACCATTGGAGGATCAGTGATTTTTCCGACCCGACATGCGTCCGCCATATCTCTTTTTGTCTTTCTTCTTATCGGCATCGGCCGGGCCGAAGCCAGGATAATCCACGTTCCGACCGATTCGCCTTCAATCAAGGCTGCCATTTCGATAGCCGAGTCGCCGGACACCATCATGGTCAGTCCGGGCACCTACAAAGGCCACGACAATACCGATATTGATTTGGCGAAAAAGGCCATCACGGTAATGTCGCTGAAAGGTTCGACGGCCACCGTCATCAACTGCGAGGGAAGCCGACAGGATCCTCATCGCGGGTTTTACGTCCGGCAGGGCGAGGACTCGCGAACCGTCATCAAGGGCTTTACCGTTATAAACGGTTTTGCCCCGTTCGATCAGGGCGCCCAATCCAAGGGCGGGGGCATTCTTTGCACCCATTCCTCCTCGCCGACGATATTCGATTGCGTTTTCTATAATAATGGGGCGGTTCATGCCGGAGGCGGCCTGTACTGTGCGGACGGGTCATCGCCGACGCTGACCGAATGCGTCTTTGTCGACAATACCGCTCTCGACGATCTGCATTCGGGCGTTGTCGGTTATGGCGGCGCAGTCCGGTGCGATAGCTCCTCGCCGGTCTTCGTCGATTGCGTCTTTTCGTCCAATCACGCCAATTACGGTGGCGGCATGTCCTGCGCTCTTTCGGATATAACGCTGCAGCGATGCGAATTCAGCAGCAATCTCGCCGACGTCGTTGTCGCTTTGGAACCGGCCTTTCCCGGAATCGGCGGCGGATTACACCTGGATCGATCATCAGCAATGATCACCGAATGCTTGTTCGATGGAAATACCGCCGTTCAAGGAATGAACATGGGCATGCAGAACGCCATGGGCGGCGGCCTTTACGCCTATCAGGCGGCGCCCGTTCTCGAACGATGCACCTTTTACGGGAATACCGCCGAGAGTTATGGCGAGCAAGTGCCCGGGCTGGGCGCGGGGCTCTTTTTTGACGCATCCCCCATATCGATGCACACCTGTCTGATTGCCTTCAATATGGGGGGCGAAGCGATTTATCGCGATACCGTCGATACGCTGAGTCCGATCGCAATCTCTTGTTGCGATATTTATGCCAATGAACTCGGTGACTGGACCGGCCCCATCGCCGGCTTGTTCGGTCAGGACGGCAATATTTCGGATGACCCCCTGTTTTGCGACACCGCCGCCGGAAATTACGAACTTCGCGGCTCGTCACCCTGCGCCGCAGCCAATAATTCCTGTGCCGAAACCATCGGAGCCTTTGACGTCGGATGCGATACCGGGGCCGATGATGAGAATGCCATCTCCGGCATGGCCGGCGGCATCGACCTGAGCCAAAATTATCCCAATCCGTTCAATCGCGGTACCGTCATCGCTTATGCTCTCCCCCGGCAGTCGCGGGTTCGGATCACCGTCTGCAATATCGCCGGTCAATCCGTCCGCCGGCTCGTCGACGGCGTCCAGGCGTCCGGTTTCCATCGGGTGTCATGGGACGGGCGGGACGATCTCGGTCAAGAAGTCGCGTCGGGCATATATGTCTATCGGTTGCAGTCCGACGCAGTCGTGATGTCGCGGAAGATGATATTGATTAAATGACAAAGCGGTGCCGTTTGCTCAGGACGGCGGGGTTCGCCGGCGCTTGATCGTTTCCAACAGTTCCGTGATGCTTTCGATCTTGAAGGGCTTGATCAAGAAGCCGTCCACCCCGTCGACTGCCGGCGGGTGCTCCCCCTCCGCCGGGATGTATCCGGTCATGATAATAACGGGCAGGTTGGGGCGTCGCCGTTTGATGTGTCCGGCCAGGGTGATCCCGTCCATGCCCGGCATTCTGATGTCCGTGATTACGGCATCGATGGCGCGATTATCCAGAGCCGTCATGGCTTCCTCGCTGCCGGCCGCACCCAGTGTCCTGTAACCGGATACCTTCAGCGTTTCCATCAGCATCTGCCGGAAAGACTCATCGTCGTCCACCACCAAAATGGTGTCGCCCCGTTCGGGGGATGCCGACTCCGACAGCCGCGACATGACATCCTCGATAAGTTCTTCGATCTGGCCGATCCGGAACGGTTTGGGAAGAAAGCCGTCGGCCTTGATCGTTTTCAGGATCGATGAGTTGAAGGCGCCGGTGATGAAAATGACGGGAAGTTCCGGCTGTCGCCGCTTGATCCGGCGGGCAAATTCGATTCCGTCCATACCCGGCATGCGAATATCGGTGATGACCAGGTCCACCGGAGTCGTATCGAGAAAGCGAAGCGCTTCCTCGGCGCCCGATGCCCCCGATGCATCGTAACCGATTGTCCTGAGCGTCTCGATCAGCATATCGAGAAGATAGGGATCGTCGTCAACCACCAGTATTTTGACATCTGCCGCCATTATACCCTATGATCGTATCACTTCGAGGAGTCTACGCACTCTGTCCTTCACCGCGCCCTCGCTATTCGCCTCGATAATCAGCTTTAGTTTCGATTCGGTTGGCAATGGTCGCGCATGGAACCACCAGTCGGTGTACGTCACGGCCAAACCGTCGATGCGATCCGCATTGCCATCGGAAAAAACCGCCGCCAGTTTTTCGATTGTACGCGATAGGTCGGTCACCGGTTTGATGAATTGTTCGGACCGAACATACGGATTGATTTCTTTCAGTATGTCCTCAAGGTTGCGGTCGTCGCGGGATAGACGTTCCACCCACAAAACCAGCGCGATCAGGCCCGAATCGGCATACCAGTTGTCGCGAAAATAATAATGTCCCGAACGGTCGCCGCCGAAAACGGCGTTGTGCTTCTTCATGACGGATCTGATATTGACAGGGTCGGCCGAGGCGCGGATGGCCACGCCGCCGCGCTTTTCGATCCGATCCGGCACGGCCCGACTGCTGGTGACATCGAAGACGATTGTCTCATGCGCTGAAACCGTCAATAACTGATCCGCGACCAGCGCCGTTATCATGTCACCGTCCACCACTGAACCGCTGCCGTCGAGAAGGTACATCCGTTCGGCATCCCCGGCGAACGCCACCCCGAAGTCGGCGCCATTTTTCGTCACGATACTTTTCAAATCATCCAACTGCCTGGATTTATCCGAGGACGTCTCCCCCGGAATTATTTTGCAAGGCAGCCGCTCGCATACCAGCGATAGCATCCGGCCGGTCATTCCCGCACCGGCGTCGACCACGAGCGCGTACGGCCGGATCGTCGTGGGATCGACAAATGACAGTACGTGTTCTGCATACGCCGCGCTTATATCCTTGCGCACAGTCGTTCCCCGGGGGCCCGCCTTTTCGGCGCGGTCGTTGGCGATGTTGTCGGCGATCATATCGAAGATTTCGGCTCCCAACAGCGGCTCGGCCTCCCGGCGAAAAAGCCTGACAGTACCCGTCGTCGGAGTGTCCGCCGACGTAGTGATCATCGCCCCGCCGTCATAGGCGTTGGCGCCGATCGCGAAACAAAGCGCGTCGGTCGAAACCATTCCCAGATCGATCACATCGATGCCGCGATCGAGAATGCCCAAAGCTATGGATTCGAACAGACCTGCCGATGATGTCTGCGTATCCTTCCCGACGGCGAGGCAGGTCGGCTTCAGGTATCCCGCCAGGGAATTGCCGATCATGTAGGCTACATCCGGGGACAACTGCCCCGGAACCGTGCCTCTAATATCGCTGGCTCTGATGATGGCGCGATCGAAATCCATGATTATCCCTTCGGTCGTGTCGAATATAGAGTGTTTTTAATAATTTTGTCAATTCCATATCGGGGATACGGTTCCAACGGGAACACCGACGAGACATGCGGCCGAAGCTTGACAATCCGAACGATTTCACATAGATTGGTGTAAGAGGAAGGAAAAGGAGTGCCTATGGGTCTGAGCTGCTGGAATTGCGGGAAGGATACGGGGACAGAAGGCAAACCCAGCCGGGTGGATCATTGCCAATCCTGCCTGGCCGATCTCAAATGCTGCCGGGGTTGCCGATTCTATGATCCTTTCGCTGCGCATCAATGCCGCGAACGCGTCGAAGAAACCGTGAAAAATAAAGAAAAGGCCAATTTCTGCGACTTTTTCCAGGCCCGGGTGGTCGGCGCGAAAAATCTGGACAAGGTGGACAGCAAGGACGCCCGCAAGAAGGCATTCGACGACCTGTTTAACGATTAGGCGTTCCGACAGGGGGCATTAACGGGAGGGATTATCCTCGGCCATGAGCATCGCCACCGAATAGGTGGCTGCAGTCTATCAAACGCACATCATATCGAGGAGGGCTTATCATGCGACATCGTTACGGCATCGTAATCATGACCTTGATCATTTTGGTTGCCACATCAACTGCCTATGCCCAGCATCATCCCGGCAAATTCGGCATAGGGCTGACCGTAAATGGTTCAGATCCGGGATTTGTCTTTTCGATAGGTGTTTCGCCATCTTTTCTTCTGGAACCGACGTTCTTTGCGAAACTCCAAAAC
>Ga0315554_1002482_pt1 | contig 10609 bp, 13 predicted proteins | sample SalMarSW160370MG_FD_202114 | JGI IMG/M metagenome (GOLD analysis project Ga0315554, IMG submission 202114) | Salt marsh sediment microbial communities from the Plum Island Ecosystem LTER, Massachusetts, United States - Salt Marsh Sediment SW1603-70 ... | reverse complement strand
GGTGCGAATAACTCCAGTCTTCTTCTCCTCGTCATAGTCAATTAACGACAATCTCGTGAGACTTGCACCATACTCACCGTAAAGCTTGGCAACAGCGCTCCAAACAGCATCCATAACCTCTTTTCGGCTAGGTACTCCGTCAGAGTCTATTTGCAACGCCAAGTACCGCCGTTTAACTCTTTTCAACAGTCCTTCCCCTCTTTGATTACACGTATTCCCGGCGCCACAAACTTGGAACCCAGCTTTTCTCTGTTACGCTCAACGATAAGCTTAGGGTTCTGCGAAACCGCCTCCAACGCGGAAGCCTCACCCAGTCCGAAGAGAAACGCCAAACTAGCCATTTCCCGCGGCTTCCTCAGGAACCTCGCCTCGGAGACACCGCTTGAGAGAACGATTGGCACGTGAAATTCGCTGGCGATGGTAGCCTCTCGCCGCAAGTTCGAAAGAAACCTGGTTCTCGTGGGTCCTTCCAAAACAAGCAGCGGTTTCACATCAATTTCCAAAGATGTCAGGCTTTTGCTGGATAGTTCCGCTTCTGCTTTGTCGAAGAATCTTCTGCGGAAATCCAGTGAAGGAAAATTTATGAGGTCAACACGCCTGTCCTTGGCTGCCTGTCTGGCTACCTGCTTGTTCTCGCAGGCAACGCTGATTACCTCGAATTTTCTCCTCAGCCTCCTCAGCTGGTGCAGCAGCTCATTATGGGTTCGCGGTCGCAGGTCTACTCGTGAGGCAAAGTCTATTTTAGTTTCGTTGCAGATTGCCCGCAGCTTTGCAACTTCGTCTGCGGGTGTTTCAGGTGCAAGTGGCACAGCGATTAAGCGGTAGCCAAGTGTTGCAGCTTTGCTTATCATTCGCAAAGTCGCGGCAGGGTCTTTCACGTTCAGGCGCAGGTGCAAATCGGCAAAAACTCTTCTCATGGCAGCAACCCCGCTTTTCTGCAAATCTCCACGATCTCTTCCGCAGTCTTATTCTTGAAGTGAATCTTGAAGTGTATCGGGTCGTTCTGCGAAAACCTCACTTCGCTCTGACAGGCGGATTGCTTGTCAAACCTGAGGTAAAGGTTGCCCTTTTCCAAATGCAACTTCATATCTCTCTCTAATGCTTCTTTGTCCAGCGCGGTTAAGCCAGCCCCGATTTTCTGGAGAGCGGTTGGAAGGGCTTTTTTATCTGTGAGTTTGGTTTTGAAAAGTGTTATGGGGTTTCCATGGTGCCCTGTTAAGCTGGTTTTTTGGAAAACGGCGTTTTCGCTCATTTCTTCTGTTAGGATGTTTCGCACTGCGGTTAAGACTTTTTCAGGGTCTTCCGTGGCGTGAGCGAATACTCGTACGTCAATGTAGCCTATTGGCGGTTTAGAAGACACAAAGGCACCGCGTTTGTTAAGTGCGGTTTCTACTTTTTAGCTTTTTTCTTGGGTTGCGGTTTCGGCTTCGGTTTAGGTTTAGTTTCGGCTTTTTTCTTTTTCGCGTAGGCTTTTATGACTTCGACGTTTTGGTCGTGGGCTGTTTTTCTCCGCCTATCCACAGGCAATTCCAGTTTTTTTGCTTCTGCAGAGTCTATGCCTGCCTTTTTAAGTTCTTCAAGACTGAAACCTCTGCCACTGCGTTTGCCGTCTGGCTTGACAACTTCAGGTTTTACGTGGTGCATTTTACTTTGCTCCTTTGGCGCCTCTGCGTTTGCTGGGTCTGACTTTTTCTGCGCCTCTGCCTTTCTTGCGTAGGCTTCGCACTTTTTTGCCTGCGCTTGTTAGGCTTCTGAATGCGCGGCGGTGGTGCTGTTTCTGGGTTATCCAGTTTACGTTTTTGTCGGTTTTTATCACGGGATGGTTTGGGTCTACGAGTATGACTTCGAACCATTTGTGGCGTCCATCTTCGCCTACCCAGTAACTGTTCAGAACTTCTAGGTTTGGGAATTTTTTGCCGGTGCGTTCTTCGGCGATTAGGCGTATGCTTTTGGCGGGTTTGAATTTTTTGACTCCCATGCGTTTTGGTCTTCGTCCTGAGCGTGGGCGTTGTTTTCTTAAGCCGCCTCTTCTTACTTTGGTGCGGGCTATGACGAAGCCTTGTTTGGCTTTGTAGCCTAGTTTTCTGGCTCTGTCCAGCCTTGTGGGTCGCTCTATGCGGGTTACGGTTGGTTGCTTTCGCCATGTGATTAGCCTCTGTTGCATGAGTTCGTCTACGTAGGATTTCTCTGGCTTTGACCATGCTTCGGCCATGTACTTGTATGCCATCTTTCTTTTTTCACCTCTCAGTTTATGTTTGCGGTTCAGCCCAGTTTGGGCCACATCCCAGCGGACACGGTTGGTCCGCCTGCAATTTTAAATGTTAGCGCCAAGCTTAAAAATAAACCTTTCCTGAACTCTAGCGCTCAGAAAAGACTACCCCCTCCCTTTTATATAGAGACTTCAATTACCGTTATCCAAAGTGTTGCTCCCATACCCACTTCTTTGTCCTTATCCGACCAATTAACAGTAGTGGTGTATAGCCCCAAGGGAGTGGCATCATCTGCAGTTATTGTCAGAATTATAGTTTTTGGCTCTAGATGTTTCAAGACCAATGGGTCAGGGTCAAACATCGCCACAAATGGGGATGGTTCTGAGGAAGCAACAGGTATGTTTTGGTAAGCTCCTAAATCCAAAGAAAAAGAAACGGTTAACTCCTCCTCATAAAGCATCGAACTTAAAGTAATGTTTGTACTTGCCGTCCCACCTTGATGGACAGTGACGTTTTGGTTTGAAAAATCAACACTGAAGGGTGAAGTGGCGTGAGAAGTAGCTGTCCAAACTTTAACCACTTTTCCCATGTCTGGGTCCACCATAACATGAACCGATACCCCCGTCTGTGTGAGGTCTGCAGGCACAATAAAGGACGCCATCGGATAAGTATAAACAGTCTCCCCGAAGAGTCCACCGCCTTCCGTGTATGAGCTAATTGTAACATTTCCATTGATGAAGTAGTCAGTGCCATAGTTTTCCTCAACATAGGCAATCGCTATACTCATCACTTCTTCTTTTTGCTCTTCACTCAAAGACCATTCCTTTTTTGGTTGGAACAGTGAAGAAACTCCGATTATTAGCAAGATAACAATAACTACCGAAAAAAGGAAGAGAATAATACGTTTCTTCCTCATTTTGAAAAACCCAGCTCCTCACGTGTTCTGTTAACTATTAATGATTTCGTTTATGAACAAGAAAAGCGTTTCTGTAAGAAATTATTTTGACAGCAGGAAAAGACCTGTTTCCGCGAGCAAGTTTGGAAATAGTCGTACTTTATTGTTTTTCGCGATGAAAGCCGAACGTTCAATTTGAACCTCTCGTTTTTTGCAGTATTCTTGGAAGTCCGTTATGCTTAGGAAATGCAGGTTCGGCGTGTCATACCACTCATAAGGCAGTGAAGGCGTCACAGGCACTTTTCCTCCGAAGAACATTTGAAACCTAGCGGAAATGTAAAGAAAGTTTGGGAAACCAACGATGGTTTTTTTGCCCACGCGCAACGCTTCCTTCAAGACAAAATCAGGTTTCTTAACCTGCTGAAAAGTTTGATTCAATATCACGTAGTCGAAGGATTTATCCGCGTAGTCCGACAAGCCTGTGTCAATGTCTTCTTGGAAAACGCTTAAGCCTCTGGCAACACAATGGTGGATCGCTTGCTCGCTGATTTCTATGCCTTGAGCGTGCACTTGTTTTTCTTCGATGAGACGCGCTAAGAGTTCACCGTCGCCGCAGCCAAGGTCCAGCACGGACGCACCTTGCTTAATCCAGTCTATAATGATTTGGTGTTCAATTTTGGTTGGCTGCTGCTTAACGTTTGTCACTCTCCGTTGTTGTAGCCATTAGAAACCGTGTTCAGGAAATGCTTGATGAGGTCTGCTTCTTCTTCGATTTCTAAAAGAAACGCGTCATGCCCGTAAGTGCTGTTTATTTCGCAGTATGTGGTGTCAACTCCTGCGAGCTTGCAGGCTTTCACGATCTCTTGCGATTGGTATGCTGGATAGAGCCAGTCTGACTTGAAGGCTATCACGAGCACCTTGGCTTTGACTTCTTTGAATATGTCGCCGAGGCGTTTTCCGTTCAGGATGTTGAAGTAGTCTATGGCTTTTGTTATGTAAAGGTACGAGTTAGCGTCGAATCGTTTAACAAAGTTGTCCCCGCGATACCGCAGGTATCCTTCAACCTCGAATTCCGCACCAAACTTGTATGGTTCCTTGTTTGCTCTGAAGCGCCTGCCAAATTTCGCTGCCATTGAAACATCGCTCATGTAGGTTATGTGACCTATCATTCTCGCCACGGCTAAACCTTTGGCGGGTATGGCGGAGCCGTAGTAACGCCCTTTTTTCCAGTTGGGGTCCGCCATTATTGCTTGCCTGCCTACCTCGTTGAAGGCTATCTGCTGAGGCGTATGCTTCATCGTTGTGGCAATGGGAATGGCGGAACGTATCCTGTCTGGGTAAGCAACCATCCACTGCAGAACTTGCATTCCACCCATCGAGCCGCCGATGACCGCCAAGAGCTTTTCGATTCCTAAATGGTCAATCAAGTGCCTCTGCGCGTTCACCATGTCGCCTATGGTTACTATTGGAAAATCAAGACCGTAAGGTTGTCCAGTATTCGGGTTTATGGATGAAGGCCCTGTTGAGCCCTTGCAGCCTCCGATAACGTTGGCGCAAATCACGAAGTACTTGTTTGTGTCTAAGCCTTTGCCGGGACCAATCATGTTGTCCCACCATCCAGGAGGATTTTTTCCTGCGGCGTGTGCGTCTCCAGAAAGCGCGTGAAGAACCAGAATTGCGTTTGATTTTTCCTTGTTAAGTTCACCGTAAGTCTCGTACGCTAGCGTCATGGAACCTAGTTTTTCGCCTGACTCGAGAGTTAACTCGTTTGGCGGAAGTGCAAAGGTAAAGGTTGTTTCGGTGTTTTGCAAGGTTTGTTCGAGTATGGTTATTTGTCTTTCACCTCACTGATGGCTGACTGGACGCTGTTTCCGTTCACCTTTTTGCTGAAACCTGCAAGGCTTGGTCTATGTCTTCGATTATGTCGTCTGGGTCTTCAATGCCTATGGAGAGTCTTATGTAATCCTCTGTTACGCCTGTTGCTGCCTGTTCTTCTCGGGTTAATTGCTGATGGGTTGTCGAAGCTGGATGTATTACGAGGGTTTTTGCGTCTCCTATGTTGGCAAGATGCGAGAGCAGCTTCACCGATTCTATAAATTTCTTTCCTGCTTCTAAGCCGCCTTTAATGCCGAAGCCTAAAAGCCCGCCGTAGTTTCCTTTCAGGTACTTGGTTGCTAACTTGTGGCTTGGATGCGCTTCTAATCCCGGATAGTTAACCCAGCTGACCAGCGGATGCTCCTTTAGGAATTTGGCGACTTTTAGGGCGTTTGCTGAGTGTTTCCGCTGCCGCAGCGGGAGCGTCTCTAATCCTTGCAAGAACAGAAAAGCGTTAAAAGGGCTTAAAGCTGGACCTAAATCACGCAGTAGTTGCACTCGCGTTTTGAAGATAAACGCTACGTTTCCTAAGCCTGGGAAATCTCCGAACGTGTCCCAGTATTTGACGCCGTGATAGCTTTTGTCGGGTTCGGTGAACTCGGGGAATTTTCCGTTGTTCCATTTGAATTTTCCTGAATCCACGATTACTCCGCCTATGCTGGTGCCGTGTCCGCCTATGTACTTGGTGGCTGACATGACGGTTACGTCTGCGCCGTGCTCGATTGGTCGGACTAAGCCTACGCCAACGGTGTTGTCCACAACAAAAGGGATGCCTGCGTCATTAGCGATGTCTGCGATAGCTTCAAAGTCGGGCACGTCCAGCTTCGGGTTTCCGATGGTTTCGGCGTATATGGCTCTTGTTTTCTCGTTTATGGCTTTCTTGAACTCGCTGGGTTTCGTGGAATCGACGAACGTTGCTTTTCTGCCGAGTTTGGGGAACGTGTAATGGAACAGTTGATAGGTGCCGCCGTAGAGGTTGTTGGCGGCTACGATTTCGTCGCCTACCCGCGTTATGGATAGCAGCGCTAAGGTTTCTGCTGCTTGTCCAGAAGCCACGGCTAAGGCTGCGGTGCCACCTTCGATGGCTGCGACCCGTTTTTCGAAAACGGCGGTTGTCGGGTTCATCATCCTCGTGTAAATGTTGCCTACCTCTTTTAGGGCGAACAGGTTTGCCGCGTGCTCCGTGCTCTTGAAGAGGTAGGATGTTGTTTGGTATATGGGGACTGCCCTGGCGCCTGTTGCAGGGTCGGGGGTTTCTTGTCCCGCGTGTAACGCTAAAGTGTCAAGTCTTCTTTTGGACATTTTTTGTTTTGCCTCGTTGGTTTTGGGTGAGGCAACATCAAGTCATAACGTCGTTATATATTTTTTTGCGCGTTTTATTCCAAAAAGAATATTAAACCATGCCAATATTACTGACTCATGCTTCCGACACTCGAAGAAATCGCCCAGAAAAGGCGCTTACTAGGTTTAAAACAGGCTGAACTAGCCAAACTGGCAGGCGTAAGCCAATCTCTAATCGCAAAATTGGAATCTGGAAAAATAGAACCTTCCTACACAAAAGTGAAGAACATTTTCGAAGCGCTTGAAAAAATAGAAGTACAGACGAAGATTCAAGCGGGAAAAGTACTTCACAACAAAGTTGTCGGAGTTCAGAAAAACGAGCCGGTCTCCAAGGTTGTGCAGCTGATGAAAAGCTATGGCTACTCGCAGCTTCCCGTTTTTGATGGAAAACTCTCGGTAGGTAGCGTTTCTGAAAAAACCATTTTGAACCAGATTTTGGCTGGCAGAGATTTGGCTCAAATAACCAAGTTGCCTATCGAAGAAGTGATGGAGGAGGCTTTTCCTCAAGTGGATGAAGATGCTCCACTATCGTTGATCTCAAGTCTTCTGCAAGTTTATTCTGCAGTGTTGGTATCGAAAAAGGGCGCGGCGGTAGGCATAATCACCAAGGCAGACCTGCTGAGAATTCTCTAAATTTTCCCTCAAAAAACGGATTTGGTTTTGAAAAACTGATAAATATAAGTATGTTATATAAGTTCACTTCAGTTGATCAGCCATGTCCACCTCCTGCGAAAGCGTTGCTCGTCACATTTTGCCGCTTTATAGGTCTTTTGTGGCAAAAGAACTTGTTAAGAAATACAAGTACACGCAAGTACAAGCAGCTAAAAAGCTGGGCACAACCCAAGCTGCAATAAGCCAATACCTGACCGCCAAACGCGGACATAAAGGAATCCAAAATTACGAAGAGGTTGCGCCTCTAGTTCAGAACGCCGCGGCTGAAGTAGCGGAACGCTTGACAACAACGGAGATGAGTCCAGAAGAATTCAGTGAGTCCTTTTGTGACCTGTGCAGGTCCCTGCAGAAAGCCAAAAAGATTTAGTGAGAAAACGCTGGCGCTGCCGTTTCAGCTAAGAACTCAGTTCCTTGATCAGTTCTTTCGCGCGGTCCATGCGGATTTTCCGTTCTTTCACCATTCTTTCAGCCACCAAATCAATCAGCTCCTCTTTGGCGCCGGCTGCCACGGCAATGTTTCTAGCGTGGAGCGACATGTGACCACGCTGAATGCCCTCGTGTGCCAACGCGCGCAGTGCACCGAGATTCTGAGCTAAGCCCACCGCTGCGAGTACTTCGGCGAATTCGTTGGCTGTTTTGACGCCGAGGATTTTCAGGGCGATTTTGGCTATTGGGTGAGTCCGCACGGCGCCGCCTATGAGACCTACAGCCATGGGCAATTCAATCTCGCCTTTCAGGTCGCCGTTCTCGTTTTTCTCCCACGTGGAAAGCGAGGTGTACCTGCCGTTTATGGCGGCGTAGGCGTGGGCGCCTGCTTCTATGGCGCGGTGGTCGTTGCCCGTGGCGAGAATTACGGCGATTATGCCGTTCATGGCGCCTTTGTTGTGCGTAGCAGCACGGTAGGGGTCTGCGGCTGCGAAAGCGGAAGCGTTTACTATGCCGTCCACGACTTCTTCGCCGCCTAGCGCTTCTTTGGGCACGGTGCACCAAGCTCTTGCCAAGCGTTTCGTGGCTAGGTTGCTGATTATCCGCAGATACACGCGACCACCTGTAATGCGCTCTATCAGCGGCGCTACGGCTTCAGCCATGGTGTTAACCGCGTTGGCACCCATGGCGTCGCTGCAGTCCACATGCAACTCCGTGATCAGCATAGGTCCGACAGTTGTGCTGATTACTTTTGCTTCCAAGTCTTTTGCGCCGCCGCCCACGGACGCCAACACTGGGTCCTGATCATTAGCTTTCTTCAGGATTTCCTGTTTAGCCGCTAAAACCTGCTGTTTAGCCGCTTCAGGGTCTGCGATGCCAACCACTTGTATCTGCCCTATCATCACGGGCGGCGTGCTGTTTGCGTGGAAGCCTCCGCCCTTCCGCACCATCTTAGCCGCGTAGCTGGCAGCCGCCACCACAGACGGCTCTTCAATAGCCATGGGAATCAGGTAATCGCGGTTGTTGATGAGGAAATTGACGCCGATGCCCAGCGGCAGGGGAAACGCGCCTACCACGTTTTCTATCATGCGGTCAGCTGCGTCTAACGGCAACGAGCCAGTGTTCTGCAACAAAGCACACTCTTCGTCGGATAAACCTGCAAACTCTTTAATGAGGGCTATGCGTTCTTGTGGGCTGAGTTTGTAGAAACCTGAAATTGAAGATGATTTCATGGATTATTCACCGTGATCTATCGTAGCGTAATCCATTCTATGTTGTATATCTTGCAATTAAGTTTTCGGGGATTTCAACAAAAAAGGTGCTATAATAAAAAAAGGGAGATTTATTATTGGACTGTAAGCTGTACTGTTATATCGATTGACTGAGAGGCTGTAGCATCTACGCTCGCTTTTATAATCCATTGTACCGCCCATGTTTCTCCATTAGGTATTGAAACACTTCCTGTTGTGGTGACATTTGTTGGGCTGGCTACCATTTGTATTTGAGCGCCCTGTTGAACACCAGTCCCGTTAAACATTGCTATGTATACATATTCAAAATTGTCGCTAAAAGGTCCAGTTAAACTAGTCACTGTGAGATCAATATCTTTGGCTGAGCCTGCGGTGTTTGAAACGTTAACAGCTTCATCATATGTAAGTTGTTCATCTACGGCGATGGATATGGTGTCAAAGGTCACCGTCGTACCACTGTCCTGTACTTGACTGCTACTAATTGTGGATGTATCGGCACCATTAACGAGTGCTACTCTGGTATCGGTTATGGTTATATCTGTTCCATACATGAATAATTCACTGTACGCATGTACAGCTGCTGTTGCAATGAAAATCGAGGTAATCAGTAACGTAACTATTTTTAGGCTTTTCTTGTATTTCACATTCATTTTGTTTTTTCACCTCCGTCTTCGTCTTTTATCTCTAAGGGTTTCTTTCCAAATTCTAAGAAGGATGTAAAGGCTAACGCTTAGGACAATCATGCAGGCTATGGCAAGAGCTATGGCTGAAGATACGAATACACCGGTGCTCCACGTGGGCTTATAGAGTGCATATACGGCTGCGCCTGTTATTGCTGTGGCTGAGCCTATGACGATGTACCACCATTTTGGTTTGAAGAACAGGTAGGTGCCGAATCCCACTACGAAGGTGTCGAAGGCGACTATGCCGATGAAAGTGGCTTCCCCCGAAACTTGAGGTAAAATAGCCACGGGATGCGTTAAGCCAGCAGAATAGCTTACAAGGAAGAAGGCAACTATTGAGAAAGATGGAAAAGATACGGTTAGCATGAAGGCTTTTGCGTAGTTGAGCAGTTTCTTGATTACGCCGAGGTAAACGTTGATTGCTACGATGTTCGCTAAGGCCACGATCAGGTAGATGAGGCTGAACCAGAAGCGCGTGTAATCGCCGAACGTTGCCATGAACTCTTTGGCTACGATTAGTTGTCCGAAGCCCGCAAGCGAAGCGACTTGGTACAGGTATGGGAGTTGCCATGGGAAGTGTTTGTCCAGCAGGCAGGAGAGTAAGCTTATCGCTAGGAATAGGTCTATGCCCAGCAGTAGGAAGAATTCGGGCTGTAGTGGTGCTGCCATTGCTGTGCGCTCTCGTCGTTGAACTCGGAATCTTGTTCCGAACCCTTATGAGACAGAAGTTACGGCTACTTTAAAATAAATATTGTGTCGTAATATTCACTAAACGTTATTGTTCAACACATATACACAAACAAACACTCACAAAACAAGCTACCGCGGCATCGCAACCGCAGGAATACCCAAACGCTTGCTTATCTCCCTAGCCAACGTTACGCCATGACTGACGCGGTAATTATCCGTAACCACCCGCTTAGGCTTACAACGCCGAACATACTCAATCAAACCATCAAAATCCGAGTGGTCACTCAACGCAACCAGATGCTCCCGTTCACCAATCTGCCTACACGGAGAACGAAACTCCCAACCACTAACACAAATACGCGAACTACCCACCAAACCAACACTTTTCCGTGAGTTCATGTGATAAAACGCAACGCACGGAAGATTCCCATCCAGCAACTCCTTGCCTTCATTCTCAGTCGAAAGCGCCAAACAACCCAACTGCATCCCATGCGCTTCACACACCTTAGAAACACGAAAAACCCTTTCAGGCATAACAAACGGCACACTCACATCAGCACGATGAAG
>Ga0315554_1002481_pt1 | contig 10611 bp, 7 predicted proteins | sample SalMarSW160370MG_FD_202114 | JGI IMG/M metagenome (GOLD analysis project Ga0315554, IMG submission 202114) | Salt marsh sediment microbial communities from the Plum Island Ecosystem LTER, Massachusetts, United States - Salt Marsh Sediment SW1603-70 ... | reverse complement strand
TCTTTAATTTCGGGGACATTTTCAATCAGGCATTCTTCATCGCTCAAAATTGTTGCCGCCAAAATTGGTAAGGCAGCATTTTTATTACCAGCAACGATTATCTCGCCATTTAACGGTGTGCCACCACTTATTCTAAATTTTGCCATAAATTATTTCCCCTTTAAAATAATTTTCAAATTGACTCTTTGGAAATAAAATTACAGAGATAATCACAGACTTCCTCAGTGCCGAGAATGCCCCCAAGGTCCATTGTAATCCAATGATTATCAAAATTATTTTGGACTGCCCTATCTAAAAGATCAGCTTCCATATTTAATTTTAAATCTTCTAATATATTTTTTAAAGCCAACACGGCACATAAGGGATTGGCAGTGTTATGCCCGGCATATTTGGTTGAGGCGCTTTGCATAATTCGATATACTCCAATAATGTCTGGATTGATTTCAATTGAATATGCCAACCCATAACCGCCGGTAATCGCCGTAGCTAAGACAGATAAAATATCACCAATATTACCAGGTAGGAGAACTACTCCAAACTCGTCGGGATCTTCGAGGATATCCTTAATCAGCGAATTAAAAACTACATAGCTGATTTGCATATCTGGATAATCGGCAATAACATTTTTAATCAATGATCTCCAAAATAGATGACTTTGAGGTAATATTGCACTTCTGTCACTAAACCAGATTTTATCACGTCCCTTCTTTTTAACGAATTCGAGAGCTGTTTTGATGAACTGTTGGGAATTTCTACGCGAATAAATATTGGTCTGAATGACCATTTCAGTTTCTTTACCGATATTGAGATTGTTTTCAGCAACACCCAACAGACTCTCTAGATTTTCTTTTATGATGAGGATATCGATTGATTTCATTTCGATATCTTTGATTGTGGACAGCCAACTACGGTATAATTTTACCGGATGTATGTTTAAGATTAAATTCAGGCGATTTCGAAGAGTAAAGATTATCTCCTTGGCATGTTTCATATCGGGGATTCGCGGATCGCCTAAAGGTCCGAGCAGAATCGCATCAAAATTTTTGGAAATTTGATCAACAAATTCATCCGGCAGTGTAATTTTCGTCTTTAGATAGTAGTCAGCGCCGTAAGGAAATTTCGTCAGTTCTATTTTTGAGTTGGAGCGTATGTTTAAAGCAGAAATAATTTTTTCAACCTGAGCAATTAATTCAGGACCGATCCCATCACCTTCAATAACTGCAATCCGGATTGTTTTCATTTCTGGCATTTTTAGAAGCTTTGATTAATATATTCGTAATACGGTGTTATCAGGCGATAATCTCCAAAGCCGCTTTCATCTATGAAAACAAATGTTCGGTTGATCTCATAATAGTACCAGATTTCATAGGGCTTGGATTGAATTTCAAAAGGATGCCTTTCGATATCATTAGGTGGACCAAACAGAATAAAAATCATACCCATATCGGTCTTCCACCCTTCCAAAAAACCGGTAAAATGCTCGTTGGCATATTGAACTCGTTTATAATATTCATTCATAAGTTCATTTGTATCGGTATTTGGCGATGGATCTTTCTCTTTCCAGAATTTTAAGAATTTTTCCTTTTTTTCGGCATCTTTTGAATTTTTAATATCTTTTATGACGCCGGGATTAGCAATATAACGCATCTGTTCGACTGCTTGATCCAGATCTTCAATTAGTTTTGACATCCCAACCCACCGCAGCTGGAAAACACGTTGCTCACTGGCTTCATCACGACCAATTTTAACTGTAATTCTCAACTGATATTTGGCAAACCCGAGTTGACTTCGATCAATGGTCAGCCTTTTTTTGGTAATTCCGTTATAAAAAGTATCTTTTACTGTCTCCGTAAAAAGTACTTTTTTCTCCATATTGGCAACTGAATATTTAATTACTCCTTGACCACCATCGGACAAAACATCAAACACTACATTAAAATGGGGCTTTGAATCCGAAACCGTACCTTCTACCGAGGCAACTTCATCAAGAGTACCATTTTCATTTTGAAATTCTTTTTCGATAATATTGATATTACTTAAAGTAATCGGTTCAGTGTAAAATTCGCTGGAGTCAATTTTCTTTTTTCGGTATGTACTTTTTTTTGTATCAAGATCAAGCACACCAATAACTAACATTAGTTTACTCGGTTTAACGTTATAGGTCACTTTATTTACATCAAATAAATCTTGAGAATTTGTCTCATCAAAAGATTTAGTCGACAATTCCTGAGTCCAAATCCGAGAGGCAACCTTGGCATCACTTTCATCTAGTAATGTGACAGAGATTTCATATTGAGCAACGAATAACTTATCTTTTTTGATAAATTGGATAGCATCGAAGGGTACCTTGATCGTAATTTCAATTCTGACTGAGTCTTTGGTTTCAAGCGGGAATGCACTGGCTTCATAATAGAAAAATGGTGTATCTGAACTCTCATTATATTTCGCAGGTTTTTCTTCTTCTTTGGCAAAGATGTTAAAAGCCAATAATAAAATAATAAAAACTGCTTTTATTAAATTCCTAAAATGCATACTTCCTCCATTGATACTTAGTTAATCCTTGATCGGTGGCAAACCAAACCTGATCGCCGTCAATCAGGATTTTGTAAACATTATTGCCCGCTAATCCATCTATCCTGGAATATTGTTCGGTATAGTAGTCCTTCAAACGGTATAAAAAAACACCCTTAGAAGTACCAATCCATAAATAGTCGTCACTCATTGACATGTCATATACCGCCGTTTCAAAGGGATTAAAAAACAATGGTGCAGTTTTCATAATTTTTCGATCAGATGAATATTCCAGAAAACCATCCGGGCGATAAAAAAGGGCAATAGAATCATTGGCAGCCATGGCGATGTAATCAGCCGCTATCTGTCGGTCAATGTTTGTCGCTTCTCCAAACATATCATAATGTTCAACATTATGGGTTAATTTGTCAACAGAATAAAGGCCGTTATCGGTACCGATCCAGACTAAATCATTAGCTACAATTATTTTATAAATCTTCATTTTCTGACGTTTATTAGTTAGATAAACTCTTTTAATATCCAAATCTAGTAAGGTAATTTTATTTAATCCCAAGGGAGTTCCAATCCAAGCCAGTGAGTCTTCCAGAGCAATAGTCCAAATGATTTCATCCTGTAAACCTTTTGACATTGAATAACGATGCCAGCGGTTTTTCAGAGTGTCAAAGACCAATAATCCTTGTTCGGTTCCAATCCAGACCCGATCATTGAGTGCAGCCATATCATATACCTTTTCCGAAGAGATTTCGGGAATAATCCCGCTTTCAAAGTAAGACCAAGTTGCATCGTAAGGATTAAATACAGAAATTCCACTGCGGTTAAAATCATCATCCTTTCTTTTAGATAGGTTTCCTAACCAGATAGTGTCATCAGATCGAGCCATTGCAGTAATCGAATTTTGTAATGGACCGATTGGATGGACAGTCATCGTCTTGATATGAGATTCACCCTCGATAATCCCAAGTCCCCATACACCACCAAAGAGATCACGATTAATATCAGTAAAAAAAATACTGACCGGAAAGTCGCGAAAATAATCATCGTAAATTCGCCAATCTGTCTCGAAGCGGTAGGGTTGATTAATGAGATAATGCTGAAATGGCGGAAGCGGATCATTCCGGCTTGGCGCCCACTCAACAGAAACGGAAGTACTGGATGAAAATCCGACTGACGAGCCTGACATTTTATTAATAAACTCCAAGATATTATTCGTTGCTTGAATCCAAATATATTGAAAATCAACTCCCAAACGATAAATGGATTCAGAATCAGGAATATTCAATCTTTCTTTGGAAATATTAGTCCATTTATTAGCTGTCGGTATTAAATAACTGATTCCTTCACGATGGGCAGCCCAGAGATAGGAAGTTGCTGGATCAAATAAAACAGCGGTAATATAATCATCAGCCATCCCATTGCTGACGGTATAAGGTTCATCCCAATATTTGTTGTATTTCTGATACGGAATTATCCCACCACTTGTACCAAAATAAACGTATTCATGTCCAAGACTTAAGCTGGTGGGATAATTACTGTTCTTATAAGTAACCCAGTCTCCCATGTCATAAATTCGGACCGGTTGGCGGTTTACTTCTCCAGGCAATAATCGATATGTTAAAAGTAAAAAGAGGATAAAATTAAATTTCAATTTCATTTTTAACGTACTCTGATGAACATTTTACCAGCCAGCTGCTGAATATATCCTTTTAATTCGAGAGAAAGTAAGTGCGGTAATATTTCATAAGGAGATTTTTCAAGTTTGGTTGCCAGGTCATCAATGTTTATTGGTTCGTTTGATAAACTTTCGAAAACTGCCTTCTCTTCTCCCTCAAATTCAAATTCAATCTTTAATTGTTGCGGTTGCTTAGGATACTTGCGCATAGGCTCAATTTCTTCCAGGATATCTTCAACACAGGTAATTAATTTAGCCCCGTTTTGAATTAAGCGGTTAGTCCCCCGGCTTTTTAGATCGTTGATTCGTCCCGGCAATGCGAATACTTCCCGGTTCTGGTCAACGGCATAATAAGCCGTCAGTATTGCGCCACTTTTATCACCGGCTTCGATTACAATTACACCCAAGCTCAAGCCCGAAATAATTCGATTACGTCGGGGAAAATTTACTCCGTCAGGTTTTGTACCAAGAGGAAATTCTGAGCAATACATCCCATTTTGAATAATTTTAGTGCGAAGTTCACGATTTTCCGGTGGATAGGTTATGTCTAAACCATTTCCCAATACCGCAATCGTTCTGCCTCCATTATCTAAAGTTGCCCGATGAGCAATCGTATCAATACCACGAGCAAAACCTGAAATAATAGTAACTTCCTGAGCTACCAACCCTTTCATTAATTCTCCGACAACAGCTTTTCCGTATAAGGTGGGCTTACGAGTACCCACAATCGCAATTGCATCATTATCATTCTCGGTAAAATTACCTTGATAGTACAGTACAACCGGAGGATCATAAATACTCTTTAATTTAACCGGATAAAGATCATCAAAAATCGTAATTATTTGAAAAGGGCTGTTTTTTAATATTTGTAACTGGGACTCGATAGATTCCTGATTATCAAATGATTTGATCGCTTTAGCTAAACCTAAATCAATTCCCGGGATTCGACATAATTCGGCAATACTTGCATCAAAAACCCGTGTAATATCTTTAAAATGATTTTTAATATTTAGAATTCTACGCGGACCTAAGCCCGGGATTGAAATTAAACGCAGTGCGGCAGTGCTATTATCCATTAGTATTCAAAAGGATTACAATTTCAGTTAGCAGTTGATCTAAGCCCATTCCTTTGATTGCCGAGATTGGAATTACTTTAAGGTTTTCAATTTCCGGGATGGTTGCTTCTGGTTGGAGATCCCACTTTGTGAGAGCAATTATTCGTGGTTTGGATTGAAAATTTTTCAAATGATTATTCAATTCTTTATCAAGAATATAATATTGTTCTGGAATTTTATCACTAATGATTTCAATTAGAAATACTAACACTTTGGTTCGTTCCAGATGGCGTAGAAAACGATGTCCAAGTCCTTTGCCTAAATGCGCCCCTTCGATAAGTCCGGGAATATCAGCCATAACAAAACTTCGATAATCGCTATACTTTACGATTCCTAAATTGGGAGATAACGTTGTAAATGGGTAATCGGCAATTTTGGGTCTTGCAGCAGTTAGTTTGGATAGTAGTGTAGATTTACCTGAGTTTGGTAATCCTACTAACCCAACATCTGAAACGACTTTCAATTCGAATATTAATTCCTTTTCTTCAACGGGTTGACCAGGCTCGGCAAAACGTGGCGCTCGATTTGTAGGTGTCGCAAAGTTCATATTCCCCCGTCCACCTTTACCACCTCTGGCTACTATATAAGAATCATTATCATTGACTAAATCGGCGATAGCCTTCCTTGATTGCTCATCAATAATAATCGTTCCCGGGGGAACCCTGATAACGACCGATTCACCATTGCTTCCAGCCTTGTTACCACCTTGCCCTGAGATTCCATTACTAGCCTTATAGGATTTATGATATTTTAGGTCTTGCAAAGAGAAAAGGTTCGAATCAACCTGGACGATAATATTTCCGCCTTCTCCCCCGTCTCCACCACTGGGGCCACCTTTGGGAATATGCTTTTCTCTTCGGAAAGCAACGCAGCCTTTGCCGCCATTGCCAGCTTTGACTTTTATTCTCACCCAGTCTACGAACAATTTAGTGACCCTAATTAATAATTACCACACCTGTTTAAATCTATAACTGTCTACTATGTTTCGTTAATAATATTGACAAAAAATATCTCCTTCGCAAGAGCTACTTTGGAGATATTTAGCAAACAAGAAAATATTTTTACTGAGTGACTTGTTCCATCAATTCAATCATACGTTGCACAAACTCAGCCGGATTACTCAAATTACCGTCAATCAATAAAGCTGCTTCATAAAGCTGCATAATAGACTTGTGTAACAATACATCCTGATTATTGCTGATATACAGACGGTGAAGGTTGCGAATCAGGGGATGCTTCGGATTTATTTCCAATATCTTCTTTTGTGGAGCAATATCTTGTTTCATGAGCTTCATCATTCGCTCCATTTGCGGATCCAAACCATTTTTGCCAACAACCAGAGTTACCGGAGAATCAACTAATCGTTTTGAAGCGGTCACATCTTCGACTTTGTCTCCGAGAATTTTCTTGAATACCAAAATCAGCGAATTAATACTGGCTTCGTTTAAAGCATCTTCTGCTGAAGAAGTCTTATCCTCTTTCTTAATTTCTTCAAGACTGAGATCTGATTTTTCAACCGATTTCAGCTTTTTCTTCTCGAATTCCTCAATATCCGGTAGGACAAACACATCTACCGGGTCGGTTGTCAGCAACACCTCAATCTCATTTTTCCTGAAGTATTCAAGGTTCGGATTCCGTTCAAGAATTTCCCGGTTCTCCCCTGTGAGATAATATATTTCCTTTTGTTTCTCTTTTAGTCGCAAGACATAATCTTCCAGCGAAACCAATTCACCCTTGGGCTTTAGTGTTGATTCAAAACGAAGCAATTTGATTATCTTTTCACGATTGCTAAAATCAGTGTGAACACCCGTCTTCAACAGCATCCCGAAATTGTGATAAAACTTTTCATATTTACCGGGATCGTTTTTCGCCCATTCCTCTAACATTGACAATATTCGAGTAGTTAAAATACTCTTGATTTTCTCCATAACCGGGCTGTGCTGGGTCAATTCCCGGGATATATTAAGTGGTAGATCTTCGGTATCTACAACACCACGGACAAATTTTAGGTAATCCGGTAAAAGGTTTTTTGCATCATCCTGAATAAAAATCCGGTCAGAATAGAGGTGCAAACCTTTATCTTCGAGTTCATAAAACAGATTCAAAGGAGCCTTTGGCGGAATAAAAACAAGCGCTTTAAAATTCACTGCGCCCTCGAAAGAAAGCTGCAGATGCCCAAGTGGAGCCTCGAAATCGTTGGCAATAAATTTATAGAATTCAATTAATTCCTCTTCTTTGATATCATCTTTCGGATGCCGCCAGAGAGCTTCAACTTTATTGACCTTTTCTTTACCAATTTCGATTGAAAAATCGACAAAATTGGAGTATTTCTGGATAATCGATTTTACCCGATACTCCTCGCTAAAAGCTTTATGCTCATCTTTTAGCCGGAAACTGACCAGTGTCCCGCGCTTCTTGCGATCTATCTCTTCAACTGTAAAAGTCCCCTTCCCATCGGAAATCCAGCGATAACCTTTGGAATTCGGGTTGGCATGGCGGGTTTCAATTATCACTTCATCGGTGACCATAAATACCGAATAAAACCCGACTCCGAATTGACCGATCAAATCACCAGTTGGTAATTTTCCATCTTTTTGGACTTCCTCTAAAAATTTTAAGGTCCCTGAATTGGCAACGGTTCCAATATTATGAACTAACTCCTCCTCAGTCATACCGATTCCGGAGTCTTCAATACTGAATAGTTGTTTCTTAGAATCCAGATTGATGGCAATCTTCAATTCTTGCCCGGGATCAAGCATTTCCTGATTGGTAATCTGCATATAACGAACCTTATTCAAGGCATCTGAGGCATTGGAAACAAGTTCCCTTAAAAATATTTCAGGATGGGTGTACAGCGAGTGAACAATTATGTTCAATAAACGAGTTAACTCGGCTTTGAATTGGTAGGACTTCTTAGTACTCGCGGTATTTTTCTTAGCCATAATATTTCCTTTCTATTGATCTAATCCGTTATTGAAAAGCGAACATAAAATTATCGAATATCATGCCAAAAATCTACTCAGACAATCTGTCAGTTGTCTGCCCAGTTGAAGGTACCATTAGGAATTTATCCTTTCACCAAAAATTGCAATAAAGTGATAACTTTTGGATGTTCATTTCTTTTTTATTCCCTAAATTAGGGCGCTTTTTGGATTATCTTATTTTTAAAAAAAAATAAATAACCTTATTAGCCTTCTGATTTAATCAAAGACAATTTTCGAATAACCAATGCCGGATAATAGGTTTGTAGATAAAAATATAAAATAATGAATAATTATAAAGGGAGATCATTGCATGGCGAAAATATTGATTGTGGATGATGATGAAGATTTTGTTACTGCCGTTGCTCTTGTTTTAAAGAAGAATAACTTTGAGGTATCAACTGCGCATTCTCTTGAAGAGGGAATGGAAAAATTCGAAACAAGCCATCCCGATTTGGTTCTGTTGGATGTAATTATGGAACAACCCGATGATGGTTTTGTAATGGCTCAAACTTTAAAAAAAAGAAGTAGTTCGGTACCAATTCTGATGTTAACCAATATCGGTCAGGTAACCGGGATGGATTTTGGTAAAGACGAGGAGTTAGCGCCTGTTGATGATTTTATCCAAAAGCCAATAATGCCCAGTAAACTCCTTGAGAAAATCAATCTGCTGCTAAAAAAATAAGGAAGATTTCCATGCCCATAATTGATCGTCAAAAAATCAATCAGGAAATTGAAAAATTGAAATTTAAGTTTGGTGCTGATCGTTCGGCATTATTGCCCATGCTGCAGGATCTTCAAGAAAAATATGGCTACTTACCGGATATAATTCTGCAAGAAACGGCACATGCTTTAGGCATTCACCCGGTTGAAGTTGAAGGAGTAGCCAGCTTTTACTCTTTCTTCCGGACAAAAGAACGCCAGGGCAAGTACGTAATTCGATTATGCCAAACAATCTCCTGTGACCTTGCCGGAAAAACAAACACAGCCCGCCAACTGGAAAATGAATTAGGCATTAAATTTGGCGATACAACCCGCGATCATCTGTTTACTCTTGCGTACACCAATTGCCTTGGGATGTGTGACCAGGGCCCGGCTTTGTTAATTAATGATCGTCTTTTTTCGCGAGTAACACCCGATAAAGTATCCCAGATTATTGCCGATTGTCGGCGGGATTTCCTAAAAAGCGAGTTCCCGGAAGTAGTTCCCTCTGATATAAAAAAGACCGGACCGATTTTGGACAATAAAATCGAAGCAGTAGAACCACTGAAAAAAGCTTTATCAATATCCCGTTCGGAAATTATCGGCGTAATTCGGGATTCAGGGTTAAAAGGTCGCGGCGGAGCTGGTTTTCCGACAGCTATTAAATGGCAATTAGCCGGAGCCGCCAAAGGAGATAAAAAATACGTCGTTTGCAATGCTGATGAAGGTGAACCGGGGACTTTCAAGGATCGGATGCTGCTCTACGAAAAAACCGGCCTTCTTTTAGACGGAATGACCATTGGCGCCTATGCGATCGGAGCAAGTAAGGGCTTTATTTACCTTAGAAGTGAGTATCTGTATATGCGCAAATATCTGGAAAAGGCTTTGGATAAACGACGTAATCAAAATCTCCTCGGTAATAATATTCTTCAAAAAGAGGGATTCAACTTTGACATCGAAATTCGTATGGGCGTTGGCGCCTATGTCTGTGGTGAAGAGACCGCGTTGATCGAATCATTAGAGGGTTATCGCGGTGAACCCCGCAACCGCCCCCCATTTCCGGTTGATACTGGATTTCAGGGTAATCCAACTATCGTGAATAATATCGAAACCTTCATCGCTGCTGCTTTAATAACAACCAGTGGTGCAGATTGGTTTAAAAAGCTTGGTACCGAGAAATCGCGCGGCACTAAAATTCTCAGCGTCTCGGGTGATTGCGAACGACCAGGCATCTATGAATTACCGTTCGGAATTACAATTACCAAATTGCTCAAAGAAGTCGGCGGTGAAAATGCCAAAGCCGTCCAGATTGGCGGTGCTTCAGGTCAGTGTATTGCCCGAAAAGATTTTGAACACACAATCGCCTATGAAGATATTGGGACTGGTGGTTCGGTTATCATTTTTGGGCCAGACCGAGATATGCTACAGGTGGCCGAGAATTTCCTAGAATTTTTCGTCGAGGAATCCTGCGGACAATGCACCCCCTGTCGTTTGGGTAATCCTAAATTGCTCGAAGGTATCAAATTATTGAAACAGGGAAAATGTTCTGTTGCCTACCTGAACGAATTAAAGAAACTTGGCGAAACGATTCAGTTAGCCTCTAAATGTGGAC
>Ga0315554_1002480_pt1 | contig 10612 bp, 7 predicted proteins | sample SalMarSW160370MG_FD_202114 | JGI IMG/M metagenome (GOLD analysis project Ga0315554, IMG submission 202114) | Salt marsh sediment microbial communities from the Plum Island Ecosystem LTER, Massachusetts, United States - Salt Marsh Sediment SW1603-70 ... | reverse complement strand
TGGTCGATCGGATCCAGCGGGTACTGGATGCGCTGCCCGACGGGCAGGTCGTGTGTCATGGAGACTTCCACCCCGACAACGTCCTCCTCGGCGAATCCGGTGAGACGATCATCGACTGGGGGCCGGCAACGTCCGGGAGCGCGGCCGCCGACGTCGCCTGGACGGAGTACCTGTTTCGCCACGCTGGCTATCCGCCCGGCACGGCGTGGTGGCAACGCCTCATGATCTTCCTGTTGCGACGCGCCTTTCTCGCGCTGTACCGACGTGCCTACGAACGGGGGGCTCCGTTTGGCTGGAGCGAGGTGAGAGCCTGGGAGCCCGTGAACGCCGCCATCCGGCTCGGGGACGGAATACCCGAGGAAAGGGGATTCCTGCTCGCCTTCCTGCACAGGCAGTTCGGCCCGCACCGTCGGGCAAGAAGACTGACCTGAATCGCGATGCGCCCCGGTGAGGACACCGTGGTCTCCGTCTGACGTCGACCGGCGGACCGCGGTGTGCCCGAATCCCACTTCGAGTACATTGGGGACGCACAGCAGCCGGTCCCGGAGCAGGGACGAGACAACGAAAGGGTGGGACACGATGGAGACGAATCGGGCAACCGAACTGATGGCGGACCGCTACGTCTGCTCGGAGTCAGTCCTGCTGGCGACGTGCGAGGCGTTCGGGATCGAGGTCGACGAGAAGGTCATCCCGCAAATCGCCTACGCCTTCGCCGGGGGGATCGGAAACTCGGGCGCGGCCTGCGGCGCGGTCGCCGGCGCGACCATGGCGATCGGCCTCATCAGAGGACGCGGCGAGACGATGGAGGAGATGTTGGGCGTCCTCGGCCTAGCGGCGGAGTCCCGGAAGCGGTTCGAGGCCGAGAAGGGGACCATCAACTGCCGCGAACTGACGGGAATCGATCTGACCGCACCAGAGGGCGTCGAGCGGCTCATGAACTCCGACGTGCCCCAGACCGTCTGCTTCCCCGCCGTCGCCACGGCGTACCGGCTCGTCGTCGACCTGCTGAAGCAAACCGCTTAGCCTGCAGCCGCTGGGATGGCCAACGCAGAGGTCTACTACTTCTCAGGAACCGGAAACTCGCTGACCGTCGCGAAGAGGGTCGCCGAACGACTGCGCGGAGACCTCGTCCCGATCGCTTCGATGATGGATCGGGAGGAGATTCCATCCGAAGCGGATGTGATCGGCATTACATTCCCGGTCTACTACGCGGACCTCCCCAACATCGTCCGACGCTTCGCGGAGACGCTGGATTTCGACGAGACCGCGTACGTCTTCGGCATCGCGACCTACGGCGGGGCGGCCGGCGCTTCGCTGAAGACCCTGAACCGCATCCTTACGTCACGTGGGAGGACGCTGTCGGCCGGCTTCGGGGTCCACATGCCTCAGAACGCGTTCCGCAAGCCCTGGGAGAGCAGGAGACGGATCTACAGGCAAGCGCGGAAGCGGATCGACTTCGTCGTACGATCCATCGAAGCCAGGAAGCGCGGAATCTTCTACACCAACGTCCCCCTGCAGAGGATCCTGACTCCGTTCCAGGAACGTCTACGGCGCATGACCGCGCGGTACCTGGAGGAGGCTTCGAATACGCCCTCTCCCTCAGGGCTCACGGTCGAGGAGCTGATCCCCATAAGCGACAGGTCCTTCGCGGTGAACGAGAGATGCAACGGCTGCGGGACCTGCGCCCGGGTCTGTCCCGTGAACAACATCGAGATCGTGAATGGAAAGCCGGTCTGGCAGAACCGATGCGAGAATTGCCTGGCCTGCTACAATTGGTGCCCTACCGACGCCATCCGCGGAGGGATCGCCAAGTCAGGCTACCACTATCGCCATCCCAACGTGACAGCACACGACATCGCAAGCCGACATGCGGCCCGCGCCGCCTGCCCTTCGCCGGCGTCCCTCGATCCGGATCCGCGGGTACAATGATCGCCTGACCACGACACTCTTATCCGAGGAGCGAGCACACATGGCCGAAGAGAAGGCGAAGCCCGAGGAGAAGAAGAACGGCGAGACCGGTGAAGCCAAGGAGAAGAGGCGGAAGCTCCTCGGGATCGAGCCGGTCGAGACGAAGCACAAACTCACGCTGAAGGGTCGAACGATCGAGTACACCGCGCGGGTCGGGGTCATCCCGCTGAACAACGAGTTCGGCGAGATCGAAGCGGAGGTGTTCTTCACCGCGTACGAGCTCGACGGTGTCGAGGACCGAGCCGTTCGCCCGCTCACCTTCGCGTTCAACGGCGGACCCGGTTCGTCCTCCGTCTGGCTGCACATGGGCGCGCTGGGTCCGAAACGGGTCGTCATGGAGAAGGAAGGTTGGATGCCGGCGCCTCCGTACCGCTACGAGGACAACGAGCAAACGTGGCTCGATCGGACGGACCTCGTCTTCATCGACCCGGTCGGGACCGGATTCAGCCGAGCGGCGAAGGAAGAGCTCGACGGGAAGTTCTGCGGCTTCAAAGGCGACATCGAGTCGGTCGGCGAGTTCATCCGCCTGTACCTGACGCGGTCCCAACGGTGGTCGTCGCCCCTCTTTCTGGCCGGCGAGAGCTACGGGACCACACGCGCCGCCGGGCTTGCCGGACATCTGGTCGACAAGGGGATCACGTTCAACGGGATCGTCCTGATCTCGACCGTGCTCGACTTCGGCGCGATCCGCTTCATGCCGGCGAACGACCTTCCCTTCCAGCTGTTCGTCCCGACCTACGCCGCGACCGCCTGGTATCACGGCAAGTTGAGCGACGAGCTGCAGAGGCGCGATCTCCCGGACCTGATGAGCGAGATCAAGGCCTGGTCGGAGGGCGAACTGACCCTCGCGTTGATGAAGGGAGACCGCCTCGACGATGCGGAGCGTCGGTCGGTGGCGAAGAAGCTGTCGGCCTACACCGGGCTCGACCTCGACTACGTGCTCGGGACGAACCTGCGGATCAACATCTACCACTTCTGCAAGGAGCTCCTCCGGGGCGACAAGCGGAGCGTCGGCCGGCTCGATTCGCGGTTCAAGGGGATCGAGGCGCTCACCGTCACCGAGCGGCCGGAGTTCGATCCGTCGATGCTGGCGATCACACCTCCCTACACCTCCGCGTTCAACCACTACGTCCGCTCCGAGCTCGGGATCGAGACGGACCTGAACTACGAGACGCTGAGCGCAAAGGTGAACGAGAAGTGGGAGTGGGAGAAGGGCTCGATGCCCGCTACCGGCGAGGCGCTCCGGGGAGCGATCGCGAAGAACCCGCACACCAAGGTCTTCGTCGGGCAGGGGTACTACGACCTGGCGACGCCGCACTTCGCGACCGAGTACATGATCAGCCACATGAACATCGACCCGGAGCATCGCGACAACGTCGAAGCGGCGAACTACGAGGCCGGGCACATGTTCTACCTCGACGCGGAGTCGCTCGCGGCATTCCGGGCGGACATCGACCGGTTCATCCGAACGGCCGCATAGGGCGCGAAGCCGTCGGCCGCGGGACGGGGCCGGAGCCAGAGGAAATCCGCTTCGCACTTCCCGAAGAGTGCCCTCGGAGCGCTCGCCGGCGCCGGGATTGGACTGCTCGCCCACGGACTCCCCGCCATGGCCGCGTTTCGCTTCGACGCCGCATGGTGGGGAGCTTTCTGGGCGGATGGAGCGGCGTGCTCTAGGCCGTCCTGTCCGTAGCGACCGAACGACCGCCGACGGCGAGGCCCGATCGGGAGAGGGAAGCGAGGTTCATGCGGGAGCTCCGGCGGCCCGCCCGCTCCGAGGAGGGACCCCGGGACCAGGCGCGCGCCGACTCGAAGGGCACCGGACCGCGGCCTCCATCCGGGTCGTTCCCGCCGAGGACACGTGGATTCGGACGCGAAAAGCCGGTACCGTCTGCGGGTCCGTCCGCATTCCGAGCGGAGCCAGGGGGCTGGGAGAATGCACGCGAAGAAGTTCGTCCTGCGTTGCGTCGGGTGCGGAGAAACGCACGCTCCGCCCGCGTTGCGCTGCGATCGCTGCGACGGCCTGCTCCGCACGGACTACGCGAAGCAAAGCTTCGACCCACGAGAGGAGAACAACCTGTTCGACTTCCGCGACTGGTTGCCGTCCTTCGAAGCGGTCGAAACGACCATCGGCCCTGTGACCTACCGGAGCGAAGGACTTGCAGAGCACCTCGGGCTGGACGACCTGGTGATCGCGTTCAACGGGTACGCTCCTGAGGTCGGGGCACGGAACCCGACCGGATCGTTCAAGGACTTCGAGGCGCTCCCGACCCTCCTCTATTTCCGCGAGTACGGGATCGATTCGCTCGTTCTGGCGTCGGCGGGAAACACGGCGCGGGCCTTCGCGTACGCCGCGACCCTCCTCGACTACCCGGTGATCGCCGTCGTGCCGAAGCGGGCGTCGCCGGGACTCTGGCTCCCGTGCAAGCCGTCGACGGCGGTCCGAGTGGTCCTCATCGAGGGGAGCGACGACTACGCGTTCGCCATCGATGCATCCGGACTGATCGCCGAGACGCTCGGCGTCGCCCCGGAGGGGGGCGTCCGCAACGTCGCCCGCCGGGACGGCATGTCCACAACGATGCTCGAATACGCTCGCCGCTTCGGCGGCCTGCCCGCGCACTACGTCCAGGCGATCGGAAGCGGGACGGGAGCCATCGCGGTGTGGGAGGCCGCCCTCCGCCTGCGGGTAGCGGGGATCGGCGCATCGCTCCCGGCGCTCCACCTCGCGCAGAATGCCCCCTTCACGCCCGTCCACGACGCGTGGACCGGCGGTGGCTCCATCGATCCGGAAGCGAACGTCGAGGACCAGCTCCGTCGGATCGCCCGAATCAACGCTCCCGTTCTGGCCAATCGCACGCCCCCATACGCGATGCCGGGGGGAGTGCGCGATGCCCTCGCCGAGACCGGGGGCTCGACCTACGCCGTGACCAACGAGGAGGCGCGCGGGGCGGCCGGTCTGTTCCGCGATCTCGAGGGACTCTCCGTCGGGCCGGCCGCCGCGGTCGCGACGGCGGCGATGATCCAAGCCGTCCGGTCGGGTCGAATCGGCGAAGAGGACGCCGTGCTGCTGCACATCACCGGAAACAACGATGACCGGATCCGACGCGACTTCCGCCTCCACCGGGTCGAGCCCGTCGCGACGTTACGTCCCGAGGACATCACCCAGACCCACGTCGCTCGATTGAGGGCGACGATCCTTCCCTAGGCCAGTACGCGATTCGACGCCTCGGCGAAGCGGATCCAACGATCGCGCGGCGCTCGAACAAGATCGGCCAGCTTCAGGGGGATCGAACTCCACCTCGGTCCCCCGGGGGGGACTCGAAGAACTGTGCGCGTCTCCCGCAGTCGGCGAACGCCTCAAGGATCTCGTCCCGCCACCGCCGGAGAAGCTCGCCGCGGGAGACGCTGATGGAGTCGTCGGCGAGATTCCGATCGAAGAATTCGGGCCGGCTGTTGACGTGGGCTCCTCCGGAGTCACGCCCCCGCCGGGCCGAGCTAGCTTCCGACATCGGGAGCGTCCCACGCTTCGACGACGACGATGTCTCGGTCGCTGTCGTGAAGGATCAGCTCAAGGATGTGCGGAGCGCCTCCTCCGACCAGGACCCATCCCCGAGCGGTCCCCTGCAGTTCCCAAGACGTGGGCTCTCCTGGACTACGCGACTGGTTCAGCTCCCGCCGGCTGTACTTCCCTTCCCAGTAGACGCACGCCGAATACGTGCCGCGCGCCCAATCGGGAAATCTCTCTTCGTCGAGCCGGGCCGCCTCCGCCTCTCTGTCCCAGACCTCGTCCGGCATGTAGATGCCCGCCGGGACATTCTCGGATGCGACACCGAACAAGACGTTCCTTCCTTCCGTGATCCACGTCGCTGTCTGATCCGCCGTCCGCGAGCAGGCCTGGACGAGAAGGCAGACGATACAAACGAAAACGACCGATCGACACCTCACCGTTCCCCATTCCTGCTTACAGAAGCTCTCTCGCGATTCTGCAGGCGTGATCGGTCGCGGTCAAGGCCATCGGATCGATCGGCCGAGCCATTCAGGGCGAGCGGCCCGCCGAGATCCCTTCATCTTCGGCGCATCCTCGCCTCTTCGATCTGTTCCGCTCCTCGGGGGCGGCTCGGACAGGCCCATTCGAGTACGAAGCGCTCCACCCACTTAGGAGCAGGACGAAAGGAGGACGGCGGCGCGCCTCGTGCGACGCGTCCCCGCGCAGTGGAAGTCTGGGATTCTCGCACCGGCGAGCCGGTCCGGTCGTTCGTCGGCGCTCCGGCCATGCACGGGGTCGGGTTCTCGCCATCCGGGACCTTCCTGGTCGCCGTCCTGACAAGGGATCTCGTCCCCGAACCGGGCGGATCCTCGCCCGCGAGCGCGGTCGCCGAGAGGACTGGCTACCCGCCGCCCAAGCTCGTAAACTGAGGCGCCTAAGGAGGCGTCCATGAGGATTCGTTCGTTCGTGCTGCTGGCGGTTCTACTCGTTCTCGGCCTGTTGCTGTCCGGTTGCGGCAATCGTTCCTCTGTCGAGTCCCCGGCCGGGGTGACTGAGCAGGCACCCGCGCAGCCGGCCACCGAGACCCCGGAGGGTGAGATCGTCGCGTACGTCAACGGATGTCCGGCCTACCGCGACGACTTCGAAACCGCGAAGTCGTCCCTCCTCAACCAGTACGCGCAGCTGTACGCGCAGTTCGGGATGAGCGTCGACTCCCTCCTGACCGGAGCGGACGGACGGCTGTTCGAGCTCTCCTTGGAGACCGAGGCCCTCAACCGCGTGATGGCCACCGTCCTTGTCGAGGAAGAGGCGGATCAGCGCGGGATCCAGCCGACCGCCGAGGCCGTGCAGACGGAGTTCGACTCGCAATACGCTGAGTTCCTCGAGCAGGAAGGCTGGACCGAGGAGGAGCTCCGCGCGTACCTCGAGTCGCTGGGCTCATCGTTCGAGGCTTTCAAGGAGAACGCCCTCGACTCGGTCGAGTGGCAGCTCACGCTCGACGCGGTGAAGCGAGCAATCTCCGGTCCGGTCGAGCTGTCGGATGAGCAGATCGCCGCGTACTTCGCTGAGCACAGCGCGGACTACGCGACCGAGGAGCAGGTAAGGGCGTCGCACATCCTGTTCGGGACGTCCGACGACGATCTCCTCGCCTACATCGCCGAGCACCCGGCCGACTACGGGGTGGAGGGGAATCCTCCCGAGCTGGACGAGGTCAGGGATCAGGTCGTAGCCGATATCCGGGAGGAGGCCGAACGGGTCCGCGCCGAGCTTGTCGCCGGAGCGGACTTCGCCGAACTCGCTCGGGAGTACTCCACCGGCCCGACCGGCCCCGCCGGCGGCGACCTCGGCTGGTTCGGCCGCGGGGAGATGGTCGCGCCGTTCGAGGAAGCCGCCTTCGCACTTGAGATCGGCGAGATCAGCGAAGTCGTCGAGACGGAGTTCGGGTTCCACATCATCCTCCTGACCGACCGCCGGGACGCTTTCGAGCCGGAGCTGAGCGACGTGATCGACCAGGTACGCGCGGACGTCGAGGGAGAGATCCTCGACGAGCGAATGCAGACGTGGTTCAACGCGGTCTACGAGGCCGCTGAGTTCGATGTACTTCTGCCGCTCGTCGACGCCATGCGTATCGAGCAGGAGGACATCGATCTCGGCATCGCGGCGTTCGAGCGGATCCGCGACGAGGGCACCGTCGATGAGCCGTATCTCCCGTACTTCATCGGGGCGCTGTACGAGACGAAGCTGAACGATGCGCAGTCGGAAAGGACCACCCTCGAATCGGACGGGGCCGACGCGGCGGAGCTCGAGGCCGCCGACGCCCGGATCTCCGAATATCGTGACAGAGCCCTGGCCGAGTACCGCCTCGCGCTGGAAGCCGTCGGCTCGGATCCCGGCATCGAGGCGAGGATCAGCGATCTCGAGGGCCAGCTCGGTGAGGGCGGCGAGCCCGAAGACGCGTCCGCAGAGGCGGCGACCGACTAGCCCTCGGCTCGATCCGGGGGCGAGCCGTTTGGACCGGCGGCGATCCCTTTCGGCGCCTCGGCCTTCAGATGCCGATCGAACCAGGCGACGATCTCCTCCAGCCGTCGGACGCGGTGTTTCGGCTTGCCGCTGCGGGACAGCTCGTGGTTCTCGCCACGGAACATGACCAACCGGGTCTCGACCCCGTGATAGCGAAGCGCGGTGAACATCTGGATCCCCTCCGGAAGCCAGCAGCGGTAGTCCTGCTCGGAGTGGATGAACAGGGTCGGCGTCTTCACCCGGTCGGCGTAGCAGAGCGGTGAGTGCCACCACAACTTGTCGCTCCCGCCTTCGGCCCAAGGATCGGTCCCGAGTTGATCCGCGTTGAAGTAGTAGCCGATGTCGGTCGTGCAGAACTTGTGGATCCAGTTGGCGATCGAGCGCTGAGACACCGCGGCGTGGAAGCGGTCGGTGTGTCCGATCATCCAGTTGGTCATGAACCCGCCGTACGAGCCGCCCATTACCCCGAGCCGATCCCCGTCGAGGAACGGAAAGCGCCCGAGGGCCGCATCGACGACCGCCGTTAGGTCCTCGTAGTCGATCTTCCCGTACTCGCCTCGAATGTCGGCGAATTCGTTGCCACGCCCGGACGACCCGTGCGGGTTGGAGATGAGGATCGCATAGCCCTTCCCGGCCAGCATCTGCATCTGATGGAAGAAGACCTCGCCGTACGCGCCCCGCGGCCCGCCGTGGATCGTGAGGATCGTCGGGACCTTCGCGTTCGGATCGAAGTCGATCGGCCGGATCACCCAGGCGTCGATCTCGTCGCCGACTGCGGTGGAAACGCCGAACCGCTCGAGCGGAGAGATCGTGCGGTCGCTCAGGTTCACCCCGTTCAGCGACGTCAGTTTCGTCTCCCCATCGGCGTCGTGGAGGTAGAGTTCCTGCAGCGCGCCGGGACGAAGCTCGATCGTCAGCACCGACCCGCCCCGGACGTCATAGGCATCGACCGACCCCGTCGACTCGACGATCGGTCGAACCTGTCCGTCCCTCGCGATTCGAAGCAGACGCCCGACCGTCCGATCCGTCACGGAGACGTAGACGTTCTCTCCGTCGACGCGGAGCGTCGGCCCGCCTCCGTGCCGACAATCGGCGGCGACGGAATTCCCGACCGACCGATCCCATCCGGGTGTCAGCGAGGTCACCTCTCCGGATCCGATGTCGATCGACAGGATCTCGCGGTTTTGTCCGAGGCCGTACGGCTCCATGTCGGTTCCGGTCGCCACCAGCGTGCCCTCGTCGAGAAACCGGACCTCGTCGAGCTGCAGATCGCCGACCGGGAGCCGCCTCGTAGTCCCGTCGGAGAGGTCGACCGTCCACAGCTCACGGACGACCGGTGCCACCCCTCCGAAGCGCCGACCGATGACGGCGCACCGGCCCCCGCGCGCTTCGAACGCCGTCACCTCGAGCTCCGGATCGAGGAGGTCCTTCGCCTCCTCCGAGGCGGGATCGAACAGCAGGAGACGCTTCCGCCGCCGGTTGGTGAACCCCTCGCCGTTCATCCAGAACGGGATCTCGTCGAGCACCTCGTAGTCCCCCGCGTCCTCACGGTCCGGCTTCTCGGTCAGCGGAACGCGCGCCGTGTAGAGAAAGCGCCCGTCGTCGAGGCGCCGAAGCCCGTCGGCTTTGTGCGGCAGGACGGCGATCCGCTCGGCCTCTCCACCTCCGAGGCGAATTCGGAACAGGTAAGACTTCCCTTCCTCCTCGATGCGCTTGGAGAGGAAGAACAGCTCCGAGCCGTCGGCCCCCCAGGCGAACGGGCCGTCCCTGCCGCTGGCGGTCAAGCGCGAAGCGGCCCGGGAGCCGAGGTCGACGACGTGGATATCGGATCGATACTCGTTCTCCTCCGCGTCGGCCTGCTTGACGACGAACGCCGCACGGCGGGCGTCGGGCGAGATCTCGACGGCGGAAAGGAATCGGTACGACAGCAGGTCTTCGATCTGGACGGGTTTCATGGCGCCTCCTTCACGAAGACGAGTCTACCCGTCACAACCGGCGGTTTCAGCTCAGCCGCTGCGGTCGCCGCCCGTCCCTCGCGGCGTCAGGACCCTCTACGGGCTAGAAGTAGTACTCCGTCACGTTGACGATCTCGAGCCCGCTGCAGCCACGTCCGGTGTGCTCGAGCGCGAGGACGACAACCTGCCCCTCCATTCGCACGTCAAGGAGACCGTACATCAGGCTGCCTGTACCGATGACCGTAGTCAGCTGAACGTACTCGGATTCGTACGGGCCGAGGACGAACTCCTGCGAGTCGACCGCGGCGCCGTCGGCATCGTACGCGGTGATCGTACATCGTGCGGTCGTCGCCCACGGGTTCATCACGATGTACGCCGTCTCGGCATCTCCGACTTGAGTGTAGTACGCCCCGAGCCAGAACGGCTCGTTCGGGTCGATCTCCGGGACCTGCGCATAGATCGTGCCCATCGACACCAGCAACCCGTCCTTGTAGTACTCGAGCCCGATAATCAGCCGGTCGGTGCTGTCGACGATGACGACCCCCCAGTTGGCAGCGGCCGATTGGATGTTGTCGCCCAGGCGAACGTACGCCGACGCATATTCCGCCACCGTGCCGGACGTGTCCCAGATCAGTCCGCCGTAGGCGTCGTGGACTTCGATGGCCACCTCGTTCACCCGAGGCAT
>Ga0315554_1002479_pt1 | contig 10614 bp, 8 predicted proteins | sample SalMarSW160370MG_FD_202114 | JGI IMG/M metagenome (GOLD analysis project Ga0315554, IMG submission 202114) | Salt marsh sediment microbial communities from the Plum Island Ecosystem LTER, Massachusetts, United States - Salt Marsh Sediment SW1603-70 ... | reverse complement strand
GTGAACAACCTGCTTGGCGTCCGCATGGTCATGATGGACGGCGAGATCATCGACATCGGCGGCACCTATCTCGATGCGCCGGGCTACGACTTCTTGCCGTTGATCACCGGGTCCGAAGGCCAGCTCGGCGTCGTCACCGAGGCCACGGTGCGGCTGCTTGCAAGTCCTGAAGGCACACGGCCAATGCTGCTCGGCTTCGATTCGGCGGAAGCCGCCGCGTCCTGCGTCGCCGCCATCATCGCCGGCGGCATCGTCCCCGTGGCCATCGAGTTCATGGACCGCCCGGCCATTCACGTCTGTGAGCACTTCGTCGCCGCCGGCTACCCGCTCGATGCGGAAGCTGCGCTTATTGTCGAGGTGGAAGGTTCCGAGGACGAGATCGAGTATCTGCTGGAGAAGATCGAGGATATCGCCGGCGACTTCCTGCCGACCAGCGTGCGCCGCAGCCAGAGTGCCGAAGAGAGCGCGCTCATCTGGAAAGGCCGGAAGGCGGCGTTCGGCGCTATTGGCCAGCTCTCCGACTATGTCTGCATGGACGGCGTCATCCCGCTCTCCAAGCTGCCCAAGGCGCTGGATGAGATCGGCTGGATCTGCCGCAAATATCGCTTCGATGTCGCCAACATCTTCCATGCCGGCGACGGCAATCTCCATCCGCTCATTCTCTATAACGCCAACGATTCCATTCAGCTCGAGCGCGTCGAAATTTGCGGCGCCGAGATCTTGAGGCTCTGCGTCGAGCTCGGCGGTTGCCTCACTGGCGAGCATGGTGTCGGCATCGAAAAACGAGAGCTGATGTACGAGCAATATTCCGATGAGGACATCGACCAGCAGGTCCGCATCAAGGAGGAGCTCGATCCCTCTTGGCTGCTCAATCCGGGCAAGGTGTTCCCCATCGAGGGCCGCGACGCCCAGAAGATGCGCGGGCTCGAGTTGCAGGACCTTGGCGCCGAGATCGAGGCCGAAGTCGAGGTCGGGATTGAGTCCGAAGTGGTGGAAGGACACGACGCCCCGTGACCGGTCATATGCGCCTCGGCTTCCACGCTCCCGAGACGGAGGAGGAGCTTCAAGACCTCGTCGCCGAGGCTGCCGACACGCGCACGCCGCTCGAAGTCATGGGGAAAGGGACCAAGCGCGAGATCGGACACCCGGTGGGCGCGGGCGCCGTGGTCTCGACCGAAGCCATGGTCGGCGTCACCCTTTACGAGCCGACCGAGCTCGTCATGGTGGCGAAAACCGGAACGCCGCTCGCCGACATCGAGGCCAAGCTGGCTGAGAACGACCAAGAGCTTCCTTTCGAGCCGGTCGATCTCGGACCCATTATGGGCTACGGCCCGAGCGACGGCACGATCGGCGGCGTCATCGCCACCAATATTTCCGGCAGCCGGCGCGTCCTGAAGGGGGCGGCCCGCGACCATGTGCTCGGTGTGCGCGCCGTCAACGGCCGCGGTGAATTGATCAAGGCCGGCGGCCGGGTGATGAAGAACGTCACCGGCTACGACATCGGCCGCACCCTCGCAGGCTCCTGGGGCACGCTCGCCATCATGACCGAGGTGTCGCTGAAGGTGCTCCCCAGCCAACGCGAGTCCCGCACCATCATCTGTTTCGGCCTTACCGATCAGACCGCGATCGAGGCGCTGTGCACCGCCGTGGGCACGCCTTACGAGGTCTCCGGCACGCTGCACGCGCATGCGGAGCTTGGCGCGCGATTCTCCGATGAGGAAATCGCCGGCGCCGAAGCCGCCGTGACGGCGATCCGCGTGGAGAACTTCCCGGCCTCCGCCCGCTACCGCGCTGGCCGATTGCGCCAAGCGTTGCTCGCCTATAGCCCGGCGCTAGAGCTCGACCACGCGCGGAGCAAGAAATTTTGGAACGAGGTCCGCGCCCTGAAAATGTTCCAGGGCAAGCCCAACCCGCTCTGGCGCGTCTCGACCACGCCGACCAACGCCACTAAGCTCATCCACACTCTGTCGCGCAAGATCGATGTTCGCGCGGCCTATGACTGGTCCGGGGGCCTGATCTGGATCGAGACGCCGGCTCTGACCGACGGCGGCGCGGTTGATATCCGCCGCACGCTCGCCGAGCTTGGCGGCCATGCCACTTTGATCCGCGCCGACGCCGCCACGCGCGCTGGCATCGACGTCTTCCAGCCGCTCGAATTGCAGCTCGCGAGCCTGTCGGCCAAGCTCAAGCACGCCTTTGATCCGCTCGGCCTTTTCAATCCGGGCAGGATGTATCGGGATATGTAGCGAAGCACCATGCAGACCAATTTCAACGCCCTCCAACTCGGGGACCCCTCGATTGCCCGCGCCGACGAGATCTTGCGCCGCTGCGTCCATTGCGGACTGTGCACGGCGACCTGCCCAACCTATGTGCTGACCGGCGACGAGCGCGACAGCCCGCGCGGCCGCATCTATCTCATGAAGCAGATGTTTGAGGGCCGCGACATCCCTCCCACGACGGTCCACCACATCGACCGCTGCCTCTCATGCCTGGGCTGCATGACGGCTTGCCCGAGCGGTGTCGACTATATGCACCTCGTCGATCTCGCCCGCGTCCGCATCGAGCAGCGCGGGCATCGGGGAACGAAGCAGCGCCTCGCCCGCAGGTTCTTGACGCGGGTGCTGACGAATCCCAGCCGGTTCAAGCTCGCGATGGTGCTCGGCTGGTTCGCCAAGCCGTTCCGCAACGTGTTCGCCAAGATGGGCATGCGCCGTACGGCGGCGGCGCTCGCTCTCGTGCCGCAAGGTGCGCTGAAGCTGAAGATCACCAAGCCGAAATCGGCTTTCAATCCCAAGGCGCCCCAGCCCAAGCGCGTGGCGATCATGCTCGGTTGCGTGCAGGAAGTGCTAGCCCCGCAGATCAATCTCGCCGCCATCCGCCTGCTCAGGCGCCACGGCGTCGACGTCATGGTGGTCAAGGACGAAGGCTGCTGCGGCGCGCTCGCTCACCATCTCGGCCGGGAGGAGGAAGCGCGGGGGCATGCGCGCCACAATATCGATGCTTGGACCGCGGTCATGCGCGAGCGCCTGCTCGACGCCATTGTCCTCACGGTCGGCGGCTGCGGCACCATGCTCAAGGATTACGGCAACTTACTCGCCCGCGACCGCGGCTATGCCGAGCGCGCGGAATATGTCGCAGGCCTTGCCCGCGACGTCACCGAGTTCCTCGACGAGATCGGCCTCAACCCGCCGGTGATGTGGACCGGCCTGAAAGTGGCGTATCACGGCGCCTGCTCGCTCCAGCACGGCCAGAAGCTCGATGCCCTGCCGCGCGCGCTCCTGGAGCAGGCCGGCTACACGCTGACCGACATCCCCGAGGGACATCTGTGCTGCGGCTCGGCCGGCACCTACAACATTCTCGAGCCCGAGCTTTCCGGCGAGCTCCGCGAGCGCAAGCTCAAGAACATCGACTCGATCAAGCCCGACGTCATCGTCACCGGCAATATCGGCTGCATGACCCAGCTCAAAGGGGGCACCGACGTGCCCTTCGTCCACACCGTCGAGCTGCTCGACTGGGCCACCGGGGGCCCCTGCCCGCCGGCGCTGATCAAGCTGAAGGGCACCGCCCATCCCATCGAGGCCTTGGTCGAGATCGCCAAGGCTGCGGCCAAAGAACGCGCGCTGGCCGACTGACTATCCTCTCCTTCTCCCCGGCCCTCGCATCCCGCGTAGAATGCGTCACCTCGTCCGCTTGAAGGGGCGTTCTCGCGAGGCGTCGTAGGAGCGGGACGGGATGCGGCGCCTGCGGGTCTCGTTCGCAGCTTGACCTCCGGGCGGTGCCGGAGCCACCCCCGGGGCTACTAGGAGCCCCCGCCAGAAGCTGGCTGAAACGTGTTCTTGCGCTCAAGTAGGCCAAAGGCCGATAGCGCCAAGAACAAAGAAAAGCGGGGCCCGGTGCCGTAACCGCCGCAAAATAGCATGCGCTCGGAATGCGGCGAGCTGCGCCGTGCGCTCAAGTACCGAAGCGGTAGCGCAAAGAAACAAGCCGCATAAAAACTTCACCCCCGGAAGCAGAGCTCCCAGGGGTGAAGCGGAACCGGTCTTAGCGATGCGGCTAGTTGTTGATATCGCTGTTGTCTTCGTTCATCTGCCCCTTCTCGGCCGGGCCCATTTGATCCGACGGCTGGCTCTGGTGCTGGAGGGACTGATCGGGCGAAGACGGCTGGGTGTTCTGGTCCTGCTCGATGGTCTGGTCCTCGCTCGTGGCCACGTTGATGAACGCCGTCCGGACGTCGGCGGGCTGCGTCGCGGCGTGGGCAGGCGGGGCGAGGTAGCTGGATGCATCGGCGACCCCGCGGTCGGGCTGCTCGACTTGGGCGCAGCCGGCAAGCAGCGCAAAGCCGATAAGGGCTAGTGAGGTACGAAGCATGTCTAGTCTCCCTGTGCCGCCGCGCGTCCAACCACGATGGCTCGGAATCCCCGCTGAGGCGGCCACTTGCGGTCCTGCCATGGCGCGCGTCACCGCGGCCTTAGGAGACGAGGTGCAAATTGCTGCGAATTTTCTCCCGATTCACAGCGTATTTCGGGCGGAGCGCCGCGGGCCGCTAGTGCTGGTCCTGGGAGCCGTGCTGAGACTGGTCGTTATTGTCGTGCTCGCCATAGGTGCCTGGCGCGGTGTCCGGCGGGGCATAGCGCTCCACCCAAGGCAGGGCGTAGCGGTCGTAGTAGTAATTGCCAGTGGGATTGCCGGTGGGATCGGTGTCGCGGTTGTCGGCCAGCGCGTGGCCGAAGGTGAGCAGGAACGCGCCGAGGAACAGCGCCGCGGTCAGCACGAAGGAGAGGATTTCCGGCACGCGGCTTGGCGCGCGCGAGATGACGACGCCGTCGCTCTTCAGGACCCGCTGGGTCTCTGGCGAGAGGGTCTGGTGGGACATGGGGGCCTCCTGTTGGTCAGGTCCGGCGGCGGGCGAACGCCCCGGGCTCTTGTCCCGACCTATGACAGACGCGCCTGAAGAAAATGGTCAGCCCGGAACCGCCAATTTTCGAAGAAAGCGCGGGCGCGCGTTCAGCTTCAGGTAACGTCCGAAGGATCGCCGGGCGCGGAGCCCATGGGCGGGGGCGGGTAGACGGGCTTCGGATGCAGGAAGGTCATCGAGGCATAAGCGCCGACGAACGAGCCCGCCGCGGCGAACAGCACATAGGCCCATTCATGGGTGTAGTTGATGACGGCGAAGGACGACAGCAGGTACCACAGGCTGCTCCAGCTTGCGGCGGGAAGGCGCCTGCGTTTCACCACCGCGTGGGTGAACATGACGTAGATGGCGTCGGTCGCCGCCGTGGCGGCCATCACGGCGGCGGCGATGAGGGGATCGATATGGATGTTGGGCATGGGGACGGTCCTTCGCGTCTTGCGGCGGGCGGCCGCTTTACCAAATCATTGCTAACAAGGGTAAGCGGGACGCGATGCTGCATTGCAACAATCGCCGCCTTGCCTTATATCCCAGGTGAGAACAACGGGTCCCCTTGGGGGGACGAGCCAGGGAACGTAAGGGCGATCACGTGCTCCTGACCATGCTGAAAGCCAAGCTGCACCGCGCCACCGTGACCGGGGCGGACATGCACTACGAAGGGTCGATCGGCATCGACCGCGACCTGCTCGATGCCTCGGGCATCCTGCCGCACGAGCAGGTGGACGTGCTAAACATCAATACCGGCGCGCGCTTCACCACCTACGCCATCGAGGCGCCGCGCGGCTCCGCCGACATCGCCGTCAATGGCGCTGCCGCCCGCCTGGTGCAGAAGGGCGACAAGGTGATCATCGTCGCCTATTGCCAAATCCCCGCTGAGGAGGCGCGCAACTACCGGCCGACCGTGGTCGTGCTCGGCGAAGGCAACGAGATCGTACGCCTGCCGTAAGACTGCGCCTCGCGCTTCAATCTCTATAATCCGAACGGATAGGTCTCGTCGGGCCCGTGGGGGTGGGCCTCCGGCCGCGCCGCCACGGCGTCGGTCTCTGCGAACCAGATCCACGCATCGAACTGCTTCGACAGCTCCGCCTGGAAGTAGTGCGAGAGCAGCTCCGTCTCGGGCCGGTAGATCACGCCGATGGCGCGCTCTAGGAGCGGCTCGGCCAGCACCTCGCGGACGCTGTCCTTCTGGCCCGGTCCGGTCTCGAGGAAGAAGGCGTCGATGCCAGCGTCGCGCGAGCGGCCTTCGTACGAGTCGGGGCGGGCAGGGCGCACGCGCTTGATCTCCATCGGCTCGTCCCAGTTCGAGGCGGCCGCGACCGTGCCGCGGTCGGTGCCGAAGCCGATCAAGGCGCAGTCCTCGCCGAAATGCGTGCGGGCCAGCTGCCCGATATTGTGCTCGCCGCGGACCTGGCCCATCTCGGTGAACTCGGCATTGCCGACATGCGAGTTGTGCGCCCAGACCACCGCCTTCGCGTCGGGCCCGCGATGGGCGAGCACGCGCTCAAGCGTGTCGAACATATGCTGGTCGCGCAGGTTCCACGACTGGGCGTCGCCGTAATACATGATGCGGTAATACTGCTCGGCCGCCGCCACGATGCGCGCGTTCTGCTCGGCGTTGAAGAACGCGTCGCCATCGCGTGTGAGATAGCCCAGCCGGTTGTGCAACAGATCGACCAGCGCGTCGGTGACCGGCTTCTCGCACACGGCAAACCCGCGCGACAGCGCCATGTGCCCGTAGCGGGCAGGCTCGGCACGGAACGGCGCCAGACAGCCATAGCGATGGCGTGCGATCCGCGCCGCGTCCGGATCGACCCGGTCGAGATAGTCGAGCACCGCTTCGATGGACGCATTGAGGCTGTAAACGTCGAGCCCGTAAAAGCCGGCACGTTTATCCGGATCGGCGATAGTCTCGTTGACCGCCTTCAACCGGGTGAGGAACTCGCCCACCTGACCGTTCCGCCACATCCACGTTGGGAAGCGCGAGAACGCGGTCTTCGGCACTTCGGGCCGTGGCAGCCTGCGCACGAAGGAATCATAGACGGCCGCGTCGGGCCAATCGGCCTCCACCGCCACGATGTTGAAGCCGTGCTTCTTCACCAGCATCTCGGTGATGCGCGCGCGGGCGTCGTAGAACTGCGCGGTGCCATGGGTCGCTTCGCCGAGCAGTACCACGCGCTTGTCGGCGAAGCGCTCGGCAAGCGATACCAGCTCGTCGAGGTCGCCGAACGGCTCGGCGGCATCGGCGATCAGATGGCTCAAGTTTGTGCGGACGACCTTGGCCCGCTGCGAGGGGATCAGGAGGCCGTTGGCAAAGCCGGACGTCTCCGCATCGATCTGGGTCTCCGCTTTCGCTTTCTCCGGCCCGCCCCAGCCTTGCTCGCCGATCAGGGGGACGAAAGTGACGGCGCCATGATCTTCTTGCTCGAACGTGTCTTCTCCGGTGCGGCGCACGAGCAGCAAGGTCTGATGGATGTCGCGGCCCACCGGGATCACCAGCCGGCCGCCGACGGCAAGCTGCTGCTTCAACGCTTCCGGTACTTTGGGGCCGCCGGCCGAGACGATGATGGCGTCGAACGGCGCTTCGTCCGGCCAGCCTTTGGTCCCGTCGGCGCAGATGATCTCCACGTTGTCATAGCCGAGCTTCTCTTCCCGCTCACGGGCTTGATCCGCGAGCTCCTCATGGCGCTCGATGGCGTAGACGTGAGAGGCGATGCGGCTCATCACCGCCGCGGCGTAGCCGGAGCCGGCGCCGACCTCGAGCACCTTGTCGCCGGGGCGCAACTCGGCGAGCTCGATCATGCGGGCGACGATATAAGGCTGGGAGATGGTCTGCCCGGCCTCGATGGGGAGCGCGGAGTCTTCATAGGCGAACTCGGATAAAGGCTGGGCCACGAAGGCCTCGCGCGGGACCTCGCCCATGGCGGTAAGGACGCGAGCGTCGGCAATGCCGCGGGCTTCGAGATGCCGCGCCACCATGAAGGCACGGTCGCGGGCGTGGACGTCGTCCGCGCCGGGCTGTTTCGCATTGAGGGCTGTCATGGGCGCAATTCCTATCATAAGGCCGGCCCGTCCGGCCTTGATTTGGATCAGCAGGCGCCTTGAGTATAGGGCCTCCTGGCGAAGCCGGGGTTCTCGGATGGCCGCCCCTACCTTAATTCCCAGGTAACCCTGATCTTGACCTGGACGGTTGCCGTGCCGGCCTCGATGGGAACCGCCTTGGCCATGGCCCTCGGCGCGGCGGCCTCGGCGTAGCGGGGGATATAGCCGCCGTCCTCTTCGGTAATGCTCAGCACCGGCCCGAGTTCCACGCCCGCGGCCTCGGCATAAAGCTTGGCGTTGGCGATGGCGTTGCGCATGGCCTGCTTACGCGCCTCGTCCTTCAGCGCCTCGGGCTCCGACACGCCGAACGAGATCGAGCCGATCTGATTGGCGCCGAGGCTCACCGCCGTGTCGAGGATATCGCCGAGCTTTGCCCTGTCGTGCACGGTAATGTGCACGGAGTTGGTGACCCGATAGCCGGTGATGAAGGCCGCCTGGCCCTCTTTCTGCCGCTCGTAGATGGGCGATACGGAGAAGTTCGTGGTCTGGATGTCCTTCGGCGCGATGCCGGCGTCTTTCAGTCCGGCCACCACCTTAGCCATGGCCTCCGTGTTCTTGTCGAGCGCGTCGCGCGCCGTCTGGCCTTCCGAGGTGACGCCGGTGGTGATGTCCACCTCGTCCGGCGTGGTCTTCACCGCGCCGGTGGCCGAGAGCGAGAGGATCCGCTTGTCGGGCTCGTCAGCCAGGGCCTGCGGCGCTTGGGTCGAGATGGCCGAGGCGAGCAGCGCCAGCATGGGCGCGATATAGCGATAGGGGGAGGGAGAGGGCATGAGGTCATTCCGCCGTTGACGATTGGCTCCGATGTCGGACGTATGAGGAATCTGCTATGAGGCGGAAATGTGAGGTCGCGCCCATCGCCCTGAAAGGCGTGCGACTTTTCCGGAGACGAGGACACGCGAAAGAGAAGGAATCTGAAGCGGAATCGCTATTGTCTTGAAAGGAATCCGCTTCCGGGCCCGTAGCTCAATTGGTTAGAGCCGGCGGCTCATAACCGTCTGGTTGGAGGTTCGAGCCCTCCCGGGCCCACCAAGCTCTATAATAAGTAATTGAAAGGAAAAACACGTTTTTGACCTTCGCCCGCACCTAAACAAAGGGGGGCTCGCATAGGCGAAAGCATTTGCAGACCACTTCGCAGTCCCAGATGTCCGCTTTACGCCTGTAAGCTGACCTGCTCAGCGGCGCTATCGTCGTCTGCTTTGTGCCAACAGCGGACATTGCAGTTGTGATACAAAGGAAAAGGCCCCGCTCGGGGAACGGGGCCAGGGAAAGTGGCTATCAGGCTTTCAAATTGGCTCCAAGCCTAGTTCCTTCGTCCTAGCGCGAGTCTATTGGTTGCCTCCAGATCCAGCCGTCAGCTTCTCCATAACGTTGTCGAGGTTGAAGCTTCCTGGCTTCTGTCGCGGTGGGAACTCCTTGAAGCTCTCCAGCCACTTCCCGACATAGGCAGATGCTGGCGCGATTGCGAACATGTGCTCGAGGAACCAGCGGTCATAGCCCATCGCATGTTCTTCCTGAGCGCGCTCGAAGGGGTCCATGCGCAGGTTGACCAGAAGGGGTGTGCGTAAGGCAGAGAATGGCTGCTGCCATACGCTCAGACCCTCAGCCTTCTGCTCCAGGAACGTAGCTTTGTATTTGTTGTAGCGCAGGGCAGCGACGCTGCCGTCATCGGTCCAATAGATGAACTCCTTGCGCGGCCAATCGCCATCACCCTTGAGTGCGGGGCCAAGATCATAGCCGTCAAGGTGGACCTTATAAGTGCGGCCGCCGATGGCTTTGCCCTTTAGCAGCTCATCCTTGACGTTGGGGTCACCGGCTGCCGCAAGCAGCGTCGTCATCATGTCTTCATGGGCACCGATCTCGTTGACGATTGTGCCTGGCTCGATTGTGCCCGGCCAGCGGATCACCGTCGGCACCCGGTATCCACCCTCCCAGTTTGTGTTCTTCTCGCCGCGGAACATCGTGGTGCCGCCATCGGGCCACGTGAAGGTCTCGGCGCCGTTGTCAGTCGAGTACATGACGATGGTGTTGTCCTCGATGCCGAGTTCTTTCAGCTTGTCGAGTAATTGCCCGACCATTGCGTCATGCTCGACCATGCCGTCGGCGTAGATGCCAAGGCCGGTCTTACCTTCGGACTCCGGCTTGAGGTGTGTGAAGATGTGCATACGGGTGGAGTTCCACCACACGAAGAACGGCTTACCGTCTTTGTACGCCTTATCCATAAAGGCGAGCGCTGCCTTCGTGGTTTCTTCGTCCACGGTCTCCATGCGTTTCTTTGTCAGCGGGCCGGTGTCTTCGATTTTTTGCTTGCCATCAGGCATGGCCCAAGAATGGATCACGCCGCGCGGGCCGAACTTCTTTTTGAATTCCGGGTTTTTCGGATAGTCGGGATTTTCCGGCTCCTCTTCAGCGTTCAGGTGATAAAGGTTGCCGAAGAACTCGTCGAAGCCATGAGCCGTCGGCAGCATCTCGTCGCGGTCGCCCAAATGGTTCTTGCCGAACTGACCCGTGGCATAGCCCAAAGGCTTGAGCAGCGTGGCGATGGTCGGATCTTCGTCCGTCATGCCTTCCGGTGCGCCCGGAAGGCCAACCTTGGTCAGACCGGTCCA
>Ga0315554_1002477_pt1 | contig 10618 bp, 10 predicted proteins | sample SalMarSW160370MG_FD_202114 | JGI IMG/M metagenome (GOLD analysis project Ga0315554, IMG submission 202114) | Salt marsh sediment microbial communities from the Plum Island Ecosystem LTER, Massachusetts, United States - Salt Marsh Sediment SW1603-70 ... | reverse complement strand
CTTGGGACCAATGGTGAAATCGTTCTCGGAAACCGGGAACGGCTCTTGTTCTGCTCGACGGCGGCGGGGCCCGCGTTCGAAGGCTCATGCATCAAGATGGGAATGCGCGCGACGACCGGGGCAATCGCTCAGGTGACGCAGGCGGACGGGAGTTTCAGGTGCCGGGTGCTTGGCCCTGGGCCCCCGCGTGGGATCTGTGGAAGTGGTTTGGTCGACGCCGTCGCGGTGGGTCTTGCGACGCAGCACTTGGGCGAGGACGGCAAGATCCTGAAAGGGAACGGAAGCCTGACGCTCTGCCCGCCGGTCGAGATCACGCAGGGCGACATTCGGGAGCTTCAAGTGGCGAAAGCGGCGATCGCGGCTGGAGTGGAGATCTTGCTTAAGGATCTCGGACGGTCGATCGGCGATGTGAGTAAACTCTATCTCGCAGGCGCGTTCGGCAACTACATCGATCGATCGAACGCGCACCGGATCGGCCTGCTCCGCGTCCCCCCGGAAAAGATCGAGCCTGCAGGCAACAGTGCTCTCTTGGGGGCCAAGCTCGCGCTCTTCAGCGGCGATGAGCGTGTGTTCTCCGAGATCAAACAGATCGCCCGGCATGTCAGCCTCAACATGGACGAGCAGTTCCAGGATATTTTTGTCGGCGAAATGAGCTTCCCCTTGGCTGAAGAAGCATGAAAGTTCATCTGCGCGTTGCGGGTGCTCGTCGGAGCACCTGACCGGAGCAAAACGATGGCGAACGATACTCACGCAGCGAAGGCAACAACGTTCGGTTTCTTGTCCCTCATGGCGAGATTCTTCGAGTTGGCTGGAAGTCTGACGATCTTCTCGGTCCGGTTCCTCGGAAGTGTCCTCTTCCCTCCTTATGAATTCGGGGAGGTCAAGCGACATCTGGATGAGCTCGGCTCGCGCTCGCTGCCGCTTGTTGGGGTCACCGGCTTTATCGTCGGCTTGATCCTCGCGATGCAAACGCGTCCTACGTTGTTCAGATTCGGTGCGGATGCCTACCTGCCGGCCATGGTGGCCATCTCGTTTGTGCGGGAACTCGGTCCGGTGATCACTGCGCTGATCGTCGCGGGGCGCGTGAGCTCCGGCATCGGCGCCGAGCTCGGTTCGATGCGCGTTACGGAGCAAATTGATGCGATGGAAGTCTCCGGCATCGATCCGTTCAAGTTCCTCGTCGTGACGCGCGTGGTGGCCTGCATCATTCTTCAGCCCTTGCTCACCGCCATCGTCGACGGGCTGGGGCTCCTGGGTTCCTACGTCGCTGTGGCGATCGAATCGGACATGTCGTGGCAGCTGTACTGGAACAGCGTGACGCAGTCCCTGACATTTGCTGATCTGGTGCCGGGGATCGCGAAGACGCTGATCTTCGGCTTCATCATCGGGCTCGTCGGGTCTCATCAGGGGTACAAGGCTACAGGCGGCACGGTGGGCGTTGGCAGGGCATCGACGACTGCCGTCGTTCTCTCGTCGCTTCTGATCATTTTTGTGGATATGATTCTCGTAAAGATCACGGTGTGGATATGGGGTTGATTGAAGTCCGAGGGCTCGCAAAGTCGTTCAACGGGCTGTCGGTGCTGCGGGACGTGGATTTGACCGTCGAGGAAGGCTCGACGGCGGTGATCCTCGGGAAGAGCGGGGTGGGGAAGAGTGTCCTGCTGAAGACGATCATCGGTCTGATCCCGCCGGATGCAGGTAGTATCCGGATCGAAGGGGAGGAGGTCGTCGGCATGAAGCGAAAGGCCCTCGATTCTCTGAGGCGGCAAATGGGATACTTGTTTCAGGGAGCCGCGCTCTACGACTCGATGAGTGTTCGTGAGAACCTGGCCTTTCCCCTCGAGCGTCAGGTCCGGTTGAAGAAAGACGAACTTGAGGAACGGATCCTCGATCAGCTTCGATCGGTGGGGTTGGAAGAAGCGATCGACAAGATGCCCTCCGAGCTTTCCGGCGGGATGAGAAAGCGAATAGGCCTGGCAAGGGCGCTGATCACGAATCCACGCATCATGTTGTACGATGAGCCGACCACGGGCCTCGATCCGGTGACTGCCCGTGAGATCAGCTACCTGATCAAGAAGATGCAGGAACGCTACCGCCCGACCTGCATTGCCGTGACACACGACATGACGTGCACACGGATCATTGCAGACAAGGCCGCGGTGCTGCACGACGGGGTCATCCAGCATGAGGGAACGATTCAGGAGCTGGAGCGGGAGGCCGATGAGGTCGTGAGCAGCTTCTTTGTCACAGTCTAGGAGACACCATGGAGAAACGAATTTCGGTCATACGGCTTGGGATATTCATCGTGCTCGGTGTTGCTGCGCTCGTCGTTGCGGTTTTTCTTGTGGGGAAGGAAGAAGGGTTGTTCCGCGAGACGTTCAGGCTGACGGCCTACTTCAATACGATCGAGGGCTTGCGGACCGGGGCGTCGGTCCGACTGTCGGGCGTGGACATCGGCGTCGTCGATCGAATTGCCATCTCGCCGCAGAACAACAGAGTGCGGGTGGATCTCAAACTCAGTGCGAACATCAAGAATTTCATCAAGAAAGACTCGTACGCCTCGATCGAACAAGAAGGTCTGGTGGGAAACAAGTATGTCGGTATCAGCGTCGGCTCGGCTCGGTCAGAGGAGGTGAATGACGGCGAGGTGATCCTGAGCCGCGAGCCGTTCAGGTTCAGCGCCATCGTCGAGGATGCTCAAGGGATGATTGCGAGCACCCGCCGCGCGACGGAGGAGTTTGCAAAGATCCTTTCTTCGATCAATCGCGGGCGCGGCACGCTCGGGAAGCTGATAACGGACGAAGATGTCTATGATGCGCTGAAGCGAGCGACGGCGCAGGCCGATTCCAGCCTGAGGAAGACCGCGGATGAGTTTTCGAACATCCCGCGGTTTATCAGCGGCGTCAGCGAAAATCTGTACGGGGTTACGCTCAATTTGAGCAAGATGATCGCAGACGTTGATTCAACGGTCGCCAGCGCCAGGGGCATCATCGAGAAGGTCAACAGCGGGCAGGGGACGCTCGGCGCGCTGGTTGCGGAAAGAGGAATGTATGACAGTCTCCTCGTCGTTGTGCAAAACATACGAGTGATGGCGGAGGAGGCGAGGTCGGGGGCGGAGCGGTTCGACGAGGATATGGAGGCGCTGAAGCACAACTGGTTCTTCAAAGGCTACTTCGAGGATAGGGGATACTGGGATAAGGCAGATTTCGAAAAGGAGCTAGACGCGAAGACCGCCGCTCTCAAGAAGCTGCAGGAGCAGATCGACACTCAAGCGGAACAGCTGAAAGTGCGGGAAGAACAACTGCGCAAGCGGGAGGAAGCGCTTCCGCAGAAGGAGAAGAACCAATGAGGCGCCTCTCCTTCGTCGTGTGATCCTCGGGGTGGGAGTCTCATCCCTCCGGCCTGCAGCGCCCCTGCGCTTCGATTGCCATGACGGTATTGTCGCTCCCTCCTCCCCGAACGACGAAGATGTGAGGCTCAAGCAGCACGACCCGAATCGACCGAAAAGCACCCCGTGAAAGACTCCTCCGCAGAACAACGCAGCGCCCGGAAGACCATTCGCGTTTTTGCCGCCGCGTCATTCCTTAATGATCTTGGCTCCGATATCATCTATCCCGTCTGGCCTCTTTTTGTGACCTCCGTTCTGGGGGCCAACATGGCGGTTCTCGGTTTCATCGACGGCTTGGGGGATGCCGTTGTCTCGATCTCACAGGCAGCGTCGGGATATTTCTCCGACCGGATTCGAAAACGGAAGGTCTTCATCTGGATCGGCTACTCGTTCGGCTCGTTGTCGCGAATAGGGTATGCGCTGTCGACGTACTGGCAAATGCTCATTCCGTTTCGAATCTTCGACCGTACGGGAAAAATCCGCAGCGCCCCCCGCGATGCAATCATTGCAGATCTCTCCACGGATGAAAACCGGGGAAAACACTTCGGCATCCTCCGATCGATGGACAACCTGGGGGCTGTCTGTGGCATTCTCATTTGCATAGCCTTCTTCCATCTGGGCTATCGAAACCTGTTTCTTCTGGCCGCTCTCCCTTCTGCGGTCGCCGTCCTGCTGGTGCTCGCGCTGATCAAGGAGATTCCACGGGGCGAATCAAGGATTTTCAAAGGGCTTTCTCTCAAACATCTCGACAGGAACTTCTGGCTCTTTCTCGTCCTGAGCTCGTTCTTCGCGCTCGGTTCGTTCAGCTACTCGTTTCTGCTCATCTATGCGGAAGGATTCGGCATCAGCGAGTCATCCCTTCCGGTTCTCTATCTCACTTTCACGTTGGTGGCAGCGCTGCTTTCCCTTCCATTTGGGCGACTTTCGGACTTGATCGGTAGAAAACGAGTCATGCTGGTCTCATTTTTCGCGTGGGGGATGACCTGCCTCGGCTTCCTGGTGCTGCGGGGTGCCTGGGGGGCTTTCTCGTGCTTCGTGCTCTACGGCGTCCATCGGGCGGCGCTCGAACCGGTGCAAAAGACATTTGTTGCCGAACTGGCGCCCGCGGACTACCGCGCCAGTGCCTTGGGCGGTTTTCAGATGGTCGTCGGTCTGTGTGCGTTTCCTTCTTCCTTCGTCGCTGGATTGCTCTGGTATCATCTCGACACGGTGGCGCCTCTTTACCTTTCGCTCGTTTTGACGGCACTTTCGAGCGCCTTGCTCTTGTTTGTAGAAGAAAAGAGAAAGCACGCCTTGCCGCAATCGGCGACGTGATCGGTTGCGCATCGAGGATTGGAGGAACCTGTGGACTCCGCAGCGATCAAGTCACCGCCCAGGCCGAGCGACCCTTCGGTGAAGCGAGCCCTCGCGCTCCTGAAGGACGCTCTTGAGGACCTCCATCCACGGGACTTTGCCATCCGGTTATGGGATGGATCGACGCTCGATCCTGAGAGCGGATACGCGGCCCGCTTCACGCTGGTTCTCAAGCATCCGGGGGCCCTCCGCAGGATGTTTCTGCCTGCCAACGAACTGGCGCTCGGGGAAGCATACATTTACGACGACTTCGACATCGAAGGCGAGATGGAGCCGGCGTTTGCTCTCGCAGCCTACTTGACTGGAAAGAAGCGGAGCTTGTTCGGGTCGGCAGTCTCGGCCTTGCGGCTCTTGAGTTTTCCAGCGACTCGCCGGCCGCGGCTCGGTCGGCAGGGTGCCCAGCTGCGAGGTGAACAACATTCAGTGGAGCGTGATCGCCAGGCGGTCACGTATCACTAGGATGTCTCCAACGATTTCTTCTCCCTCTGGCTCGGGCGGAGGATGGTCTACTCGTGTGCTTATTTTCAGTCGCCTGGAGAGGATCTAGATACCGCGCAAGAGAGAAAACTTGAGTACGTCTGCCGAAAGCTCTGCCTCCAAAAGGGTGAACGTTTGCTTCACATCGGCTGCGGGTGGGGAGGGCTCGTCTTGTACGCTGCCGAGAAGTACGGTGTGGAGGCCGTTGGGATCACCCCCAGCCGGCCTCAGGCAGAACTAGCGGCGACGCGGATTCAGAACCGAGGGCTCGGCGACCGCTGTCGCGTGCTCGTGAAAGATTACCGGAGAATCGAAGAGTGGGGAACGTTTGACAAGCTGGTGAGTATCGGTATGTTTGAGCACGTCGGTGAGTCGCGTCTCTCGGAATATTTCGAGCGCGCATGGAAGCTCCTCCGGCCGGGAGGAGTGTTCCTCAATCACGGAATCGGCCAAATGGTCACCGGGCCAGCGCGGAGAGGTCCGTCGTTTTCCGATCGTTACGTTTTCCCCGACGGCGAACTCCTGCCGATCAGCACAACGCTACGGGTAGCTGAGGAGCAGGGATTTGAGGTGCGGGATGTGGAGAGTTTGCGGGAGCATTATATGCTCACACTTCGGCAGTGGGTTCAGCGGCTGGAAGCGCAGCACGAGGAAGCGAGGCGCGTGACGGACGAAACAACCTATCGCACCTGGCGGCTATTCATGTCGGGCTCAGCTTATCAGTTCCGCTCGAACGAGATCAACGTGTATCAATCGCTTCTGGTAAGGGCTGGAGAAGGCAAGAGCGGCCTTCCGCTCACTCGTGAAGACTGGTACCGGTAATCTGATTTTGGACGCTCGTTTCATTCTTCCCTAACTTGAGCGAGATCCGGATCTAGAAACGGAGCATGTATGGAGAAAAGCGAAGGTGTAGAGTTCACGGGGCTTTCGTGCCCGTTGCCGATCACCGATTACAAGAACGTGCTACTGGCCCACGGAGGCGGCGGAAGGCTCACGCAGGAGTTGATCCAGAAACTGTTCCTGGCGCAGTTTCGGAATGAGCTCTTGGAGCCGCTGCACGATGGGGCGGTCTTTTCGATTGGCGGAGTTCGCTTAGCATTTTCCACGGACTCGTACGTCGTGAACCCGATCTTCTTCCCAGGCGGCGACATCGGTGACCTCGCGGTCAACGGGACGGTCAACGACCTCGCGATGTGTGGCGCGCAGCCGTTGTACCTATCGGCTGCATTTATCATCGAAGAAGGCTTACCCATGGAGGACCTCTGGCGCATCGTCCTGTCCATGCAAGAGGCCGCAACGAGGGCGGGGGTCATGCTCGTAACGGGAGACACAAAGGTTGTCGATCGTGGGAAGGGGGACAAGATCTTTATCACAACGTCGGGTGTGGGGATCGTGGCGGAAGGCATAGATATTAGCTCGAAGCGGGCGGCCGTTGGCGATCAGATCATTCTCAGCGGGCCGATGGCGATGCACGGCATCGCGATTATGTCGGTCCGTGAAGGGCTCGAATTCAGTAGTGGGATCGAAAGTGACACGGCGCCTCTCAATGAGCTTGTTCAGACGATGCTTCGAGTCAGCAAGCACATCCATGTCTTGCGCGACCCAACCCGAGGTGGGGTCGCGAGCGCGCTCAACGAGATCGCGCAGTCTTCGAATGTGGGAGCTGTAATTTCCGAAACTAGTCTCCCTTTGACGGAGGAAGTGCGCGGGGCCTGCGAGATTCTCGGGCTCGATCCGCTGTACGTGGCCAACGAAGGAAAGCTCCTCTCCTTCGTGCTTCCCGAAGAGAGCGCAATGGTGCTGGAGGCGATGCGGTCGCATCCGCTGGGCAGAGAAGCGGTGGTCATTGGCGAGGTGACGAGCCAGCATCCAGGCACGGTGATCATGAAAAGCCGGATAGGCGGCTCAAGGGTTGTCGATATGTTGTCCGGTGAGCAGCTACCAAGGATCTGTTGAGAGTCAGTTTGTCGAGAAGTTCAACATCACCTATCGAGGATTTCTACAACGCTTTAAGCTTCGATAGTAGGATGGTTTAGGCGCCTGAGGAGGGTTGTCCGCGTGAAGCTGTAGAATTTTGCATCAGTCAGGCATGGCATATTTTCGCAACACTTCCAACCTGCTTCTAATCTCTTAGCAATCAACAAATTATCCTTGTCATTTGTGCGATCCTCTTCTGAGGAGTGGCACAGGAATGGCCACAGCCGGAGCGACGGGTGGTCCAATTACTGCAGGTGCGAACGTGTCATTCATCTTGATCCTCCTGAGTATTGCGGTCTTCATAATCCTGGAGTTGGTCAGGAGCTCCAGGAAGAGGGTGGGTGAGGAGCTGCATGCAAAACCCGCTGAGGCTCCGGCCTCTGTGAGAATTGCGGAGCGGTACTTTCATCCTGCGCACTCATGGGTGCTGGCGAGCAAGTCGGATCCTGTGCTGGTGGGTGTCGATGATTTCGCTCAGAGGATGATCGGCACGATCGAATCGATCGACCTCCCGTCTCTCGGACAACCGCTGGCGCAAGGCCAGGTCCTGGCGACGCTTCGCCGAGGGAAAAAGGCGCTGGCGCAGGTCGCCCCCGTCTCGGGTGTCGTAGTCGCCGTCAATGACAAACTTCATCGTCGTCCAGGATTGGTGAACGAATCCCCGTACGACCGAGGGTGGATCGTGAGACTGGCTCCGGCATCGTTGAACCGCGAACTTCGGAACCTCCTTAAGGGGGTCGTCGCAGAACGATGGGAAGAGGCTGTTCGCGCAGAGCTCGTGCGTTGGTTTACACCCCGCCTTGAAACGGTGCTGCAAGACGGAGGTGGGGTGATAGACAACGTGAGCGATTTGGTGAATGATGAGGCGTGGGAACGGTTGGTGCATGAGTTTTTCCCTGTTGTGGCACCGACCTGCGTCAATCAGAATTGATGACCGAAAGGAGCAGAGACAATGACAGTTTTTTTCGTCATGGGAACGATCATCATCTTCCTAACCATTGAGGCCGTTTTGCATCGAGCCAGGGCCAGGAGAGGGATGAAAACAGCGGCGGCTGTGTCGCCAGGGCGTGTAGAGACCTACCCTGTGCGACTTCCAGATGGAATCTTCTTTGCGAGATCGCACACGTGGTTGAACCTTTTCCCGTCCGGTAAGATATGCCTCGGGGTGGATGATTTTGTCGGACGACTGCTCAAGAAGCCGGAGGTAGTCCTTCTGAAAGCAGCGGGCTCCAAAGTGCGGAAAGGGGATCCCATCCTCATGCTGAGGGAAGGCGATCGCTCCCTTACTATACGTGCGCCGATGGACGGAGAAATTCTCACCGCGAACAATTCGATCCGGGACCATCCTGAGCTGCTCAAAGAGATGCTCTTTACGGATGGATGGGCATACATGCTGAAGCCGCGGAAACCCTCTCAGCTACGGCAGATGCTCCTCGGAGAGGAAACGCGGCAGTGGATTGCCCAAGAGTTCGCGCGGCTGCGTGAGTTGTTCACGCAGGAGGCGAGCAGCAAGGTGGCGCCGGCTCTGCTTCAGGACGGCGGACCAGCGGTGGATGGTGCCTTGGAAGCTGCGGAGCGTCATACCTGGGAGCTGTTTGATCGCATGTTCCTCAGCGAATCCGGATAGACGCCCTCCGTGGTATCGCACCACGGTTCTCTGTCATTTGTTGCCGTTGGCGTGGAGATGTGAAAATTCTGCAATCAAGCGACTAAAGTGCAAACATATGGGAACTCGACGAGATTTTCTCCGAACATCGTTACTCGCAGCAACGACGGCGTCGGTAGCAGATGTCGCCGTTGGAGCACCATCGAAAATCCCATCAGCCGACAGAATGGGAGTGCTCTGCGATCTCACGGCCTGCGTGGGTTGTCGAAGTTGCGAGGCAGCTTGTCAGAAGGCGCATGGTCTTCCTGTGGGCTCGAACAGCCTCGCGTCTAACCGTTCTTACCCCCCAGAGCGGCGCCGTCCGAGCCCTGGGTCGCTCACTGTCGTCAATGAATACAAAGGCCCGAACGATGGATCGCGCTCGACGTACGTCAAAGTGCAATGCATGCACTGCGACTACCCCGCGTGCGAATCCGCTTGCATCGTCGGGGCAATAACTAAAAAAGAGAGCGGTGCGGTGGTCTGGGACGGATCCAAGTGCATCGGATGCCGCTACTGCATGGTTGCCTGTCCGTTTCAGATTCCCTCATTCGAATTCGAGAGGGCGTTGAAACCCAACATTGTCAAATGCGATTTCTGTATTAGTCGCACGAGTGAGGGTCGCCTTCCTGCATGCGTGGAGACATGCCCTGTCGAGGCTCTTACGTACGGCCGCCGATCAGCGCTGATAGAGGTTGCGCGGGGAAGAATCGAGAATTATCCGGACCGTTACAAGGACTGCATTTACGGGGAGTTCGAAGCAGGAGGAACCTCGTGGCTGTATCTGGCAAACACGGACTTCAAAGAACTCCAATTTCCCGACGTGGGAAGGAATCCGATGCCGGGGACGAGCGAAGCGATCCAGCACGGAATTTTCGCGTACTTCGTTCCCCCACTTTCTCTCTATGCACTCCTGGGCGGCTTAATGTGGATAACCAAGAAGCGCGAATCAGCCGAGGAGGAGGTGGCCGAATGAGCACGCTGACAGTGTCTGCACCCGTCACAAAGAAGTTCATCACGCCGGGAGTCATCGTCCTGGTCGTGCTCGCGTTGAATGGCCTGGCGTTTGTACTTGCGAGACTGCTGTTCGGGATTGGAGCGGTCACGAATCTGAGCGATCAATATCCATGGGGCTTGTGGATCGGTGTCGACGTCGCGGCCGGAGTCGCCCTGGCGGCAGGGGGGTTCACCTCCGCTGCCTTGGGGCACGTCATGCATAGGGAAGATTATCATGCGATCGTTCGACCGGCGCTCCTCACCGCGATGCTGGGCTACACATTTGTTGCCTTCGGCGTCCTGATCGACATCGGCCGCTGGTACTACATCTGGCATCCGCTTATTATGTGGAACGGGAGTTCACCGTTGTTCGAAGTCGGCATGTGTGTGATGATCTATGCGACCGTTCTCTACATTGAATTCCTCCCGATTATTACGGAGCGTTTCATGGGTCGCGTACACCTCAAAGGAATTCTCTCCCATCTCACCAGGCCGCTGGAAAGCCTGCTCCGCATTCTTGACCGTGCACTTGGCAAAACCATGTTCCTCTTCATCATCGCGGGAATCGTGCTCTCAACACTGCACCAATCCTCCCTGGGCACGCTCATGATCATCGCCGGTCCGAAGATGCACCCGCTCTGGCAGACACCCATCCTGCCGCTTCTCTTCCTCCTCTCCGCCGTGTCTGTGGGTTTTCCGATGGTCATCTTCGAGTCGCTTCTGGCGGCGAGATCGTTCGGTCTGAAGCCTGAGATGCCGATTCTCTCGAAACTGGGGACCAT
>Ga0315554_1002476_pt1 | contig 10624 bp, 9 predicted proteins | sample SalMarSW160370MG_FD_202114 | JGI IMG/M metagenome (GOLD analysis project Ga0315554, IMG submission 202114) | Salt marsh sediment microbial communities from the Plum Island Ecosystem LTER, Massachusetts, United States - Salt Marsh Sediment SW1603-70 ... | reverse complement strand
CACGGAGTATTCTTTAGATGCGAGATTTCTGTTATTTCATAAGCTTTGGCATTTTTAAAGATGAAGGAAATCTCCTCCAATAAACGCAGTTCCCTCTTTGTTAGATATTTGTCGTTAAAAGATTTCTTGGGTATCAGTTTTATATTTCCTTCACTCTTTACTATGCGTAGGAATGAAGTAACCTCTGGATCATTATCACTGATCTTGTTTCCGAATTCGACCGGGTAAGGTCCAAAATCCCAAGCGTAGTACTCCAATCCTGTCACCGATGCGCCCGTTTCCCTAAAATGGAAAAAATCTAAGAAAAACAGTAACTTCATCAGTTTTGTCTTATAACAGTATTTTGTATGTTTAAGAAAATATATAACTGAGTTATATAGTTTATCCCTATTGTGACTAATTATCATTTCGTGCGGATTTGACCTCAGCCAAGCGATTCATGTTAGTCAAAACTAACCTATATAACAATAATATCGTCATATGCAGGTTTGATCAACATCAGTCAAGATAATCGCTCAATCCTTAGACGGACTTCTCGCCTTTCTTAGATAACCGTTTTTTTCTGAGACGGACTCTTAACCACTTAGAGATGACCTATAATAGTTCCTGCCGTTATCTGACATAATCAAAACACTGCAGCAGACCATATTCGTACCACGAACTACTCACCGGTGGTTATCCATGTGTAGAAACCGGCATTCCCGCTATCCTTAATATAGACATGGAAGGTATCACCGTGTACAACAGTGCCGCCTTTCGGACCACTCCAAGAACCCCCAACTTCTCTCACCCTAACTGAAACCTGCGTTGACGAACTATCACCGAGCCAACTGTCACCGAGCCAATGAATGTCCCAATAGGCTCTGTAGGGAGAGGTTCCTGGTACTACCTTTACTGTTCCGTTTACTATGCACTCCATATCTCTTGCAGGTGAGGTCGCGTTGTATGCTACGGCTGTTGCTCCAGAATCACAACTTACCAGAGCCAAAACCAGCCAGAGGAAGATCAGTATTCTTTTCATTATTCCCCCCTATAGTTAATCAGTGTAAGTTCAGTTACTATGTAATAGTTCCCCTGCTTATCTTGCCCTCACTTCTTATACAATTATAGTCAATTTGATACATTTGTAAAAAAAAATTGAATATCTTTTGTGACTCTTTCCTTGATGCGCGAGGCTTGTCTACGAGAATGAACCAGCGGAGATAAGATAGTTGGTCAATTCTTGGACAGACTCTCCACCCACTCTAGATAATTTGTCTTTTCTTAGACGAGAAAGGGGCTATCCAAGGGCATAGGATAACCCCTATATATGAAAACTCCCCTACCCTTCATATTTATCCAGGTCAATAAGAGCTTCGCGTTCTTTCTGTTCTTTCTTTAGCTACTCCATTTCGGCTTCTGGATCTTTTATGAATGACATTAGACTATAAAGAGTTTTATCACTGAGATGACCGCGGGCATTTGCCAGGGTTTCCAACTCTTCCTTGAGACTGAAGGGGATATCCCGAGTGAAGGTAAAGGAGATATCTGAAGGATTTGGAACTGATGCATAATAACCAAGTCCCTCCCATGCCCCGGTCAGAAGCTTGTATTCTTTATTGAGTGCTTTCTTGAAAGATCGCTCGGTCATTTTGCATTTGTGCTCTAAACCGGCTACCTTGATCTGGAAGGCTATCACGGGCATATTCCCCCCGAATGCTTCATCCCCGAAATCAACCGATTTCCCGAAGCGTAGAATATTCCTTTCCAGCCGGTTTAAATGATGCTCAATTATCGAGTCGTCGAGCTTTTTAGTAATGAATCCGGCTTCATCCTCGGGATTCATGGGTAAGATTCCTGTTTGCCTGAAACTCTCCAGATCCGCGTCCCCAACTCCCTTGTAGTACATATAAGCAAGCCGTAGCTGTTCAAGCTCACTGGATACATCGCTCAGGGATCGGTCATAAGCATCGATTAGCTCGACGATTTTGTCACCATCCCCCAGTTCAAAGGTATTATTGGGATAGGCGATCGCGGGGATATCATCATAGTAGTGTTTTACGGGATTGGGTTCTATTGACTCATCGAAGAAAAAGGGACCGCCTTCTCTTTCCTGCACATAGAATGTAACGTATTCTCGATCATACCATTCCACATGAATACGCTCTTGAACCTCATTGTCTCCCAATACATGTTGGAGAGTATAATAATGCATTACATATTCTGGTTCATCTATAGCACCATTACTTACGAATATTACTTCCCAGGGCTTCACTATCACACTTAGGGGATAAACGAGATTCCCGACATAGCCATAATACAGAATCTTCACCCCGAATCCGGCAATCGCCGCCCAGCGTATAAGCCTTGAAATCTTATCATCAAATTGGTCTATCTGCTGATGATCTTGGATAAGTTGGTTGTGGCTCTTAAACTCTCTTTCTTTGCCCTCGTATCGGTCCTCTTTAAGCTCGACCGTAACATCTGAGCCCATGTATCCGACTTTAGTATCTATGATGTCCCCGAAGAAATCGTTTGCCAGTTTGTTGTTCACCTTCGCCGGTTTGTCTACTTTTCTATTGTTTATAGGAACGTCGCCCTTATATCTCTCAAATAGCTTCTTTTGCTTCCCCGCCCTTTCCTCATGCTCGTCAATCAAATCCTTCAGGATAGCTGACGTCAAACCATCCTTGAAAGGAGCCTTGTATATCATTCGATTCTCCTAGATAACAAATCAAGTATTAGACTACCTCACTCAGTGCTTTAGCCAATCTCCAATCGGTATTCCGGTATCGTCGCTCTGCAAACCACGCCGCCAAGGCTACTGAGAGTACCAAGTCGTCGTGTTCGCCTTCACGCCAAGCCTCATAAGAATCATGAGCCGTCTTAAGATTGATCTTGACTTTGAAGTTGATGAGTTCTTCTCGGAATACTTGAGCGAGCTTCATACCCTTGGCAATCTTAATTCTGCCATTCTGAAACATCACTTGAAGTATTCCGACAAGATCACGTTTTGGAACATGGTAGCCGTAGCCGGGAACATAGTTAATCGTACTTCCCCCCGTGATTGTGATCGGTATTGGCTTCAATCCCTCCCGCCGCAGCATGTCAACAACTGGCCGCCCAACTCCCGTAGCATCAACAATAAGAGCCGTGCTCTTGTCGAGGGGCTCCTGTTCTTTCATCTTCTTTACGAGCTTCACGATATCCGGGTATTCGGTTCCTAGCTTTGGACGAATCAAGGATCTCAAGGCATATTGATTAAGGATTCGCCGGGGCTCATAGTCTTCATTAAACAACAGTATATTGGGACGTTTCCACTTCTGTTTGGGATCAAATATCTTTATCAGCTCAAGTACCGAGATTGCCGTGTAGTCGTTCGCCTGGCCGAGATCGAGCCCTATAAAGTATCGATACTTATCATCGGCGAGCTCGTATTCTTCTTTCCTCATATTGCCAAATCCTCAAACAGCGCTTCCACTTCATCATCAAGCGCCTGGTCTACTTGTTCATATTTGAACACTTGATCTATCGTATCCATAAACTCACACATATATTCTTGTAGATACCACCATTCTCCTAATGTCCTGTATTCCTCTTTCAAGAACTGCTTGCTAATCCGGGGGCATTCTTCGGCAGTAACCTTGATCCGCTCCCAATCAGAATTACCTTTCATCCAGGTATCATGAAAATGCCCCCGCTTCCCAAATGGAGTGCTCATCAAAATAAGTGAGCCGTTACTCACTGCGAGCATCGGGCGTATTGTCATATACAACTCATCCCGTACCCTTGCCGCCTCATCCTCGATTATCAGATTTGCCCCGGAGTAACCTCGGATCGTCTGCTCTTTAGAACATAGGCTGACAATCCTCGAACCGTTTGCATACGTAAGTGATAGCCGATTATCCTCGGTTCTCTCTGGCTGCCCCTCCATCGGGCCGGTCAGTTCGTTAAGTTTTCGGAATAGCTCAGAAGATTGCTTGAGCGAAGGACTTATAATAAGAATCAGTGATCGGGGATAAAAAACGGCTCTATGAAGAGCCTTAATTGCTGCTATCGTCGACTTCCCCGATTGCCGGCTACAATTCATTATCAGCCTTTTCCCTGCCCATCTCAAAGCCTGTTCCTGCCAAGGATCGGGAGTGAAGCTAAGTTCCTCTTTCGCAAATAAGACAATATCAAGTGCGTGTAATAGATCAGAAGTTATCTTAAAGGGCAAATAAATCACGTATAACCTGGCCTCTAGGAATCCAGGACGTGCAAATATCTACCAATATGCATTAGACTTAGTATTAAAATAGCACCAGAATATACTGACTACTCAATACGGAGGAAAATACAAATGAAGGTTGTTTGGAGTTTGCTTTTGATACTTTTTCTTTCGTCGTGTACCTCGACTAAGACAGAAACCTTCAATCAGTATAATTTTGAATTGGTTGATTTTGGGGTCTACAGCATAAATATTGCTGATATGGAGAATCTTGAATCTGCGCCGGGCGGAAAATTGAAGATTGTAGAGGAAACACATCATATAGAAACTACAAATACGTTCCCGGCAGTTATTGGAACTTCGTTTGGAGTGGAGTATATAGTACATTCACAAAAATTTGATCGAATCATGCTGAGAATCAACTGGATACCTTCCACACCAGTCACGGGTAAGTCGGGTACTAAGATCAAAGAAATAAGCTTTGAAAGAACAATTCCAACGAATAGTGTTCTTTCATTAGGATATACACTTGATCGTGGTAGTGAACTTGAACCAGAGAGTTGGACACTACAAATATCCTATAAGGACGTCCTTTTACTTGAAAAAACCTTCTACGCTAGCAAGAACTGATAGGGTTTTGCTTCGGTAGCATCGAATCCTCTACAGTAGTTACTACAGTTTTCTATGAAAGGAGTCCATCTACTATCTCTGCTTGCTCGCGTAGATGATCAGTATTCCAATGTGTATAGTCGGCTTGAGTCTTCGGATTTGTCCAGCCGAGGGTTGCTCTGATCTTCTCGTCACTGTAGCCCTTCGCCCGTAATAGTGTATTAAGGGAATGCCGGAAGGAATGCCCTGTTAGATAGCGGTCTTTGGCATTGATCTTGGCATTTTTCATGGCCTTGGAGAACCGACTATTCCACCAAGTAGATCCTTTTCGGCTACCATCGGGATTGTGGAATACAAGGGAATCAGGAAGAACGTGCTCACTCTTCCGTCTAAGAAGCCGCAGCTTATCACTAACTTTATGGGGTAATGGTATGGATCGTTTTTGCCCCCACTTAGGCTCTCCAAGTTCTGTATCGCTCTTCCATGCTTGCCTGACATGAATCTCCATTTTCTCGAAATCAATATCTTTCCAGCATAGGGCGAGTATCTCTCCCCTTCGCATTCCTGTGGTTGCTGCTATAAGGAACGCTGAGAAATCTTGAATATCGAGCCAGGGACCGCGTCCCTTTGCAGGGAATAGTTTTTTTATCTCGGCTTCAGAAAATACCCCGGATTCTCGCTTTATATATTGGAGCTTGCCCACGGTCTTAGTGGGATTGGATTTGAGTAGTTCGCGATCGAATCCGTCAAGAAATACTGTCTTCAGTACGGCCAGGACTGCGTTAACCGTCCTCGGATGGTAACTCTCGGCAAGCCTTCGCCTGAACGCTTTAATATCCCCCCTGGTAATCTTATGAATGTTTCTGTCTGCTAACTCATCTTCCAGTATATAGTTATTAATGAGAGCCCGTTGATGTTGGGCATGGTGTTTGGAAATACGTTTTCCCTCGAGCAGTCTATCGGCTATACGCGGGCATTCATCCCATTTGTAATAGGGAGCGATAAAATCCCTAAGCGTGTTACCAGTTGAAGGTAGCCAGTTTCGAGCTGCTGGCGATTTCAACCATTCGTGGTAACGATCATCTGCGAAATCTTGAGCATCGGTCTTTTTGGAATGTCCGGTTGTCTTCCAGCCCTGCCCCGGTAACTTGTAGTAGTAGGTTTTTTTATCTTTCTTCCACAGTCGATATCTTTTCTGAGGACGTGCCATTACCCCCTCCTGGAGTTTTATCAACTGTTTACATAATAAATCATTAAAAAAGCTCTGTCAAGAGACAGAGCTTAACTAATAATTCTTTATAAAATAAAGAATAGCTTTAGCCACCTCCCGGATTCGAACCGGGGACCCCGAGATTACAAGTCACGTGCTCTGCCAGCTGAGCTAAGGTGGCGTTAAATAACTATGATACATAGATTTGTCGGCATCCGACGAACTCCAAAAACTACATATCCCGTTTAATGTAGTAATTTCGAATCACTTTGTCTACCGCACCCGGGTGGCCCGCCAGGCTGGCAGATTGCCACCACTTTGGCGGGGTGCTACTACCATTGGAGAAACCGGAAAATTTAAAGCCAAATAGTTACGCAAAAACCTTTAAATTTTACCAGTTTTCTGAGGGTTTGGAGGGCGCAAATTCTCAAACGGGTCAAAATGCCCGATTGTTTCATTATTACCCGGCTCGTCCGCGGCGTGTCTGCGATACGAACACCTGGCCGGGCAGATGCGGGTGCGCCTGAAAGGTCCGGCACCAGCCCGCCTCAGCGAGACGGCGCTTCGACTCTACAACTCGGTAAGCACCTCGGTGCGGTTGGCGAATATCGCAACCGTGTGTTCGAACTGAGCCACCGGAGACCGGTCCCGGGTGCGCAAGCTCCAACCATCCGGTTCTCTCTGCAGGGCCGCCGCTCCCAGCCCGATGGCAGGCTCGATGGTGAAGACCATCCCCGGTACGATCGGCAGCCCTTCCCCTCTCCGTCCCGTGTGGGGCACCACAGGTTCTTCGTGCAGCTGTCCCCCTATGCCGTGACCCACGAATTCCGGCAGAACCACGCAGGCTTGAGGCCCGGTTATCTCCAGCACCGCCGCCCCAAGGTCTCCCATCCGCCCTCCGGCACGGGCCGCTCCAATCGCGGCGGCCAAGGCAGACCTGGCCGTTTCGAGCAGCCGCAGCTTTTCCGCAGACAACACGCCCACGGCGAAGCTGGCCGCCACGTCCCCGTACCAGCCCTCCGAAACAACCGCCACGTCCAAGGTTACGATGTCGCCGTTGACGAGCTTTTCCCGTCCGGGAACCCCATGAGCGGCCACATCATTCACGGAGACGCAGATCGATCCCGGGAAACCCCGGGAAACCCCGGCCTGTACACCGAACTGACGCATCAGAGCCGCAGCGATCCGATCCAGCTCCCGAGCGGATATACCCCGCTGCACATGGGCGCCCACGGAGCGCAGTATTTCGGCCGCAATCCGGCAGCTCTTCCGGATGCCGTCGACCTCTTCGGATGTTTTCAGAGGAATGTCCGGGTTCATTCGTTCTGTGCTCAGGTCTCTGCTCGATAGAGAGGCAGGTAGCCCCCCCGCAGGACCTTCTCCCATGTGTAGTGCTCGAACACCTCGGCGAAAGCCCGGCGGCGGAGGCGCTCGAGCCGCTCCGGATTGTCCTTATAGTCGGAGATCGTTTCGTCGATAGCAGCGACCAGGGCTTCCACCGAGTGCTCCTCGTAGCCGTATCCCGTCACTCCCGGCAGCACTTTGATCAGCCCGCCCACGGCGTGGACGATCGGCAGATTTCCCATCATCTGGGCGAACAGGTCGGTCAACCCGCAGGGTTCGTACTGGGAGGGCACCAGAAAGAAATCGCCGCAGCCATAGACGTACTTGGCCGCCCAACCATTGTACCCGATCAGCAGGCATAGTTTTCCTACGGCCTGCGGGCGGCGGGTGATCTCCAGCAGATACTCCTCGATCGCCTTTTCCCCCTGGCCGAGGATAAGAAACTGAACATCCGCGCCGCCTGCCAGATAGCGATCCACGGCACCGGCCAGGATATCCACCCCTTTCTGCCCGGTCAGCCGGCCGACAAAGGTGTACAGCGGCCGGTCCGCCGTGCCGTCGAGGGATCCGACGACCTCCAATCCGTCCAGCTCGGGAGCACCGGGCTTACCACCGGAGCGTGCTTCTGAACCACCGGCCAGCAGTCCGACAAACCGTTCGCGGCAGCTGCGCTTTCCCGACAGCTCGCCGCGGGCAGGGTCGAAGGCAAAGGGCAGGCCGCTGTGTTCGGGATAGCGGGGATCGAAGGCCTGCGGCGCAATACCGTTGGTGATGCCCAGCAGCCGGATGCCACGAGCCGCGAAAGCGGCACCCAGCCCACCGGTCAGCTCCTCGAGCCGGCCGGAGTTGATCTCTTCGGCGTAGCCTTCGGACACTGTGTTGATCGGCGCATAGGCCGCGCCGACCAGGAAGGGATCTACGGCGCCGCCCGCCATCCCGGCGGACAGCACCTCCCCCGGCAGTCCGGTCAAAGCTGCGGCCAGATCGGGGTCGTAGATCTCCTGGTGGTATCCCCTGCCCGCATTGTGAATCGTGATCAGAGCCCGGCACCCCTTGAGTTCCTTCCGGTAGGGGGAACATACTTTGAGGATCGCCGGTAGAAAGGCCGAATGGCCGTCGTGGCAGTGAAACACGTCGGGAGGTCCCACGGCCCGGGCCAGCTCCAGAGCTCCCCGCTGGAGCAGGAGGTTGAGGTAGTTGGCATCCCGGTGCCCCGTACCTTTTCGCCTCTCCGGATCCTCCCGCTCCTCCTCTGCGGTGTAGGTGTAGATGGCCCGCTTGCTTCGAGTCCGGGGACTGTCCAGCAGGTATACATCCACGCCCTGGCGACGGCAACGATACACTTCCACCCGCTCGACGCCGAAGGCGGCGGGCTTTCCCCGGCCGCCGGCATCTGCCGGCATCGGCAGACCAAATCGGATCCCCGTGCGCTCGGCCTCAAGGCCTTTCAGGTCGATGAACCCGTAGCGGGGCAGAACCACTGCGGTGGGGATGCCCTCGGCGGCAAGAGCCGCGGACAGGCCGGCCACCACGTCTTTCAAGCCCCCGGCTTCGGCTATGCCGTCGCACTCCCGGCTGACGTGCCACACGCCCCGCTTCAGAGTCCCTGCAAGCCTCACCGCCGCACCTCCTCCCCGTCCGCTGCATCGTTCAGATCCGGGCGCAGCTCCGCAGCCCGGCCCAGATAGACCGGGACCGGCACGCGGTCGTTCTGCGCCGAGTAGGTCACCAGCACCCGCAGAATCCCGGTCTCCGCTCCTTCGATCTCCGCCTCCTGAAGGCAGAAAAGCGGAGTGTCGGCAAAGCCGTACGAACGAAGGCCGGTGGCCGGATTTCCCTTGGTTAGATCCTTGGTCAAGGAAAAGAGGATGCTGATGATCTGTCCCTCCTCGATCTTGTTCCTGTCCAGGATCTCCCGAACCAGCCGATGAGCGCCCGAATGGATCTCCTGCCGATCGTTGCGTTCAATACCGACAGCACCCCGCACCGCAAGCATCATTTCAGTCGCTCCTACAGCAGCTCGGCGATCATGGCTTCCCGCTCTTGCTGGCTCAGCTCCCGCGGGTTGCCGGACATGCTCGATCCGGAGGAGCGGCTGGCGATCTCAGGGATCTGCTCGGCATCGACGGCGAATCCCTTCAGGTTTTCGGGAAGATCGTAGAGGGTGAACAGGGCGTCGATCTCCCCGATCAGCCACTGTAGCGGGTCTACCGCGCCCGATTCGAGTGCCGCCGCCTCAGCCTCCGGAGCTCCAGGCGCCGCCACGCCTTGCTCCACGGCGCTTGTATAGAGTAGAGCGCAGTCCTCCCGGATCAGCTCGGCGTTGGCCCTCAGAGCCGGCCTGATGAACAGGGCGCAGATCAATCCGTGAGGGATGTCGTACATCCCGCCGAGCCCGGAGGCGAAGCCGTGGGCCGCACCCAGCCCGGAGTTGGCCAGGGCGATGCCGCTCACCATGGCACCGTAGGCTGCCGCCGTACGGGCCTGCAGATCGTCGGGGTCCCGGGGGATTGCCCTCAAGGCCCGGAGCATCGCGGGAAAGGCCTGCCGAGCCAGTGCCCTGGGGATGGACGCTGCTTTCCTGGACACGAAGGCCTCGACCAGCTGGGTCAAGGCGTCCATGCCGGCGATCCCGCTCAAGGGCAGCGGTGCCCCCACGGTAAGCTCCGGATCGACCAGCGCGTAGGTTGCCAGCAGGTAGGGCGAGCGCAGGCTCTTCTTGGCACCGAGGGCTTTGGACTTGAGCACGGCGTTCTTCGTAACCTCCGCCCCGGTGCCGGAGGTCGTGGGCAGAGCTATCCAGGGAACTCCGGGACGCTCCAGGGTGAGGCCGCGGCCCACCCCCTCCAGGTAGTCCTCAACCTTCTCGCGGACCGGCAGCAACCCGGAAGTTGCCTTGGCCGTATCCAGCACCGATCCTCCCCCTACGGCGACGATCACATCCGGCCGGAACGTTCGAGCCTGCTTCAGCAGGGCATTCAAACCTTCCACCTCCGGCTCCCCGCCCGGACACTGGAGGATCAGCAGCTCGAAGGGATCGAGCAGTTCGAGGAATCTCTCTCTCCAACCCGACTTGGAAAACCAGTGCTGTCCGCTGAACAGAAGCACCCTGCCTCCGAACCGACGCAGCAGCTCCGGCAGTTTGTTCCGCTGCCCGGGACCGAAGTAGATCCCCTGGGGCATCTGCAAAGTGAAACTCTTGATCATGGCATCCCCATCTTGCAACGCCTGCGAAAAGCTGTCAACGAAACTACGCGCTCCGCCGCCCGCTA
>Ga0315554_1002473_pt1 | contig 10631 bp, 7 predicted proteins | sample SalMarSW160370MG_FD_202114 | JGI IMG/M metagenome (GOLD analysis project Ga0315554, IMG submission 202114) | Salt marsh sediment microbial communities from the Plum Island Ecosystem LTER, Massachusetts, United States - Salt Marsh Sediment SW1603-70 ... | reverse complement strand
CCATATCGAAGCGCTGCGGCGTCTGGGCTATGTCGACGTCACCGCCATCGTTTCCAGGAAGCAGGAAACCGCCGAAGCTAAGGCCAAGGAGCTTTCGATTCCCAAAGCTTACGGCGACTGCGAAGACCTGTTCAACGACAAAGATATCGATGTGGTTCACCTGACCACGGTCAACAGCCTTCACTACCCGCTGGCCAAGCAGGCTATGCAGAAGGGAAAGCACGTGCTGTGCGAAAAGCCCCTGGCCATGAACAGCAGGGAGGGGGCGGAGTTGCTCAAGATCGCCCGACAGCAGAAGATCGTGCATGCCATCTGCCATAACATGCGCTACTATCCCCTGGTCAAACAGGCCCGGGCCATGGTGCGGGCCGGTGAAGCCGGAGATGTCCGATTGATCCACGGACACTACCTGCAGGACTGGCTGTTTCTGGAAACCGACTACAACTGGCGCCTGATCTCCAGCTTGAGCGGCGGTTCCCGGGCCGTAGCCGACATCGGCACCCATTGGCTGGATATGGTGCAGCACATCACCGGACAGAAAGTTATCGCAGTCAGCGCGGATCTGACCACCTTCATCCCGGTGCGTAAGAAACCAAAAGTGGAAGCGGCCACCTACGTGGTACAGGAGCTTAGTCCTGAGGATTATGAGGATGTAGAGATCGACACCGAGGATCATGGGACGATCATGCTCAAGTTCTCGGGGGGAGCCAAGGGAGTTCTGGTTGTCTGCCAGGTCTGCGCGGGCCGCAAGAACTACATCCACTTCGAGATCAACGGTTCCAAGAAGACCCTCGAATGGAACGGCCAGGAGCCGAACACGATGTGGGTCGGCAAGCGGGGAGAGCTGAACGGAGAGTTCATCAAGGATCCGGTGATGTTCCACCCCGATGCAGCCCGCTACGCCGGCGCTCCCTGCGGTTTGGGCGAGGGCTATCTGGACACCTTTAAAAATATCTTCTCGGATTTCTATTCCTGGATCCGGGAGGGCAGAGCCATGGATGAGGAGAAGGTTACCTTTCCGACCTTCTTGACCGGGTTGCAGGAATTGCTGCTGGTGGGCGCCATTCTGGAAAGCAATGCCAAGAAAGGACAGTGGATCGAGGTGACCTATCGGGACGGAGCCGAGACTGATTATTGCTGATGTTTTGTGACCAGGGCCTTGGGCTACCAGACTGTTAAATTATAGGAGAAAGAAATGAACGCTAAGGGTTATTTTGGAAAAATCCTACGGGTCGATCTGTCCAGCGGAGAAATCCGCACTGAGGAGCTGGATGATCAGGTGGTGGAGTCCTTCATCGGGGGCAACGGCCTGGGCACCAAGATCCTCTACGAAGAAACAGCGGCGGACACCGATCCCCTGGGGCCCGACAATCCGTTGATCTTCGCCGTCGGACCGTTGACAGGAACAAAGCTGTTCAACTCCGACCGTTTCGATGTGGTTTCAAAGTCTCCTCTGACCGGGATATACGCAGAGGCCAGCGCCGGAGGCTACTGGGGTGGCAAATTCAAACGCTGTGGATTCGATGCCCTGGTTGTAACGGGAAAAGCGGAGAAACCTGTGTATCTGTATATAGAAAACGACAAAGCCGAGCTCCGGGATGCCGGACATCTCTGGGGATTGGAGACCTTTCAGACCATAGACGAACTTCAAGCCGAACATGGGGATGCGGTCAAGGCCGTGATCATCGGAGCGGCCGGAGAGAACCAGGTGCGGGTGGCCAACCTGATCACCGACGGTTATCACGGCCGGGCAGTGGGGCGCTGCGGCTTCGGGGCGGTCATGGGTTCGAAGAACCTGAAGGCCGTGGCGGTGAACGGCAGCAAAGAGGTCCCCGTTGCCGATCCTGAAAGTTTCAAGGCCTTGCAGAAGCGGCTGGGTCCGATCATGCGCAAAGGTCCTCAGGCCCTGCGGGAAGGTGGCACCAGTGTCGGCACCGAGTACTGTAATGAGATCGGCAACATGCCGGTAAAGAACTGGAAACAGGGTTCCTTCGCCGAGGGGGCCAAGAAACTCACCGGAATGACCCTGGTTGAAACCCTATTGAAAGATCGCTATCACTGCGGCAGCTGCGTGATCAACTGCGGCCGGGTGGTGGAAGCGGTGGATGGGCCCTATAAGGGCAAGCTCACCGCCGGTACGGAATACGAGACCGTGGGCCTGATGGGAACGAATTTGTTGGTTGGAGACCTGCCCACCGTGCTTAAAGCCAATCAGCTCTGCAACCGCCACGGTTTGGACACCATTTCCACCGGAAGCGTGATCGGTTTTGCCATGGAGGCCTGGGAGCGAGGATTGATAAGCGCTGAGGACACCGGCGGCGTCGAGCTGACCTGGGGCAATGGTAGGGCCGTACTAACAATGATCGAGCAGATTGCCTTCAAAAAGGGTTTTGGAGCCGTGTTGGAGGGAGGCGTGAAACGAGCCGCGGAGAAGATCGGCGGAGAGGCCGGGGACTTCGCCCTGGAAGTGAAGGGGCTGGAGCCGCCGGCCCACGATCCCCGGGCTAAGATGACCGTGGCCGTGGGTTTTGCCACTTCCAACCGTGGTGCCTGCCATTTGGCTGCCTTCACACACGATTTCGAGGAAGGAGATTCCATAGAAGATCTGGGGCTCCCCGTGCTCGAAGACCGCTTCAGCATCCAGGGCAAGGCGGAGAACGTCGTGGTGATGCAGCATCTGATGACCATGTTCGATAGCCTGGTTTGCTGCAAATTCGGACTGTTCGGAGGGCTGACCGTGGGCCCGCTCATCGAAGCGTTGAACGCTGTAACCGGCTGGAGCTTCGACAGGCAGCGTTTCTTCAAGACCGGCGAGCGGATCTTCAACCTCAAGAGGCTGTACAACAACCGCTTGGGAATCGGGGCTAAGGACGACGTTCTGCCCAAGCGCATGCGTTACGAACCCAAGGGAGGGGGTACGCAGGACCATCTGCCTCCGTTGGAGAAGATGATGAAGGAGTACTACAACCTGCGGAGCTGGAACCCGGCAACCGGTGTACCGGAAAAGAGGAAGGTCGAGGAGCTGGGATTATCAGCCTACGCCTGAAGCGGGTACTCCCCTTCGGCCGCAGAAGAAAAGGTCACGTTTTATGGCCAGAGTGTTCATTGCAGAGCCGTTTCGCCGCCTCGTCGGTGGCGGGGAATGGCGTACCGTAAAGGGCTGCTCTCTCAAGGAAGTGTTGAGCCGATTGGCGGAGGAGTATCCCGCTCTGCGGGACAAGCTGCTCCTGCCCGATGGCAGACCCCGAGCCCACTTTCTGATCTATCTGGGCGACCGGGTGGTCGGTAGAGAGGATCTTGAAGACACACCGGTGCACCAGGATTCGGAGGTAAAGATTTTCACGGTGCTGGCCGGGGGTTAGAGAAAGAGTCGAAAGTGACATCCATCGATGCCGCGACAGCTACGCCTTCGCCATTTCCTCGGCCTGCTCCACGAACTCTTCAATCATGCCCAGGCCCTTGTCCCAGAAGGTCGGGTCCTTCAGGTCGACCCCGAGGGGCCGAACCAGCTCCTCCGGCCAATCGGACCCTCCGGCGGCTAAAAGCTCCCGGTAGGCTGTGGGGAAGTCCTTTGGATTCTCCTGATAACGGGCATACAGAGCCAGAACGAGCAGCTCGCCGAAGGCGTAGGCGTAGACATAGCCCGGTGAGTGGATGAAGTGGGGGATGTAGCTCCACCAGATACTGTAGTTGTCCGTGAGGGTAACGCTTCCCTCGAACATCGCTTTTTGTGCCTCCATCCACAGTTCGCTGAAGCGTTCGGCAGTCAGCTCTCCGCCGCTGCGCCGGGCTGTATGGATGGCCTCTTCAAATCTGTTCATTGCGGTCTGACGGAAAACAGTGGCGAAGGTATCTTCGATTTTCTGCACCAGCATGGACAGCCGGATCTGCGGATCATTCTCCACGGACATCAGCCGCTGGAAGACCAACATCTCCCCGAACACCGACGCCGTCTCGGCTGTGGTGAGCGGAGTGTCCGCTGAAAGAATCCCCTGTTTTCGGGAGAGGTACTGATGCACCCCGTGACCCATCTCGTGGGCCAGGGTCATCACGTCCCGCGGCGTCCCTGCGAAGTTCATGAATATATAGGGGTGCACCGAGGGAACCGCTCCGTGGCTGTAAGCCCCTCCACGCTTGCCCGGGCGTACCGCCGCATCGATCCAGTTCTTCGAGAAGAAGGATTCGGCTATCTGCCCCATTTCCGGTAGGAAGCTGCTGTAGGAATCCAGTACCATCTGTCTGGCCTCCCGCCACTGGTAGCGGCGGCTGGTGCTGGGCAGCGGTGCATAGCGGTCGTAGTCGAACAACTGCTCTATCCCGAGAAGTTTCTTTTTCAACGCATAATAGCGGGCCACGATCCCGTAGCGGCCGGTTACGGCCTGCACCAGGGTCTCGACAGTGGCATCGTCGATCTGGTTGGCCAGATTGCGGGCGCTGATCCAGGTCGGGTAATTCCGCAGCCTGTCGTCGGAAGCCTTGTCGGCCAGCAGGTTGTTGAACACGTAGGTGTTGACCCGCCTCATATTCTGCAGGCCCTCGGTAAAGGATTCGGAAGCCCGCTTTCTTTGAGCGCGGTCCGGATCGTAGAGTTTTGTCAGAATCGACTGCTGAGGAAGCTCCTGCCCGTCAAAGGTGTAACGGGCACCGCTGTGCACTTCTTCGAAGAAGCGCACCCAGGCGCTGCGCCCGGTAACGGATTTCTCCGCCAGGATTCTCTCCTCCGCCTCGCTGCGAAGGTGGGGGCGATAGCGCCGGGAGAGGCTCAGCCAGAAGCGATAGCGGGCCAGGACAGCCTCAGCCATCAGCTTCCGGGCACGATCCTCATCCACGTGGGCCCACTCCAGCTCGAAAAACAAGAGCTCCTGTTGAAGCCGGGAGGAGTGTTCCTGGAATCGCTGCAGCAGCGCCCCCCGGGCCGGATCCTCCGTGTTTGTGGACCACTGCAGATAGGTGAAGGTTCCCGCCTTCCCCGAGAGTTCGAGAATCCGCTCGTACTCCTCGATCACTTGAAACAGCTTCGTGGCGTCGAGCCTGGCGATTCGGCCCCGATAGCCGGAGGCGAAACTCTCGGCCCTCCGCCTGGATTCGGCCAGATCCTTCTCCAATTGGGGATCATTACCATCGCTGTACAGATCTCTGAGATTCCAGAGAACCTCTTCCGCCCCGGCTGAAGCGTTCATTTACTCGTCTCCTCGTTTAGGGTTTGCGATTTCAATATAATGATGCCCGGCGATCTTATCAAACGGTCCGCGGTCGGCGGACCGGCCGGGTTACAGGCTGTTTCAGCCGGATGCCGGGAAAGGATTTTTCCGGGCGGCTTTGCTCCGTAGGAGTTGCGAGAGAACAGCAGCCGGATTCTGGACCTTGCTGAGGAACATCATAGCCGCGATGACGTAGGGCTTGTAGCCGGCCTGGCGGTAGGTCTGCAAACGGAAACGTTCGAACACCGAGTTGGCCACCTCCCCGCGTTCACAACTCACCCCGGAGATGTCAGCGGGCAGGCAGTGCAGGTACAGGGCGTCCTCTGTGCGCTCCATCAACTCCTCGCTGCACTCCCAGTCCAGATGCTTCTTGTTGAGTTCCAGGCACTCGGTTTCCAGTTCTTCGAGTCCCTGGGAGTCTCCGGCTTTCAGCAGTTCGGTGCGGCGCCGCATCACCTCGTAGGGGGCCCAACTCTTGGGATAGACGATGTCTGCACCGGCGAAGGCTTCGGCCATGGAATGGGACCTGTGAAAGGTGCCTCCGGCGGCCCGGCTGTTCTTAACGGCCAGCTCCTCGATCTCAGGGATGAGGGAATACCCTTCGGGGTAGGCCAGCCTCACCTTCATTCCGAATCGGCTCATCAGGGCGATAACTCCCTGGGGAACGGAGAGAGGTTTGCCGTAGGATGGAGAGTAGGCCCAGGTCATGGCGATTGTTTTTTCTTTCAGGGCTTCCAGGCTGCCGAAGTGATGGATCAGATGCAGGATATCCGACAGGGACTGGGTAGGGTGGTCTAGGTCGCACTGCAGGTTGACTATTGCGGGGATCTGGGGCAGCACGCCTTCCCGGTGTCCTTCCCGCACTGCCCCGGATACCTCCTTCATGTAGCTGTGGCCATAGCCCAGGTACATGTCGTCCCGGATGCCGATGACCTCGGTGAGGAAGGAGATCATGTTGGCTGTTTCCCGAACAGTTTCCCCGTGGGTGATCTGGGTTTTGGTTTCGTCCAGGTCCTGGGCGGTTAGACCGAGCAGGTTGGCTGCGCTCAGGAAGCTGAAGCGGGTGCGGGTGGACTTGTCCCTGAAGATCGCCACGGCCAGCCCGGAGTCGAAGATCCTGGGGGAGATGTTCTCACTCCTCATTCTCCGCAGGACTTCCGCCACGGTAAGGACCGCCCGGATTTCATCTTCCGACTTATCCCGGGTCAGCAGGAAGTCCTTCTGGAACATCCGCGTGATGTTCAGGGAGGAGAGGATGTCGATTTTCCTTTGAAGCTCTTTCAATTCCATGGTGCCATTATACGGTGCGGAACGGTTCACGTCCAAGTCTTCATCGTCCCTGCCGCATTCGGGTGATTGGAACCGGCCGACGCCTCACACCACCAGACCGACGCGCGGAGCTGGCTTGACCGGGAATTTCTGAAACCCATGGAAGAGGTCATGGGCAAGAATGGCCTCACCAGGAACCAGCAGGCTCTCCAGCTTGGAATAAAACTCGAGCAAAAGACCATCCCCGCAGGGCTTCAAGTCATGTCAGCCGGTTATGTAAGCCATACCAGGCCGGGAAATTTTAAATGAAAAAATCTATTTGACAAGCAGATTTTTATATATCATAATTGCATTTCATGTGTAGAAGTAGTTATCACAAAGCAATTTTATATATGTAGTTTTTATTTTTAAATAAATTAAAAAATTTGTTATTTAAAATGATATTTTGCTTGACAAATATAAAATCCTAGGGTAGAATGACAACTCGAATGTATGGGGGACCTTCAAGCACCGCTGCGGTTCGATTACCACCCTTATGGAGGGGCTCATCGCTTCGGGTTTGGACCTCATCAACCTGATCCAATGGACTGCTGCGAATATGGACATGAGGAAGCTCAAAGAGTTCAACGGATGAGACACATAGAAAAATACGCATAGGAAAATGAAGGGAGAGGAACAAAAATGATCAAGGACTTTATCTACTACAACCCGGTGAAGCTGGTGTTCGGGGAAGGCAAGCTGAAGGAAGCCGGCACTTGGGCGAAGCAGTACGGCAAGAAGGCGATCATAGTGACCACTGGTATGTTGTTCAAGGAAAGCGGGCTTGTGGATCGTCTGCAGAAGATCCTGAAAGGTAGCGGGGTGGACTCTATCTACTACCCCGATGTCGACGCCAATCCGCTGAATACCCAGATCGACAAGGGCGCTGAGACCGCCCGGGCCGAGGGTTGCGACCTGGCGATCGGACTGGGGGGTGGCAGTGCCATCGATGCGGCCAAGGGAATGGCTATCGTACTGGGACACAATCGCCCTATCTGGGACTTCTGCATGGGACCCGATGCCGCGACCATCACGGAAAAAACCTACCCGATCATCGCCATCACCACCACCTCCGGAACGGGCAGCGAATGTACACAGTGGTCGGTAATCACCAATCCGGACACAGAGGAGAAACCTGGCATCGGCTGTGACCACACCTTCGCCAAGGTCTCGATCGTGGATCCCGAGCTCATGGTTTCCATGCCCCCGAGGATCACTGCATCCACCGGATTCGACACGTTGTCGCATTCCATCGAGGCCTACACCGCAGATCTGGCCACGCCGATAACGGACATGGGCTGCGAACAGGCCATCCGACTGGTAGGCCGCTACCTGCGTCGGGTAGTGAAGAACGGGGAAGACCGGGAGGCGCGCAACGCTATGGCGTACGCCAATTCTTTGGCGGGTATCGCCATATCGGTCGGTATCGTGACCGTTTGCCACGGTCTGGCGCATTCAATCGGAGGCCTGACCGGATCGACTCACGGCGAGACCCTGGCGGCCATGACTCCGCATACCATGCGCTTTTCCATGAAGGCTTTCCCGGACAAATTTCGAAAAATCGCCATGTTCCTGCGCGACGAGTGCGAACTGCCAGAGAAGTACTCATTGGAGGACAGCATCAAGGAAGTCGAGGATCTGATCCGAGATGTTGGGCTGGGAGCGCCGCTGTCCCAGCAGGGACTGAAGGAAAAGGACATCGAGCGAGCGGCCGACGGGGTGCTCCGCTACATGGACGGTTCGATCACCAACGATCCGGCCACCCCTTCACGGGAGGACCTGATTGAGATCATTCGCAAGGCGTTTTGAAAGCGCCGAAGAGGGGGCGGGCTGCACCGCGAGGATAGAGGGGGAACAACATGGGTGACACCATCTACGATTTCAAAGGAAAAACCGCAGTCATTACCGGAGCTACAAAGGGGATCGGCCGGGACATTGCCCTGAGCTTGGCCCGGGCCGGCTGTGAACTGGGCATCACCGGCCGCAACGAGAAGAATCTGAGCGAGGTTGCCGCTGAGGCCCGGGCAGCGGGCGTAGCTTGCGAGATCCGGAAGGCGGATCTCTCCGTTGCCGAGGAATGCATGGCCATGGCCGAGCACTTCGTTTCGTTGTTCCCGGCTGTCGACATCCTGGTGAACGACGCGGGCTTGAGCTTTCCGGAGAAGCTGGTGGATCTGGATGTGGCACACTGGGACGCGACCCTGGCGGTAAATCTTCGTGCGCCGGCTCTGATAACCAAGGTGATTGCCGCAAAGATGATCGCCCAGGGATATGGAGCGATCGTCAACATCTCCAGCAATGCATCTGTGGCTGGGATCGAAGAACACGCCGCCTACTGCGCCAGCAAGTTCGGGCTGGACGGCCTGACAAAGGTCATGGCTGTAGAGCTTGGACCCCACGGCATCCGGGTGAACGCCATCGCACCGACAGTGGTCCTCACCCCCATGGGCTCGCAGGTCTGGGGCGATCCTAAGAAGGCGGACCCGGTCAAGGCCAAGATTCCGCTGGGGCGCTTCGCTTATCCGAAGGAAATCACCGCCGCGGTTTTGTTCCTGGTCTCGGAGGGGGCCGCCATGATCCACGGGGAAACCCTGATCATCGACGGAGGGGCAAATGCCAAGCTCTATTGAAGGCAGGGTTGCCCTGGTAACCGGGGCGGCGGGGGCAATGGGTCTTGCGGTGGTCCGGGCGCTCGTGGAGGAGACAGCTACCGTGGTCATGGTCGATTTGGCCCGGCAGCGGCTCCAGGAGCTGGCCTCCGCCTTCGGAGCACGAGTCGTACCGGTGGTCCTGGATATCACCGACCCCCGGGCTATCGAGAAAGAGCTGGTGCATCTGAGGGGTTCCGTTGGCGGCATAGATATCCTGGTGAACAACGCGGGGATTTTGTCCAACAATAAATCCCAGACCACCACACCGGAGGAATGGCGCAAGGTGGTGGAGGTCAACCTGAACGGCATGTTCTATCTCTCCCGGGCGGTCATTCCAGGCATGAAGGAGAAAGGGTGGGGCCGGATCGTGAACGTCTCATCCCTGGCCGCCCAAACCGGCGGTCTGACCGCGGGTACGGCTTACTCCGCCTCCAAGGGAGGTGTGATTTCACTGACCCGTTCCCTGGCAGCGGAGACCGCACCTTTCGGCATCACGGCCAACGCCGTTGCCCCGGCTTATGTGAAGACACCCATGGTTAGCGAGCAGCTGACCGAAGAAGAACGCCAGGAGATACTCAAGAAGATCCCAGTGGGACGCTTCTGCGAACCGGAAGAGTTCGCCCATGTCGTGCTCTTTTTAGTCAGCCCGCTGGCCGGTTTCATCACGGGAGATGTTATTAATCTCAACGGAGGCTTGTATTTCAATTAGGGAAATCTGTGTGTTCGGTCGAATCCCCTGTCTGGAAAGTTTGTAGAGTAAATGACGACTACACAACCGACGAATGGAAAAAAACTCAGCCGAAACTACACCGCCCCGGCGGTGGATCGGGCTCTGGACATCCTGGAATACATGGCCGAGCATCCCCAGCCTTTCGGGGCAACGGAGCTGTCGCGCATCCTGGGTATCCCCCTGAACTCGGTATTCCGCATTCTCAAACGCCTGACCGAGCGGGAGTATACCGTCCAGGATCCGATCTCCGACGGGTATCAGTTGAGTACCCGGGTATTCTCGCTGGGCATGAGTCTGTACACGCGCTTCGAACTGCGACAGCGGGCCCGGCCGCACCTCGAGTGGTTGTGCAGGGAGACCGAGGAGACGGTACAGCTGCAGATCCCTCACGGGGATAAGGCTCTGGTGTTGGATACCGTGAGTCCCGAGGTGTCCTTCTACCTGCGGGTGGTCCCCGGCAGCCATGTACATTATCACCCCAATGCATACGGCAAGGCCATTCTGGCCTTCATGTCCGAAGAGGAGATCAAGGATATTCTGCCGTCCAAGCTGCCCGCCATGACACCCAACACCATCACCCTGCTGCGACAGCTGCTCCTGCAGTTGGAGGATACCAGGCGCACGGGCCTGGCCTATGACAATGAAGAGTACACCAGCGGCATCATCTGCATCGGATCTCCAGTGTTTGATGTACAGGGAAAGATCGCTGCCGGCCTGGGCATTACCGCTATTGCCAGTTTG
>Ga0315554_1002472_pt1 | contig 10634 bp, 11 predicted proteins | sample SalMarSW160370MG_FD_202114 | JGI IMG/M metagenome (GOLD analysis project Ga0315554, IMG submission 202114) | Salt marsh sediment microbial communities from the Plum Island Ecosystem LTER, Massachusetts, United States - Salt Marsh Sediment SW1603-70 ... | reverse complement strand
CCATCCCGAACTCTTCTTGCAGGCCTTTCATCAGTTCCAGGATCTGGGCCTCTGTGGTCACGTCGAGCGCGGTGGTTGGCTCGTCCGCGATCAGGAGGCTCGGGTTGCAGGAAAGCGCCATCGCGATCATCGCGCGCTGGCGCATGCCGCCTGACAACTGGTGCGCATAGTAATCAATACGCTGCTGCGGCTGGGGCAAGCCAACGAGGGAGAGCATTTCGATCGCCTTCTCTCGTGCCTCCTCCTTGCCCACCTTCTGGTGCAGGGTGATGGCCTCCATGATCTGGTTGCCAATCGTGTGCACCGGGCTCAGAGAGGTCATTGGCTCCTGGAAGATCTTGGCGATCTCGTTGCCACGAATACTGCGGATCTCGCTCCCACGCGCGTCGAGCTTGGTCAGTTCGACCTTCTCGACCGAGCCATCCTGCCCGTAGCGGTAGTAAAAAATGTCCCCAGCGACGATTTCGCCCGGTGAGGGCACGATGCGCATGATGGCCTGTGAGGTTACACTCTTTCCACAACCACTTTCCCCTACCACGCCGAGTGTCTTGCCTCGCGCTATGTCAAAGGTGACACCTTCGACGGCGTGAACGGTGCCTTCATCCAGGAAAAAGTACACCTTGACGTCGCGCACCTCAACGAGGGGTTCCTTCCCGTTTTCGCTCATAGTCCCTACCATCCTTCCTGTCTGCTATTGGGTCAGATACCCTTCCAACCTGTTCTAAACACCAAACCGCTTCGACAGGACGCGTCCTTCATGTCCCTGAGTGAAGGATGTGCTCTGTCAGCAATACTTGGCATTGGGAAGAGGTATTCTCGGGCTAGGCCGAGGGCAGGCACCTATGAATGGTGTCTCCAGGTGTGCGCTCAAGTGGGTGTGCGATGACAACTCTTGGACCGCTGGCTGCACGACCCATCTGGTCGAGCTAGCTCACAATAGCATGTGCCAAAAGCTCTCTCCTCCCGAGCGGTACTATAGCACAATTCACAACCGTTGTCAAAAACTGCTTCCAGAACTGGGCTCCTAATCAACCGAATCCTCTAGGTCGTCTTGGTCGAGCGTGCTGTGCGCCGTGAGCGTGGCTCGCCCAAGCATAGCGCCGACGACCACGCAGGCGGCGACGAGTACGGTCACAGGAACGAGCGGGAACGAGAGCGTCGGTTCAGCGTTCACCTGGAAAGCGTCGACCACACACTGTCTGCCTTGTGCGTCTGGATGAGCTGTCTCGCCGACGACGAGACGAAGCGTCTGGCGTCGTGAGCTCGATCCCTGGGCCAGCGGAAGCACGAGGCGCGTAGGTGTGGGCGCATAGAGTTCGACGTAGGAGCGCCCTCGATCGTCCATGAGGAGCCCCGGTACGTTCTCTCCATCCAACGTGACCTGCATGCGGCCTCCCTGCGGGCCAGCCCATGCGATGAGCTGCACATTCTGGCCAGTGAAAGCAAAGGTCAGGCTGCTGCCAGGGACATCGCTGACCAGCACGGCCTGCGCACTGGCCTGAGGATCGATACGCGAGCGCCATTCGCCGTGAGAGGCGTCTACGGCGGCATTGGTCTCTTCGTAGTAACCCGGACCTGCTTCGTCTAGCTGCGCGGCCTTGTCCTTGATCGCAAAGTAGACGCGGCGCGGGATGAAATCTACGTCGACCATGCGGAAATAGTATGCTGCCTCGTCGGGTGAGATATCGCCTACCTGCCGAAAGTACCAGATATTGAGCACGCCGGCCCAAGGCCAATTCGCCAATGTATCTTCGACTCCCTGCAGCGTGTACGCAGCTTGTCGTTCCTCGCTCACCCGCTTCCAGACGAGATCCTCGTTCGCAAAGGACATTGGCGCCGCATTCCACCCGTACTCGTTGAACCACACGGCCTTTTGTGCATCGCCGTATCGTTCCATGATCTCGCGCTGCAGCGTCACCCGCGCAAAGTTGAGCTTGTCTGGGGAGGCGGGGTCGTCAGGCGGCAGGTCCATCCCAAACGCATTCGCCGACAGGATATCAAAATAGGGGCCGGCCCCGGCTTGGTACATTTCTTCCAGGAACTGGAGGTCGTTCATCGCGCGCCATTTGCCCGGCTCTGGGTGTGGCTCTCCCAGCGTGATCGCCAGCGGAGCGCTGAGCACGTACACGTTGGGGTCGGCTTCTTTGGCGCGCTCGTAGGCGATGCGCAACAGCTCGACATAGCCTTCCGGATCGACGGGGCGATTGCCCCACTCGATATAGAGGTTGGGCTCGTTCCAGATCTGGATGTGCTGGACTCGCCCCTTGTAGTGCTCGACAAAATGATAGACAAAATCACCATAGTCCGACAGGTCATCGGGCGGGCGGCCCGGCATCGAGTTGTCCTGGCGTGACCAGTTCGGCGCGCTGTCCAGCCGGGCAATGATCTCGAGTCCATAGCTCTCACAGAGCGCTACGATCGCGTCGTACTTTTCCCAACGGTACTGGCCTGGCTGGGGCTCGATCTCGGCCCAGACGAACTGCTGCTTGACCCAGTGGACGCCGGCGTCACTTGCCATACGCACGGTTTCCTCGCGCTTCCACCCTTCGACCTCGCGTTCGAGGAAAAAGTTGGCGCCAATGGGATGAACGTCCGTGTTGGGGATGGTGTGGGGAGCGTGCCATCCCTGGGGATCAGAGGAAGGTCGCACGAGCGGATAGAGGACGTAGGCCAGGGCACCCAGAAGGATAGCGAGGACGGCGGACAGGATGAAACTCTGGCGGCTCACGCAGCGCTACCTGCTGGCTCGCCTGAATGCAATGGGACCGCGAGATGCACCGTCGTGCCCTCGCCGACCTGGGACTCGACGGAGAAGGTACCCTCGATCATTGCCGCACGTTCACGCATATTGATCATGCCCATGCTATCGCGCAGCCCATAGTTGGCCGGCATCTCGTTCGCCTCAAAGCCTCTTCCGTCGTCGCGGATAGTGACCCGGAGGGCGCCATTGCTGCACTCGATATCGAGCCACACATTCTGTGCATGGGCGTGCTTGCGCACGTTACCGACAGCCTCCTGGACGATGGCGAACACAGCCGAGCTGGTTTGCTTACTCAATGGCGGTAGCTCGCTTGCCGTCCGAAAGTGGACAGCAAAGTGCTCCGTTTCGATGAGGCGGTGAACGTATGTTTGCAACGCCGGGCCAAGGCCCTTTGTCTCGAGCAGGATCGGCCTTAGATCAAAGAGCATGTTGCGTAGCTGGCGGCTTGCGTCCTTGGCCAGTGCTTCCATCTCCCGGATCTCGGGTCGCACCTGATCCGGCTCGCTGTCGAGCATCTGGCGGATGAACTGCAGGTTCATCGCGATCGCTGCGACCAACTGCGTGGGGCCATCGTGCAGATCCCGCGCCAGCTCACGGCGCACGTCCTCCTCTACAACGACCAGACGATCGCGCTCCTCCCGCAGTTCCTGGTACAACTGCGCGTTACGCAAGGCAATCGCCGACTGGGCAGCAAAGGTCAGCAGCAACGTCTTGTCCGCTTCGTCAAAGCGTTCGTTGTCCTGCTTGTTCAGGACCTGGATCACGCCGATTGGCCTGCCGCGTACGATCATAGGCACGCAGATCATCGACGTGACCGAGTAGCCAACGCTGCGCGGTACCTCGGCATAGAAGCGTTGATCCTGGCTGGTGTCATCCACGATCACGGCTTCTTGGGTCTCGAGCACCCACCCGGCAATACCTCGGTGACGCGCCATACGCGTGCCGTGCAGCCTGGGACCACCGCCTCCCTCGACGACACGAAAGACGAGCTCATCTTCCTTTTCGTCGAGCAAGATCAGCGAGCCGGCCGTACCCCTCATCACCTGGACTGCGGAACGAAGGATGTTCTGAAGCAGGCAATCGATGTCTACTTCAGAAACCAGTTCCTGGGTGATGCGGCGAAGCACGTCGAAATGTTCGATCTGTCGCCGCATAGCCTCGCACTCTGTGCGGAGCGCTGTGACTTGGTTCAACAGCGAAGCTTCTTGAGAGTCCATTTCTTCCCTTCTGCCGGAAGGGGCTTGCGCTTGTCGGGAGTTGATTCTACCACAATCAGCGGATCAGATCAAAAGTCCTTGCGACCAGCTTCCACTGCCAAGAAGGAACAGGCCATCGTCCGGGCTGCAGTTGCACTAGCGAAGCGAGACCTCAAGTCCTTGATCGTCGACCACCACGTTGACACTCGCGTGGAATCGGGCCGGGTCGCGCACGTAGGCGAGGTAGTCGCCCAAGCTCCGGGCGGAGTTGACCGAATTGTGAGCCAGCACGAGGCTACCAGGACGCAGCGCGTGCAAAGCGGCGAGAAGAAGCTCGAGATAGATCGACTTGGTACCGTCTGGCCCATCGGCATCGAGATAGAGGAGATCGATCGTTTCATCCGTTCGCTGCAGCCAGGGAATGCCGTCGGCGGCAACGATCTCTACCGTGGTCCGTCTATCACGTGCGGTGAGCAGCGCCTCGACATTTCGGCGCGCACGAGTGGCCTCGTCTGGGCGAATCTCGATCCCGACCAGATGCCTGGCCCGATAGCAGGATCCGGGCCCGATCGCCGCACCTGCGTTGGAGATAAAGGTGTTGCCGCAAAAGATGCCCACCGCAACCACGACTTGTGGCTGTACGATGGCATTGATCGCGTACAACAGGCGCTGCATACGTGGGCTGATGGCTGTCCAGGGGATGTCGAACCGTTCATGCACCTCTTTGCGGTGGACGAGCATCTTCTGCCGGTCGTACTGGATGTGAGGCACGATGCGTGCTTCAGCAAGGGTAGCCAATGCCTCATCCACAACTGCAATCTCGCGTTCCAGCGGCTCGATTTTACGGTGAGGCGCATACCAGTTCATCCTGTACTGCTGCCAGTCGCTCGCTTCGTAGATGCTTGCCACTATGGACCTTTCTCCTCATAGGACCCGGCAGAGTCGTCCTCTTGGTCCGGCAGTTGCTTCTCTTGCATCTGGGCCTGCTTGCCTTCCCAGAAGGCCAATGCGCCGAGAGCAAGTGCGCCGCCGACGATGGCCAGGTCGGCAATGTTAAAGATGCCCGTGTGCAGCGGTCCTACGCGCAGGATCATGAAATCGACGACTGCGCCGTCGTGCTCGATTCGGTCGATCAGGTTGCCGATCCCGCCACCCACGAGCAGTGCGACGCTGACGAGCTTGGGTGCTTCGATGGAAGCTGTGCGGAGGATCAGGATCAATCCCCACGCGACAATCACGCCGTTCGAGAGCAGGCTCAACGCAAAGCGAAGGGGCGAGGGCAAACTGCCGCCCAAGCCCAGGAATGCTCCGCGGTTCACAGCGTATGTAAGGGTCAACAGGCCACCGAGAAGCACTCGGGGCTCCGATTGGGATAGGAGACGTTGTGCGAGCTCCTTGGTCGTGCGGTCAGATACGACACAGAGGAGGACGATAGCTCCGATCAGCGCCAGTCTCTGCAGCTTGCTCAGTGTCAAGCTCTCCTCGACGATTGTGCGATATCGTCAACAGCCCATGTGCGGTGTAACCCGCGGCGGACACGTCGCTCGATGGGCATGAAAACAGGCGCAGCCCCGATGGTGTCTGGCTGCGCCTGGCTTGGCTTACACGGCGTACTAGAACTGAAAGTGATCGGCAGCCTGGACGATGCGCTGCTCATAGTCGATCGTATAGTCCTTCACCTCTTGGACGATCTGTCTCCACTCGTCGCTGGAGAGGATCGCCTCAAGGGTCCCATCTTGTTCCTTACGCGAGACAAAGCCAAGCAGGATCTCGGGCGCTTCACCATAGATCGTGTACCATGCGTCCCTGAGCTCAAGGCCAAGTGGCGAGGCCTTGTTCACCAGCTCTCGGACATGATGAAACAGCTCTTTTTCATATTTCGGGTGGCTGTTCCATGTCAGCAGAACCTTGTGTCCCATAGGTTGACTCCGCATTCACTGTGCCCCAACGGCCCTGTGGCCCGTTCTCCTTGCTTGTTTCCGCATTCACGGCGCGCGGTGCTGCCGTGCGGTCACTCTGAGATATGCTCGTGCCAGCGCATTTGGGTCTTTTCGAGGATCTCTTCTGTCGCCGCGTCTGGATCGTCCTCAAAGCCGGGTAGACTGAGGATCCGCCGGAAGAGAGCCGGGATGCTCAGGTCCAGGGGACGAACATCGGGATAAGCCTGTGCGAGTGCTTCGGCGATGGTGTCCAGATCGTCCCAGTGCAGGGGAACCACAGTCTCCAGGTCACAAGAAGGTTCTACGACCTCCGGCTCTTCACCGGCCAATTCCTTGGCCTTTTCCTCGTCACCTTGCTTGCGATAGTAGTCAGCCAGAGCCATCTTGAGGGCATCTGCCGCCAGGACCGAGCAATGCATCTTGACCGGGGGCAGCCCGCCCAGAGCCTCGGCGATGGCTCGGTTCGTCAGTTCGAGAGCGTCCTCGATCTTTCTACCCTTGATCAGCTCAGTAGCCATGGAACTGGTCGCGATCGCTGCTCCACAACCAAAGGTACGAAACTTGATGTCGGTGATGACGTCTTGGTTGATCTTGACCGACATCTCCATCATATCGCCGCACACAGGGTTACCTATCCTGCCCACCCCGTCTGCGTCCTCAACCACTCCGACGTTGCGCGGATTGGTGAAATGATCAATTACTTTATCACTATACTTCATTGCTCGTTCTCCTCATAGCCCGGGACCTTCCTGCCCTTGATATGGTCCGCCCCCGGACGTGTTGCCTCGAAACGTGTTCCCATTTTACCACCCTCCCGATGCTTTTGCAAGGATCTGCCGTGGCGGCGGATGAGCTTGCACAAACCCGCCCCGTACTGTATAATGGTTTCGTCCAGCTACACAGTTGCCTGGATTCGACTTACTATCCCCTCAACCCGACATGGTCCGGTGTCATGCGTACGCCGCCGTGTTGCAGGACGATCGTATCGGCGGCGGACCACCAAAGGAAGCAGTGATGCCACGCTTGCGCGGCGTATTGCAGAGCGAGCTGGAAGAGATATTTGATGATTTGATACAGATGGGTGGCCTTGTGGAACGTGCCATCATCCAATCGGTCGAGGCACTGTCCGATCAGGATGTCGAACTCGCCCAGCAGATCATCGACCAGGACGAACAGATCAATCGGCTTCGCTTTGACATTGAGGACCGCTGTTTCACGGTCTTGGCGACACAGCAGCCAGTAGCGCGCGATCTGCGTGCCATCGTTACCGCACTCAATATCATCACCGACCTGGAGCGGATGGGCGATTATGCCAAGGGCATCGGCCAGCTCGTCATCCGTATGCAGGGGGAGGACCTCTTTCTGTCGCTCGACGAGATGCCAGACATGGCAGAAATGGTGCGCAGCATGGTGCACGCCGCCCTGGAGGCGTTCGTCGAGCAAGACATCGACCGTGCGCGGCAGTTGTTCGAGATGGACGATCAGGTCGACCACATGTACCGCGAGATTTTCGAGTCTGCGATCAGGGACATGATCTCGGGCACGCATAGCGTCCGGCGAGGGATGCACCTGCTTTTTGCCGCGCACAACCTGGAACGGATCGGCGACAGGGTGACCAACATCTGCGAGCGGATCATCTTTATGTCGACCGGCGTGATGGAAGAGCACAATCTCTGAGAAGGGTGAGCATGCGACCGCGGCAGCAGTTTGACCGGCAGCTACAGCGCTTGCAGGACAGCCTCGTCCAGATGAGCGAGATGGTCTGCCAAGCGATATCGGACTCGATTGCGGCGCTCAAGGCGCGTGACCTGGAGCTGGCACGAGAGGTCGTTGCACGCGACGACGAGATCAACGCCTTACGGTTCGAGGTCGACGAGGCCTGCCTGGCAATTCTGGCAACACAGCAGCCAACGGCTTCTGATCTGCGCCGGGTGGTAAGCGCGATGAACGTGGTCCTGGACCTGGAGCGCATGGGGGACCACGCTGCGAACGTGGCCAAGATCGCGATCCGGATTGGGGACGAGCCGCCGCTCAAGCCGCTGATCGATATCCCCTACATGGCCAAGCAGTGCTGCGACATGCTGCGCAGCGCGATGGCTGCTTATGCCGATCTCAACGCCGCTGCTGCAGAAGCGATCAGCAAGCAGGACAACATCGTCGATCAGCTTTACGACCAGGTCTTTCGTGAGCTGCTGACCTACATGATCGAGGATGAACGTACAATCAAGCGCGCCATGCATCTCTTGTTTGTCGCGCACAACCTCGAGCGCATTGCAGATCGGGTCACGAATATCTGTGAACGCGTCATCTATTTGCGGACAGGGCGCATGAAAGAACTGGACTATAGCCTGGACACGGGAATATAGCTTGCGACGCCATTAGGCGGCGATCACCCGCCGTGCCACAGAGCAAGAACCTCGCTCGATGCCTCTTTTCTCTCCGCCTCCACAAGCCTGTATATCTGTTCGAGTACATCCTCTGGCAGAGGGACCACCCCGCCGGTCTTGCCGTAGAAGGCGATAGGCACGCTGTCGTGCGTGGCAAGGCGTACGTCCTCCACCATCTGTCCTGCGTTTAGCTCGAACACCAGGATCGGCTTGCCAGCAGTTACCTTGGCCAGTGCTTCGTATGGGTAGGGATAGGCGGTGATTGGGCGAAAGAGCCCGGCCCGAATGCCTTCGGCACGCGCCTCGGCAATCGCCGTTCTGGCGATGCGCGCTGCTGTGCCAAAGGCCACGACGACGATCTCGGCATCCTCGCAGTCCATTTCCTCCCAACGCTGCTCGTGTGCAACGATCTCGCGCAGCCGGGCCTGCAAGCGGTCGTTCACCCGCTCCAGGTTCGGACCGCCGAGGTAGAGGGACGTGATGACGCGGCTCTCGCGTCCTGCGCAGCCGCGCAGAGCATAGTCCCATTCCCTGCGTTCCACCCTCTGCATCTCTGGCAGCTCGATGGGCTCCATGATCTGGCCTATCATGCCATCGGCCATGACCATGACGACGGTGCGGTAGCGTTCTGCCAGGTCAAAGGCGAGTGTGACGTGGTCGACCATCTCCTGCACCGTCGAGGGGGCAAGGACGATAGCATGGTAATCCCCGTGCCCGCCTCCTCGCACCATCTGCTGATAGTCGCCCTGTGCGGGTTGGATATTCCCCAGGCCAGGTCCGCCGCGCATCACGTTCGCCAACACCGCCGGTACCTCCGAGCAAGCGATGTAAGAGATGCCTTCCTGCATCAGGCTAAAGCCAGGGCTGGAAGTGGTCGTCATGACCCGGACGCCGGCACAGGCAGCGCCATAGACCATGTTGATCGCCGCGATCTCGCTTTCGGCCTGTACAAACGCCCGGCCTAACTCTGGCATGCGCCTCGACATGTACTCCAGGACTTCAGTCTGAGGGGTGATCGGGTAACCGTAGTAAGCCTCACATCCGGCGCGGATCGCTGCTTCTGCGATCGCCTCGTTTCCTTTCATCAATGTCTTGACCATGGTCGATTGCGATCCCTTCTACGGCGTTCGTCCGGGCTACGCTGCGCACCGGTGCGTTGTGGCTCGTTCTGACTCGATGGTAGAGCGGTCCTTATGTGTGCGATAGACGACGATCGCAACTTCGGGACACATGGTCGCGCAGTTGGCACAGCCGATGCACCTGGCATCCGGATCGACGTACGCTGCAGGACGGTATCCTTTCTCGCTAAAGCGGTCGGAGATACGGACCAACTCGTATGGGCAGGCAATCGTGCATAGGCCACAGCCTTTGCACCGGTCTTGGCGGATCACAATCCGGGACATTGTTGTCTCCTCAATCCCAAATGACTGGCAGAGCACTTACGATAACCCCTCGTGGTCTCCATCGTTGCGTGTCTCAGGCGGATCGAACATTGGGAAGTAGCGATGGATGACCAAGAGATCGACCCTCAGCCGCTCTCGGTCCAGTTGCTCTGCCAGGGCTCTACCGGCGACAGCAAAGGCGATCGGCAGCCCTAACTGCTGGCTGGCTTGCTCGACCAAGCGATGTCCTCGCGCGAACAGCTCTGGCGAGCTCTGGGACATCAGGTTAGGATTGCTCACCAGTCCGGTCACTGGCAGTTGCGCACTGGCGGCGATCTGCTGGACGGCCCTCTCGATCCCGCTGATGGTGTCCATGAAGGGGCGGTAAGGATTTACGACCAGGTGCATGGTGTATCCGCGAGAACGGACCCGGGGCGCATAGATGGCCAGTGCGCGTGCGCCCTGCTCGTCACCGCCCAAGTCGATGACCACAGGGCGCGTTTCTTGCTCGATTGCGCCCTGGATCTGCGGGTTGATGGCGGGAACGTGAAGGTGGTGACCGGCGAGGAAAGGACTCGTAACCTGGACGCCCACGCTTGCCATCTCTGCGGCCCGATCCCGCGTTCGGAAATAGGGTGTAACGATGTCCAGGTCGATCAGGTAGGGATCGAAACCACGCTCGTGCAGTGCTACAGCATAGTTGAGCGCGATCTCGGTCTTGCCACTGCCAAAGCGTCCAGCAAAGATCGTGATCTGAGGTGACGTCATTGCCTGGGTAACGTACATGGCAGGAAGGGAAAGTCGAGCTTCCTGCCGACATTCTCTGACAGGCGTCGCAGCAATCCGGGCAGATCTCCTGCGACCAGCTTGAGCTTGCCCGAGATCGAGACGGGTGCAAAGGCTGGCGTAAGCTGCGCAAAGAGGTCATAGAAAGCCCGCTCGCCATAGATGGGCACGCCGCCACACGT
>Ga0315554_1002471_pt1 | contig 10637 bp, 11 predicted proteins | sample SalMarSW160370MG_FD_202114 | JGI IMG/M metagenome (GOLD analysis project Ga0315554, IMG submission 202114) | Salt marsh sediment microbial communities from the Plum Island Ecosystem LTER, Massachusetts, United States - Salt Marsh Sediment SW1603-70 ... | reverse complement strand
TCGACGAGGACGTAGCGGTCGCCGTGGAGGATCCCGACCCGCTTGTCGCTGAAGACGGCGAGGGCGGTGCTGTTCAGCCAGACGTCGACCGAGTCGAGGGCATCGACCTCCTTCGCCAGGCGCGCCCCGATGTCGATCCCCCGCGTCCCGGCGTAGACAGCGTTGATCGAGCCGAAGAACCGGTGCGTCTGGAGGACGAGCTTCCCGCCGAGCCGGTCCTTGTCGTCGACGAGGAGCGTCCCGATCCCGCGCCCGCCGAGCTCGATCGCCGCCGACATCCCGGCCGGCCCGCCGCCGAGGATCAGGATCGGCACATCGACGATCTCGATCTCCCGCGTCTCGGGGGCCCGGTCGAGCGGCGGGAGCTCCGGCAGCCCTTCGATCGGCTCGACCCGCATCCCGGGCTCGACCGGCGTCATGCACGCCTTGACCGGCATTCCGTCGGCGAGGACGAGGCACTGGGCACACTGACCGTTGGCGCAGTAGATCCCCTGCGGCGCGCCGTCCTTTGGGTGATGGCCGAACGTGCGGATCCCTGCCGCGAACAGCGCCGACGAGATCATCTCGCCCGGATAGGCCGTGACCTCTTGCCCCGCGAAGCGGATCGCGAACGGCTCACCCCGCTCGATCCGGACGATCGGATGTCCTTCGATCCTGCCCATCTTTCGTCCCGCCTCCTTACGGTCCGATCACGTCTCGACGAACCGCTCGGTTACCGCCATCAGCACCCGGGCGCCGCGGGCCTTCCCCGTCCGATACGAGTGCGGCCTCGACGCCTCGATCCGATAGCTGTCCCCGACGCCGAGGTCGTGCTCCGCCCCGTCGACCGCGATCGTCAGCCTCCCCTCGAGGACGTATCCGAGCTCCTCGCCGCGATGCTGGGACTCGTCCTGCCTGCAACCGGCCGGGAACTCGGCGATCAGCAGCTCCTCGATCGGCGCCTCCGGGAGCTGGCCGGACAGGTAGCGATAAGCGACCGGGGAGCGTCCGATCTGGATCTGCAGCTGCTGGTCGGCCTTCGTGACGACCGGGGCACGGCGGTCGAGCGGTCCGCTGCTGACGAAGAGCGACTCGATCGGGAGACCGAGCGCCCGGCAGATCGACGAGAGGGAGACGATCGACAGCGTCGAGAGCCCGCGTTCGACCTGGGAGAGGAAGCTCGCCGAGAGGCCCGACTCCGACGCCAGCGTCTCCAGCGTCCAACCCTTGCTCGTCCGAGCGTCGCGAATCCGGGCACCGAGGTCGTCCATTGCGGGTTCAGTATATCGAAGATCAGTTTCGAAATTCAACGGATCGGGCGGCGGCCCTCCGCCTCCTTCGATGGAGGGTTCCCGCAAGTCCGGGTACACTCTCGCCCCGGACCCCAGGAGGAGGTACCATGCACAAGTCACGTCTCGATTTCCTCAAGCGCTACATGGCGACGATCTGTCCGACCGGCTACGAGGAGGACGCGTCCCGCGTCTGGCGCGAGGAGGCCGACAGGTTCGCGGACCGGACGTGGGTCGACCAGCACGGCAACTCGTTCGCCGTGGTCTACGAGAAGGGCTCCCCACGGATCATGCTCGCCGGTCACGCCGACGAGATCGGCTTGATGGTGACCCACATCGACGAGAACGGCTACCTCTTCTTCGCCGGGCTCGGCGGTTGGGACCTACAGGTCCTCCCCGGTCAGCGGGTTCGGATCGTGACGAAGGGCGGGATCGTCCTCGGCGTCATCGGACGGAAGCCGATCCATCTCCTCGATGCCGAGGAGCGGAAGAAGGTCGTCAAGATGGAGGACCTCTGGATCGACATCGGGGCGAAGGATCGCGAGGAGGCCGAGAAGCTCGTCGCTATCGGCGATCCGGGCGTCCTCGACTACGACTTCGCCGAGCTGCGAAACGGCCTCGTCACTAGCCGCGGATTCGACGATCGGATCGGCGCGTTCGTCGTCCTCGAGGCGGCGCGTCTGGCGGCGAAGATGAAGCCGAAGGCGGCGATCTACGCCGTCGCGACAGTCCAGGAGGAGATCGGCGTCCGCGGCGCGACGACCAGCGCGTTCGGGATCGACCCGCAGGTCGGAATCGCCGTCGACGTCGGGTTCGCGATGGACACGCCGGGGATGAGCAAGGAGAAGAAGCGGACCGGCGACGCGAAGATGGGCGGCGGGCCGATCGTGACGCGCGGCCCGAACGTGAACACGCCCCTGTTCGATCGGATCGTAAAGACGGCCGAGGCGAAGGGGATCCCGATCCAGATCCACGCGTACCCGCGGCCGACCGGGACTGACGCCCGCGCGATCCAGGTCGCGCGGGCCGGCGTGGCGACGGGGCTGATCGGCGTCCCGAGCCGGTACATGCACTCGCCTGGAGAGATCGTCCACCTCGGCGACGTGGAGAACTGCGCCAGGCTGATCGCCGAGACGATCGCCGGGATCGACGCGAAGACGAGCTTCCTCCCTTCGTAGCGACATCTTGTGGCGTCGGAGACGAGTTCCGACAAGTCCCTCATTTGCCGTGCCGCATCCGGTGGTGTAGAGTCACGCTGTTCGGGGAGCCCAACGGTTTGGGCTGAGAGGAGGAGGTACCTCGACCCGTCGAACCTGAACTGGGTAATGCCAGCGTAGGGAGCCATGAACGAGCCACAGCGCGATTCACAGAGAGATCGATCGGCACCGCCTCTGGATTCTCCCGCTTCGCCTCCTCCGATGAAGGAGCGATGCGGACGTGGCCGATGATTGCATCCTGATCCTCGCCAACGGCACGTGGGGCGACACGAAGCGGCTGCGTGAGCTCGCCGATCGCGCCGATCGGGTGATCGCGGCCGACGGCGCCTGGGCGAAGGCGGTCGCTGCCGGGATCCGGGTCGACTGCGTGATCGGCGATCTCGATTCCCTCACACCGGCGCAGCGGTCGTCGCTCCGGGCCTCGAAGGTCGAGGTCCGGGCCCACCCGCCTGATAAGGACCTCACCGATCTGGAGTTGGCCGTCGACGGCGCGCTGGCCGCGTCGGCGCGAGGACTGATCGTCTTCGGCGCGTTCGGGGGACGGATCGATCACACCCTGGCGAACGTCCTGCTGCTGGAGAAGGCCGTCGCGCGCGGCGTCGAGGTCGAGCTGGTCGCCGGCGACGAGACGGCGTGGCTGATCCGGGGCGATCTGACGCTCCCGATCGGCCGGCCGGGCGATCGGGTCTCGCTGATCCCGCTCTCCGACGAGGTCGTCGTCCGGACGGACGGACTTCGCTACCCGCTGGACGGTGCACCGCTTCGCCGGGCGAGCGCGCACGGCGTGTCGAACGCGATCGACCGAACGCCGGTCCGGATCGAGGTCCGATCGGGGACGCTCCTCGTCGTCCACGGGCCGTCGGAGGAGGGGCGACGATGAGGGCGCGCGGCGGATCGACGAACCCCGTGGCAGTCTGGCGGAGGCCCGGCGCGCGGTGGGCCCTCAGCCTGCTCCTGTTCGCCCTCCTCTGGCAGGCGATCGTCTCGATCTTCCGCGTCCCCGGCTATCTCCTCCCGTCGCCGGTCGCCACGATCCGGGCGATCGTGAACGACGCGCCGCTTCTCGGCCGGCACGCCGCCGCGACGATCGTCGAGACCCTCGTCGGGGCGGGGATGGCCCTCGTCCTCGGTGTCGCCGTGGCACTGACGATGCACCGCTCGAGGCTCCTCCGCGATCTGATCTACCCGCACTTGGTCCTTTCGCAGGCGGTCCCGCTGATCGCGATCGCCCCGATGATCCTGATCTGGTTCGGCCTCGGCTCGCTCTCCAAGATCCTGGTCGTCGCGTTCGTCTGCTTCTTTCCTCTCACGGTCAACACCTACGAGGGGTTCCGCGCTGTCGATCCGATCTACGCCGAGCTGCTCGACACGTTCGGCGCGACGTGGCTCGATCGGTACCGCCACTTGTACGTCCCCGCGGCGCTTCCGGGGATCCTCGCCGGCGGGAAGATCGCCGCGACGTACAGCGTCCTCGGTGCGATCGTCGGCGAGTGGCTCGGCGGATCGCTCGGGCTCGGCGTCTACATGACCCGCGCGCAGCAGTCGTTCCGGACCGATCGGCTGTTCGGGGCGATCCTGATCGTGATGGCGCTCAGCCTCTCGTTGTTCAAGGCGGTCGACGGGATCGGCTTCGTCCTCACCCCCTGGCTTCGAAGGAGGAATCATGCGTAGGTTGCTCGTTCCATCGGTGGTCGTCTTGTGCGTTGGCCTCCTGGCGGCCGGCGCGGCGGCGAACGACCTTGAGACGGTCCGGATCGCCCTCGACTGGACCCCGAACACGAACCACACCGGAGTTTTCGTCGCCAAGGCTCTCGGCTTCTTCGCCGAGGAGGGGCTCGCCGTCGCGGTCCTCGAGCCGACTGAAACGGCGTCGATCCCGCTCGTCGCGAGCGGCGAGTCGGAGTTCGGGGTCTCCATGCAGGAGTACGTGACGATGGCCCGCGCGCAGGGGGTCCCGGTCGTCTCGATCGCGACGCTCTTCCAGCACAACACGTCCGGCTTCGCCTCGCCGAGCGACCGGGGCATCGCCGGGCCGGCGGGCTTCGAGAACCGCCGCTACGCCGGATGGGGGAGCGACCTGGAGTCGGTGATGATCCGGACAGTGATGGAGTCGGTCGGCGCCGACTTCGACACGGTGACGATGATCAACATGGGAATGCTCGACTTCACGACCGCCGTCCGCCGGGGCCTGGCCGACTTCTATTGGATCTTCTACGGGTGGCAGGGGATCCACGCGGAGCTCGAGGGGATCGAATTCGACTTTCTCCCGCTCCCGGATCTCGCCGAGGTCCTCGACTACTACACCCCGGTGATCATCACGCGGGAGCGGCTGATCGTCGACCGGCCGGACGTGATCCGACGCTTCCTCAGGGCGCTCGCGCGCGGCTACGTCTACGCGACCCTCCATCCGGCCGAGGCGGCGGACATCCTCCTCGACTACGCGCCCGAGCTCGATCCGGACCTCGTCCGCGCCTCCCAGACGTGGATCGCCGCGCAGACGCTTGGGGACGTCGACCGGTGGGGTCGACAGGAGGAGATCGTCTGGACGCGCTTCGCCGACTGGGCGCTCGCCAACGGGTTGATCGAACGCGCGATCGACCCGCTCGCCGCCTTCACGAACGACTTCCTCCCGGGGGGAGAAACCGAGTGACGGACCTTCTCGCAATCGGAGGGGTGCGGAAGCGCTTCGGGGATCTCGAGGTTCTCCGCGACGTCACGTTCACCCTCCGAGAGCGAGAGACCGTCGCGCTTCTCGGGCCTTCGGGATGCGGGAAAACGACGCTGTTGCGGATCCTCCTCGGTCTGGAGACGGCCGACGCCGGAGAGATCATCGGCATGCTCGACCGCGCCGGGTACCTGCCGCAAGGCGGCCTTCTCTTCCCGTGGAAGACGGTGATCGAGAACGCGGAGCTTCCGCTGCGGATCCGCGGCGTCGGACGCGCGAAGCGGAGGGCCGCCGTCGCCGACTACCTCCAGGTGTTCGGCCTGAAAGGGTTCGAGGCGGCCTATCCGCACGAGCTCTCCGGCGGGATGCAGCAGCGGGCCGCGCTCCTCCGCGCGCTGATGACCGGTTGCCCGGTCCTCGTCCTCGACGAGCCGTTCGGGGCCCTCGACGTCCTCACACGGCATCGGATGCAGGATTGGCTCGCGCAGCTCCTCCTGCGGCTCGATCGGACGATGCTCTTCGTCACCCACGACCTCGAGGAGGCGGTCGCCCTGGCCGAGCGCGTCGTCCTGCTGACCGATCGACCGGCGGTCGTCCTCGGTGAGCGCCGGATTCCGCTCGGGGCATCCGAGCGACTCGACCGGCTCGGGCGGCCGTTCCTCGCCGCGCGGGACGGGCTCCTCGCGTTGATTCACGGAAGGAGAGGCGATGCACGCGACGAATCCGTTTGAGACGCATTACGCCGAGTACGACGCGTGGTTCGACCGGAACGCCAACGTGTACGAGTCCGAGCTGTTGGCCGTCCGCGAGGTCCTTCCCCCTCCCGGGGACTGGATCGAGATCGGCGTCGGCAGTGGGCGCTTCGCGTCCAGGTTGGGCGTCCCGACCGGGATCGAGCCGGCGGAGGGGATCGCGACCCTCGCCCGCGAGCGCGGCGTCGGTGTGATCAAGGGAAAGGCCGAGTGCCTGCCCCTGCAGGACGGGAGCGTCGACGCGGCGTTCCTGATCACGACCCTCTGCTTCGTCGATGACGTCGATCGCACGTTCAACGAAGTCGCTCGCGTCCTGCGCCCGGGCGGCTGCGCGATCGTCGCGTTCATCCCGAAGGACAGCCGATTCGGCGAGCTGTACCGCTCCGATACGTCGGAGGACCGTTTCTTCCGGCGCGCGACGCTCCACACGAGAGGGCGGGTCTTCGAGGCGATCGAGGCGGCCGGCCTGGAGATCGAGCGGACCGTCCAGACCCTCACCGGACCGCCGGAGGGCGCGAACGATCGAATCGAGCCACCGACCGAGGGACACACGCGGGGGTCGTTCGTCGTGGTCCGCGCGTTCAAACGATGAGCGCGGCGGAGCGGGGTCTCCGCTCGCCTTCTTGACTTCCGTCCGATAGGTTTCGTAGGATTCCCCATGAGCGGCGGGACGGGGCTGTTCCTCATCGTCAATCTGATTGCAGGACACGGTCGATGCAAGACCCTATTCCCGAAGGTCAAGGCCGAGCTGGATCGCCGCGGGATCGAGTACGAACTTCACTTCACGAATGAGCCTCAGGAGGCGACCGACGTCGCCAAGTGGGGGATCGAAGCCGGGTTTCGGCGGGTCGTCGCGATGGGCGGCGACGGGACGGTCAACGAAGTGACCAACGGGATGCTCGGCAAGGACGCCGTGCTCGCGGTCATCCCGGCCGGGACGGGGAACGACTTCGTCCGGATGCTCGGGATTCCCGCCGATCCGTTCGACGCGATCGACGTCCTGACCGAGGGGCAGGAGCGGACGATGGACCTCGGCCGCGTCGCCGACGATCGCTGCTTCGTGAACGGAATGGGAATCGGCATCGACGCGCAGGTCGCCCGCGACGTCCTCCAGATGGAGCGACTCACCGGAGCGGTCGCCTACGTTTCGGCCGCGGTCAAGGAGGTCTTCCGGTTCAAGGCCTTCCCAGCGACGATCGAGTCGGCCGATTGGCGACTCGACGTCACGTGCCTCTCCATCGGCGTGTCGAACGGGAAGTACGCCGGCGGCGGATTCAAGCTCGCGCCGGAGGCGGACGTCGTCGACGGGATGATCGACATCTCCGCGATCGAGGACTACTCCAGGCTCGAGCGCCTGGTCCGCCTGCCTCGGGTGAGGGCCGGTAAACACCTCCGATGGCGGAAGGTCCACTATTGTCAGCTGGCCGAAGCGACGATCGCGTCGCCGAACAAGCTGATCGCGCACATGGACGGCGAGCCGTACCGGCTGCCGACCGACCCGTTCCGCGTCCGCGTCCTCCCGAACGCCCTCCGGGTATTGGTTCCCGCCTAGCGGCGCCGAAATCGACGATCGAGCTCGTCGCGGCCGATGCCGAAGATGATCGGCCGCCCGTGAGGGCAGAAGTAGGGGTTCTCCAACGTCATCAGCTGCTCGACCAACGCCTGCGCCTCCGCGAGCGGGATCGATTCCCCCGCCTTGATCGCCGCGCCGCAGGCCAGTTCGCTGAGGAGACGATCGAACAACGGCTTCTCCAGGCTCCCCTCCGAAGCGAGCGTCTCGACGAGCGACTCGATCACCTCTTGGAAGCCCCTCTTCGTCTGTTCGTCGGCCAGTGCGCGCGGATACTCCCGGATCAGGAAAGTCCCGCCTCCGAACTCGTCGAGGATGATCCCGACCCGCTCCAGCTCATCGCGGTGACCGGCGATCACGCTCGCCGCCTCGAACGGGACCTCGACGCGGGCCGGGATGAGGAAGATCTGTCGGACGATCCCCTCCTCGCCCCACTCGTCCCGCAACCCCTCGTAGAGGACCCGCTCGTGGGCGATGTGCTGATCGACGATCTCGAGCCCCTCGGGCGTCTCGACCAACAGGTAGGTCGATTGGAGCTGGCCGATCACGCGACGGTCGGTCCGAACCCTCACTTTTTCGGCCTCGCGCAGCCGGCCGGAGAGCCTCATCTCGCGCGGCAGATCGAACGACAACGCCTCCGTTCTCTCCGCATAGCGCGTTCGAGGTTCGGCGGTCGAAGCCGTCCCGCCGACGTCACCCGTGCGCGACGGAGCCAGCGGCGCGACCACCCGTCGGTTCGACAGGGCCTTCTGAAGGGCCGCGGCGACTGTGTCCTGCACCTGCCGGGCGTCCGCGAACCGGATCTCTTCCTTCCTCGGATGGACGTTGACGTCGACTCGGTCGTGCGGCAGATCGACGTGGACGACGGCGATCGGATAGCTCCCCGGCCGGAGGATTCCGCGATAGGCGCTTGCCAGCACGAACGACAGCCCTCTGTCGCTGACGAATCGCCCGTTGACGACGAAGCTCTGATCCCGCCGATTCCCCCGTTTGAGATCCGGCCGGCTGACGAACCCTTGCACCGCGATCCCGCCTCTGGCGGCCTCGATCGGAATCATCCCGTTCGCGACCTCCGTCCCGTAGATCTGGGCGAGACGGTCGTGGAGCGAGCCGACGGCGGGAGCGGAGAAGACCTCGCGGTCGTCATGGGTCACGGTCCAGCCGATCGACGGGGAGAGGAGCGCGAGGCGCTGAATGATCCGGTTGGCATGCATGAATTCGGTCCGCGACGACCCGAGAAACCGGGCGCGCGCCGGCACGTTGAAGAAGAGTTCCCGGACCTCGATCGTCGTCCCTGTCGGGCGCGACGCGGGCGCCACCTGGCCGATGGACCCACCGCTCACTTCCAACGTGTGCGCGCCGTCGCCCTCGCGCGGGCATGACGTGACGCGCGATCGGGAGACCGCAGCGATGCTGGCGAGGGCCTCACCCCGGAACCCGAGCGTCCTGATCGAGTAGAGGTCCTCCTCCGACTGGATCTTGCTCGTCGTATACCGCTCGAACGCGAGGCGCAGATCCTCTCCGAGCATCCCCTCCCCGTCGTCGCGGACGACGACGAGCGATTTTCCCCCCTCCCGGAGCACGATCTCGATTCTCTCGCTTCTCGCGTCGATCGAGTTCTCGACGAGTTCCTTGACCACCGATGCCGGGCGATCGATCACCTCTCCGGCGGCGATCTTCAGGGTCACGGGCTCAGTCAATCGTCGGATCGGCATTCTGCCCCTTAGGCTATCCGATCCGCCCCTCCCTCACAATTTGCGCCCCCTTGCTTCGTACGGAGCCTGTGCGGTATCGTCTGCGGGAAGATCATGCACACCATCAACAGCTTGCGGCAGACACTCGGCCTGACCAGCGCCAATCAGGTTCGGAATCGCATCGAGGCGATCAAGGACCTGCTGATCGCGCACATCCGGCGGGGCCCGAACAATCAGATCCTCCTGACCGACGCCGGGGCCGAGCTCCTCCGCCGCCTGCAGGAGCTGTACGATAGCGGGCTGACCATGACCGAAGCGAGTGATATCATGAGGTCAAGCCTTTATAAAATGGAGAAAACGACCGAACTGGTTTCGCAAAGTATTCCACAGAACGACACAAAACCTGATCAAACTGTCCCGTTGCTGGCCGCTCTCCGCGAGGAGATCGCCTCCCTTCGCCGGCGGGTCGCCGACCTTGAACAGCGCCTTCAGCCTCAGGCCGGAAGGACGCGCGAACCGACGCCTTGGTGGTTTGCCCTTCGAGGGGAGATCGATGCCCCTTAACGTCCCCTGCCTCCAGAACGAGCGCCTCAAGGAGGTCGTCGGACGGATCGACCGTTCGCCCCAGCTCGACGCCTACTGGTCCGGGTCGAACATCACCGCGATCGACCGGATGGGGATCAACGACCACGGTCCGGTTCACGTCCGGATCATCACGAACATCGGTCTGAAACTCCTCCGTCTCCTCGTCGAAGGGGGCGTTCCCCCGAGCGCCGTCGCGAATCATGGCCTGACGAACGAGGACGCCGAGGTCATCGTCGTCCTCGCGTGCGTCCTGCACGACATCGGCCACGTCATCCACCGCGAGGAGCACGAGCTCCTCTCGCTCGTCCTGGCCGGCCCGTTGATCGAGCAGTTCCTCGAGTCGATCTACGATCCCCGGTCGGCCGCGCTGATCAAGGGCGAGGTCCTGCACGCCATCTACGCCCATCAACGCAGAATCAGAACGTTGACGATCGAAGCCGGGGTCGTGAAGGTCGCCGACGCCCTCGACATGGAGTCCGGGCGAGCGCGGATCCCGTTCGAGATCGGCGGCCCAACGATCCACTCCGTCTCCGCCATGGCGATCAAGAAAGTCCGGCTCGAGCGGGGCGCGGAACGCCCGATCAAGATCTCGATCGAGATGTCGAACTCGGCGGGGATCTTTCAGCTCGACAGCCTCCTTCGCGAGAAGCTCGAAAACTCGACGCTCTCACCGTACGTCGAGGTCGAGGGGAACGTCGTCGGGGAAGAGAAGAAGATCCTTCAGCGATATTCGATCGACTGAGAGGCCCCGCAAATCGCTTCCGCGGCGTCCGTCGACCCTCCGCGCATCGGCCTCCGGCGGTGGGCGGGACGAACCGAACCGACGGGCGGCGGAGGTCATGGTCCACGAAAAATGAATCCCTGACTGTATTTCTCCGCCATCCCG
>Ga0315554_1002469_pt1 | contig 10639 bp, 9 predicted proteins | sample SalMarSW160370MG_FD_202114 | JGI IMG/M metagenome (GOLD analysis project Ga0315554, IMG submission 202114) | Salt marsh sediment microbial communities from the Plum Island Ecosystem LTER, Massachusetts, United States - Salt Marsh Sediment SW1603-70 ... | reverse complement strand
TTCTTGCCGAAGCACGCCTTTCAGTGCTGGGTGATGAGTATAAAGTTCTTGAGAAGTTCAAAGGAGCAGCGCTTGCAGGCAAAGAATACGAAAGGATGTATTCATATCATCAGGTGAAAGAAAAAGGATGGTATGTTGTCGAAGCAGATTTTGTTACGACTGAAGACGGTTCAGGCATTGTTCATATGGCTCCGGCATACGGTGAAGACGATTATCAGGTCGGGCGTAAATATGGATTGCCCACAATTCATCCTGTCAACAAATCCGGAGCATTCAATCAGGAAGTGACGGATTTTGCGGGTAAGTTTGTAAAAGATGCCGATCCGGAAATAATTCAGGATCTTCGTCATCGAAACATTCTTTACAAGAAGGAGCAGCATCTTCACAGTTATCCGCACTGCTGGCGGTGTTCGGCGCCGCTGTTATACTATGCACGCGAATCGTGGTACATACGTACGATGGATTACGCTAAACAGATGATCGATTTAAACAAACAGATCAACTGGATTCCGCCGGAAGTTGGTGCAGGCCGTTTCGGCAACTGGCTTGAAGAGAACAAGGACTGGGCGATTTCGAGGGATCGTTTTTGGGGAACGCCGCTGCCTATCTGGATTTGCGAAAAGTGCGGCAAGCAAAAATGTGTCGGCAGTGTTGAAGAATTCCGGAAGGGCAAAAATATGCCGGAACCGCTTGATCTTCATAAGCCTCATGTCGACAGCGTTACATTTACCTGCGATTGCGGCGGAACGATGAATCGGACGCCGGAGCTTATCGATGTCTGGTTCGATTCCGGCTCTATGCCGTTTGCCCAATGGCATTATCCGTTTGAGAACAAAGAAATTTTCAAGAAGTCGTATCCTGCCGATTTTATATCGGAAGGTATTGACCAGACACGCGGTTGGTTTTACACATTGCATTCCATCGGAACATTTTTATTCGGCCAGCCGGCTTACAAAAATGTGCTTGTGAACGAGATGATTCTCGATAAAACCGGCCAGAAGATGTCGAAGACAAAGAAGAATACAGTCGATCCGTTTGCGTTGATAAAAAAATACGGTGCGGATTCCGTGCGCTGGTATCTGGTTTCGCAGAGCCCGGTATGGCGAACGACGTTATTCGATGAAGAAGGTATCGGTGAAGTGCAGAGAAAATTTTTCAGTACACTGACAAACACATATTCCTTCTTTGCTCTTTATGCTAACGTAGATAAATATGAAGGCACGGAACAAAAAATTCCGGCCGGCGAGCGGCAGGAGATAGATCAATGGATTCTGTCGGAGTTGAACACACTGGTGAAGACATATCTCCAGGCAGTTAACGGGTACGATATCACACGCGCCGCAAGAGCGGTAAGCGATTTCACGATCGACCAGCTTTCTAATTGGTACGTGCGCCGTAATCGCCGCCGTTTTTGGAAGAGCGAGAACGGGAAAGACAAGATTGCAGCATACCAGACGCTTCATGAGTGTTTATTGACGATAAGTAAACTTATCGCTCCTTTTACGCCGTTTCTGGCCGAAGAGATGTATCGTAACCTGACAGCGGGAAACAAACCGATGTCAGAATCTGTTCATCTGGAAGAAATGCCCGGTGCAGATGAAAGCGTAATCAATCCTGAGCTTGAACATCGGATGGAACGTGCGATTAAAATAGTCGGCATAGTGCGTGCAATGCGGATGAAGTCAAATTTAAAGGTCCGCCAGCCGCTGCAGAAAATCATCTTACCGGTCAAATCCGAAGCAGAACGGAAAGAAGTTGAGCAAATGGAAGACGTTATTCTTGAAGAGGTCAATGTCAAACAAATCGAATTTATTACCGACGAGTCGGCGCTTATAAAGAAAAAATCCAAACCGAACTTTAAAATGTTGGGGCCGAAGTTCGGCAAATCCGTCCAGCCTATAGCTGCGCGGCTGCGGGATCTGACATCTGAAGAAATGAATAAACTGCAATTGGAAGGTAAGCTAGTGTTGAATATCAACGGAACAGAATATACAATTGATGTATCCGATGTGGAAATTCTGCATGAAGATATTCAGGGCTGGCTGGTAGAAACCGATGGACAGATTACCGTTGCGCTGGACACGGAGCTTACGGATGAACTCATAGATGAGGGGTTTGCACGCGAATTTGTAAATCGTGTACAGAATTTGCGTAAAAGTTCTGGATTTGAAGTAACCGACCGAATTCGAATTGCGCACGCATCGTCGAAACGATTGACAAAAGCACTGGAGCGGATGGTTCAATATATACAGCAGGAAACATTGGCAGTCGAATTAAAGTCTATATCAAGTGCCGATGCCCTGAAACAAGGCGCAAAAGATGAAGATATAAACGGTGAACCCAGCGCAATTGCAGTTGAGAAAAAATAGTATATATTGGTGCAGTTATATTATGAGGAGAGTTATGGCAAAGAAAAAAGTTGTGAAGAAGTCCAGGGCAAAAATGATTACCAAGCGTGCATCTTTAAAACCTAAAATCAATAAGAAGAAAATAAAAACAAAGGCCCCGGTTTCCAGGAAAGGATTCAGCAAAAAGGACCTTGAGCATTTTAAGGTTATCATACTGGAGAAACGTAAGGAAATTCTTGAAGAGTTGGAATCTTTAAAATCGACGATGATGGATGTTACGACCGGACAATATGAAATCGAGAATTCAACATACTCTTCGCACATGGAACAAGGCACGGATGCGATGGAACGTGAAAAGACATTTCTCTTTGCATCACGCGAAGGGAAGTTCCTTAATTATCTCGACGATGCGTTGAAAAGGATCGAAAAGGGAACGTATGGATTTTGTACGGAATGCGGAAACCTGATGGACAAAGAACGGCTTGAAGCGGTGCCTCATGCTCATCAGTGCATCGATTGTAAAACAAAATTGGGCGGTAAATAAAGTATCAACAGATATCGGTCGGTAATTTATGTCCTAATGTATAACTCGGCTCCCGAATTAGTGCTTTACTGAATCACCAATCGAAAATTTTAATCTTTAATCTGAATAAAGCGAGGTATTTTTTGCGTGTTCTTTTCGTTACTCTGGGTATTGTCCTGCTTGACCAAATTACAAAACTATTAGTAAAAGGATTTTATCTTCCCATTTTTGATTTTTATCACCAGGGGATGCAGCTTGGCCAGAGTATCCCGGTGATCGGTGATTTCCTTCGCCTGACATTTATAGAAAATCCCGGTATGGCATTCGGGATAGATATCGGCGGGCGGTTATTTCTGGCAATTTTTACTTTTATTGCTAGTATCGGAATTTTCTACTATCTCTATCGAGTTCGAAATGAAGCGTTCGCTATTCGTCTCACATTGGCGATAATTCTTGGCGGAGCAATCGGGAATCTCATTGATAGGTGCTTTTACGGCATCATCTTCGGGTATGCGCCGTTGTTCTACGGCAAGGTAGTTGATTTTATCGATGTGGATTTCTTTAAAATTGATTTTTTAGGATTCCATATGGATCGCTTTGCAGTGTTTAATGTAGCAGATGCTTCCGTTTCCATAGGCATTGCTTTGATACTGCTGTTTTATAAAAAATTTACAGAGCTGGACAAGTCTGCCGCCGCGGCTACGGATGGAACAAAAGCTGTTACTGAACCGAATTCTGCACAAAACAATCATGATGAAATAAAAAGTGACGTGCAGAGCTTTTCAATAAATCAATAATAACTGAACATGCTATGCTTTCTCATCCATCATCAGATGGAAATACGGAAGAACGAGAACATGCACGCATTGTTGTTCCTGCCGGTGAGCATCGTAAACGTATTGATGTTTATCTTACGCATCGCATAGAAAACGCAACACGCAGCAAAGTTCAGCAGGCTATAGAAGCCGGTATGGTGCTGGTAAACGGCAAAATTATAAAGTCCAGTTACCAGCTGAATCCTGATGATATTATAGATGTAACATTCTCGCGCCTGCCGCGTCCGGATGCACACGCAGAAAATATCCCTTTAGACATTGTCTATGAAGACGGGGATCTGCTGGTAGTAAATAAACCGGCCGGAATGGTTACACATCCGGCTTACACACATTATTCAGGCACACTCGTTAACGCACTTCTGTTCCATTGCAATAATCTTTCGAAGATCAATACTGAAATGCGGCCCGGTATTGTGCACCGGCTTGATAAAGATACGACAGGATTAATGGTGATTGCCAAGACCGATGCAGTGCATGCATTCCTGGCAAAACAGTTTTCAAAACGGACAATCGACCGGGAATACAGGGCTGTTGTCTGGGGGCGATTCAAATCGCCGAAAGGAACCATAGAAGCGAATCTTGGAAGAAGCAAGCGCGACCGAAAAAAAGTGGCAGTCACAGAAGACGGAAAATCTGCAATTACGGAATATGAAGTTATTAAAGAGTATGAATTCCTTTCGCTTGTCCGGTTGCATCTGAAGACCGGGCGTACGCACCAGATTCGTGTGCATCTGGCGCACATCGGCCATCCTGTCTTTGGAGATCCTACATATAACGGACGCAGTAATACATGGAACGGCCTGGAGGGGAAGAAGGCTCAAAAAGCAGGAAACTTACTGAAGCTGATCCCGCGTCAGGCACTGCATGCAAAGACCATCGGTTTTATACATCCCTCGACAAAGGAATTCGTAAAATTCGATTCTGAATTACCGGAAGATATGAAAGCCGTTCTAAAGAATATCTGAGTTACCAGCGGAAAAAAAGGAACGGACGCTTTATGAGTTTATGTGTTAATAGCTGTATATTCTGTTCAACGATATTTTCTCCGGCAGAGACACATTGATCAATGCGTTTAAATTCATTCCAATCTATATTTTCCACATCAGGTTTGAGGATAAGATCCGCTTTTTGCAAATGAAGGTCATTGAGTTTGCGGGTTGTCACTTCTCCGGCACGAATAACTACATCGTACCCATGCCAGTGGTTTTCAAAACTGCCGAGTGAACGGCGAACATCGATAGCAACGATTGGATCTTTTGACAGCGAGGATGCGGCTGGTACAGGAATAGTACTTGTAACGGTTCCATCAATAAAAAGACGAGGACCTATTGCAAGAGGAGCGACGATACCGGGAACTGCAGAACTTGCTGCAACAGCAGTAATGATCGAACCCGAGGTAATTACTTGTTCTTCTCCGGTCACGAGATCGCTCGTCACAGCGGCAAATCGAAGAGATAGGTCACGAATATCCCCATCATTCAGGAGCATTCTCAGCGATTGAAGTAATGTTGTTTGTGCTAATGCTCCGCTTCCAAGAACCGATTTTGAAAATATATACTTTTGCCGTAAGTAAGCAGCGAATCGCTCCCATAACGAGTTAGAATTTTCATTGTCAATGTCGGAAAACTGTTCCAATCCGATGCTTTTGAAGAAATTTCCTTCAATAAATTCACTTACCCTTTTTTCAACAGCTTCAGCACTGCTTAATTGTGAGTACATTGCACCGATGACTGCTCCCATACTGGTACCAACTATCAACGATGGTATAAGATTGATTTTCTCAAGTGATTTAAGAATTCCGATGTGAGCCAATCCCCGGGCTCCGCCGCCGCCAAGTACCAGAGTAAAAGGAACAACTTTCTTGTTTGATTGACTTCGTTTCATTATTCCATCGTTAATTCATGTGCGTTATTGGATTCATTAGTAAAGGCATATCAAGAACGAAGTTATATGAAAGAAAAGTGAAGCGCAAGAGGCATTGCTTTACACAAAAGTGTCCATTTAATATTGTGCCGGTATCTGAACGAGAGAAGCAGGGCACAATAGCTTATTTATTTTAAAATGTTTTTATCCAGGAATTTGTAATATTTGATTTTCATGATTAACTTGAAAAAAGATAATAAAGCCTGAATAATGAACGAAATCTTAAATACTTTCTATCTTCTAGCTGCATTACAGGGTGTGATGCTTTCTGTATTTCTTTTTACAAAGAAGCAAAATCATGCTGCAAATCTGGTCCTAGCGGTGGCAACACTTGCTCTTTCTATCGAACTTGCCACTGTGGTCTATTACTCCAAAGGATGGTACAAGCTTTATCCCCATTTAATGGGATTTTCGTACCCTTTCCCTGCTCTCTACGGCCCGCTCTTTTATCTGTACGCCAGACTTATCTCAAAAAAACAAAAGCATCTTCGTGCAATCGATATTCTACACTTTATCCCTGTTCTTGCAATGTATTGTGTCACTACTCCCGTTTTTTTCTCCAGCGGTGAAGAGAAAATCGCGTTTTTGAATAACATGCTATTAAATATTCATGATCCTATCTATTCGGTCTTCGATAACTTTATTCCGGTTCAGGGAATTATCTATACTATTCTTACCATCAAGGTCGTTGTAGAGTATAACCGGAGCATTAAAAATTCCTATTCCAACATTGACCTGATCAATCTCAACTGGTTGAAGTATCTTACTTTCGGGATGATCATTATCTGGTCAATTGTTGCACTTATTTCTATCGCATATTTACTTATGTTACATCTTGGTATAATCAATACGCTGTTGAATATTCCCCTTTCTATACTAATTTATTCGATTGGATATATGGGATTGAAGCAGCCGGAGATATTCATTGATCCATCTTCTATTTCTCTGCAAAGCGCGAGTGCTGTAAAGTACCGGAGAAGCGGACTAAATGATGAGAGTGCCGAAGAGATCAAACGCAAACTACTCGTCTTAATGTTATCAGACAAACCTTTCCTCAGTCATGACCTCACTCTGCAAAAGCTTGCCGATTGTCTGAAGACATCGAGTCACAATCTATCTGAAGTTATTAATACAAAGATTCACCAATCGTACTATGATTTTATCAATCAATATCGCGTTGAGGAATTTAAGAATCGGTTAACAGATCCGGAGAATGAACGCTATAATTTACTCAGTATTGCTTTCGATTCCGGATTTCAATCGAAAGGAACATTCAACTCTATTTTTAAGAAGTTTACAGGAATGACGCCATCTGAATACAAAGCAAGAATAAATTCTGCTCCAAAATGAAGTTCTTTTTTGGCGTTATAACTAGAAGAAGAACAATCCTTTTAAAATGAACCAGGCACCGCTGATCATCATGCATATATAGGAAATAGTCCTTACAGAGTCGATTTTAGAAAGCAGTCCCCAAAAAATCATTACAGGGAAAAATACTGCTGTTCCGACAAAAAAAGCGGAGAAATAAATCATCGAGCCGACTACAGATCCTGTGCTTGTTGCCCCTACGATCGCTGCAAGAAATGGTGGACATAAATTTAATCCGGTTAAAAATCCCAATAATACCGGAAACATTCTTTGTGAATTACTGTTCTTTATTAGCCCGCATAATTTCTTTTCCGGAAAATTTTTCTGAATGCTGAAATAAATTAATGTTAATCCCAGAGCGATGGAAATAATCCCGAAAACACTTCCATTTACATATTGATGAATATTATTTCCAACAATTCCGACAACAACACCGACTAAAACATAGCCGATAAATCTTCCGGAGAGAAACATTAATAAAGTCAGAGAACCGGCGGATAATCTGGGAGTGGTTGATGAAGTTAATAGCGGAACCACTATAGGAGAACAGTAAGCCATGCAAATCGGTCCGACTGAAAGGCCTAACAGTAAAGATTCGACAATATAATTATACACGTTTAGCCCGATGAGTGATTCTTATTTTTTTTTTAAATCTGAATTATCAACAATTAATGGAAATAACGATAATCTTCCGGATGAATCGATCTCAAATCGGCTTGATGAATCAGATGCTACGTAATCAAAAACATCAGATGAATCCTCAAGCGGTCGATAAAGCATTGAAGGATTTTTTACATCGAGTAATCCGGTTACAACATAATATTTCCACTTGCCATAAGCCGGATCACCAATGAGCTTTAAGGGTAATCCCGCCGTAATTATGGTCTTTGTAATATGATTCTGCTTCCCTTTATATCCTTTTTCGTATTCATATTTTACATATAAGCCAAGCCCGTTAAACAGAAATTTGCCAATATTATCAAATACACGTGCCTGTTCGTGCATTCCATCGATAATTACCTGGTAGTTCCATCTCCCTTCATCAAAATTCACATTTATCGTTTTGTCGGACATAATTTGAGTTTTTTGAGTATCCGGGGTTTTTAAATAAACATGTATAACCGGAAAACTGAATCCGTTTTTGAAATCAAAAGGATTTGGCTGTTTACCATCGAATTCTATGCATACATTTAACCTTGCATCAATTCCGACTCCGGAAAGAGCATTAAACGCTACCTTTTTTACAGAGAATTTCCTTATATCAAGAGTATTCCGCGCATCATCATATATAGTTTCATGCGGAAGCTGCAGAAGTATATCGTCCGCGGGATCATTGAATTCAGCTATCAGATAACCGTCTTTTAAATTCGGACTATTTATAATTCCGGATGAAATAAGAAATTTCTCAAATATTCCGGCGTTGATAAAAACCAGCGGTGTAAAAATAAGAACTATAACTATGGAAACGATCATCATAGTTCTATTGATGATAGAGCGATATTTTGTTTTTTTAATTTCCATCTCAGACACCTATGAAATATTTGAGCAATCTGGAAATAGAATTAATAAAGCTATCCGATGAAAGAATAGTAGCAATGGTAAAAATACCAAAAATAAAAATGACAGCCGGATCCCATAGGTCTCTTCCGAACTTTTTCCAGAAGCCGGGCTTTACCGAAGGATTCTCCTCGGTTTCATAAATATGTTTTACTCCTCTAATTCCAAGAGTGATAGCGTTTTTTGTGCAGACGTTCAAACAAGCACCGCATTTCGTGCAGGTTATCAGTACCTTGCCTTTCGATAATGACTCTTCTGTAATGGCGAAATTTGGACAGATTGCTATGCATCTCTTACAGTCGTTGCATTTATTCTTATCGATCGAAATCCCGAAAAGGTTGATTTTGCTGGAACAACTGAAAAAGGCGCCCATTGGACAGAAGAAACTGCATTGAATCCTTTTCTTTGAAAGAATGGGAAGCAGTATGACGAGAATCGCCCAGAGGGATACAAATATAAAAGCCTGGATTACACGAGTGAATGAATTGATTTCTATAAATTCGCTGGTGGTCTTAAATGGACAGAACCAGAAGCAATAGGTAGGTGACATGGTAATAAAAGAATGCAAGACAATGAAGGCGAGCATTGCAAATGGGAAATATTTAACGAAAGGATGTAGCGTTTTTATGGACCATCTCTTTTTCTTCGCAATTGAGGAAAATAATTCATCCTGACCGCCGAAAAAACATCCCCACGAGCAAAATGATCTTCCAAAAATTATTGTGAAGACAACGGTTAATAAAATCATAAATGAGACCGAAGAGAAGGCTGCCGGAAAAATAACTTCTTTTGTAAAAATAAGCGGGAGTATGAGCATTGGCACTACGATATGGCACATCGGTGCCTGTGAATACAATATCTCACTATCGAGCAGCCACATATGGCCGCGGTCACCCATTGTCCACCAGACAAAGGCTATTACAAATGCAACCGCATAAGAAGTAAAAAATATTTTTCGCCATTTGTAAACATTACCTGTATATAATATCATAAATAGGATGAAGACATAAAAAAAAATAACAAATCCGCCTATGATGCCAGATCGCAGATTATCTATACCCCTGCCCAAAACAAAGAACGAAACAAATACCGCGAAGAGAAAAGAAATAAAAAGAGCCGCTGCAAGTCCTTTCTTTTTCATGAAATTGTCCTTCGATTTATAGATTTCAGATTTCCTTAAGTTGCTTTGAAATACTACGATAAACTACAAAGAACATTAAGGTATATCGCCTGAACCGATGGGATTGGGCTACTTAACCAATGGGATAGAACTGGAGTGCACACCTCTTCAAATGAGGAGGGTGTAGGGGTGTAGTGAATAACTGCGGTAGAAGATTGACACAATCGATCACAATAATGGAAAATCATCCGGATTATCATTTTCAAATGCCCATTGTAGAACATTATTGGAGATGTACTCTCGGATATTGTTTAATTCCTTGTCGCTGCGAATGACGCTGTCGTAATAATTAGGCTGCCACATCGGATTACCAATAGTATTCCGTATCTTATTTATCCGCAGCGATGAATATGTTTTCAATTGCCGAATTATTTCTGTTAAACCATGCCGTTTTCCTGTAGGGGCGGGTTCTGAACCCGCCCCTACATCAATATCATTTATTCTTATGATTCCGTGAATGTGATTCGGCATAATAATATATGAATCTAATTGAATATTAAGACGAATAATCGCCGTTCGTAACCATTCTTCTACAATCTTTCCTTTTTCGTTCAATCGCATTACTCCATCCACAATTTCGCCTAAGGTAAATTCATGACCATACGTACAAATTGTAACAAAATATTCCCCCGGGGCAGAGTAGTCATACTCTTTTAATCGGATGGATCTTCGGTGATGTTGATCTACTGTTTTCATTGGCGCGATAAAAAGAATCCCTAATCGTAATTATGGCCATTCGGGATTTCTCTTAGCATAAATATATCATACTACAGGGCAGGGGCAAGAATAAAGTAAGAGAAGAAAACTGATACGCAAGCAGCCTACGGTTCTTCCGGCTTGAATCGTAGAGAGAATTTTGCTAATATAAAATAATCTAATCACGAAGTCCTTATTTTTTAATTTG
>Ga0315554_1002468_pt1 | contig 10641 bp, 10 predicted proteins | sample SalMarSW160370MG_FD_202114 | JGI IMG/M metagenome (GOLD analysis project Ga0315554, IMG submission 202114) | Salt marsh sediment microbial communities from the Plum Island Ecosystem LTER, Massachusetts, United States - Salt Marsh Sediment SW1603-70 ... | reverse complement strand
CGGCCCAGTCCATACATGCTATTTGTTGCCGAGGTCGCCGAGGACAAACGCCGCCCAACAAGCAAAGAAGAACAACAATTATTCGGAATCGACAGATTGAATGTCGTAAGGTCAGAAATACCGGCAGTAACTCATGTCGACTGCTCCGCGAGACTCCAAACAGTTAACGAAAATACAAATAAAAAATACCATGCCCTTTTGAAGGAATTCGGGAAACAGACCGGGCATCCCGTTCTCGTAAACACCTCCTTCAACGTACGGGGAGAGCCCATTGTCTGCACCCCTCATGACGCGTATAAATGTTTTATGCGAACCGAAATGGACTATCTGGTTCTTGAAAATTATCTTTTAGATAAAAAAGAACAGCCCGAAACCACTCCGGGAATCTCCTGGAAAGAAAATTTTGCAATGGGTCGATTCACCCCGAAGAAATCTCCAATAATGGATACCTCGAAATTTAAAGACCGACGGGAACTACGAAAATTCGGAATCGGGCTTTCAATCATTCTGGCAATCCTCGGGACTATCCAATTGATAAGGGGAATTTCCCTATTTCCTATATTTTACTCGACCGCCGGTATGGTCCTTGCATCAGGATTGCTTTTCCCCGTAATCTTAAAACCGCTGTTCATTTTATTCAGTTACATAGGATTTGCCTTGGGATGGGCAATGACCCGGATTATCCTCTCAGCGCTTTTCTTCCTGGTACTAACACCTATTAGTCTGCTCTCGCGTCTGGTGGGAAAGCGTTATCTACAGACAGATATCGGGAAGAATGAAACCAGTTACTGGAAAGAACATCGGGAACAGACCGCTTCAAAAGAATATTTTGAAAAGCAATACTAACAATAGGAGGTTTTACCATATGCGTATCCAACAAAACAATAACAGAGGAGAATTATTCTATGTCTAAAATGTCCATATTAGGCGAGTTCTGGGAGTTTTTACGCGCCCGTAAAAAGTGGATTCTGGCAGTGATTGCCTTCTTTCTTTTATTGCTGGGTATTTTGATTGTATTTACGGAAGGGTCAGCACTGGCGCCCTTTATTTACACCATCTTTTAACTTCTACCGAAACCGCTATCATACGGGCACAGAAAAGAATTCCTCTGCGGAAGAACGCAGACATGAACATTCCTTCCCTTATAAATATTCTACTTTATCTTTTTCAGTTAAGCGTTGCGCTAAATCTTACAGCCAAGCTGGTACCACTCCAATTCTCATCAACTTCCTTGTCCGGAACCGAGAAATAACCAAATCCACCGGAGACTCCCAGCCCCCAGCTGCCACCAACCCACCATTCTTTTCCTAAAGTCACATCAATGGCCGGACCAGTATCTGTCTCTCCGTTAAATATCCCCAGTACTTCCACCGACATCACCGAAAAACCTACAGAACTAGATATATATAAATTGGCCGGCATAATGTAGTATGTCATTCCAATTCCAAAAGAACCAAGCGTAACATCTCCTAGAAAATCTCCGGAAGACTCTCCAATTTCTGCAGCCGGTTCAGATAACATCCAACCGTACAAAGTGGCATGCAAGGCCATGTTTGGAAAAACTACCATCCCAATAGCCATGTTCATATCGCTGCTTAGACCATAAAGCTTTATAGCTGAAGGATCACTATACTCCGCCTGAGCTCCGCCGAGACCGGTCGATAATCTCAGAAAAAATCCACCATTATGGTCACGGGGACCTGCAAACGCATTTATAGATAATACAATCAGGACGAGAGACACCAATACTGTTTTCTTTCCGAAACAATTTTTTTTCATAATACCCTCCTTTTTTAATAACAATTTATTCTGAATAAATTATATTAATACTTTCCAAAGCAAATTTTTTTACAACCCTTCCAAACAAATGATAAGAAACCATTTGATATTTGTCAAGCCAAATAATCCTGGTGCAACTCCAGACAAAACCTCGATACAACAAACTGCTTGACATTAAAGTTAAATTCCCTTATAATATATTCAAACCGCTTTAAGAAATTTGTACTTTTTATCACTTTAATTATACACGAAAAAAGTGGGAATTGAGAAATTTGCTCTTTAAAAAATTATGTAAGGAGGTACGAATGCGATTATTTAGATCTTTACCAATACTAATTATATTATTTTTACTAATTATCTCATGTGGTTCATCTCAAAAGAGCGTAATGACGGCAGTTTCTTCACTCAGGCCGAGAATTAATGAGGGAGATACAATTAAATATGAAAGTAAATTAATATCCAATAGCAGAATGTTTATTAATACATTCGAGTATCCTGAATTACAATATTATGGCAAAGCTAAGATTTACACAATTGTAACAAAAAGAGAGGGAGATTCAACCAGTTTCAAATCAGGTATTATCGATGCTTCTTCCTCTCTACGTAGAACAGGGTATCGTCTAAGTTCAATTCATATCAAAAATTCAATTCATATGGACTGGGACGATCTCAAAGGCAAAGAATGGGAATACACTTTAACCTCATCAGGTCTTACAAAATCCTCCGATGAAGGAATCGACCAGTTTTTATGGCTTCTGTTTCCCTTCTTCCCTCCGGAAGAACCAGTTACTGTAGGAACATCCTGGGAAAGGAAAATTGGAAAAGGATTTATAATTAATTACCGTTTTCTTGAGATGAAAGGAGATAACGCTATTATTGAATTCAAATACAAATATAAAGGAACAAAAGAACCTGATGACTCTGAAATAGATGAAATAATCTTTGAAGAAGAAACAAAAGCTAAAGTAACACTTAACACAAAGACTGGTAAAGTAATGAAAATAGATATAGAATCGGATGAAAAAAGAACCGCAAAAATTAACCAGAATCGTTTAAGAATATACTTTGATGATGATTGGGATATTAAAGTTATAGAATGAAAATCCTTTCATATAATATATTTAAATACTTATTAATTAACTTCATCGCTATTACGCTTTACTCCGACACTCAATCCTTTTCCGGAAAAATCAAAGAAGCAGATGCTTCCATACTATATGATTCCACCTTTTACGAAATAAATAAAGACGGAACTTACACTACGACCTATCATAAAAGAATAAAAATGCTATCACAAAACGGATTAGAAAAATTCGGACATAAAAGTTTTGCTTTCAGCGCTTCTTCGGGAACAATAGCAGTTATTTTTGCCCGAGTATATAAACCCGACGGAAAAGCAATAGATCTCTCCTCGAAAAACATAGAAACCTTCAGGAAGCCCGCGTGGGAAGGATCAAAAGAATTCATTCCAAACATTTACTACCTTAAGATAACTTTTCCACAGTTAGAAATAGGTGGTGAAATAGAATACAAAGTCAGAGACATCTTCAGGGGCAGTGCAATCGATAATCATTTTCAAGGTTATGCCTTCTTCGAAGATGTTGAACCAATAGGGCAAAAAGTTATCATAGCCGACGTCCCAAAAACAATGGATTTAAAATGGAAGTTTATAGAGAATAAGACAGCTCATAAAAAGAGTAAATTATTTTTTAATAAAGAATTAAAAGGCAATCGCGTTATAAACGTTTGGAGCATGGAAGAAATTTACCCTATCGAACCAGAGCCGGCAATGCCCTTCTTTGTAAATTTATCTTCCCGATTACTTATCTCCACTCTTCCTTCCTGGGAATTTCTATCAAATTGGTATTACGAAATTTCTAAAAAAGCATTCAAAACCAATATTGATATGCGCTTACTCTTAAACGATGTAGTAAATGAAAAAATGAGCAGAGAAGAAAAAATAAGAGCCTGTTTCAACTGGGTTGTTGAAAATATACGTTATGTCGAAACCACTCTTACCGGACATAAAGCCGGATTAAGACCCGCCCCGGCGCCGAAAACTTTGAAAAGACAATATGGAGTCTGTAGAGATATGGCCGCTCTCTTAATTTCAATCCTGAAAGAAGAGGGTATCGAATCCTCGATAGCACTTACCAATACAACAATGAAAACCGAAGAATCCCTACCTGTAGATCAATTTAATCATACAATAATTGCCGTAAAAACGGATACAAATTATTTATACATCGACCCAACACCGGATAATTCAAAAGAGTTCTTACCTGCATACGAATACAACGGACAGGCGGTCCTCGTTTGTACCGAGGAAGGAGAACCTTTAAGATATACTCCTCTGGAAAAACCGGAGAAGAATAGCCTCTTCATCACAGCTATATCTAATCTCGAAGCGAATAATGAATTAATGGGAAACCTAACTGTTGAACCTAAGGGATATATGGACTTAAAGTATCGTAATACATTAAGAAAAAATACACCGGAGGAAACCAAAGAAATGATTGTCGATTTCGTAAAAACAATAAATTCCTCCGCTGTAATCGATACTTTTTATATAGAAGGATTATCTTCAATAAAGGAAACCCTTTTAATTAAAATAGAATATAGAGTCAGAAATTACGGAAATCAGATGGGAGACATTCTATCTTTGCATTCCCCAATAAGAAATTCATGGGAAACAGATAATTTTTTCAGAGGCATTAATCCTTTTGTATTAAAAGTTAGGAAATATCCCGTGGATATGGAAATAGTTTCAAATATCTCCTATCACGAAGAACTCATAATAGAAAATACTTTTAAAATCGCGAATACCCCTGACAACTATGAATTTTCAAACGAATATATATCTACAAAACAGAATTACAAAGTACATAAAAATAAAATTATAATAGATTCAAAATTTATAGTCAAGGATCCTGACATACCGCTTGACAAATACGAAACAATCAAAAATATTCAGCGTAAGGCACACGAACTCGCTCGTCAACAAATTATAATAAAAAGGAGATAACAATATTATATATTTTACTGTTAACTGCTTCTTACGGAGCAACGATTCTCTCCGACTCCATCGCCATCAAAATCGACCCGGAAGGCTTAAAAACTTTCGATAGAAAATTTATAGTACAAATAGAAAATCAACGCGGGAGGGAAGAATTCGGCGACATAGAAATCAGATATAATAATGAACATTCACAATTTAAAATTGTCGAGGCATACACGGAAACTGAGAACGGCAAAAAATATGAACCCGATGAAGAAGGAATCGCGGACCTTTCTGCTTATGAAACGGCTATAGCACCCATGTATTCTGAAAATAGATTAAAGGTTGTAAGTTTCAAAAAAGTTAACCCCGGAGCAAAAATATGCTACCATTACAGAATAACATCTAAAACTTCTTCCGTTTTACCCTTTTCGGGTACTCACGTCTTCCGGGGAAGGTCGCCTATAAAAAAGAAGAGTTTTTCTCTTTTTCTACCCGATACCATGAATATAAATTTTAATATCGAACCCGACCAAAAATCAAAAGAGGAAAATGAAATCTGTTATACTTGGGAAAGGAAAAATTTACTCCGTATAAAGGATTACGAATATAGACCTCCGTATTCTTATATTGCGGAAGAGCTTATCTTCTCCTCCGCCAATTCCTGGCAAGAAATGGGCGTTTCTGTATACGATATCCTTAGCAAAGAAATAAAACCTCTTAAAAGAACAAAAGAAATAGATAAATTATATTTATTTGTCAAAGATTCGATAAGAATAATACCCATTAGTTTACCCCTAACAGGTTCAGGGATTTTTTCTCCAAAAGAAATTATGAAAAATAAATATGGCGCGCCCAGAGACAAAAACACACTTTTCATTTCTCTACTGCAAGGAGCACAGCATGAAGCATTCCCCGCTTTCATCTGTATAGGCTCTTTGAGTGAAGAAACCCTCTATAAAACCTTACCAACTCTATCTCCTTTTTTCCGCCTTGCAACTGCTGTAAACATAGGAGACAGCATTCTTTTCTTAGATCCATCATGCAAATACTGCCCTTCAAATTATGTGGACTTTGAAGGCAAAACAGCATGGATAATAAAAAAGGATACTTCATACTTCTATAAAGTTCCGAAATCGAACAATAACAAAATAAGCGTCGATAGCCGGTATGAGATTTCAACCGAAGGAAACCTAAAAGCGAAAATTACCGCGGAAATAACAGGCTGTTTTTTTGAATCCTTTCAATACTGGCTCGATTCCGAGAAAGAAGACACGAAAAAGAAATTCCTGGAATACATACTATCGGAAATCTCGGTTTCCGCGAAAGCAGACACAATAAATATAGACATAACAAAAAATAAGGTACAAATAAATTTAACGTTCGAATCTCCGAGATACGCCCCGAAACAGGGTAAATATATAACAATGAAACTTATCAACAACATAGTACCTTTTTTCCCGCTTTCATCTCTCGTAAATTCAGAAGATAGATTGTATCCTTATTATTTTGATTTTTCAAACGCGAAAGTAGAAGAAAAAACAATAGTTGTATATCCTAAAACTTTGAATTTAGAGCATTTACCTGAAAATATGGAATTATCCGGAGACGGATACTTCTTTAAGATAGAATCATCTTCAAAAGACGGACAAATCAGAATCATCCGAAAAGCTTCATATGCCAAAAGAATAATTTCTGAGAAAACAAATGTTGCCGCGGACATCAAAAAATTTTTAGACGAAAATACACTCGGCGTACTTTTTGTGGAAAAATAAAACAGGTTAAACAAAAAACAAATTTATCTTATTAAACAGCTCTTATAGTGATATTTGTTTCACAAATCAACTGGACAGGTGTTCGAATTCCAACCGGCAAGACCGCCGAGAGCTACTTTCAAATTACCCCACCCTTCTTTCTTAAGAAGACTGGCTGCCATCATTGAACGAAGACCACTTCCGCAAAAAATACAAACAGGTTTTTCTTTCGGCACTTCATCCATTCTTTCGTAAAGTCGAGTAACAGGAATATTTAAAGCATCGGGTATTTTACCTTTTTCTTTTATTTCCTCTTCACTCCTGACATCGAGAATTACAATCTCCTCTCCCTTATCCAGCAAACGGCATAAATCCTGAATTTTCAAAGTTCCTATCGACGCGCTTTCTTTACCTGAAGTATTCCAGCTAAACATTCCACCGGAAAGATAACCTGTAATATTATCATAACCTATTCTTATCAATAATTTCATAACAGACAAAGGGTCATCTGTTTTATTAACAAGAAGTATCCTCTTATCATAAGGCAAAAACCAGCCGGCAAAATTAGGAATTCCTCCTTCCCATATAGAAATAGAACCGGGGATATGGGAACCTGCAAAACTCGACTCCATCCGGGAATCGAGAACAACCGCATCCTCTTTTTCCTTTGAAAATTCATCCGGAGAAAGAGGAACAGGCACCGGTAGGGAACCCAGTATAGGAGCACCCTCAACATTTAATTTTTCCATCTGCTTAAAATAAAAAGGCCTTTCTAATTCTTTTGATATATTATTAATAAAATCTTTTTTTTCAGTAAACTGCAGCTTCGAATTTAACTTTTTCTCGAGCCCAATAGTAGTCCACGGTCTATCCGCGATTTCTCCCCCGCATACAGAACCGGCACCGTGAGCCGGGCAAACAATAACCCCATCACCGAGCGAAAAGAATTTATGGAAAATAGTATCGTAAAGCATATCCGCCATTTCTTTCATATTATTTTTACCAAACAAATCGACTCTTCCGACATCACCCGCAAAAAGAGCGTCCCCCGTAAAAAGAATCCAGGGAGAACCGCTGACGTCAAAAAGAAGATAACTCATACTGCCTTTGGTGTGACCCGGAGAAAAAATTGCCTCGATTTTATAAGAACCTACCTTCCATTTCTGCCCGTCATTTATCCCAAAACCGTATTTATAGTCTAACTGAGTATCAGCATGAAAAATTTCCGCGCCGGTTACCTCAGAAAGTTCTCTCGAACCCACAACATAATCTTCATTACGATGGGTTTCAAAAATATATTTGATTCGGTAACCTTTACGGGAAGCTAAAAACAGATAAATGTCTATGTCCCGTCGGGGATCGATTACAAACGCTTCTTTTTTATGTCCGAAAATGTAAGAATAGTGACCTAAACCTTCCGATTCGACTTTTTCGAAAAGCAAGTTTTCCTCCCTTTCTACTAAAGCCTATAAACTACTCGGCAACCTCCTCAGCCTCAAAAGAAAGATAATTCCTTTCTTTGAACTCCTCCCTTTTCCCTTCATTCCAGTTGTTAACAGGCCTATAATAACCTACAACTCTCGAATAAACCTCAGCTTTAACCGCAATAATTTTCTCCTTAGAAACTTCCTTCCCTTCAGCAATAGTCTCTTCCATTAAAAAACCCTCCTTAATTTTACCGTGGATTTTTACCGGTTACCGTTGGGTTATCAGGATAAGAAGACCACTCAGTAAAAGAACCTTCATAAATCCTTATATTCTGATACCCAAGTAAAAATTTAAACATAATAAATTCATTTGTTGCCTCTCTGCCCGTACCGCAGGAACAAATTACGGTTTTATCCGGGCTTATACCTTTTTCATCTAAAATACCCTTAATCTCATCTTCATCTTTTAAAAGAGTTGGATTATCTTCAGCCATTAAACTTTTCCATGGAAGATTTATCGCCCCGGGTATGTGTCCGGGTTTAGGCCAGGGTCCCTGCCCCTCATAAACATTTGCCGGTCTCGCGTCGAGTAAAATAACCCCTTCATCATCTTTAACCCTCTTAAAATCCTCATAATTAAGCAAATAATCTTTTCTTACATTAACCTCAAAATCTGACTCCGTAACAACGGGAAATTCTTTAGTAAGCTTTCGCCCTTCCTTTTTCCAATTATTCAGACCGCCATCCAGAACATAAACCCTGTTATGTCCAAATCTCACGAGAGAATAAGCCACCATCGTCTGCTCAAGACCATCACCCCAACCTCTAACTCCACCAACACCTGTATAAACCACAACCGGATAATCGTTAGAAAGCCCAACTCTCCCGAAAAGCAATTCCGCGACTTTCCCAGGTACGTAAACACCGGGCATACCCTTATAAGATACCCTCAATAAATTCGGATTGAAATAAATAGCACCTGGAATATGCTCAAGTATATAATCATGTATATCAGGCTGAACATCAAGAATAGAAAATTTACCGCCTAAATTCTCCTCAAGCCACGAAGGATGAGTCCATTTTAAACCCCCACCGCCTAAAGGATACTCTTTTTCCATATCACCTCCTCTACTGTACCCGTTCCAAAAATGTAACTATTACAAACTAAACTTATATTACAAACTTTTTCTTAAATGTCAAGGGCAAGAAACCCATCCCTACCCAAAAAAATAATCTCACACGGAGCACACAAAGACCACAAAGAGAAATATTGTTGTTCAAAACCCACCCCTATCCCTAAATTATTCTCACACAGAGGCACGGAGCACACAAAGATTTTCTTGTTATTTTTAATTGCCATCGGCGGTCAGCCGTCAGCTCTTCTCTCACATGTAGAACATTTAGAAAATGAAATTCGCAATTCGCAAAAAATTTCTGGCTGCCCTTGACACCTAGCCATAATTATGATAGGTTGTATTTATGAATTTTGAAGAATCGCTTAATAAGCTTGAAGGTATTGTTGGAAAATTAGAAAAAGGAGAGATTTCTCTTGAAGAATCTCTTCCTCTATTCGAAAAAGGCATGGAAATCCTAAGTAATCTTAAAGACTATCTCGCTAATGCTGAAATCAAAATAGAGAAATTAATAAAAGATAGTGAAGGTAAATTTAAAACCGATGAATATAGAGAATTACCTGAAGAATTGGAAGAAGAGAGTTGACGAAAAATTAAACGAACACCTTCCCTCGGAAGAGGAATATCCTCCATTATTACACAAAGCAATGCGGTACACAGTACTCGCCGGAGGGAAAAGAATTCGACCTATTCTAATGCTTACAGCCTATTCTCTCTCCGGAGGGCATAATTTTGATGAAATTATGCCTGTTTCATCGGCTATTGAACTAATTCACGCTTATTCTCTGATACATGACGACCTACCCGCAATGGACGATGATGATTACAGGAGGGGCATCTTAAGCTCTCATAAAAAATTCGGGGAAGATATTGCCATCCTGGCAGGTGACGCTCTTTTTTCTCATGCTTTTTACATTATAGCGCATAGTCATCTTAAGCCTATTTTAAAAGAAAGGGTTTTAAAGACTCTAACTATAACTATTGGGAATAAAGGAATCATCGGCGGACAAACAGAAGATGTGCTATTCGATTCATCCAACAAGTCTCCCAAACTGTTAAGATACATACATTCTCATAAAACGGCTTCCTTTTTTTCTGCGTCATGTGAAATAGGAACAATACTCGCAGGAGCAAAAAAAGATCAAATTTTAGCTGCCAGAAAAGGCGGGCTTCTAATGGGTATGGCTTTTCAGATACAGGATGACATTCTGGACGTAGAAGGGAAAAAAGAAGAAATGGGAAAAGAAGTAAAAAAAGACAACAATAAACTAACTTATCCCTCAATTTACGGAACCGATTTTTCGAAAATCATAGCAAAGAAGTACAGCTCTCTCGCTTTAAAACAACTAAAAATACTGGAACCGAAGGATGAAACATTTAAAAATATAATAAACTTTTTAATCGCAAGGAAGAACTAAAGTGAATTCAAATTTGTTGCGCCTTTTTTTACTTCCTTATCTAAGCGGATTGGCATGTCAATTAATAAAAATATTTAATCATTGGATAATAGGAAAGAAACTCGAATTCACTCCAAACCTTTTAATCTTAGG
>Ga0315554_1002465_pt1 | contig 10652 bp, 6 predicted proteins | sample SalMarSW160370MG_FD_202114 | JGI IMG/M metagenome (GOLD analysis project Ga0315554, IMG submission 202114) | Salt marsh sediment microbial communities from the Plum Island Ecosystem LTER, Massachusetts, United States - Salt Marsh Sediment SW1603-70 ... | reverse complement strand
GATAGCTCACAATATGGTTATCTTTCGGAACATCATCCTTTTGGACAAACCGAAAAAGTTGCCGGTGAGTATGCCGAAGATTTGGCTGCAACAATGCTTGCTACAACCCTTGGTGTAGATTTTAATCCCGATACGGACTGGAGCGAAAGAGAAAACATTTATAAAATGTCGGGCAAAATTGTTCGCTCGTTTAATATAACACAATCTGCAGAAGGTGATAAAAACGGTTTGTGGACTACTGTAATTGCAGCGGGTATTTTACTTCCTTAAAAAATGCTGGACTAATTTTGTATAATGAATTCACATTTTGGATCATATTTGCAGTTATTGCACTACTAATTATAGTAATCGATTTATATGCTACAGAACATAGAACCGGAAAAATTGGTTTAAAACGAAGTATAATTTGGAGCGGTGTTTGGATAACCATCGCTCTTCTTTTTTGTGCAGGTATTTATTTCTTCCTGGAAAAAGGACACCATAAGGGATTAGAATTTTTAACCGGATATTTAATAGAATATTCCTTATCAGTTGATAATCTTTTTGTTTTTTTAATGATTTTCAAAGTGATGGGGATATCCCAGCAAAACCAACCTCATATTCTAAAATGGGGGATATTAAGTGCTATCGTTTTTAGAATCATTTTTATTCTTATAGGTGTTGGTCTTATAAACCTCTTCCATTTTGTCATTTATATTTTCGGATTAATTTTATTTTATGGTGCTTATAAAATGGCATTCGGTAAAGATGAAGAAATAAATCTAGAAAAACATCCGGTAATAAGATTGATAAGAAGATACTTTAATATTTTACCAAATTATGAGGGAAAAAAATTCTTCATTAAACAAAATGGAATTATTTATGCAACTCCTATCTTTTTAACTCTGCTGCTCATAGAATCTTCTGATATAATTTTTGCTGTTGATTCAATCCCCGCTATTATAGCCATAACTAGAGATACTTTTGTAATTATTACTTCCAACATTTTTGCAATATTAGGTTTAAGAGCTTTGTATTTTACTTTATCCGGACTGGTTGATCTTTTTGCGTATTTAAAATACAGTGTAGCTTTAATTTTATTTTATGTCGGAGTTAAAATGTTCACCAGCGAAATATTCCATATCCCCACAGGGACTTCTCTCGGCATTATAGGATTCTTATTGTTAGGTTCAATTTTATTATCTTTAATTAAAAGGAAAAAGAATGCCGGGCAATAATCCCATAGAAATGAAAAACAACCGCAACGGTTAAACCAACCAGCATAGGTTCAATCTCATTTAATAAACTACCTAACATTAAATTTTCTCTTATAAAGAACCATAGAATACTTCCAATTGATGCAAAGATCATTTCCAAAATTATAATTTTATTTGGAATCCTTAGTTTTGGATAATAAGAGCTAATAACAGGTAATATTATTCCCGGGATACAAAATGAACCAATGGTATACCAGATTTCAATAACCGATGGAATAAAGTAAGCAATAGCAATTGATAAAATCCCCGATATAATTAAACCATAAATAGTGTAGGTTTTTAATTTTCTTTCTTTTCCATTCCGGCTGAATCGGAAAATAAAATCTCTTCCAATAGTAGTTCCGCTTAAAAACAAAAAGCTATTTAAAGTCGACATTATTGTAGCAAATAAAGCGGCATAAAATATTCCCTTTAATCCGGGTCCCAAAACTTTTTCTGCTAGCAGAGGATATGATTGAACTGGTTGGGTTATATTCGGCAAGACAGCTCTTGAATATAATCCTGTGCTTGTAGTTAAAAAATCAAAAAAAGCCCAGAAAATAATTGAAATAAGAATCCCTTTTACTGCTACATTCCCGGATTTTGCAGCATAACACCTTTGATGAAAGCCGGGATCGGCAAAGGTCCATAATGCAATTAAAAACCAGACAATAATAAATGTGGGTGATGCTCCACCTGTTATTTTAAGATGAGATGCCGGCAAATTGGAAGAAAGGAATTCCATCCCGCCGTATTTTGAAAATGCAAAAATTAATATAAGAATGAAACCGCCAAACATTACAAAAAACTGGAATGAATCGGTAAAAACATTTGCTTTAAATCCTCCTTGAAGTAAGTATATTATTGAAAGGATTAAACCTAAAATTAAACTGATCAATATCCCTGTCTTAAAAATAAGCGAGATCAAGTTTGCAGTCATCAATAAATAAGGAGCCGGAGATACAAGGATAAAAACAAATATTGCTGAAATTAAACCTGCTTTTTTTCCGTAAACTTCAGTTAGCTTATCCGGGATAGTGAATAAAGAGGCACCTCTAATTTTTTTTGCTAGGAAGAGAGCAAATAGAAAAGCAAAGATATAATAAGGTAACCCCTGTGTAAACCAGCTTACTATCCCATAACGATAAGTAAACTCTCCTACTCCTAAAATTCCGCCATACCAGGTGGAGACATTTGTTAATATAAAAAGAAACAGCCCTACCCTTCTGCCGGATAACAAATAATCATCTGCTTCTGTTCCTAATTTTCTTCCCGAGATAAATCCTATTGTGATAACAGATAAAAAGAAAATAATTATTACTAAAAGGTCGGAGGTGCTAAAGGAGATCATATTTTTTTATCGTTTGATAATCTCTAATTATAAATATGATCCCGCCTTTAACCTGTATATGTAAAGGATTTGATAATGCTACATTGCTTGTACTTTCTTTTTTACCAAAAGGAAGAGTAACATTTTTTAATGGATATTTTAATTCAAAGGATTTTATTTTTGTTTTGTTATCTAAACCGTACAATGAGATTGTTTCATTAGGATGAGTTTTTAGTTCTATATTCCCGGTATATGGAGTTAATATTGAATTTTCGGCAATTATTCCAAGTTTAATTCTATTAAAAAACTTAAGCACAATTCCAAGATTACAAAAGGTATGATCGAGCCTGTTCCCGGTTACACCTAAAAGGATAGCTTCGTTAAATTTCTTTCTTATAGCAAACTTCAAACATTTTTCAACGTCAGTATCATTTTGTCTTTTTATTTGAATTATTTTGGAGCTGGATTTAAATTTATTTAAAGTCGGTTCGCTAATTGAATCGAAATCTCCAATTATAAAATCCGGAATAATTTTTAATCTCCCGGCGCTGTTTGTTCCGCCGTCTGCACAAAGTAAAGTTAAATAATTTTTTTTCTTTAAATATTCAATTACAGATTTATGAGGCGGTTTTCCATTTGCCAGTATTATACATTTTTTCATATTAGTCTTAATCTAAACCTTTAAATACAATAGAACACGGATTTAACGGATTAGACGGATCATAACGGATCATTTCCAAATTAAAAAAAATTTATTCAATCAGTTCCAATCCATCGCACCTTTTCAATTAGTTTTCTATTTATTTTTTAGCAAGAAATATTATGCAAAAAATTAAAACGGTATTATAATCCAATTTGGAAACCTGCTAAGAAATTTCTTTCTGCAGCAGGAAAAAACTCGGCACCAATAGCATTTGCAGAATATAAATTATTAAAAATATTTATTACTTGTAAAAAAATTTTACTTGAATTTAATGCACTTAATGCATTAACCGAATAACTAATATAAAAATCAGTAGTAAAATATGCATCATTAACATTATCATTGTAACTTATAAATCCAGGGAACATGTTCAAATACTCAGTGAGTTTATTATCATAATAATCGGAATAAAATTTACCCACATACTTTCCATTTAATTGAATGAATAAAGGATCTTTTTTATAGCTCAAACCAAAATTAAATAAAAAATCCGGGAATCCACCGATTCTATTACCGCTCAAATCGAGGGAATTATTCTGATCGATAAAATAAGTACCTTTATTTACATAATTCTTGCTGAAAGTAAAATTTGAAAGTAGTGATAAATTTAAAGGAAGTTTTATATTACTTGATAATTCTACCCCTTGGTGTATTGTACTATTCATGTTCCCGGTTATCGGTTGTCCAAAAATATCTAACTTACCGTTATTAACAATTTCATTATCAAACAACATGTAATACAAATTTAAAGAAATATTAAAATTCTTATTGATAATTGAATATCCAAATTCAAAATCATTCATCGTTTCTGGTTTGACATATGGTTCATCATAATTATAAGAACCATTTGCATTTTGTACAAACTGTGGTCTGGAACCCCATATAGATTCTTCCCCTGAATAATATGTACCTAGTCTCGGTTCTCTTGTAACTCTTGCAAATGAAATATAAATATTTTGTTCAGAATTAAATTTATAATTGACACCTATTCTTGGATTAAAATATAATCCAACAATAGAAAAATTATTGTTATAAAAATGTTCGTTGTAAAACCTATATTTATGGTATGCCAGTTGGATTTCGCCTAAAAAGTTCCAATGTTCATTTAAAGTGTAAGTTTCATGAACAAAACCATTTACAATATCCTTAGCACCATTAAAATAATAAACACGAAAATCCTGGGATAAACCTTGCGGAAGATTTGATCCGTAAGCTATACTACCCCAGTGAATTGATCTATGAATTCTAAATTCACCGCCGATTATCAGCTCTCCGTTTTTATGTTTATAGCTTAACCTAGGAATCCAGCCATATTGATTATTTTCAACTTCCGCTTTTATTAATAAATTAGACGGGTTTTGATCGGGATGAAAACCGTATTGAGAAGTTAGATGTAATGAAGATGTATCTAAACCGGTGCCGTCATAATCAAAAAAACCGTTCCCGGTTACTAAAAATAGAGCAGAGTTGAGAGTAATCGCGTCATTTATTTTTAATTCGTTTAATAATTCGTAATGCGGCTGAGAAAAATTTTCTATTTCATCAGGTCTTCTAGCGATAGTATAAGAAAAAGAATCCACCTGTGCATTAGTTTCCCAGTAAGAATAATTTAATTTTCTCAATTCTTTATTTTTTATCGTAAATTTTGGCAGACCTGTATAAGCGAGGCCATCTGCAATTGGTCCTCCATAAAAATTTATTTGTGTAGTTAAATTTTTATCATACCTTACTGTGGAGAGATAATAAGAATTAAAATTTACCCATGAAAGGTCTCTATAACCGCTGCTTAATATCTTGGATAATTTTGCATAAATTGAATACTTATTATTTATCAATCCGCTTGAAACAGAAGCTGAATATTTTCTCACATTATAACATCCTAAAGAGGCAGATAAATTCACCATTGGAGAATTTGAAAAAGCAGAAGTAATAATATTTATTGAACCGCCAATAGCCGGGTAACCAAAAACTCCGGAGCCTGCTCCTCTTTGCACCTGTATTAAATCAGTACTTGCCAGTAAATCCGGAAAATCCAGCCAATAGACATTATGATCTTCCGGATCATTTTGCGGAATTCCATTTATCGAGACAGAAATTCTTCTCTGATCAAAACCTCTTATGCTTAAATAATTATAACCAATACCGCTACCGCCTTCAGAATAAAAAGTAGTGGAAGGCAAAGAGCTTAAAAATTCCGGCACGTCCTGAACTGTATATTTCTCTTCAATATCTTTTCTCTTGATTTTACTAAATGCTAAAGGAGTGATTCCTTCCCTTCCAAGACTGCCTTCAACTAAAACTGTTTGCGCCGGAATGATTTTCGGTTCCAGTTTAATAATTAATTGACCTGGGATTGGAATATCTGAAATTACTGTTGTTTTTGTATTATAGCCAATATAACTTACAACTAAATGAGCATCAATTGTGAAATGATCTTTTAAAGTAAAATTACCCAGGCTGTCAGCAGCAATTCCTATGCTGGGATTTTCTTCAATGTAGATATTTGCACCGGGTAATGGATTACCCGTGTCACTATCCAGCACTTTTCCCTTAATTTCAAAACTTTGTGCAAAAACAAAGACATTGCAAAATAAAAAAAGAATAATTAATGGTTTCATTTTTTTGATTCCTTTCAAAAAAAATAGCCGTTTTTAATCCGAAAAATCTTCTCGGAGAAACGGCTAAAATTTTAATTATTCTTTTAACCCGTTTCCCTACGCTGGCATTACCCAGATCAGGTTTTAGGGTTTGTTCTCAGTTATCCCGGTAAACCGGGATAACACCCCTAACGGCTATCAATATTTTTTATGAACGTATTTAAATATTAATTTTTTTTTACCTTTGTTAATTTAATAAAAATAACAAAAAATAAAATTATTTTATTTTCAGTTTTTGACCTACAACAATTTTATTGCTTCTAATATGATTGATGTATTTCAATCTCTGAACCGAAGTATCATATTTTTGTGCTATGCTGTATAAAGATTCTCCGCTTTCTACTGTATGCAGATATGTGGAACTGCTGCTGACATTTTCAGGAAGATCATTTACATCAGCATCAGAATAAATTTTCAATGTTTTGCCGGCAAAAATAATATTGCCATTTAAATCATTCCATCTTCTAATATCAGAAGTATGTACTTTATATAATTCTGCAATTTCCCCGATCGTATCACCTTTTTTCACTCTGTAATAATTAACATTTGCCGAAGTCTTAACGGTATTATCACCTAAAGAAGATGTATGCTCATTAGAAAATATTGTTAGGGTTCTCCCAGCAATCAATTGATTGCTTCTCAAATGGTTCCATCTTCTTATTTGTGTCATTGAAACAGAAAACCTTTCTGCCAATTCACTTAAGGTTTCCCCTCTTCTGATTCTGTATCTGAATTTTTGAGTTTCATCGTAATTATTATCACTTGAGGCATACGAAGAAGATGTTTTAGTTGTATATATTTTTAACCTTCTGCCTGCATAAATTCTATTACTTCTTAAGTTGTTCCAATCTTTAATGGAATTAATATCGGCTCTATATTTTGTTGCAATAGAATTAAGATTTTCTCCTCTTCGAATTCGGTGATATACCCAGTGATTACTTGTAACCGGAGAGTTGTCTTTGGTAATTGATTTTTCAACAGGGGTTTGGTTATCAAGACTGGCATAAAATTCTTTTTTATCTTCAGGGACATAGATGGTTAAGGTTTGTCCAACATTTATTGTTTCAGTATACGGAATATTGTTCCAGTTTCTAATATCACTTACTCGTGTATTAAATAAATCGGCTATTCCTAATAAGCTATCTTTTTTCTTTACACGGTAATTAACAGGCACTTTATTATTAGGAACAACAACATCGTTTGATGAATTATCTGCTGTTTCTATTACTTCACTTGTATCATTGAAAGGTTCTGTTTCTTCATCATTAACGACAAGTGCCTCATCACTATCATCTGCAACCGATGAAGAATCCATATCCTTATTTAAAGCGAGATATGGAGACACATATTCACCCGATGAATTATCATCTTCTGCGGATTCAACATTGGTATTATATGCAAAATCTTTTGTAGCTAAATTTTTAACAGGTATTTTAAGCGTTACACCTACATAAATTTTACTTCTTATCGAAATATTATTAACATCTGCTAAATCATATTTTGAAACTCCATACCTATATGCAATCCCGGAAAGAGTTTCACCTCTCCGGACGGTGTGAACAAGATAATATCGTTTTGCTGATTCGGGAATATTAACAAGACTGGCAGCTAACTGTTTTGACATTCCAACAGGTATTTTTAACGGATAACCACCTGGAAATGATGGAGGTGTGCTTAATTGAGTTAATTCAGGATTCATATCTTGAAGTGTTCCAAGATCTGTTCCAATAGAACTGGCTAAATAATTCAACGAAACAGCTTCATTAACATTATAGGTTTCATATTTAGCGGATTTCTCATAATTAATATCTGTAAAACCGTATTTTTCCGGGTTCATCCCTATCAGACAAACAGCAATAAACTGCGGAACATAACTTCTAGTTTCTCTCGGAAGATATCGGCTTATCGACCAAAAGTCATCGGAACCTGCCCTTCTCATAGCCCTGGTAATTCTACCTTCACCGGCATTATAAGAAGCTAAAGTAAGATACCAATCCCCAAGATCTGCATATAAATCTCTTAGATGTTTTGCTGCAGCATGTGTTGCTTTTTCAGGATCTCTTCTTTCATCATAATAAAAATCAGACTGTAAACCATACAGTCTTCCTGTTGATTTAACAAACTGCCATAATCCTACGGCACTAGCCCATGAACGTGCAGTCGGATTCAAAGCACTTTCAACCATGCTTAAATAGACCAATTGCTGCGGGATTCCTTCATCTGCAAAGATCTTTTTCATCATAGGAAAGTATTTGCCGGATCTTGCAAGCCATACCTGCATATGGGCTCTTCCTTTACTTGTAAAATAATCTAACCATCTTTCAACAACTGGATTAATTTCAAGGGGAACGTCAGCAGGGATAACAACAGATTTGTTTTTTTTGTCTTTTTCCCAATTAATTTGAATTTCGGGAAGATTCTTTCCCATCCATTCTTCTAACGCGGCAAATGAAACTTCAACCGGAACCTCAGGTAGTCCATCAACAAATTTTCTATAATCGTCAATAATTGATTTTTCTAGTTCAACGTAAGCTTCATTATTTTCTATTCCCGGATAATAGCTGAGGTTATTTATAATACGTAATGCGGATTCGTATTTTTGAACAGTTTCAGAAGTAGGGCCTTTTTCCTGGCTGCCAAGAGCAGAAACGTAATACTGTCTCGCTTGTTCAAGCAATTCAGATACAATTCCTCCACTTTGAACTTTTACACTGTTTTTATCGAATCTATCATTCCTGGTAATTTCTTTATTGGCCCCGCATGAATAAAAAAGCAAAGCAAATAAAGAAATTATCACAATTAGTAATTGTCTTTTTCCCATCAAGTCTCCATATTTTTATGATTTAATATATTGAATATACTAGTTGATTTACGATTTATCAAGTAAAAAATAAACTGATTTATGTAATTACTTTTAATACAAGTACTTAACTAAAATTTTTCTTATAAAGGAATATTCCCGTGTTTTTTAGGCGGATTTTTATCTACTTTCGTTTTTAATAATCTAAACGCATTAATTAATTTTATTTTTGTATCCTTTGGATTAATAACATCATCTAGATAGCCTCTTTCCGCAGCAATATAAGGATTTGCAAATTTATCGATATATTCTTTAAGCTTTTTCTCTAATTCAGCTTCGGGATCTGCAGCTTTTGATATTTCCTTTTTAAATATAATTTCAACAGCACCTTTTGGCCCCATTACTGCAATTTCAGCAGAAGGCCAGGCAAAATTAAAATCTCCTCTAATATGTTTCGAATTCATGACATCATATGCACCACCATATGCTTTTCTTGTAATTACAGTTACTTTAGGAACAGTAGCTTCACAAAAAGCATATAGTAACTTTGCTCCGTGTCTTATTATTCCATTCCACTCTTGTTCGGTTCCAGGTAAAAAACCCGGAACATCTACTAGAACTAAAAGAGGAATATTAAAAGCATCACAAAACCTTACAAATCTTGCACCTTTAACAGAGGCATTTATATCTAAAACTCCGGCTAAAACTTCAGGCTGATTTGCGACTATTCCAACAGATATTCCGCCAATTCTTCCAAATCCTACAATAATATTATCTGCATATTCTTTCTGAACTTCAAAAAATTCATTTTCATCAACTAGAAGATTTATTATCTCCTTCATATTATATGGTTTATTTGGATTTTCAGGTATAATTGAATTCAGTTTTTCTTCAGGCTGCAAAGTTTCGTGATCAAATTCTTTATCACCTAAAGAATCTCGATAATTCAAAGGCAGAAAACTCAATAGCTTTTTTACTCCCAGCAATGATTCAATTTCATTATCACTAATAAAATGTGTGACTCCGCTTTTTACTGCATGAGTTTCGGCACCGCCAAGATCTTCAAAACTTACATCTTCGTGCGTAACAGTTTTAACTACATTTGGACCCGTAACAAACATATAGCTTGTATTTCTCACCATAAAAACAAAATCAGTAATTGCCGGAGAATAAACTGCTCCTCCTGCACATGGCCCTAATACTACAGATATTTGAGGAACAACACCGGAGGCCAATGTATTAAGAAGGAATATATCTGCATAACCGCCTAAGCTAACTACGCCTTCTTGAATTCTTGCTCCGCCTGAATCATTTAAACCAATAATTGGAACTCCAACTTTAAGGGCTAAATTCATTATCTTAACAATTTTTTCTGCATGCGCTTCGGATAAGGAACCTCCAAAAACCGTAAAATCTTGGCTATACAAAGCAACCGGTCTCCCATCGATTTTTGCAAAACCGGTTATTACTCCATCCCCGGGATAGTGTTGTTTATCCAAACCAAAATCTGTTACTCTATGCTGAACAAAAATATCAAGTTCTTCAAAGCTTCCTTCATCAATAAGTAATTCAATTCTTTCCCTGGCAGTTAACTTCCCTTTTTTGTGCTGTTTATCAATTTTTTCTTTACCACCGCCTAACTTTGCTTCTTCTTTTTTAGTTAATAATTCGTCAATTTTATTCTGCATATAATCCTTCCAAGTTTATGAATTAACTTGCAAAAATAAATAAATTCTCAGCTTTGGGAAGTTTTTTCGGCATAATTTACGCACTTACTTAAATAGTCCATTAATTGATGGAAATTTTATGATTTTTAATTGAGTTTTCTTCAAAATATCAATGAACAAACTTATTTAACTATATTTATTCAGTTAAATAGTAAATTTTTAAAGAAAGCTCAATTATTATACCAATGAAAATCTAATTT
>Ga0315554_1002463_pt1 | contig 10656 bp, 11 predicted proteins | sample SalMarSW160370MG_FD_202114 | JGI IMG/M metagenome (GOLD analysis project Ga0315554, IMG submission 202114) | Salt marsh sediment microbial communities from the Plum Island Ecosystem LTER, Massachusetts, United States - Salt Marsh Sediment SW1603-70 ... | reverse complement strand
CTGCTATTTTAACCGCTTTCGCCGTGCTGTACGTATAACAGCGAACATCCAGACCTACGGTGGGTAACTTGTGAAAAGACTCAAGAGGAAAACCTTGGGGAATCGCGGGAGCTTTGGTCTTCCATCGTTTCCATAAAATTCGCCCCAGCAAACGTGTACCGTGAATAGTGTAGTATTTTATTTGTCTCCCTGTAGCCTTCTCTAAAAGCTCCCTTTCGCCATACGGATGATTAACAACATGCAAAGCTACCTCGTGTTTTTCAGGATTTAGCACATCCAACAATTCTCTGTCAGGGATGGTTTCAGGTGTGAAAAACCAGTAAGCCTTAACCTCTTCTCTTGAATCGTTAATCATTCTCGCAAGTATCTTCGAGTTTTTCAGGTAGTCTCTTCCAACTTTCACGGTTAAAGCTGTGCAGATAAAGCTCTTTAATCTTGAAGGATAGGGATAATCCACGTCGATTCTAAGTTTTATCAACGATTTTCTCCGTCTGAAGCGTCTTTTTAAGTAAGAGTCTTTTTTCTATTTATTAACTCTTCATTCTAATGGCGGGAAATTCAAAAATTTTGCTGTAAAATTATAAGCACATGTACACTGTTACCGCTTGCAATCCGCGTATAGCTCATTGTATATTTCAAGTAGCCTTTCAGCAAGTAAAGGCGCCGAATGGGTGGAGTTGACATAGGCTGTCTGGCTTTTAATTCGCTGTTCGCGGTCTTTCTTGTCAACCAGAAGTTTTTGGATGATTTCTGTAGTCTCTTCGACGTTTTCAAGTTCTTCTAACGGACAGTTTTTGAAGAAATTACGCGAAACCGAGTGGACGACTGGGCGCCCACAAGCCATAGCTTCAATAGCAACTGTGTCTAACTGTCCGATGCTGAAGCTCCCCAGAACAAGGTCACTTTCCCAGTACAACTCACTCATTTTGTCATGTGGAACCTTAGGTATAAAATCAACATTTAAGCCAAGCTTGTTTGCAAGCTGCTGTGCTTCTGCAAAATCCTTTCCCGCCATTAAACTCTTAATTTTCACAGGCTCGGATAAAGAAGCCAAAGCCTTCAAAAACTTGTCAGTGCCTTTGACCCTGAAATCATGGGTTGAGGCTATGAACACTTGTTTTTCTTCACGTTCTGGCGGAAGCGGCTTAGGAAAGAAGATTTTTGGGTCAAAAGGAATGGGAAAATACTCTGCGGTCTGGTTAAATTCCATAGCGGTGTCTAAAATGGTGGGTTGGGCAACAAGAATCTTGGCGCATTTTCGCAGATTATGCTTGATAATCCATCCCCATTTTCTTTTTTTGATTTCGTCGCGTAAGTCGCTGCCGTGTGCGTGTCCGATTAACGGTTTTTTACCGAGCTTAGAGGCGATGTAGCAGTCTTGTAAAAGATAGTGCGCATGGTATACGTCACCTTTTGCTCTCAAAATTTTAAGGGCTATACCAAAGGTTTTGCTCCAAAGGTTTCTGCTGCGTTTGATGTGTTGTTTTTCCAGCTCCGCTGGCATGTACTTGAGCAAGGTTTCTCCAACGAATGCAGCGTCGTTAATCATTACTATCTTCATTTGTACACCGCGATTTTTGATTCACCTTTTATGCGTAAATAAAGTCTAATACGCGTCAATCGCATTCTTCCGGTTTTTCTCCAAGCTCTTTCTCTAATGCTTCCGTCCTGTTCGCGATTTTTTCTGCTTCTTTTTGAACTGTTTTGTCTTTTAGCTCTTCTTTTCGTTTTTGGTTTGACTCCAAGATTAGCCGCAGAAACTCTGAGTCATATGACTGTAGTAGCAGTTCGGTGTTCGGTATTAGACAGTGTCCACCAATGTATCCTGGAAACATTATCGGTCTATCTAATCTGACACGGTGCGTATCTTCTAGAAAATCAACTACGTCGTCAAAATCAGCACCAAAAGCTCTGGAGATTCGGTGCATTTCTTGGAAGCAGGCAATCATCCACGCACGGTAGGTCGTTTCAAAGAGTTTAGCCAATTCCGTTTCTGTGCAGCTTTTCAGCGTTTTTACCTTTAAGCCCATTTTTTCAAAGTGTTTGCAGGCGGCTTCTGCTGCTTTTGCGTCAGCTCCGCCAACGTATTTTGTCCATCGTTTAATTTCCCACTTCATGTGTTCAAGGCTTTTGTGTACTCCACGCGCTGGTGAGTGCGCAACAAGGCACTTGCAACTCTGCTGCACTTTCTTCGTGGTCCCTGGTGGCACCGTGCTGTTGATGATGAGCAAATTTGGTTTGAACTGTTTTGCGTAGCTGGCGACGGTGGCTAAGTATTTATCCTGATTTTTGCATGGAAGACAGATGTGCATAGTGTCTATTTTTTTTGGCAGTTTGCTCTGGTCTTGCCGAGTTGCGCGTAATTTTGTTTTATCTAAATCTAGTCCGTAAACGGTGAAGCTACCTTTTTCTTTCAGCAGCTCGAATAAAGCGCGTCCAATTTCGCCTAAACCCACGACGAGGACTGTTTCCTTGGTCAATCTACCGCATCCTCTAACGAAAAAGTAAGTAAATTTTTAAACTATTTAAGCATTGAATTCCAAAAGGGAAGACCATGCAGCAGCCAAAAACTGGGAAAGGAGTAATAATTGGAACCAACGTTGAATTCGACAGGGACGTTGTTGTTTGGAATTATGTTGTGATAGGTGACAACACGAAAATAGGTGATGGCACGTGTATCGGAAGTTTCTGTGACATAGGTAAAAACGTGACTATAGGTAAAAACTGCAACATACAAGCGCATGTGACGATTTCAAACGAGTGCGTACTCGGCGATAACGTGTTCATCGCGCCTAATAGTTCGCTTCTCAACGATAAATACCCCAAAAGCAGCCTTCTGACATCTCCGATAGTGAAGGATAACGTCATAATAGGCGGCGGAGTTACCATACTGCCCGACGTTGTTTTAGGCGAAAACTCGGTTATCGGCGGAGGCAGCGTTGTAGCCCAAAATGTTCCTCCTGGAAAAGTCTTCATGGGTGTTCCAGCAAAAGAAATTATGAGTAAGGAACAGTATGAGGCTAAACGTGAAGCATTTATCAGGGAAAAACAAGGGTAAACGGTGAAAAACAAGTGAAAATCTGGTATGACGCGTGCACTGGCAAGCACGTTCGATACGGTGCAGCAATCGCTAAGCGCCTTAGAAAATCTGGTCACGAAGTGATATTTACCACGCGAGAACATCCTGACACGATAGCTTTAGCTCGCATTGTCGGCGAAAAACCAATTGTTGTCGGGAAATACAGCCCCGCAACGCTTCATTCGAGGCTTGAGGCGAGCGCAAATCGCATACTTCAATTTTCCAAACTGTTCAGGGATAATCCTCCAGACATCGCGATTTCTCATCAGTCTGTTGAACTTTGTCGGACCGCGTTCGGCTTGGGGGTTCCCATAATTTTGACCGCTGACACGCCACATGCGAAAGCCGTAAACAAACTAACCATACCCTTCGCCACCACGCTTGTTGTTTCAGAGGCTCTACCACAACAGTTTCTGAAAAATTATTGTCCAGACAAAATTATTCAGTTTAAGGGTGTAGACGAGGTTGCTTGGATTAAGGATTTGAAACCGCCAAAAACCTCGGACTTCAAGAAGCCGCTGATAGTTGTCAGGGAGTTCGAAACCAAAGCCGCTTACGCGCATGGAACAGCTGACACCACATCGGAAATCGTGAAAAATCTTGAGGCGCTAGGCAAGGTTCTTCTTCTCAAACGATACAGTGGTAAGAAAGAATTTGTGGATTCCGCGAGGATAGTTGCAAACGCGAATTTAGTTGTGAGCGCAGGCGGGACCATAGCGAGAGAGGCTGCTCTCCAAGGCGTCCCAAGCATCGTAGCATCTGAGCTGGGGCGAACATACGTGAACACGTATCTGGCACACAAAGGGTTTCCCATTTTCATGACTGATGCACAAAAAGTGTTGAATTTAGCCAAAAGACATCTCGAAAAGAAAGTTGACGTAGCGGCTAAGCTTGCCCAGTTTGAAAACCCTGTTGACATCATCGAAAACGCCGTAATGAAACTGCAATCGACATCAAAAACGTGATGGAAAACGTTTTCAAAACGAAAAATTAAAGATTAGCATAGGCGCTTTAGTCAGAAGGATAAGTGTGGGCCGGTCGTCTAGCTTGGTTAGGACATTGGCTTTACGAGCCAAAGGTCGCCGGTTCAAGTCCGGCCCGGCCCACCACCGCTTCTCGATTGTGCAAAAACGAAACGTGCCAGTGCTTCCAAGTTCTAAGCCAGCGCTAGTCTAAGCTTCAGTTGACTCTATATATAAGGGGGGGTATAGACAAAAAATCACACAACAGAACCATGCGCACTTGTTCAGGCGACTTGACCCTTTACAATATTAACTATTGAGTCCCACATCTCTCTGGTTTTTCGTGAATTCTGCTGCCTCGCGAAGTGAAAACATCTCACGCCCAGTTCTTGACATTTAGAAATATTTCTAGCTAAATCATCCACGAGAAGGACTTCGTCAGCGCGAACACCTGAATTTTCCAACACGCAGGTCACCTGTGCCTTTTTGCTTGGGCATCTTTCTCTAGTTATGACATCCTTGAAGAAACGTGTTAACCCGTGGTCACTGAGAAATTTCTTGACCACTCTGGCGCTTTGCATCGACACGATATACACTTCAACGTGGCTTTCAGAAATTTTCTGCAGGAAATCCGTGATAAACGGCGTAAGCTCCGCTTTTTCAAGCGCTTCCAGCTCCAGTTTCTCTATTTCCCTGCTTATGGTTTGAAAAATCGGTTTGCCCTCTTTTGCTTCAAAGAAAGTCAGCAGGCTTTTCACGTCGTAACCTGCAATGGCAGAAGCTAAACGTCTCGCAGAGTTCCAGTCAATGTCTAGGCTCGTAACTACACCGTCAAAGTCAAGGGCAACTATCTTAACCCTGCTCAAGTTCACACTATTCTCCATGAATTGCCATCACACTCAAGAATCACACCCGCATCCAACTGCCTCACAAGGTAATGGTCTGCTGGAAACAAGTTAAACGCGGGTAAGTCAGCATCCAGCTTTCCGTTTAAACCCAACATAAGATACTGGTAAACTATGTTCAATTCCGGCTTGTTGAATGCTTTGGCAAAAGCGTAGCCCCACAACGGAGCAGTCGTATGCCATTTCCCATCGACCTCCGTCACCACAGGCTTCCCAGAAGCATCTTCCTTGACATCTACCGAAAAGAAACCATGCGGCTCTGAATCCAACGCTTTAACGGCTTCCACGCCAACCTGATTCACCTTTTCGTCTTCCACGGTCCTCGCCACCGCTGGAGTGCCAGTAATTCCAGATAACGAAATGTGCTTGAGAACGTATTGCAACCTCTCTCTCGCATAAGAAGTAATCAACTGCCCTTTGAACCACAACGAATCAAAAGCCAAGTCCCTACCAGCCAAGTATTCCTGCAGAATAAAGTCGTCTATAACCGCACGATTCTGAAGCGTATTCAGCTCCACCCACCGTTTAGCCTGTTCAGGAGTATCAACTTTCAAGCCAAGTCTTCCCCCAGCACCCCGTTTGGCTCTAATCCAAAGCGGCGCACCAACTTCCGAAAAAGCACTGTCAACGTCGCTGAGGGAACTTATCTGTGCAGTTTTAGGTGCTGCAACGTTGCATTTGGAAAGCGCATTGTAAATTTCAAGCTTATCTGGCAGTATAGACTTTGCATTAGGCAGAAAGGTTTTCACGTTCTCATCTTCAAACAAACCCGAGTTTTCAGAAACAACTCGCGCTTCACTGCTGGGATGAGGATGCAAAAACTTTGCACCGTATTTTTTCGCAAGCCTAAGAAGCGTCGGCACAAAATCTCGGTCATCGTGCCTAGGAGAAACAAATCTGGCGTCAGCCTGCGGAAAATTAAGGAAATGATGATTATGGTCAGTACATACCAAGCGCAACCTCAAGCTTTTCTGCGCTTCCGCAAGCCTTAACGCCCTAACAAAGCTGATTCCTCCGCTCCCACCAGCGCCTGTGATTACTATAGGTACAGTGTCATTCATGGCTTTCGTTCCTCGCCCTTTGCACAAGTTCAAAGGCATCAATACCCTTTAAAAAAGTTACATCCGAATTCTCAGCCAGTTTTTCCATCAAACCTGAGTAAGCTCTACCTCCCTTCATCATAATCGAATTGTCATGCCATAGCAGCGTCATTAATTGAACGCCTGAAGCGAACAGGTCTTCCATCGTCTTGAGAACAAATTTGGTTACTGTTTTTTCTGTAAGACCCATATACGTAAAAAGGTAGGCATCCATGAACGTTATCGGGAAAACCACCAGACCGTTTTCAAACTGGTAGCCAGAGTTTTTAGGATTGATTTTTTCTTTTTCATAAGTAAGTGAGGAATCATATTTTATCTGTGCCTTAGCCAAATTCGAGAACGTGTTTGCAGAGACCCTCAGGTAATGTACTCTGGAACCATAAACTGGCTTTCCTAAAACGCTTTCAAGCGCCTTCTTTTCTGCAACAACCTCTTCAACAGAGGACGTGTTATTCGCGTGCAAGCCCACTTCCCATCCGTTTTTCACAAGCGCCTTTATCGTATCCTCGTATTGCCGCACTTGGCTTCCATCGTCGTATTCAGGTCTGAAGAAAAATGTAGAACGAATGCCAAAGCGTTCCTCAATTTCTGTAATCGCTGGGACACCATAATACGGATTGAAGCCTTCATTCATCACCTTACTTATTACTTCTGCATCAAATCTGTTTTGCCTTGCCAAAACATGCGCTGTTCCTGGACCATTTCGCGGCCAGTCAACGTCGTGTGTCACAATCAAGTAGCGCATTCCATCAGGTAAAAGCGGCGAACGCGTTTCCAAATCAGGGTCTCCTGCACTTTATCAATTGTTTTTCACCTAATAAAGAAAGTGCGTGATTACCACAACAAGTCGGCGCATGTTCCGAGGGTAAATCGGCGATGTCAACACTTATTTTTAAAGCGCTAAAAATCTCCTAACCCTTTTTGGGTTGAAAACCGAAAACTTGGCGTTCTTAAACGTTCGACCGATTTTCGGTATCAACCCTGCTGCGTCAGTTCCGAGTTTACAGGTCAAAGCGTGTTCAAACGTCCCTAAAGATTCCACGTCGATAACGTCTCTGTCTAACTTTGCGCGTTCCAGTGCCATCTTTATCTCGTGAAGAGATGTTCCCAGAACCAATAGTCTGTCCAGCAGAGATTCTCGCCAAACCATATATGTTCTAACCTGTTCACTTGACAACTCGGCTTCTATGCGGCTCTCGCCTTCGTCAAGATGGCTAACCTTCACGCTTACAGGTAAGCCTTCGCAGAACCCGTATAGTTCAGCTATTTTTCCAAGAGCAACTTTTCTTCCATCCACAAGCTGAGCTTGCAAATTACGTAAAGGTATGGTTGCGTAGACGGTTTTCGGCTGGAAAACCCCAACATCTATCGGCAGTTCTTCTCCATTCTTCTTAAAGAATGTGATGTATCCCTTTAATGTTGAAACTTTTCTTACGTTCTCAAGATTGCTTGGGCAAACCCCAAGCTCTTTAATCACATAATTTGTTGCAATTTCCTCGTCTTCCCCTGTAATCGCTATTTGAACCCATCTGCCAGCAACAGTGCCTAAAATCTTTGTTTCCACTTCCAGACCTTCAAAAGCAAGCTTCAAAACCGTTTCGATTTGTTGCAATCGGTTATGGCTACGAATTTTTGCCAGTAATGTCAACGTGGTCATGGGTCGTCGCCAATAAGACCTGTTATTTCCGCGTAAAGCGTTCTAACTCTTTCAGCAGCATCGTACTCAAGTTCTCCAGAAAGCTTTTCAATAGTTACGTCTATTGGCGCTCGTCTGGAGTTTTCAATCAGCTTGTCAGCGTACGAAACTATTTTCTCTTCGAGAGTTGTTGGCACGTAAACGTCTTTGGGCCATCCTAACTTTTTCGCCTCGCTCGGGGTTATTCCGCCGCCAACATGCCTCTTTATTATCGAAACCACAGGATCAGGTAAACCTGCCGCCTTCGCAATTTCGGCTCCCACCACTGCGTGATTAACCGAGTGAGTTTTTGAACGACCGATATCGTGAAGAAGGGCTCCCACGTCCACAAGCTCCGAGTCAATTTTAAAGCCTTTTTCCTTGAGAACGTTTGCAGTCTCTAAAGCAAGTTTCGTAACTGCCTTACAGTGGTTTATAACTTTCGCGGAGCATCCGTTTTCAAAAAGAAGGTGTAACGCTTGTTCTCTGGATGGGAGTTCTTCACTCACCCAGTTCCTTCCTCAGCTGTTCAACTTTCTCCGATAATATCTCAACAAAATGTTCGTTTCCGCAGTGCGTTAAAGGTTTTCCGCAGGTGGAACAATGAAAAACCAGTTCTACGGCTTCTTCAAACGGAATGCGTTTGCATCCTGGCGTGTTACAATAATAAAAATCATGGTTCTTTTCGTATTCTAGTCTCACGTTCAGTTTCTCCAAGACTCTGCGCTTTTGGCTTAGAATGAAGCCTTCAAGTTGGTCTGGTTGAAGTTTCCAGTGGAATATAAACCATCCAGTTTTGGGGTCACGGGTTCTTCTTAGGCTTACGAGGGAATGGTCGTAAAGCTTGTAGAGGATTCTGCGGACTAAATTTAATCGAATGCCTGTTGTGTTAGCAATCTCGTCGTCAGTTGTTTCATCTATGTTTTTTAGGTGGTCAATCAGTTTTGCCGCTTCTTCCTCTCCCATTGCCGTTGCGACTTTCGTCAATGTTGCATCATCAATAGTTGATAACATACTCTCTTTCCTTTTAACATCATATTTATGGTGGTTCTTCAATAAAACTCTTCTTCAAATTTCAGCCAAAATCAACATTCAACTGTTGTTTTTTCCCTCTCTCTTGAGGTATTATCGTTATTTTCGCTTTTCTGAACTTTTTTGCTAACTCTTTTCCTTCAAAGAATCGGTCCAAGAAAACCGCTAGAGCTGCACATTCTGAGTGCGGTTGATTTCCGATTGACACGTTAAAATCAGACACATCGCTTGAAAAAAACTCTTTAGGAACCTTCTGGCTTCCAACCATCAACAGAACATTCTCTCCCGATTTTCTAATTCTATCTAGAACATCGCTTGTTTCTATATTTTCTCCATACACCGTTAAATGGACAACTATTCCGCCCTTGGCTTTCCAGCCTTTCACAACGCTTTTCCATGATGTTCCCATCTCAAAAAAGAAGTTTCCGCCCCAATTTTTCGTCACTTTTTCTATGGTTTCTTTGATTTTTTTGTCTACAGTATCTGAAAGCAGAATTCCCGAGGCACCTAATGCTCTTGCTGTTAAGGCAACGTGGCTTGTGAGCCGCATGTCTCGTTGTGGTCTGTGTCCCCACCGCAACACAACGATTTCCTGCACGTCAGACTCTTTTTTATTGGATTTTGTGGATTGTTCCGAATTTTCCATCGAGTTCTTCCACTCGTTTTCGTATTTTTTCGGTGAAAAGGGGGTTTGCCTCAAAAATGACTTGCACAGCGCTACTCATGAACTTTACTTTCTGTACATTCGCCCTTTCATGGACCCAAGACATGAACGGCATGGTTTCGTTTGTTAATGGAACAGAGAACGACGCTTGAACGTAATCTTCGAGTTTTTTCAGTATTTCCTGTTTCAGCAGTTCAAGGTTTGTGTGGTGCAGTGCCGATATAAGAATGGGATTCTTGGTTTTCGCTTTTAGTGTTTCAAGCTTTTGTTTTGTTTCTTTTTCACTTAGCAGGTCGATTTTGTTAAGCACTGTTATAATTGGTATGCCTGATGCTTCTATGCGGTCTATGGTTTCTAGGCAGATGCTGTTTTTCTTTTCACTTTTTTCTATGGGTTCGCTTATGTCTAACACTAACAGTATGAGGTCTGAGTAGATGGTTTCTTCAAGGGTTGAATGGAAAGCTTCTATCAACGTTAAGGGCAATCGGTCTATGAAGCCAACAGTATCTGTTAAAAGAAACCTCCTTTTTGAGATCTCCACAAGCCGCGTTGTGGTTGAAAGAGTCGTAAACAACGCCTTGTCAACCCTCGCCGTTTCTTCGGTCAATGCATTAAACAATGAACTTTTTCCAGCGCTCGTGTATCCTGCTAAAGAAATAGTGAAAAACCCTAATTCGGCTCTTCTTTCACGGTGCAAAAGCCGTTTTTCTCGAATTTGTTTGAGTTTTCGTTGGATGGTGTGAACTTGCCTCTTTACTGCTTCTTGATAAACGTCGGCTTCGTAGGCTCCGAGTCCCATGAATCCCGGCTGCTCTGCCATCTTTGTTAATCTTATCCTTGCTTTAGCGTGGGCAAGTTCATACCGCAACGTCGCCAGCTGAATCTGCAGTTTAGCCTCTGTAGTTGTAGCCCTTCTCGTGAAGATTTCAAGTATTAGCTTGAAGCGGTCGATGGCTTCTATTCCCGTGGCTTTTGCTAGGTTGTAGGATTGAACCGTCTTTAGTGGATTGTCAAAGAGAATTTTTTCAGCGTCTGTTTCCTTGACAAGCGCGGCGAGTTCTTCCACTTTTCCAACGCCTATCTGGTAACGGGCATCAGGCTCTCTAATCTGCTCTACTGTTGCGACAACCGTGTATCCAGCGGCTTCTGCAAGCTTTTTGAGTTCTTCTAAACTTGATGTTTCGCGGTTCAGTCGCCGTTGCACTATGATTGCTTTCGTTCTGTGGGCTCCTCCCCGCC
>Ga0315554_1002462_pt1 | contig 10658 bp, 10 predicted proteins | sample SalMarSW160370MG_FD_202114 | JGI IMG/M metagenome (GOLD analysis project Ga0315554, IMG submission 202114) | Salt marsh sediment microbial communities from the Plum Island Ecosystem LTER, Massachusetts, United States - Salt Marsh Sediment SW1603-70 ... | reverse complement strand
GCCTGGTTTACTTAACATCGCGTACAACAAAGCGAACGTGTGTGTTGTTATTTTGGATAATCATGTTGTGGCTATGACCGGGCACCAGCCGACACCGGGTTCTGGCAAAACCGCCATGGGCACAGACGCAAAGATAATACGGATTCAAGGTGTTGCGCGGGGTCTGGGAATCGACAAGGTGGTAGTTGTTGATCCATACGATGTTAAGGAAACAACTAAAGTGATACGGGAAATGCTTGACTATCATGGTCCGTCGGTGATAATTTCTGAGAGACCGTGTCCCCTTAAGATTGAGAGAGGTCCAGCGCGGGAGGTTTTGGAGGAGTGCAACGCTTGCGGGGAGTGCGTAAACGTTTTCGGTTGCCCAGCTATTTCTTTGACTTCTGAACGTGCGGAGATAGATCCGACTCTCTGTTGGGGCTGCGGTGTCTGTGAGCAAGTGTGCCCCTTCGACGCGATAAGGAGTACAGGCTAGGATGAAGTGGGACTTGGTTTTTTCCGGCATTGGAGGGCAAGGCGTGGTTGTTTTAAGCGACATTTTCTGCGAAGCCGCTTTGCTGGAAGGGTTTGATGTTGCTAAAGCGGAAATTCATGGGATGGCTCAGAGAGGCGGCTCAATCGTGGCGTACGCCAGAATTGGGGAGAAGGTTGAGTCTCCTTTGATTGAGCGGGGCAAAGCTGATGTGATATTGGGGTTTGAAATTCTTGAAACTGCTAGGGTTTTGCCTATGCTTAGGGATAGGGGCACGGTGGTTATGAACGTTAAGTATATTCCGCCTAACTGTGCGCTTCAAGGGTCAGCTGAGCCTCGGAAGCCTGAGGATTTGGTTGGTTTGGTGAGGCAGAAAGCGTTCAAGGTCCACGAGGTTGACGGAGTAGGCATTGCTGTCAAACTGGGAAATCCAATCGTGGTTAACACGGTTTTGCTTGGTGCTCTTTCTGCTCTATCAGAGAACCCGATTAAGAAAGAGACGTTGGAAAAGGCTATGTGCGGCAGGTTGAAGGAGAAATATCATAGTATTAACTTGCAAGCTTTTCAGCTGGGCAGAGAAAGCGTGTTGTTGGGTTAATTTTATTAACGCTTCGCTTCATATTAGCGAAGAAAAAGGGAGAGGGAAATATGCAGAAGAATTTGATTATAATCGTAGTCATTGCCATCGTTGTTGTCGCTGGGATTGTTGCGGCTTGGCAGTTAACACAAGTGCCATCAGCTGAAGCTCGAAAGATCAAAATAGGCTTGGTTGCGGGCGGTCAACTTGCTGAAGGACAAGACATGGACCGCGCAGCTAAACTGGCCGTTAAGGAGATTAACGATGCCGGCGGAGTTTACGTGTCGGAATGGCATACTAGCGTTGAAATTGAGCTGGTACCTATTGATACAGAAAATGATTCACCTGACAAATCATTGGGTCCTGTGACTCAAGCAGTAGAAGAACAACAAGTTGACCTGCTAATAGGCGGCTACACAAGCTCAGGCACCCTTACTAACCAAAAAGTTGCCATCGATAATAGGGTTCCCTACATAATAACTGGTGCGTCATCAAGTCTTGTCACGCGAAGAGGTCCTCAAGCCAACTACGGCGGTCTTCCTGAAGGGGACCCGTTGAGGATTGACGATGAAGAAGGAATGAGTTACATGTTCCACTATTGCACAACAACTGCTGACTACAGCACAACAGTAGTTAATTTCTTTAATGAAACGATGAAGCCTCTGCTTGACAGCACCTATGGATTTGATGACTCTAGAAGCCTCAGGCTTGCTATACTTTATCGTAATGACGCATTCGGGAAAGGTGTTGCTGCTGACAGCAAAACAGTCATAGAGAATAATAACTTGTCAATAGACATTGTTGCAGAAAGGAATTATCCAACAGATGCCATTTCCTTCCAGACTGATCTTACAGCCATTAAAGAAGCCAAACCAGATGCAGTGTATGTTGTAGACTTCATTGCGAACACAGCTGAAATCATCAAGGAAGGACAAAGAGACGTAGGCTTAAACACCGTATACATCGCTGTTGAATGCTGTGAAGACCCACAGTTCTATACGCTTCTAGGCGAATATGGCGATAAACAGCTGTTAGAATCCAAGTTCGCTCCGTACGCTGGACCCCCATACTATCTTAATTCAATCGAGACCTACGTGACAAATTACCAGCAAGAGTACAATACACTTCCAGGAATGATGGGTGCTGACACTTACGACGCTTTCTACATAGCTAAATATGCAATCGAAAAGGCAGGGTCGGTGGATAAAGCAGCAGTTAGAGCCGCCATAGAGTCATGTGATATGGACCAAATGCTGATAATAACTGAAACAGGCAAGATAGAGTTCAGTACTGGAACCGACTATCACGAGATTGCACCAGTGACTTTCATTGAGCAGCTCACATGGAACGAAGATGTCGGCGAGTGTAGATCTCAAATAGTGTATCCTGCGACCGCACTAGGCGTTGACTCGTTGAAGCAAGCAGACTTTGTTCTGCCACAAGACTATGAACCTGGAAGCCCGTAGGCTTCTCATTCAACACCTTTTTTCTTTCTTTATTTGTTGACTCTCGTATGTTTTAAATATCAAACATGAGAACATAGGTCAGTCGATACAGCCATGATTACCTCTGGATTAATCGGAGCATTGCTTTGGGGAGTAGTAATCGGTTGCATTTACATCCTCTTGGCTACAGGGCTAAACATAATCTTCGGAGTTATGAAATTAGTCAACTTTGCTCATGGCCAACTGCTTATGATTGGAGCCTACATAGCTTTCACAGTAACAACCGCGCTCGGTCTAAATGCTTACCTTGCTATTCTGGTGGCAATGGGCGCCGTTGCTTTAATCGGGGTTGGGCTTGAACGGTTCACTTTCCGCAGGGTTCTTGGAACAGACAAGCTAAACGAAATTTTCGTCAGTCTCGGCTTAATCTACGTGTTTGAAAATGTTGCCGTTCTTTTGTGGGGAAATACTCCGCAGCAGATTTCCAGTCCTCTTCAAGGACTTCAGCTTTCCCTAAGTCAAGACATAGCAATCAGCTACGACCGACTATCGGCCATTTTAATTGTAATAGTCATACTGGTCGCTCTTTTCCTCTTGTTAAAGAAAACTAAAATAGGCTTAGCTATGCGAGCAACCAGCCAAAAGAGCAATGCTTCAATGTTAATGGGTGTAAACATAGAGAAAGTCTACATCTTCACTTTTGCTTTGGGCGCTGCGCTAGCAGGCGCTGCAGGAGCACTTTACGGAATACTACTCCCATTCAATCCCACTATCGGAGCGCTCCCAACAATCAAAGCCTTCGCAATAATCATAATAGGCGGCTTAGGAAGTATACCTGGCGCAGTAATCGGTGGTCTTCTCTATGGGATAGCTGAGAACACCGCGGTCTATTTTCTTGGTGCAACATGGCAAGACGCTATCGCTTTTGCCCTGCTTATAATCGTGCTTGTAATTAGACCAACAGGAATTTTTGGGGAAAAAGGTGAATAGTCAGCAATGAAAAAGTTACTCTTAGACTCGCTTAGCTCTATTAGAAGAGAAGTTGTGACTTTTTCGCGCTCTCAAAAGTTTTACTTCGTTATACTTGCCCTAGTAATTGTGGCTATCGTGCCGTTATTTGTAAACAACTACACAGTTAGCGAAGTCTTAACGCCGATGCTTGTCTTTGCGATTTACGCTTCAAGCTGGAATCTGTTAGCCTCTTCAGGGCAAGGCTCCTTAGGGCACGCGGCTTTCTTAGGTATAGGCGGTTTCGTCTCAGCGTTGGTAGCCATCAAAGCTGGTGTACCACCAATAATTGGGCTCTTTTTAGGCAGCTTGCTCTCAGCAGCAGTAGGCTTTCTCATTGGTCTCACCTGTGTCAGGTTGAAAGCTTGGTTTTTAGCCATGGTCACTTTCGGTTTCTCAGTGATCATCGTCACTATTTTCAGTATCCCTGAACTTGACGAGTTCACGAGAGCAGTTCTTGGGTTCCCAACTCCACTTATCGTCGACCGTGGTCTTCCTTTTTACTACCTGACTTTGGTAATTGCTGTGGTCTCTATTTTGGTCATGTATCTTGTAATGAAATCGAAAATGGGGTTGGCTTTCAAAGCTATACACCAGAACGAACTTGAAGCAAAGATGGTTGGCATAAACACCGCGAAGTACAGGTTGATAGCGTTTGTTATTAGCACTTTCTTCGCGGGTTTAGCAGGAGGACTTTACGCCCAGTCTATTCGTTACATTCAAGTTTCAATCTTTGATCCATACTACTCGTTCTTGCCTCTTATGATGGCTGTGATTGGAGGATTGGGCACTATAGAAGGACCAATAATTGGTGCGGTTATAATTGAAACGATTGAATCTTACCTTCCTCGAATCGATCTATTGCTGGACAGTTTAGTTGGTCGAGAAGGTTTAATTCCTCTGTTCCCAGCTGTGAGCAACGTGGGTCCACCAATTCGCTTTTTGTTCTTAGGCTTATTCCTGCTTGTTGTGGTCATTTTTGCACCCAAAGGAGTGGCTCCTCTTATAAGGAAAGCCTACAATTATTTACGCAGCAGCCCACAGGAGGAAAAAACGTAATGAAAGGAAAAGACATCTTCCGAGAAATCTTGGGGATACAAGTTGTGGAAGTGAAAGACGGCTACGCAAAACTGTCTCTGAAAATAACAAAAGACCACACGAACTCTTTAGGCGCCGCTCACGGCGGAGCAATCTTTGCACTGGGAGACTGCGCCTTTGCAGAGGCTTCCAACTACGGGGACAATGTTGCCGTCGCGGTTCACGTGAGCATAAACTTCCTGAAACCCGCGTTTGAAGGCGACACGCTCACGGCTGAAGCGGTTAGAGTGTCGGATGGAAGAACACTTGGGCTGTACCACATAACAATTTCCAAACAAGACAAGAAAATAGCCTTCTTTTCAGGATTAGCATTCAAAACTAGCTAAAGATCGTTCACTCAGGGCTTCAATCTATATATAAGGGGGCTATAGTCTTTCCCAAGCGCTAGAGAACACACAGAGGGTGTTTATCTGGAATATGGATTTTTGATGAGTGTTTTCCGAAACGCTTTTATTCGCGTAGCAACGTCTCATTCAACAGGTTCGAAGCTACAATGACACAAATACTAAGAAAAGAAAGCTGGTCTTCGCAGTTCTTTAGCTTCGGCTATTACTTTTATTACTATTTTAACTAAGCCCAGACTTAACAAAAATTTTTGATTAGGTTTCTGGGCGCAAGGGATGGTTGAATTAATGAAAAATGAAAATTCCTGCAAAAAAATTGTGGTCAAATTCGGTGGTTCTAGCCTAGCTGACCATGCGAAGCTAGCGAAGGCTGTAGCTGCCGTAGCAAACGAAGCCGTTAAAGGCACAAAAATCGTGGTGGTGGTTTCAGCCATGGGAAAAACAACAGACCTTCTCATGAGCACGGTAAAGAACACTTCGAACGGAAAACTGGAGAAACACGAATTAGACGACATACTCTCAATGGGCGAACGCACAAGCGTACGCATATTCGCTGCAGCACTCAGAACCAACGGCGTACAATCCTGCTATTTAGACCCACTGGATGATAGATGGCCAATAATAACCGACGCAGCTTTCTCCAACGCCAACCCGCTCTTGGAAGAATGTGAAAAAAGAATCCGAGAATGCGTGCTCCCCATAGTTGAAAAAGGCATAGTTCCCGTAATCGCGGGTTTCGTCGGCAGAACCATAGACGGCAAAATTACCACCCTAGGACGTGGCGGAAGCGACACCACCGCTTTCATTCTAGCTGAAGCCCTGAAGGCTGACGAAGTTGTTCTGGTTACCAATGCTGATGGGATAATGTCAGGCGACCCAAAAATCGTTGCCAACTCCAAAAGACTCTCAGAAATTGACGTTAGCACTTTGGTTGGTTTAGCCGATTCAGGCGCAAAGTTCATTCACAGCAAAGCGCTGAAGTACAAACCGCAAACCATAGCTGTTAAAGTAATCAACCACGCTCACGGCAATCTGAGCCAAGAAGGCACTCTGATTACAGGAGCCTTGGCAACAGAACTCGACGTGGAAATAGCCCATCCATCACCAGTAGCGGAAATAACCATAGTTGGCAACAGAGTCTCTGAAAACCCCCATATCATATTAAAAATAGTTGAAAAAGCAGAAACGCACACTCCATTGCTGGGGATGTCGATGAACACCAACTCGGTTATTCTGTATGTTTCCCAAGATAAAAACACAGATAAACTCTTCAACGAAATCCATACTATAATACTTGACAACGCGGAAACCATAGCCATGGCAGTAAAGAAAGACCTAGCCTACCTGAAAACCAGCGGCGTTGGGCTAGAAGAAACCCACGGAATAATCGGAAAAATCTCCGAAACTTTACGGCTCAACCAGACGAACATTTACGGAATACTAACCATCACATCAAGCATACTCCTCTTCGTAGACTGGAGCGAACGCAAAAAAGCGTTACAGCTAATCAGAGACTCCCTAAAGGAACCGTTAACAATGAAACAAACTATAACAAAAAAAGGAATGAAAACCCATGGAACAAGGTAAAAAACGAAGACTAAAAAGAATCCTCCAAAAAGACAACCGAACAGTCATAGTTCCAATGGACCACGGCGTCAGCATGGGCCCCATCAAAGGCATAACCAACATGCAAAACATCATCAACCACCTGTTAAAAGGAGGCGTTGACGCAGTAGTATTGAACAAAGGCATAGCCAAACGAGTAGAACTTGACAACGCTGGGTTAATAGTGCATCTCTCAGCCATATCAAACCTCACCCCCAACGCCAACAACAAAGTCCAAGTGTGCACCGTTCAAGAGGCAATCCGCATCGGCGCAGACGCAGTTTCAGTACACATCAACGTGGGCGCACCAGAAGAAGATAAAATGCTTGAGAAACTGGGCAGGGTCGCAGATAAATGCGATATTCATGGCATGCCATTGCTGGCTATGATGTACCCACGAGGTCCAAAAATAAAAAGCGAACACGATATTGACGTGGTGGCGCACGCAGCCAGATTAGGCGCAGAACTCGGCGCCGACATAATCAAAACCAACTACACTGGCGACGTAGAGAGCTTCAAAACGGTTGTGGAAAGCTGTCCCGTACCAGTCATAATTGCAGGGGGACCTAAATGCAAGACCGAGCAGGAAATCCTCCAGACAGCATACGAGTCAATAAAAGCTGGTGGCTCTGGTCTCTCCATTGGGCGAAACGTGTTCCAACACAAAAATCCAACCCTCATGGTACAGGCACTCTCAGCCATAGTTCACAAAGGCGTCTCTGCTGAGCAAGCTCAAAAAATTCTGGGTGAATCACCTTGAAGGAACTCTGGGTCGAAATAGCACAAACAGTTTCCAATTCCGAAAAAGCCACGCTGCTAAAACTTACCAATGAACACGCCGATGTCCTACTTGAGGGCACACAAGCCCATAGCCGCTCAAGCGAAGGCGACATACACGTGCTCAACAGCTTCGACGTGAATGCCATCAAACAGCTGAAAAACGAAGGCAAAAAAGTAGCACTGAAAATTACCATAAAAGGAAAAGAAGACGAGAACACCGCTGTAAAAGCAGCGGAACTATCAGCCGATTACATAATCATCAACTGCCTCGACTGGCGTGTCATCCCCCTAGAAAACCTCATCGCAAGAACCCGCGGCAAAAGCAAGCTAATAGCAGAAGTCTCAAACGCTGAAGACGCCAAACTGGTTTTGGAAACACTGGAACTGGGAACAGACGGCATTCTGTTGCAGGCATCAGACGCTGACGAACTCATTAAAGCTATCGCCGTAGTCAAGAAACAGGCTCCAAAAATCGAGCTGGTCACCGCAAAAGTCACCGCTGTCAAGCAAATCAGCACTGGAGCAAGAGTCTGCGTGGACACCTGCGACCTCATGGCGCCAGGCGAAGGAATACTCGTCGGAGTCCAAGCTGCCGGATTTTTCCTTGTCGAGGCGGAAGTGCATGAAAATCCTTACGTGCAATCGAGGCCTTTCAGGGTTAACGCTGGTTCTCTCTCTATGTACACTTTGGCGTCTCTGCAGAACACGCGGTACTTGTCAGAGCTGAAAGCAGGCGATGAGATTCTCATAGTTGACAGGAAAGGAAAAGTGAGACCTGCGAACGTGGGAAGAGTGAAAATCGAGCTTAGACCATTAATCCTTGTGGAAGCTGAAGCTGAAGGAAAGAAAATCAAGACGATACTGCAAAACGCTGAAACCATAAGGCTCGTGACCGCGAAAGGGTCGAAGCCAGTGACAGAATTGAAAGCTGGCGACGAGGTTTTAACCCATATAACCACAAGTGCGGGTAGACACTTCGGCGTTGCCGTGCCTGACGAAACGGTGATAGAATGGTGAACGCCAGAATATGTGTGTCGATTCTTCCCAAAACCGTACCAGAAGCTCTGCGGCTAATAGAAAAAGCAGAAGTTGCTCACGTGGGCTTCATAGAAGTAAGGCTTGACCGTCTCGAAGACTGTCTTGAAAATCACCGCGGATTAGCTGATTTGGCGTTTCACGGAAAAACGCCGAAAATCGCCACGGACAAGTCATCCCGAACCGAAACGGAGCAACGAGAGATGCTGCTGAGCGCAGCTAAGAGCGGCTTTGAATATGTGGATGTAGAATTATCTGCACCGCAGCTTAAGGACTTAGTCAAGGAACTGAAAGCGCTGGGCGCTAAACCGATTGTGTCCTTCCACAAGTTTGATGGCTCTTTAGGCGTTTCCGAGTTGAACAGCGTTCTTGAAAGGGAAATCTCCAGCGGAGCCGAAGTCTGCAAAATCGTGACAACCGCGAAACAGATGGAAGACAACCTCACCGCCCTAAACTTCGTTTCAGCAGCCTCAAGGAAGACGAAGGTTGTGTGTTTCTGCATGGGTGAAATCGGCAAGGTTTCCAGACTCTTATCTCCGCTGTTCGGCGGCTTCTTCACCTTTGCTTCGCTTGAACGAGGAAGCGAAACAGCCTCTGGACAGATGATCATCCAAGAAATGAAAGAAACCTATGAACTTCTGGGGCAAAAATGATGGCTATCTCGGGAAAAACACGAGTGTGCGGCGTTATAGGCGATCCCATAGAGCATAGTCTAAGCCCGACTATCCACAACGCGGCGTTTAGTCATCTGGGGCTTGATTTTGTTTTCTTAGCATTTCACGTGAAAGCCGCTGACTTGGAAAACGCACTGCGAGGCATGCGAGGGTTAGGCATTCACGGGTTAAACGTAACCATGCCTCACAAAAGCACGATAATTCACTGTTTAGACAAGGTGGACTCAACCGTCAAGTTTCTCGGCTCAGCCAACACCATTCTGAACAAGGACGGAGAGCTTTCAGGCTTTAGCACTGACGGTGTTGGCGCGTTGAAAGCCCTCCGCGAAAACGGCGTGGACCTGTCTGAGAAAAAAGTGCTCTTGCTTGGAGCAGGAGGCGCCGCTAAAGCCATAGCGTTCGCTCTTGTCCAAGAAGTTGGAGAACTTGCGATTTTGAACAGGTCAACTGAAAAGGCAGAGGAGTTAGCGGAAACGTTGGGGCGAATGTTTAACTGCAAAGTAGTGGGCGGCGAGCTTTCCCCCGACGCTATAGCGGAGAATCTAAGGGATTCGGATGTTCTGGTTAACGCGACTTCTGCAGGGATGAAACCAAACCTTAGCCAAAGCCTAGTAGCACCGCAATGGTTAAGGTCTGACTTGGCTGTGATGGACATAGTCTATAACCCTGTTGAAACGAAACTGGCGAAAGACGCTAAAGCAGCAGGCGCCAAAGTGGTCAGCGGCGTGGAAATGCTGATTTACCAAGGTGCAGCCTCCTTCGAAATCTGGACTGGCAGGTCGGCTCCCATCGAAGTCATGAGAAAAGCAGCGTTAAACAAGCTTTCAAGCAAAGGTGAAAGCAAGTGACTGGGAAGGCTGAGGCAATAGCTCATGGTGCCGCAACAATTGTTAATGCTATTGCTTTGGGTAAAGGCGCCGCTTTCGGAGTTGCCTTGTGGACAAAAGCTGAGGTCAGATTAACAGAAGAGCCAAAAGTAATCAAAGGAGAAATCACGTCAGACCCAGCGGAAAGTCCTGTCCTAATAGAAAGAACGGTGTCGCGAGTTTTCCAGCATTTCGGCGTTGAGAAACGCTTTGGCGCAAAAGTGAAAACTTGGTCAACCATTCCCGTCGCGAGAGGTCTTAAAAGCAGTAGCGTAGCGGCAAACGCCGTAGCCCTCGCAACGGTTGCAGCTTTGGGCAAGACTCTGGACGACTTGACGGTGGTTAAATTGGGTGTGGATGCGGCTTTTGATGCCAAAGTCACCGTAACAGGGGCGTTCGATGATGCATGTGCCTCTTATTTCGGAGGCGCCGTAGTCACGGAAAACCTGAAAAGAAAACTGCTAAAACGGGTAACGCTGGCTGAAGATTTGGCGGTTCTGTTTCATGTTCCATCCAGAAAGTCGTACACTGGCGATTCGAATGTTAACAGACTGCAAACTGTTAAGCCGCTTGTTGAAATCGCCTACAAGGAAGCGCTGAAAGGAAATTTTTGGGCGGCTCTGTCGCTTAATGGCATAATCTACTCGTCAGCCTTGGGCTATGACACTTCAGTGGCTTTGGATGCTTTAGCTGCTGGCGCTTTAGCTGCTGGGCTGTGCGGAAAAGGTCCTGCTGTGACGGCTGTGGTTTCCAG
>Ga0315554_1002458_pt1 | contig 10674 bp, 12 predicted proteins | sample SalMarSW160370MG_FD_202114 | JGI IMG/M metagenome (GOLD analysis project Ga0315554, IMG submission 202114) | Salt marsh sediment microbial communities from the Plum Island Ecosystem LTER, Massachusetts, United States - Salt Marsh Sediment SW1603-70 ... | reverse complement strand
CCTCAAGAACCCCGACGACTTCCGCATCATCGGCACCCCCACACCCATAGTCGACGGCCCCGACATGGTCACCGGACAAGCCAAATACGCCAGCGACACGATTCTGCCTGGCATTCGCTATGCCGTCGTCGCACGTTCTCCTGTGTTCGGAGGACGGCACACGGGGTACGACGAGACCGCCGCCCTCGCCGTGCCCGGAGTCACCGACGTCGTTGAGATCAGGTCCGGAATCGCCGTGGTGGCCGACAACACCTGGGCCGCCCTCCAAGGCCGCGACGCCCTCAACGTCACCTGGCACCCGGGGCCCAACGGCGAAGTCACCAGCGAAACCATCCACCAAAACCTCATCGACCAGCTGCCCACCTCACCACAACCACTCACCGCCCACTACGAACACCCCTACTACGCCCACGCTTGTATGGAGACGCTTGGCTGCGTGGCTCGGGTCGAGAGCGGATCGTGCGAGATATGGACAGGCACCCAATTCCCTCAGCAGGCCCAGGCTGCGGCCCACTCAATCGCCGGCACACCGTGGGAGGCGACCATCGTCAACGTTCCCCCCATGGGAGGACGCTTCGGATTAGGTGCGGAGACCCACTTCGTCGTGGAAGCAGTTGAAATCTCCGTCGCCATCGGCGCACCGGTCAAAACCTTCTGGACCCGTGAGGACGACATACGCGGCGACCGCTACCACCCAATGAGGCACTATATGGCGAGCGGAAATCCGGAGGCCCCGACCAGGCCGCGGCCGGCCCGGGCCTCGGCGTCGTCCGTGGTCCCGAACGGCTCTTGGCGCTCGGTGGGCGACCACAGTGATACATGGGCACGGGAGTCTTTCATCGATGAGCTTGCCCACGCCGCCGGAAGGGACCCCTACGAGCTGCGCCTCGAGATCCTGCCCTCGGCGGCCCGACCCTGCCTCGAGCTAGTCGCCGAGCAGGCCGGCTGGGGATCCTCGCTGCCCCAAGGATGGGGACGGGGAATCGCCTTCAACGCCCTCTTCGGCGTGACACCGGTTGCTCAGGTCGCCGAGGTATCGGTAGCCGACGGCGAGATACGGGTGCATCGGGTGGTCTGCGCCGTCGACTGCAGCACCGTAGTGAACCCGGATGGAGTCCGGGCTCAGATTGAAGGTGGCATCGTGTTCGGGCTCAGCGCCGCCCTCAAGGACGGCATAACCATCGACGCAGACGCCGTCGTGCAAAGCAACTTCCACGACTACCGGCTCCTGCGCTTCGACGAGATGCCCCGGATCGAAGTCCACATCGTGCCCAGCACCCGCCCACCCAGCGGCATCGGGGAAGCCGGCGTGCCCCCCATCGCCCCCGCCGTAGCCAACGCTGTGTTCAACGCCACCGGCCAAAGGCTGCGCTCCCTACCACTACGACTCCAAACCACCTAGGCACGAAACAGCCGGGGCGACACACTCCGGCGCTGCCGGTCGTCTACTCAAAAAGGCCGTATCTGAAGACGCACCCCATGTAGTCGGCCTCGTTGCGGCCGCCGCAGGTGAGGGCGAAGTCCTCGTACTCGGATCCCACCGCGCTCACCGAGTAGAGAAGATCGCAGGCGGCGAACCCACCCGTCGCGCACTCGCTGCGCAGCGCGGAGAGGTTGGGCTGGCCGCCGTTCAGGTAAATGCAGTACTCGGAGGCAGTCGGGTCGAGGCCGCCGCAGGTGGCACCGTACTCCTCGTACTCGGACCCAAACGACGAGTTCCAGAACAGCATGTCGCAAGCCGCCATGTCCGCCGCCTGGCAGCGGGACCACAGCAGGTCCAGCCCGCCAGGGTCGTCCCCGTAGGACTGGGGCCCGTCCGACGCCGCCAGCTGCATCTCCTCGACAGACAGGCACTCGGTCATGCTCAGGGACAGGCCCTCCATGAAGGTCTGCAGCTCCTCGGGCAGGTCGGCGGCGGCAGCGGAATCGGCGTTGAAGGCATTCACGGCGGCAATCGCCGCCGGGTCCGTGAGGTCCATGTCGACGACAACATCAAAGTATCCGCCTGCCTCCAGGTAGTCGAACATACAGTCGACCGAGTCGCCGTCGATTCCAGACTCCTCCATACCCTCCCGGACACCACTCAAGAAGGCCTCTGTGTGCGGGTCGTCCACCCCTTCGAACGAATAGTCGTCATCGGACAAGCTTCGCCATCCCCAGATTCCCGCGGCCACCAACCCGGCCACAACGACCACCACCCCGATCCAGAGTGGGGCGCCGCCATTCCGGCACGGCCCGGGAGAAGGCAGCCGGCGCTCGCCGCCACCAGACCAAGGCGACGATGCCTCTTGCGCCGCGCCGCAGTGCGGGCAGGTTTCGAGGCCGGAGTAGACACGCTGGCCGCATTGGACGCAGCGGCGAACCACCGGTGGCGACTCGGGAGCACGACCCGGATAGGCGGGCCCGTTCGACCACTGCTGGAAACCGGTTCGCTCACGGCAGTAGGGGCAAGGGTCGGCCCAGGCGGCTATGAGCCTGGCGCAGCTGGGGCAAGGTTCGAAACGGGGACCACCGGCGCCGCCTCCACCCGGCCCGGCGCCGGAACCTCCGGAGCCGCCTGCGGCCCGCTCTCGCGCACGCCGCAGCATCTCCTCGCTGCCCGAAACTTCTTTGCTGCCGAAGGGTTCGTCGGTCATGGGCCCTCTCTTCCGTTGCGAGCGTCAGGGCGGCCCACTCCGCATGACTCAAGATCGAACGATCGAGCCCCCACATTGAGGAAAACTCGTCACTGGAAGCTGACGTACACCGCCAGCGGCTCCAGGGCGAGCACCTCCTCGGGAGTGGCCATCGGGGAGTCCTCGTCGTAGAAGTTCTTCCAGCCCCAGAGCCATCCTGCATCTTCGGTATCTGCGGTCAGCGCTTCCCAGGTCTCGTATTTGGCGGCCAGGGTTCCTTGGCCGTCCATCTGGATGACCACCGCCAGCTCCGGGGGAGTCTCGATCGACTCGCGCCCCGGAAGCATGGAGAACTGGAACTGGTGCAGCAGCAGCAGCTTCTGCGGAAGGTGGTTGTCCCGCACTATCTGCGACAGCCACTCCACGACCTCGTTCACCTCGGTCGCATCGACACCACCGATCTGTTGGAGATGAAACTGGTTGGGTCCCAACCTCCACTCCGGGTCGACGGCAAGGCCCACATTGGGCTCCAAGAGCAGCTCCTCGTAGAGCTGGGCCTGGGTGAGGAAATCGGTCCGGCCGGGCTGGAGATCGATGATCACGTAGACGCCCTGCTCTCGCGCCGCGTCGACCCAGGGGCGCAGCACGTCAACCGACATCTCGTTCGAGTAGTTGCCGTCTGTACCGGCGCGCGAGTCGGCGATGGTGGCGATCATCTCGAAGGCGAGCGTCACTTCGAGACCGTCTGCTTCATACTCCTCGGCGATGGGCCGGAGCCGCTCCACCGTGGCTTCCGGGCCCTGCTCACCCAGGACCCCCAGCACAGCTGTGGTCGGATTGCCGTAGAAGGCGACCAGACGCCTTCCAGGAAACAGGAGATATCCACCACCGGGAAGCTCGGTGCCTTCGAGAAGAATCGGGAGCTGCCAGGAGGCGTCCTCGGTGACGTCGCCGATCAGATACACGGCCTTGGCGCCGCCGGGACCTGCCTGGAGGGCGCGCCCGACCTCAGGGAAACGCCGCAGCTCGCCACCGTCGACGAGTGCCAGCAGACCTCCCGACACCGTCGCCGCCGCGGTGGCGACGAGGGCAATCTCGATCTCTGAGGATTCGACGAGCCACGCCGTCCCGGTTTCGCCGGTGCCGGCGATGACTGCCGCCGAGAGCTCGGCCCCCTCCGTTGTCGTGCCGGCCGAGTCGACCGTCGTAGTGGTCTGATCCGTCGTTGTCGTCTGATCTATCGTCGTGGCCTGATCCGTCGTTTCGCCGCCGTCCTCGGTCGTCTCGGTGGGCTCTTCCGCCGTGTCAGCGGGTACAGCCTGCGGCTCCGGTATCAGACCTACCCCTTCGTCGATGGCGGCGATCGTCTGCTCCACGGTTCCCGGCCCCGGTTCGGCGGGCAGCCGCAGCACTCGCGTCACACCGGAGTACAGGTTCACGCGCCGGGCCAGCTCGTACGTGTCGCCTCCCAGAACCGTCACGTCGGTCCACTCCGGGACCGCCACCTCGACGTCTTCGCCCAGGAGGATGACACGGTGCGGAGCAAGCCTCTCTATCTCGGCGTCGACTTGTGACGACGATCCCGTGTCGTCCAACAGGAGCGGACCCTGGAGCGCCACGGCGAGGCGTGCGCCGAGAGCCACCCGATCGACCTCCGCAGTCGACACGACGACGACGTCGGTGGCGCAAACGAAGGTGGCCTGGGAGACGGTGATGGCGGCGGCTACGAGGTCATCTCCGTCGAGCTGCTCGACGAGCGGATCCTCGCCGGCGGCCGCCGGCGGCACCAGCGGAGACGGGCATGGGGGAGGTTGCGGCACCGTTGTCGAGGTCGTCGTCGGGACGGTGGTCGCGGCAGTCGAAACCGACGAGCTTGTGCCACCGCTGCACGCGGAGAGGATCAAGAGGAATGCTGTGATCACAGGCGTTCGACGCATCGTTTACCGCCGATCCGATCGGGCGAGCGTACCCGGTGCCCCTGCATAGTCGCGGAATCCGCTCGCGGCCCCGCTTTCGCCGACCGGCCGGGACTGGGGCCGGCCCGCCGTCGGTTCTCGGCGCGGTAGCGTGCCGCGGTGAGCCCTGCAGCCGGCTACGCCGCCGCTCTCTGCGTACTGATCGTGGTCAATGTGTGCGGCAACCTATGGCTGCCGGCCTGGACCTACGTGCCGGTGAACCTGGCGAGCGGCACGATCGTGCTGCTCGTTGCCCGCGCCGGCGGAGCCATGGCCTCCGACCTCGGCCTGGCGCGGGAGCGGCTGCGGCGGGGGCTGCTGGTTGGCGTGCTGGTCATGGCGGTCGTGGGCATCGGGGTCGCGGCGGCAGCTGCCATCCCGGCAACCAAGGGCTTCTTCGAGGACCAGCGCGCCACCGAAGTCGGGGGTGGGCTTCTGCTGTACCACACGCTGCTCCGGATACCACTCGGGACTGCTGTGTTCGAGGAACTCGCCTTCCGCGGCGTGCTGCTGGGCCTCGGCCGCCGACTGTGGCCGACCCGCACCGCTGTGCTGTGGTCGTCGGTGCTGTTCGGCCTCTGGCACCTGCTTCCTGCGACCACCCTGGCCAAAACCAACTCCCAGATCGGCGATGTCGATGTGGCCCTCACCGTGGCGGCAGGCGTGGCTGCAACCGTCGTCGCGGGTGTACTTTTTGCCTCGATCCGCCTCTACGCCGACAGCCTGGTGGCGGCGGTTCTGGCCCACGTGGCCACCAACAGCTTCGCTTTTGCCGCAGCCTGGGTGTTGTTCCGAGGCTGACCCACCGGAGCCGCTCGGGGCTCTTGGCCTTCGAGCCGGGGCGCAAGCCGACTCGGCCCGCTGCCGGCGACGACGGCAAAATGCCTATTCCCTCAGCCGCTTCTCCTGCTCCTCCGCCAGGTACTGCTTGGCCTTGCGCTCCTCATAGCGCTCCAGGCGTCCCTCGAAGACGAAGACCACGAGGGCGTGGATCAACAGCCCGATGCCCCATGGGATGATCGACCAGTAGGCCCAGTCGAGCCCGAGGAACTGACTGTCTCCCGTGTCGCGAAGGTCCACAAAAACCATGATCCCGTTGGCGATCAGATAGGCGATCAGGTGACCGAAGAAGTCGCGGACGTCGGCCACCCTCTTCTTGGCCCTCTCTCGGGCGATAGCTTCCGGAGCGTCGCTCACGTGTTTCCTCCCGTCTCGCGCACGGTCGCACGCTAGCGATTCGACACCTGGGCTACCCGGGACCACTCAACCACCGACGAGCATCAGCGCCGGAACGAACTCGGCGCGGCCGACGGCGGTCACGGTCACCGATCCCGTCGGCCACAGCTCGACGTCCAGAGCCACACGAACGGTGACCGTACGCGGGTCCCAAGACGTATCGACGGGACAGGCACACTCGAGCAGGCGGGCGCCGTTGAGAGCGGCGAAGCGAGCCGCCTCGGCGGTCGGGCCCGTCTCGGCTCCAAAGGGAGCAAAGGTGACCGGAGCCGCTGCCAGAGCGGCGGCGTCGGCAGCGGCCACGGCCTCGGCCCTGGCTCGAAGACAGGCGCCCACGGCCCCAAGAGCTGCCGTCAGCAGCAGGATGAAGCCGGCTACGGCGACGAGCAGCACCGCCGCCGACCCCTGCTGATTCACTGCTCCACCCGCATCGAAGACCGGCCCTCGAGCTGGACCGTCCAGCCCCCGAAGAGGAAAGCGGCGACCCGGTGCCTCACGTGCACCACGACTTCGGCCCGTCCCCCCACCAGGTGGTCGCGCCGAACCGCTACACGAGCCCGGCTCCCCAGATCGTCGCCGAGGAAACGGTGCACCGCCTCCACCGCCGCTTCCGGATCGGGGCTCACCGCCGCCTCCCGAGCGCCCTCACGAGCCGCCTGGCTCACCTCAAGCTGGGTGCGCGCCACCAGTGCAACTTCCACCGCCCCGAGCAGGACCAACAGCACCAGAGGCAGCACGAGGGCGAACTCGACCACGGCGCTCCCCCGATTCACTGGCCGCCGGACACGATGCCCCGGACCCGGCTCATGACCGCCTCGAAGAAGTCGGCCAGCGCCCCGCTCGACGAAGCCCACACGATCAGGGCCAGAGCGATGATGGCCGCGGCCACGATGACGAGGGCGTACTCGGCGGTCGCCTGGCCGGATTCGTTTCGGGACATGTTTGCTCCTTTGCTCAGATGTCGAGGCGCGCCAGCGATTCCAGGAGAGCGGGGCCAACGGCCAAGACCACAAACCCGGGAAGGATCAGCAGGGCAAGGGGCAGCAGGAGGCGCACCGGCAGCCGGCGGGCCGCCTCAAGTCGCCGCATGTGCTCGGCGTGGCGCCGCTCGGAGGCGAAAGCCTCAACGGCGGATAGGAGCGGCGCTCCAGTGGCCGCGGCGCGCCCGGTGATCCTGTACAGACGCTCTGCCCGGCCTTCGGCTGTGGCCAGCGCCACCGACACACCGAGCTGATCCATGGCTCGGCGAACCCGGATCACCTCGGCGGCGAGTCCCGGAGCCAGCTCACGACCGGCCTCCTCGAATGCGAGAGGCAGCCCGAGCCCCGCGCCCAGGCCGAGGGCGAGGAGATCGGCAAACATGACGACATCGGCCTCGGCGGCCTCCGATGACAGCCGTCGAGATCGCAGCCGGCGAGCCTGATGGACAACCGCCACCGACGCAGCAGCTGCGATGCCGAGCAGTGGAACGGCCCCGCTGAGGAAAGCCACCGCTCCGGCGGAGTCGGCAAGCCACCGGCGATGCCGGGCACCCAGCGCGGCGGCGACGCCGATGCCCAAGAGTGCCGCCGTCGTCACGCTCATCGGCGTGCCCGCCGCAGCATCGCCCACACCACGGCTGCTCCCAGCGCCTCAAAGGCCAGCCCAACCCCCAGAACTACCGGCCCGGCCGGGTCGGAAAACAGGCGGCCGGCCCTCCCGGTCACCAGGAGGCCGATCAACAGCAGAAGCGGCGTGCCGCCGACCAGCCACGCCGACGCCCGTGCCTGTGCCGTCATAGCTGCTTCCTCGCGTCGGAGCCTTCCGACTTCGGCGGCGCGGACCGCCAGCGACTGCATCAGAGCTGCCACGCGCCCCCCACTCGCCGCGGCAAGCCTGAAGGCTGCGGCCACCAGGCGCCCGTTGACCGGAAGCGCCGAGCTGATATGTGCCCCCACACGGCCCGCCGGCATGCCTGCTGCCGCCAGCCGAGCCGCGGCGCCGAGGCCGAGAGATGGGACTCTCAATGTCGCGGACACGACCCCTGACCGTAATGAGGCGCCGGCCTCGAGCTCCGCGGCCAGGCCGCGCAGAAAGTCCGCCTCGATGTCCGGACCCGGAGAGCGGGCCCGGCGGCGGCGCGCCGCCAGCACCCCCAGGAACAAGGCGAGGGCCCCGAACCAGACCGGCTGCCACACCGCCAGGACACTCAGAAGAACGACGAGCGGCGGCGCACCCAGGGCCAGGGCGACGGCGGCGGAGCCGGCTACAAACATCGATAGACCTCCCGCAGCTCCGTGCCCTCGACCTCGGACACGACCGCCACGACGCGAAGGCTTGCGCGACGCGCCATGTGCACGATCACATCCACGGCACCGAGCAGCTGCCTTCTGACCGCATCCGGAGCCGGGCGCTGCTCTCCCGACAGAGCAAGCGTCTCCAGCCTCCACAGTGCCTCGGCGGGCCCGTTGGCGTGCACCGTCCCCATCGATCCGCTGTGGCCCGTGCTCATCGCCTGGATGAGGTCGAGCGCCTCGGGTCCACGGACCTCTCCGACGATGATGCGATCCGGCCGCATGCGGAGCGCATGGCGAACGAGAGTGCGCAGCGTTATCTCCCCCGCCCCCTCGGCGTTGGGCGGCCGGGCCTCCAGCCGGACCACGTGCCCGGAGACGCCCAGCTCAGCCGAGTCCTCGATGGTAACCACTCGCTCCCACTCGGGAATCTCTCTAGAGAGCACATTGAGCAGGGTGGTCTTGCCCGATCCGGTCCCGCCGCTCACCAGCAGGTTGCGTCGGCCAGCCACCGTGTCGGAGAGTATGCGGGCCCCCTCGGGTCGGAGTGAGCCGGCCTCGACGAGCGCCTCCAGGTCGGGCACCGCCTGGGTGAAGCGTCGGATGGCCAGCACCGGGCCATCGGGCGACGCGGGCGGGATGGCGGCATGGAGGCGAGACCCGTCGACAAGGCGGGCGTCGACGGCGGGCGAGGCCCGGTCGAGGCGAAGGCCCAGCGGCGCGATGGCCCGCTCCACGGCCGCCACCACCGCGGCCGCATCGGGAAAGGCCACGGGCGCCCGCTCCAAACGTCCATTCCGCTCCACCCACACATCGTGCGGAGCGTTTACCAGAACGTCGCTGACCGCGGGATCGGCGAGCAACGGCTCCAGGGGCCCGAGCCCAACCAGCGCATCCACGGCATCGGCAGCCACCCGCCGCGCATCGAGAGGTGCCTCCTCGGCAGCGATACGCAGCGCGGCCCTGGCCACATCGGCGCGCCGTAGCGGCACCGACGAGGCGACGAGGCGCTCGACCACCCTCTCTAGAGCCCCCACGGCAGCCTCCATACCCGTCGCCAGGCCGCCAGCCAGCGATCTGCCGGCGCGGGAAGGCGCCCGGTGAGCAGCGACCGGACCGTGCCCGTCGAAGGCCGCGGAAGACGCACACCGTCCTCCGGAAGGGGCATCCTGATCGGCGTCGACTGGAACACGCCCGGTCCCGCGGCGATCTCGAAGATGCCGCCAGGAACGAGCAGCCGCACCGGCACCACCGGCACCACCGGCACCGAGAACGCTGTCTCGGGTCCGGGCCGGGGCGGCAAGCGCAGCACCACCCGACTCCACCCACCGAGCAGGGCCTCCACGACTTCCGCAGCCTCGGCAACGGTGACCCCGCCGTTACGCAGGACGGCGATGCCACGGCGCTCGGGCACGATGTCGGCTCGGCGGGGACCTTCGGCGACGAGCTGGGCCAGCGATCCGGCTCCCGGATAGCGAGGACCGGCAGGATCGAGATCGACCAGAAGCGCCGACCTGCCGGCCGCAGCGGCCAAGCCCAGGGGCGCCAGCGCTCCTAGTAGTCCGTCCTCCGGCGTCCAGGTGGCCAAAGCCGGCATGGGACCTCGATCGTCGGCACCGGCAAGGTACGACCCCCAAGGCCCGGTCTCAAGAGGGTTGCCACCTACAATCCCCATTCGTGTCAGAGGCCGCGTTCTTCGACCTCGACAAAACCGTCGTCGCCAAGTCCGCAGTCCTTGCGTTCACCGGCAAGATGGTGAAGGCAGGCTTGCTGGGCCGGCGCACGATGTTGCGCGCCGCAGTGGGCCAGATCTACTACTCGCTGTTCGGGGCCAACCACAGCACCGCGGAGCGCATCCGGAAGGCGGTGCTCACGCTCACGAAGGGCTGGCAGCGCAGCGAGGTAGAGGACCTCGTCGAAAACGCCCTGGACGAGGTCGTCGCCCCGATCGTCTTCGCCGAGGCCCTATTCCTCATCGACGATCACATGAAGGCGGGACGTCGCGTCATCATCGTGTCGGCCAGCCCTGAAGAGGTGGTGCGGCCCCTGGCCCGCTACATCGGGGTCGACGAGATCATCGCCACTCGAGCCGAGGTCGATGAGCAGGACCGCTACACCGGCCGCATCGAGCTGTACGCCTACGGGGAATCCAAGGCCAAGGAGGTGCGCCGCCTGGCCGATGACGAAGGCATTTCCCTGGAGGGCTCCTTCGCCTACTCGGACTCGATAACCGACCTGCCCCTACTGGAGGAAGTGGGCCACCCTCACGCGGTGAACCCGGACAAGGACCTGCGCCAGGTGGCCGAGCAACGGGGCTGGCCCGTTCTCGAGTTCAAACGCCAAGTGACCATTGGCGAACGCCTGGCCCGCCCGGTGCCGATCATCTCGGGAGCCGCGCTCACAACGATGGCGCTGACCGTGGTGTTGTGGGTGATGATGCGCAGGGCCCGAAGAGAGCAGAGGCGCTCGTAAAGCACAGAATGCAGGCACAGAATCCAGACTTCAGAAGGCGCCATACCGACTCTGAACTCTGAATCCTCGATTACCTTGGCCTTCATGGATGAGATCACCATCGGCTCCACTCTCATCCGCGTC